>Ga0209726_10006699_pt1 | contig 13237 bp, 14 predicted proteins | sample Subgrocontami54m_FD_187453 | JGI IMG/M metagenome (GOLD analysis project Ga0209726, IMG submission 187453) | Subsurface groundwater microbial communities from S. Glens Falls, New York, USA - GMW46 contaminated, 5.4 m (SPAdes) (version 3) | ecosystem: Environmental > Aquatic > Deep subsurface >... | reverse complement strand
TCGCTCCGGTACCCTCTCCGCCTGGCGGAGAGGGTCGGCCGCAGGCCGGGGTGAGGTTGCCGCCGCGCGCCCGCGTTGCTCCTGCCCCAATGCGTACCTTACGATGCCGGAACTGCGCGAATAGACACTTCTTGTGAGGACGCCATGAAAACCGAGATCTACGAATCCGACCCGTTCACGCCCCGGAAGGGACGGCTGCTGGCAACGCTCTCCAGCGAATACCGATTCGAGAAGGGCGACGAGATGTTCTTCGACGACCAGCCAGAGCGGCTGAAGGTACGGATTATCGCGGTCCAGCTGCACATCAAGGGCGGTGCCATGCATCGCGACATCCTGGCGCTGAAGCTGTGAGACTGGAGGCTGGGGACTGGAGACTGGCGACATCGCACGATGGTTCGGCCAGCGAACAGGCTGACAAGCTGACCGCCCGCCCACGCGTTGACCCTTCCGGGGGCCGGTGCTACATTGCGCCAAATTGCGCAATCGGGCCCTTCGCACCCCGGGACGGCCCGCGCATGGAGCCAGATGCCCATCGAGATTCCTGACGTCGTCATTGACCGGCTTCCCGTGTATGCCCGCGCGCTGGCCGCGCTGGAGCGCTCGGGCCGCGAGGTCGTCAGCTCGCAGGAGCTGGGGACACAACTCGGCGTGACGCCGGCGCAGATCCGGAAAGACCTCAGCTACTTCGGCCGCTTTGGCAAGCAGGGGCGTGGCTACAACGTCCGCCGTCTGCTCGAAGAGCTGCACCAGATCCTCGGCCTTGACCGCAAGTGGACGATGGTCGTCGTCGGCGTCGGCCAGCTCGGGCGCGCGGTGCTCAGCTACGGCGGCTTCGCGCCGCAGGGATTCCGCATCGTCGATGCGTTCGACGCCGACCCTGCGGTCATCGGCCAGAAGATCGACGATTTGGTGATCAAGCCCGTCGAGCAGATCCGCGAGGCGCTCGCCGGCCACCCCGCCGACATCGGCATCGTCGCGACGCCAGCGGCTTCGGCGCAGAAGGTGATCGATGCGCTCGTCGAGAGCGGCGTCCGCGCGATCCTCAACTACGCGCCGATCGCCGCGCAGGTGCCGCCGCATGTGCACGTCAAGCACATCGACCCGGTGCTTTCGTTGCAGTCGATGACCTTCTACCTCAAGCACGGCGGGCACGCGGCAAACACAGCGTAGCGATTCGTAGTACGATGAGCGCCATGGACGACGAAGAATCTCCCCAGGTCGAGCAGGTCACCGACGCCGACCGCATGCAGGCGTCGCCGAAGAGCATCGACAAGATGTGGAACTTCGTGACGAAGTTCGCGGAGAAGAGCGGCACGTACCTGCACCCGCAGCACGAGATCACCGAGTTCCTCGTGATCGGGCTGGCGAAGCACGTCGACGAGCTGGGGCGGCCGCTGTGTCCGTGCAACTTCTACGAAAACAAAGCGGAAGAAGTGAAGAGCAGCACCTGGATCTGCGCCTGCGAGGAGATGCAGAAATACAAGTACTGCCATTGACTACTCTTCTGTAATTCGGAAGGTCTTCCGATCACCGAGCACCTGCCAGAAGGGCACGAAGGCCGCGAGATCTACGGCCTGATCAAGGACGAGCACCCCGACAAGGGCCGCGCGCTTGGCCGTCTCGAAGAGAAGCAGGGGCGGACGATCGACAAGTCGGGCGGCGCGAAGCAGCACGAAAGCGGCGCGGGCACGGAACCGGCTCCGTAGGAGACAACTCGTTGCGCCCGCTCGTTCGTTTCGGGGACCTCACCCCGACCCTCTCCGCCTGGCGGAGAGGGAGACGAGCGCCGCAGAGAGGGGCTATGGAAGACAGAACCGACCTCCTCCGACACTACCGCCAGACTCGCGAAGCCTTGCTCGCGGCGATCGACGGCATGAGCGACGCGCGGCTCTGCGAAACGCCGCCCGGCGAGTGGTCGGTGAAGGATCAGCTGGCGCACATCGCTGTGTGGGATGATATTCGGGTCAGCGAAGTGATCCGCATCTCTGCCGGCCACGCGTCCGCCTGGCGCATGACGAGCGAGCAGGACGCGGCGTACAACGAAATGGCGCACGAACTGCGGCGTAGCCTCTCGATCGATCAGGTGCGGTGGGAGCTGGCGGCATCGAGAGAGCGGCTGCTGACTGCTATCGCGGCGGCGACGGCGCGCGGACTCGACGGTTCGCTGTATGGCGAGGCGGGGCTGCGAAGCCCGCACGAAGCACTGCACACGACGTGGATCAAGCGCTGGCGCGAGGAGAAGGGCGTCTAGTGTCCCGTCGCGAAGCGCCGTTCTCCGCCGGGCGGAGAGGTCGGGGTGAGGTCGCCGCGACCAACCCCTCACCCGCTCGTCAGCCCCTTCTTCGCGGCGTAGGCGGCGGCTTCGCTGCGGCGGTTGAAGCCGAGCTTCGAGAGGATGTGGCTGACGTGGTTGCGGGCGGTGTTCTCGCTGACGACGAGCTTCGCCGCGATCTCCTTGTTCGTGGCACCCTCGGCGATCAGGGTGAGGACCTCGCGCTCGCGCGCCGTCAGGTCGTCGCCGTCGTCGGCGGGGCGCCGCATGCCGACGAGCTTCTCCAGCACGCCCTTCGTCACCTTCGAGTCGAGCAGCGTTTCGCCGCGCGCGACGGATCGCAGCGCTTCGAGCAGGCGCGCGCGGGCGACGTTCTTCAGCACGTAGCCGGCGGCGCCCGCGAGCAGCGCGGCCACGACCGTCTCCTCTTCGGCGAACGAGGTCAGCATCAGCACCTTCGTCGCCGCCAGTTCACTGCGGATCTCGCGACAGGCGGAGATGCCGTCCATCCCGTCCATCCGCACGTCCATCAGCACGATGTCCGGCTGATGCGCTCGCGCCTTGTCGATGGCGTCCTTGCCGTTGCTGGCCTCGGCCACCACGATGAAGTCCGGCTCCACCTCCAGCGCCGCCCGCAGCCCCATCCGCACCACTTCGTGGTCGTCCACGATCATCAGTCGCGTCTTCATGCATCGCCCCCCATCGGCACTGTTACGTTGATGCGCGTGCCCTGTCCGGTCTCGCTGCGCACGTCGAGCGTGCCGCCGACCTCGTCGACGCGCTGGCGCAGGTTACCCATGCCGAAACCGACACGGCCGCCCGGCTCGCCGTCGCTCATTCCGACGCCGTCGTCGGCGATCGACAGCGCCACGCTCGCCTCCTCGAACGTCAGCGCGATTTCGACGTGCGACGCGCGCGCGTGCCGGAAGATGTTGCCCAGCCCTTCCTGCACGATGCGGTAGAGCGCCGCACTCGTGGCGATGGGCAGCAGGTGCGGCTCACCCGATACCGCCAGCTCGACCGGCAGATTCGAGACGGCCTGGAACTCCTTCACTTGCCCCTGCACGGCGCCGACGAGCCCTTCGTCGCCCGCCAGTAGAGGCCGCAGATCGAAGATGTACTGCCGCACCTCCCAGAGCGCGTTTTTCGCCAGCGCGGTGAGGTCCTGGAGCCGCCGGCGCTGCTCCTCCGGATCGCCGCCGACGCGGTCGATCGCCGTCTCGAGGCTGAGCGTCAGCATGAACACCATCTGCGCGATGCCGTCGTGGATCTCGCGCGCGATGCGGCCGCGCTCGCCCTCGGCCGCGAGCTGGGCGACGCGTTCGGCGAGGCGGATGTTGCGCACGCCCAGCGCGACTTGCCCGGCGATCGCGTCCAGCAGCCGCACCTCGTGAAAGATCGCCGACGGCCGCAGCCGCTTGCCCGCGATCAACCAGCCCTCCACCGCGCCTGCGGAACGCAGCGGCACGACGCCGGCCCACTCGCAATCGCTGAACGCGCCGCGGACCGATCGCGGCAGCGCCGAGACGGCGTAGGTGCGCGCGCCTTCGCCGGCAAACGCCTCGGCAAGCACCTGCGTCTCGGGCACGGCCGCGAGCGTTGCGCCGTACGCGCGCGTCTCGCCGCCGGTCTGCGGGTCGTCGGGGATGAAGAGCAGGACGTGGTCGAATCGCGATGAATCGAGCACCGCCGCGACGACGTTCGGCAGCGCGTCGTCCAGCACACGCCCGCCCTCGAGGAACGAACGCGCGACGCGGAACAGCAAGTCGCTGTCACCCAGCGCCTCGACGGCGTCTTTGCGCGCCGCGTCCAGTTCGCGCAGCACGCTGCCCAGGTAGTTCGGTACCAGCGCGACCAGCATCGGCGTCATCAGCGCGCCGATGAAAGCGTTGAGGTTGCTGTCCTTCCAGCCGCCGTGCACGCCCGCGCCGAATTCGACGAGGCCGAACATGTACGCCGCCATGTACACGCCGACGAGCGCGACGACGCCGCGGAAGGTCAGGAAGAACGACGGGATGAGGAGCGCCGTGAGGGCGAAGTGGAAGTACGGGCTCCCCCAGCCGCCGCTCAGGTACACGGCCATCATCGAGAGCGCCAGGTCGATCAGTCCGAGCACCAGCACATCGTTGTTCTCGGGCGTGGCGAAGTAGCGGCGGAGCTTCGGCAACATCCACGGACGGATCGCCGGCACGTAGAACGTGACGATGGCGGTTTGCGCCGCCGTGCCCAGTAATAGCCACGGTTCGAAGGTCTGCGTGTAGCGTGGCACGGCCGAGACGAAGATGATGAGCACGGCGACGAGCCAGGCAGCCCAGCGCACGATGAACGGCGATGTCAGCACCGCCATCCGAATGCCGCCGGGCAGCGGCGCCATCGTCGTGTCGGCGCGGCGTCGCCACATGCTCCGCGGCAGCGTGGCGACGCGGGTGCTCAGGTCGTCGATGGGGGCGTCGATGCCGGCCATGCGGTCATTCTAGGGGATGTTGGATGCGGGAAGCGGGAAGCGTGAACCGAGAAGTGGGAGATGGGGCGGGGCGGACGATGGACGATAGACGATGGACGATGGAAGGTTGAGACCTCACCTCCGCGCTTCGTGCTGGTCCTCTCCGCCTGGCGGAGAGGAGGGCCGACAGGGCTAGGGGCGACGCCGGGCGACGACAACTAGACAAGCCGCCGCGATGGCTTCGCCGCGCTTGACGCCGCGCTCTCGATTTCGGCTCGACCTGGGAGTACGCTCGGATCGATGAGGATCACGGTGGCGCTGACACCGAAGCTGCTGCGCGAGCCGCGGCAGCATGCCGTCGCGGTCGTCGACGTGCTGCGCGCGACGACGTCCCTCGTCACGATGCTCCAGAACGGGCTGCTGCGCGCGATCATCAGCGACAACATCCAGCAGGCGCGCAGGCTCGCGCTCAACAATTTCTCGCTGCTCTGCGGCGAGGTGAAAGCGCATCCGCCGCCGGGGTTTGACTATGGGAACTCGCCCGCCGAGTTCGCCGCGCTCTCGTTCAAGGGCAAGTCCGCCGTCCTCTTCACCACCAACGGAACGCGCGCGATCGCCGCGGCCGCCGAGGCGCCGTTCGTGGCGGCCGCCGCGCTGCTGAATCGCCGCGCCGTGGCGCAGCGCCTGGTCGCGGAGGCGGCGAAGCGCAAGCTCGATATTGCGGTCGTGTGCGCGGGCGTCGAGCGCGGCACGGCCTTCAGCCTGGAGGACACCACCGCTGCCGGCGCAGTCGTCGAGGCCGTCATGGAGGCCGATGGCGCCGTCGCCATGACCGACTCGTCGTGGGCGGCGCTGCACCTGTGGCGCTGGTATCGCGGCGAGCCGATGCGGGCGTTCCGCCAGTCGAAGCACGGCCGTGCGCTGCACGCTCTCGGCTACGACGCTGATCTCGCCTACGCCGCCCAGGTCGACATCTACGACTCGGTGCCGGTGCTGTACGACATGGACGGCGTCAAGGTGCTGCGCACGCGGAAAGCGTGAGCCGGAACCTAACCCCCGGCCCCTTCCCGGTGCGGGAAGGGGAGCTTGGATGAAGCTTGCGCTCAGTGAATGGGGTTCGTGATTCTTCGCTGGCTGGAGAACCTAACCCCCGGCCCCTTCCCGGTGCGGGAAGGGGAGCTTGTATGGCGTGTGCGCTCAGCGAGCGTGGTTGTGATTCTTCACTGGCTGGAGAAACCTAACCCCCGGCCCTTCCCGGTGCGGGAAGGGGAGCTTGTATGGCGTGTGCGCTCAGCGAGCGTGGTTGTGGTTCTTTGCTGGCTGGAGAAACCCTAACCCCCGGCCCCTTCCCGGTGCGGGAAGGGGAGCTTGTATGGCGTGTGCGCTCAGCGAGTGGGTCTCTGCAACTCGCGGAGAATGACTTCGAGTACCCCGCGTAGGTCTTCGCGTACCTGATGGTTGGGGATGCGGAGGATGCGCAACCCGCGTGCCTTCAAGACTCTTGGTCATATGACGCTTGCTGATCGTGGATGGCGCCGTCCACCTCGACAACGAGGCCCGTCGCGTGGCAGTAGAAATCAACGATGAAGCCATCGATGACCTGCTGCCGCCGAACATGAAACCCGCCGAGGGCGTTTCGCCGCAGCCGTTGCCAGAGAAGCTCTTCCTCAGCCGTCGGCGCAGTGCGCATCTCACGAGCCCGCGCGTGTTTCGCGTCGGCGACGCGCTGACCGATGACAATATTACGCCGTCCGCGGGGCCGCTCCATTCTCACCTCAACAAGGCCGACCGCAGCTCCCCTTCCCGCACCGGGAAGGGGCGGTGGTTAGGTCCCGCCGCCCCGTCCGATCCACTGCACGTTTTCGATCGAAGCTCCCCTTCCCGCACCGGGAAGGGGCCGGGGGTTAGGTTCGAATCTGCCCGTCGCCGAAGACGATCCACTTGTAGGTGCAGATCTCGCGCAGGCCGACGGGGCCGCGGGCGTGGAACTTCTGCGTGGCGTCGATGATCTCGGCGCCCATGCCGAACTGCGCGCCGTCGGTGAACTGCGTGCTGGCGTTCACGTAGCAGACGGCGGTATCGACTTCGCGCAGGAAGCGCATCGCGGTGCCATAGTTCTCCGTGACGATGGCGTCGGAGTGGCCGCTGCTGTAGCGGTAGATGAAGTCCACGGCGTCGTCGTACGAATCGACGACCTTCACCGAGGCGATCAGCGCCAGGAACTCTTTGCCGTAGTCGGCGTCGGTGCCGCGCACGCTGCGGTCGCGCCCGTCGAGGATGGCGTACGCGCGGTCGTCGCAGCGCAGCTCCACGCCCTTCTCGGCCAGCGCGCGTGCCACGTCGGGCAGGAAGCGCGCCGCGACCGACGCGTGCACGACGATCGTGTCCAGCGCGTTGCAGATGCTGTAGCGCCGCGTCTTCGCGTTCACGACGATGTCGCGCGCCTTCGCCAGGTCGGCATCGCGGTCGACGTAGGTGTGGCAGACGCCGATGCCGCCGATCAGCACAGGCATCGTCGCGTTCTTCTCGACGAAGCGGATCAACTCCTCGCCGCCGCGCGGCACGACCAGGTCGATGTACTGCTTCATCGTCAGCATCTCGGCGACGATGGCGCGGTCGCTGGACTCGATGATCTGCACGGCGCCCTCGGGCACGCCAGCCGCTGACAGCGCGCCATCGATCACGCGCCCCAGGACGATGTTCGACTGCAGCGCCTCTTTGCCGCCGCGCAGGATCGTCGCGCTGCCCGCCTTCAGGCACAGCGACGCGATGTCTACCGTCACGTTCGGGCGGTTCTCGTAGATCGCGCCGATGACGCCGAACGGGACGCGCATCTTGCCGACCATCATGCCGTTCGGCAGCGTCCGCATCTCGATGCTTTCGCCGACCGGGTCGGGCAGCGACGCGACGTTGCGCACGTCGTTCGCGATCGCCGCGAGCCGCTCCGGTGTCAGTGTCAGCCGGTCGAGGACGGCCGGCGTCAGCCCGTCGCCGCGGCCGCGCTCGATGTCGTGCGCGTTCGCCGCGAGGATCTCCGCCTCGTGCGTCGCGAGCGCGCCGGCCAGCCCCGTGAGCGCGGCGTTCTTGATGGTGGTCGAAGTCGTCGCCAGCCGCCGTGCCGCGCGCTTCGCCGCCTGTGCCTTCTGCTCGATCTCTGAAGCTACGGCTGTCATCGCAATCCTCGAACGTCTACGTTCTCGATCGGGGGTGAGGGCAGTGTAACGGTTCGACGGAGATTGTTGCTCAACCCACCAACCACTGCAGCACCCAGAGCGCCGTCATGCCGGCGGCGATCGTTGCCCAGACGCTCTTCGTTGCCCACGCTACCGACGCCGCGGCCAGGGCAGCAAGCAGCCGTTCGTTGCCCGGCGTCAGATCGAAGTGACCGGCGCCGCGCGTGTACAGCACTGCCGGCAGGATGATCGCGGCGAGCACCGCCGGCGTCACGAAGCGCAGCGCGTCGCGCGCCGGCCGCGGCAGCGCGCTGTGATGCACGAACACCAGCACCGAGAGCCGGATCCCGTACGTCACCACACCCATCGCGATGATGATCATCCAGAGTCTCATCGCGCCTCCGCCTCGCCGTCCGTGGCCGGGCGGTGCAGCGCCAGATCGGCCGCGATCCCGGCCGCCATGCCGAGCAACATTGCCGTCAGGAGCCCCGTGCCGTACGGCCAGCGAAAACCGACGACGGCGATCACGCCCGCAACGGCTGCCGCCGCGACCGCCGGGCGCCCCTTGAGTACGGGCACGAGGATCGCCAGGAAGGTCAGCGGCAGCGCGAAGTCGAGCGACCAGCTATCGGGCACGGCGCCGCCGCCGAACACGCCGACCGCCGTCGTGATCTGCCAGGTCGCCCAGAGCGCGAAGCCCGTGCCGAGAAAGAACCAGTGGGCGTGCGGCGAGGCGTCGCCGCGCCGGTAGCGTGTGATCGCGGTGGCGTACGCCTCGTCCGTCAGTAGATACGCGAGCAGCCAGCGCCAGCGCATGGCAAGGTGGTCGGTATACGGCGCCAGCGACGCGCTGTAGAGCATGTGCCGCCCGTTCACGAGCAGCGTCGTCAGCACGATGACAGCGCCGGGGACGTCGTTGCCGATGAGCCGCACGCCGACAAACTGGCTGGCGCCGCCGAAGACGATCGCGGACATCGACTGCGCCAACCCGGCGGAGAGGCCCGTCTTCACCGCGTACGCGCCATAGGCCATGCCGAACGGGGCGACGCCCAGCAGCAGCGGAACCTGCGCGCGAATCCCGGCGAAGAACTCCGCGCGACGCGATACGGCAGGTGTGCCTGGCGTGCTCATCGCCGCCGTCGCGGGGTTGGGGCGTGAGGGGCAGGGTGGGCCATAGGCGGGCGTTCTCCAGCTTCGATACTTGACGAGCGAGGGCGGCCGTGAAGCAATCGTAAACTCTACGCCGTCGACGCTGTAACGGCGAATGGGGCCGCCCGTTCTTGTCTGTGTCGAAGGAGGCGGGGCCTTCGATAAACAACGAGGACGGCAGCAATGCCGCCCTCGTTCTTGCGTGGGGAGTCTTTCGGGTCTTTCGGTCTTTCGGTCTTTCGGTCTTTCGGTCTTTCGGTCTTTCAGTCTTTCAGTCTGTCAGTCGTTCAGTGGGTCGGGCGCACCTCACCCCCCGGCCTCCGGCCACCCCTCTCCGCCCGGCGGAGAGGGGCTAGATGGGGAAGCATGCTGTCTTCGCGGCTGCTGTTCTCACGATGCGTGAGCGCTGACCAGTTGATCCGCTGGCGCACTGACGGGCGGAGACCAGATGGAGCGCGGGCGCCCCGTCCGTTCCCCGTGCCGGCCAGCGATCAAGACGCGGGCACGCCACCGCGTGCCCCTACGTCGTGACCGAACGACCGAGCGACTGAGCAACCGATCGACTGAAAGACCCCTTCCCCTCCCTCACCCCAACCACGGCGCGATCGCCCCGAGCGGCGTGCCGTCCACGCTCGGCGGGGCGGGATCGCGCAGGCGGCGGGCGATGATCGGTATCGCGACGATGAACGCCGCCGACGCCACGCCGACGATCACGTAGGCGACGATCTCCAGCGCACGGTCGCTAAGCGTATCGAGGCCGAGGATGCGCGACTCGAGCAGGGTGAAGGCGCCGTTCCACGACGCGTGAAGCAGCACCGCCAGTCCGAACAGTCCGGCGCCCACGCCGGAACGCCGGGCGACGGTCCAGTACCACCAGCCGACGCCGGTGAGGCCGGTACAGAGCACGTGCAGCGACGTGCTGCCGCCACGCAGCAGCATGATCTGCCACCAGCCCGCGAGGTTGTCCGTGATGCCGTTGAGCCCGTAGAGCATCGCCTCCAGGAAGCCGAAGCCGGCGCCGGCCGCCGCGCCCAGCAGGAACGCCTGCCCGCGCGTCATCGTCCGCCGCAACAGGAAGCGCACGCTGAGGCCTTTCGCGAACTCCTCCGACAGCGGCGCCAGCAGCGATGCCGTGATCAGCGCCGCGAAAAAGCGCTCGTTGCGCGAGAGGATCAGGTTGGAATCGCCGATGCGGTTGTTGATGGCGCTCCAGTCCTGGGCGCGCTCGAAGGCGCCGTTGTGGACGAGCAGCAGGATCACGCCGCCGAGGCTGCCGAGCGATTCGACGTAAACAGCGATGGTCGTCGCGACGGCCATGCTGATTGCGATGGCCAGCGTGAACTGGCGCCAGGTCAGCCAGCGCACCGGCATGCCTCGCAGCACCGATCCGCGCCCGGCCATTGCCGCGAACGTCAGTCCCGGCAGCGCCGCCGCGGCGATGTGCAGCACCGGCATCGGCGCGGCGATGGGGCTGTCGGCGCGCATATTGATCTGCCCGATCGTCAGCACGCCGGCGAACAGCGCGAAGCCGAAGGCAGCGATGGGCGGCCGGTATTCGTTCGATCCCTCGCCCATCGACGCCGAGATGCCCTGGTACGTCAGGATCAACCCCGGCACGAACGACCACATCGCGATCGCCGCGATGGCGATCGCCTGCTCGACGACGCTCTGCTCGGCGCCGCTCTGTGTGAACGTCGCCTCGGCGTTGATCAGCCGGAACAGCCCGAAGATGGCGAACACGCCGGAGATGCCGAGCATGACGCCGTACGCCGACCCGAGCAGCCGCGACCAGCGCGCGATGCGCCGGATGGCGTGCGGGCGCAGCGCCCAGCGCACGCACATTGCCGCGAGCGCGATGCCGAGCACGAGCGATAGCGCGCCGAACCAGAGCAGCGCGCTGAACGCCTGGTACTCGGCCAGCGCGCGCGTGTTCATCTGGCGGACGACGGGCGCGTACACCATCATCAGGAAACCGCCGGTGACAAGCACAAGTGACAGCAGCGCGAAGACGACTTTCGAGTACGTCTTCATCGACACGAACATCAGGCCCATGCCGAAGACGATGCCGACAGCCAGTGAGATGAAGATCGCCGTCAGCGCGCCCGCGGCGTCCTCGCCGGCCTGCGTGAGCTTGCCGATGTACGTGCCGGCGACCGCGAGGCAGCTGATCAGTGTGATCGTGCTGACGATGGCGCCGGAATACTTCGCGATGATCCGCAGCACGCCGCGCCGGGTTTGCGGACCATCGCGCCGCAGCGTCCGGAACGCCGGCGGCGCGACGCTGCCGTCGGTTCGGGCGGCGCTTCCGAAGGTGTAGCGCGGAGCCGGATGGACGGCGGGCGTTCGAGCAGGCGCTGCCGCAAGCAGCGTGGCGGGCGTTGTGCTCGCGATCGTTGCCGATGCCGGCAGTGACGCGGCATCCCCCGCGTCTGCGGGTTCATCCGTCACGCTCGCCGTCTCGTCGTCCACGTGCCTCCTCTGCGGCCAACTCGTCACGCAACGGTACGACAGATGCCGCTTGCGTGTACAGCGCGCGCCGATGGAGTATCGGCAGCCTGGGCGCACACGGAGGCAGTCGCGCCCGCTCCTTTGCGGTGATTGTTAGGCGCAGCGTTAACAGATGTTCAACACATTCTCGAAGCCCCTTTAACGGCGCCGGTCCGATACCTACGGTGAAGGGGCAGCCTGAATCCGGACGAGGACAAGAGCCATGCCAACGTACATCTCGATGCTGAACTGGACCGGAACGCCGCAGCCGGATCCGTCCGACCTGCGCGCCGCCGTCTTGCGCCACGACGCTCGCCTCCGGGGAGGCGGACTCCACTCCGTCGCGCTGCTGCCCGATGAAGGCGCCTGCGCCGCCGTGATGGTGGCGACGGTCGCCGACGAGCGCGCGGCCGAAGACCTGGCGGCGTCGATCCTTCCACATGCAACCATCCGCATCGAATCGATGCGGTTCGACGATGACCCCGCGGAGCAAGACGGGACGCGCGAGTCGGTATGTCCCCCTCCCCCTCGCGACTACCTGAAGGCCGTACTGGACGCCGTCGCCGCCGGTTGAGCGCAGCAGCGTTGCGCAGAATGCAGAGACGGCACGCGGGATGCGTGCCGTCTTCGGCGTGTGGGCGGATCAGAGCGCCGCTACCGCAGCCGCAGCGCCGCGGCGTGCGCACGCTCTTCCGCGCGATCGTCGATCGGCGCCAGCTCGACATCGCCGTGCATGCGGCGCAGCGCCGTGCGGATAATCTGGTCGGCCAGCGCGGGGTTCTTCGGCAGCAGCGAGCCGTGGATGTATGTGCCGATGGCGTTGCGGTAGACCGCGCCCTCCATGCCATCCTCGCCGTTGTTGCCGAAGCCGTGCCGCACGCGTGCCAGCGGCCGTACGCCCGGCCCCAGCCGCGTCCGCCCGCCATGGTTCTCGAACCCCACGATCGTCGCGGCGCTGAGAGGTGAGGCGCCCGCGTCGGCGATCACATCGGCGACGATGTTGCCGATCAGGCGCTTCGCGCTGGCGCCGGGATGCTCCGTGTGCAGATCGAAGATCCCGACGCCCGGCAGCTCGTTGCCCGACGCCTCGCGGTAGAAGCGTCCGAACAACTGGTAGGCGCCGCAGACGGCGAGCAGCGCCACGCCGGACTCTACCGCCTCGCGCACCGCGCCGGCTTTCGTCGCGAGCAGGTCGCCGGCGACGCCCCGCTGCTCGCGATCCTGCGCGCCGCCGGCGAAGATCAGGTCGTGCGCCAGCGGCTCCAGCCGATCGCCGAGGCCCAGCTCAGTCAGCTCGAAGCCGATCCCCCGCGCCTCGCAGCGATGCCGCAGGCACATGATGTTGCCGCGATCGCCGTAGATGTTCATCAGACGTGGGTAGAGATGCGCGACGCGCAGGGTGATGCTCATCTGCGCACCTCACCCCGGCCTTCGGCCACCCCTCTCCGCCCGGCGGAGATTGGGTCGGGTGAACCTACCCCTCCGTCCTCTCCACGGCGAGTCTTCGACCTTCCATGGGAGGGAAGGGGAGCTTGGATCGAGCGCGGTGACGCAGGTGCGAAGCGTCGTGCGGGAGCGCGCACCTCACCCCGGCCTTCGGCCACCCCTCTCCACGTCGTGGAGAGGGGATGAGATGGAGATGGTGCCGGAATGCGCGGCGAAGCCAGAAGGCGCTCCGTAGCGGCTCCCCCTCTCCACAACGTGGAGAGGGGG
>Ga0209726_10006697_pt1 | contig 13241 bp, 11 predicted proteins | sample Subgrocontami54m_FD_187453 | JGI IMG/M metagenome (GOLD analysis project Ga0209726, IMG submission 187453) | Subsurface groundwater microbial communities from S. Glens Falls, New York, USA - GMW46 contaminated, 5.4 m (SPAdes) (version 3) | ecosystem: Environmental > Aquatic > Deep subsurface >... | reverse complement strand
CCGCTTACTTCGTGCGCGGCTCTTACTTCTGGCGACTCATCAATTCATGCGTGACAGAGCACTAGGCGAGCCGGGAGCGTAAGCGACCGGAGGCCTGCTGGAGCATGCTCCGGTCGCTTACGCTCCCGGCTCGCCATGAACGAGTCGGGGAATTCAGCTCAAGAATGATCACGGTCCCACGCCGCCGTGAACGCGGATCGGCGTCACCTGCAAGTTCGGCAAGTCATGCAACGTCTCTGCTTGCATGCGCCTTTCCGAGCGTTGCCACTCGTTACCGTTGCCCATCATCCAATGCGCCAATCGTCGGGCGTCTTGTTCACAACTTACGGGCGCGATGTTCACCCGCGAAGCATCCATCCCCTCCGCCTGCTCGACGACGAACTGATCGTCCTTCACATTGAGCAGGACTCGCTGGGCGGTGATGCTCATCGTCTGGCCGTGGCGGCGCGACATGAGCTGCACGTTGCCTTCGAGGATCAATTGCCCATGGGCCCCGCCGCGGATGCGATCGCATTGCGCGTGGTAGTTGGGCGACGCCATCTGTACGCGCCGGCCGTGCTGCGTGATCTGCACGTGCGCCGGCATGGGCGTCAGCACCTGCATCGGTGCATCGCACTGCTCGGCCGGATCGTAAAGCGTCGGTTGCAAGCGCTGCACCGGCGCGGGCGGGGGAACGGGAAGCGTCCCAAAGACCGGCCGACCGTTCTGGAAGAACACGGGGCTTCCCGGCGGCGGCGGCATTACCGGAAACGGCAGTGGAATGTACGGCTGCATGTCTTGCGCCAACGGCGGCGGCGGTGGGGCAAAGTACGGCGGCGGCAGCGGCACTTCGAGCATTTGCTCGATGAATGCCGCCGGTATTTCCACGGGAATGATCGGCGCATTGGGCCTCGGTTCGCGCTGATAGATAATCACGATCGGCGCCTGCTGGCCACGCACGAACCGTACGGCACTGCCGCCGGGTTGGCCTTCCGCTAGCTGGGAGCACTGGGCAACTTTCTCGGCCGTAGTGATCTGCAAGGCTTTCTCCTTGATCACGAAGCCGAGCTTGCATTGGCCCAAGAGTATATTGAGCGCCGACTTGAGTTTGATGTTTTCGACCGAAAGCGACATCGGAGTATCGAGACAGATGCCAGCCGCCCGCAGTGCGCGCTCGTCGACCGTCAAGTTGATGCCGGTCAAAGTTCTCAGGTCGTCGATCACTTCGCAAAGACGCGCGTCCTTCCAGTAGAAGCTGTTCGGCGTTTCCAGCTTGCGCTGGATCGCGCGCTCGATCGGATCTTTGCTAGCCGCAGCGCAGGCATTTTGGCAGCAGCTCCCGACTACCGGACACTGGCCGCACTTAGCGCCGACGCATTCCTTTGAGCCGCCGAAGAGCGTCGCAAGAAACTTCGTGAGCGGGCAATTGAATTCACACTCAATGTCAAACGAGACGGTTTTGATCGGCTTCAGATCCGGCGTCAAGGTGCCGGCTGGCGTTAGGCCCGAGCGGATTTCGCATCTCGGCGATACGAGCGGATTAACGGTTGCGCCGACCATCCAGTTCCCATAATGCCCCACGGGAAGGCCAGTCGACTGATTCGCACAGTCCCCATAATGTCCCACTGGGAGCGTACGCAAAGGAGTACCGTCCGTCGCCTGAATCACCATTTGCGACACGACGAACGCATGCCGCGCCTCGACATTGTCCGGCGCCGCCCGCACCGCGCACTTGGCCAGCTCGTACGCCTCGCGGAATCGGCCTTGCTGCCAGAGCTTCTGCCAGGTCGTCAGACATTCGCCCAAGAGTTCGCAGCAAAGTTCATCACAGCCTGCATCCGCAGTGCTGCGCATCTCCGCCGATTCTACGTACCGTATCGTACGTTTCGATTCCACGGTGCGCGGCGTTTCTTCCTGCCCGAACACAGCGGGCACGGCGAACAGCACCGGCCAATAAGCCACCGTGGGACCGGCGATGAACAGCGCCGCCAGCACGGTCAAAAGCCAAACTCGTAAACGCGTCATTGGGTCACCTCCTTGATTGCCGGTCGATGCCGGCCGGGAGGTGATAACACAGCCCCGTCGGAAAGTCAGCGCCAAAACTTGAGGCGAAATCGGGTAGTGGGTCAGTTTGCTGTGTTGTGGTGCGGGCGTCTCGCCTGCATCGGTGCAGGCGAGACGCCCGCACCACAAACTGACCCACTACCCGAAATCGTGGCAAGATGCAGTCCAATCGGGACGTTTTCACCATATCCTCAACCAGGCGCCGCGTTTCATTTCACCCCCCCCCGGGGGCGCCCTGAAACGCGGCGGTCGGCTTCGGGCCTGGCAAATGCGAGAAACCGGCTTGCCGGCATGGTTCAATTCTTGTCATTTCTGGGTGACCGTGTGAACGCTGGGGGGACTACACCACTCTGTCATGTGATGCCGGCATTTTTGTCGGTGTAACATTGGATGGCTCAAGGGGATAGGAAGTTGAGTGCGTGCCAACTGTGTCGGAATGCTGTCGTCTCGAATATCACCTATGCCAGTGACCATTCTTGAACCATGTCGGCTTGCCCGGGTGGTGACTTCCCCACATCCTTGCCGCACAAAGACTTGCGCATTGCGGCTGGCCGGGCACGGTCACTCAGCGCACCTTCTCATGCCGCCGCAGCAGCACATACTCCATTAACCACATCAACATGCTCAGACTTTGATCGTTGCGATCGCGGGCCGGGTCAAATTCGGAAATGGCCAAGCCGCACAAGCGCGGCGACCAAGCGGCGTCGAGGAAGCGCACGAAAAGCTGGGGACTCATGCCCATCGGCAAAGGATGGGCGACGGCGGGGAAATAGGCAGAATCGAAAACATCGCAATCCAGATCGATGAATACGGATTCCGCCGCTGAACATAGCTCCTGCACCGCCAACAGCGCCGGCTCCGGATCGAGGGCCAGCTCCGCCGCGCTGAAGGTCTGGCGATAAGAACGCGCGATGTACTCCGGCCGCAACAACAGCTCACGATGGCCGACATTCACGATTGGCGGCAGCGTGCCATCGACGTGCAGCAAGAAGTTGCCGTGCGACAACTCCGACGTGCAATCGGACAGGTTGTAGATGTCGAGATGGGCGTCGAATTGAATGACGACGGCATTGCGTTTGGCCAGCTCGTCGTAAGCGGGCAAGACGCCCAGGTGATTGCCTGCGATCCAGAGGAGGAAGTCGCCTCGCTGCCAAACTTCGCGGATTGCCTCCCGCGCATCGGTTCGCCAAGTCTGGTAGGCGTCGAGCGTGTCGAACGTGAATTCCTGGAAGCGAACCTTCGATGTGTAAGATCGGGCACGGGTCGGCTGCTTTTCGCGCTTGTTGTCGGCCAGCATTTCTTGAAAGGCGTCCGCAAGCAGCTCGGCGCCCTGGCGCGTGCCGCTGTGGCCGAAGAGGTCGAACGGGAAGAAGCAGGCGGCAGTTTTCATGGGGCGCGCAAGAACCCGCGGGATTCGCTGCGCTCATCCCGCGGCGTTGGGGATGGCGCAATCGTTACGGTCGGCAAAGCCATCATGCTCAGGGCAACTTACCCCGCTTGCCGCCGCGGGTTTCGTGGTTTGCATCGGCGGGCAAAGATGTATCATAACGGAATTGACGCGAGGCGACCCGAAAAGGGGACAGGACCTCTGAATTCAAAAGGTCCTGTCCCCTTTTCGGGCCGCCGGAACACGTCTGCGGGAACCCAGCACGATGACGGCCGGCATGCGCGCGATCCGCGATTTTTACGTCGCCACCACGGCGGTCGTGACCGGCGATGTCGTGTGCGGGCCTGGCGTCAACATCTGGTTCGGCACCGTGATCCGCGGCGATTTGGCCCGCATCACGCTCGGCACGCGCGTCAATCTGCAAGACGGCTGCATCGTCCACGCCGACCCGGATTTGCCGCAGACGATGGAAGATGGCGTCGTCGCCGGTCACGCAGCGATCTTGCACGGCAGCCGCATCGGCAAGGACACCTTGGTCGGCATGCGGGCGACGCTGCTGTCCGGTTGCGAGATCGGCGCGGAATGCCTGATCGCCGCCGGCTCGCTGATCCCGGAAGGCCGCCGCATTCCGCCGCGTTCGGTGGTGATGGGCGTGCCCGGCAAGGTGGTGCGCGCGATCACGGCGGAGGAAGTGGAACGCACCCGCGCGATTTGCGCCCACTATTTCGAGAAAGCCAAGCGCTACGCCGGCGGCGCTTACCCGCCGCCGTGGGAACAATAATATTCTCCCCTCTCCCCCTTGGGGAGAGGGGCCGGGGGTGAGGGGCGGGGCCCGATCCGTAATGGACGTCACGTCGCGGCAGGCACCGCCCCTCACCCCTAACCCCTCTCCCCAAAAGGGAGAGGGGAACAGAGCAACCTTGAGCCCTCCGATGAATGCAACGGCCGAAATGCAGGCGCCTCCGGCGACGACGACCTCGTCGATGGAAATCAATCTGACCTCGCCGTCGGATCGCCGGTCCGATGTCGACGGCAAGCAGGCGCTCATTGCCGGGTTGCTCAAGGAAATCGGCTGCGACGGCCTCATCGTCCAGGCACCGGAGAATTTTGCGTGGCTGACGGCGGGCGGCGCGGCGCGCGGCGTCATCGACAACGACGCTCTGCCCGCGCTCTACTACAGTGCCGAGGGACGCTGGCTCCTGTCCAGCAACGTTGATACGCAGCGGCTCTTCGACGAAGAAATCGACGGCATGGGCTTCCAGCTCAAGGAATGGAACTGGCACCAAGGCCGGGCCACGCTGCTCGCCGATCTCACGCGCGGCGCCAAAGTCGCCAGTGATCTGCCTTGTGGCGACTGCCCGCTCGTGGGGCCGCGCTTGCATGCACTGCGGCTGACGCTTTCCGAATATGAACGCGCGTGCTACAAGGCGCTCGGCCTGATTGTCAGTCACGCGCTGGAAGCAACCGGGCGTACGGTGGCCGCGGGTGAAACCGAACGCGAAGTGGCGGGGCAACTCAGCCATCGCTTGCTGCACCGGGGCGCCTTGCCGCTGATGATCACCGTCGCCGCCGACGGTCGCTCGCGCGCTTACCGCCAAGGATCGTTCACCGGCACTGCAATCCGCAGCTACGCCGTGCTGACAGTAACGGTCCGCAAGTACGGCTTGTGCGCCCGCGCCAGCCGGTCGATCTGCTTCGGCCAGGTCGATCCGCTGTTTCGCAAGGAGCATGACGCGGCGTGCAAGATCAGCGCCACCTACGTCGCCAGCACCTGGCCCGATGCCGTGCCGCGGCAGATTCTCACCAGCGGGCAACGCATCTACCAGCTCACGGGCGCCGAATACGATTGGTATCTGTGTCCGCAGGGCCAGGTCACCGGTCGGCAGCCGGTCGAAATCGAGCTCACGCCCGATCACGAGCAGTTGTTGCAAGCGAATTGGGCGGTCGTTTGGCACGCCAGCGTCGGCGCGGCCGTCAGTTGCGACACGTTTCTGATTTCCGAAGACGGCCCGACCGCGATCACCGGGCACGAGAATTGGCCGCTGAAACGCATCCGCATCCAGGGCGCCGAGTTCGTACGGCCAGATCTGCTGATTCGATGAGGCGTGTGGCTTGCCGTTTAGCGCGCACAGGATCCTGTGAGCGCTAAACGGCAAGCCAACGGATCCTGAATTCGGCAATCACTTCTTCCGCTTCTCCACCTCCGGCGGAAAGCGCTTGTCGAGCATGCGGTCGCCCAGGCGACGGTCCAGGATTTGATCGAGAATCAGCAACGGCCCCGCGAACCAGGGCAACAGCGCCTCACGCTTGCGTTTCACAATCAGATTGACGATGCAATCGACGCACTTCTCCACCGGCCAAACGCGAAACTGATCCGGCGGCCGCTCGGTCGCCGGCAGGCCATCGGCGCCGAGGGCCTTGAGTCGCAGCGGCGTATCGACGAATGCGGGGGCGACGACGCCGACGTGGACGCCGTCGTGCTTCAGCTCGATGTGCAACGCCTCGTAAAACCCGTGGATGGCAAATTTGCTGGCGCCGTAAAGCGCATAGGCCGGCGTCGCTCGCTTGCCCGCCATGCTGCTGATCGCCACGAGCGAGCCCTTCGTTTGCTTGATATGCGGCAACGCGAAGTGCGTCATGTACAGGGTGCCCATGAAATTGACGCGCATCACCCTTTCCATGGCGGCCAGGTTCGAGCCGTCGAAATAAGCGCGCATCGACAGCCCCGCACAGCCAATGACGATATCGAGCCGCCCATGCGCTGCGACCGTTTGCTCGACGACATGGCGACAATGTTCTGACTCCGCGACGTCGGTCGGTACGGCAAGAGCGCGCACGCCGAACGCCTCACATTGACGGCGCACTTGCTCCAGGGTTTCCGGATTGCGTGCCGCGAGCACCACGTGACAGCCGAGCTTCGCCATGCGCAGCGCCGTCGCTTCGCCAATGCCCGACGAAGCGCCGGTAATCAGTACGACTTTGTCACGCAGACTATTCATCTTGCGATTGTATCCAAAGAGCCGCGCACGAAGTAAGCGGCTCGATTGGGGTAAGCGGTTTGTTCGGGCCGCTTACTACGTGCGCGGCTTGAGCGATTGCAACCATTGCGCTATTCATCTTGCGATTGTATCCAAAGAGCCGCGCACGAAGTAAGCGGCTCGATTGGGGTAAGCGGTTTGTTCGGGCCGCTTACTACGTGCGCGGCTCTTGAGCCAAAGAGCCGCGCACGAAGTAAGCGGCTCGATTGGGGTAAGCGGTTTGTTTGGGCCGCTTACTACGTGCGCTTGAGCGATTGCAACCATTGCGCTATTCATCTTGCGATTGTATCCAAAGAGCCGCGCACGAAGTAAGCGGTTCGATTGGGGTAAGCGGTTTGTTTGGGCCGCTTACTACGTGCGCGGCTCTTGAGCGATTGCAACCATTGCGCATACAATCAGCACATGGCCCTCGAACTTCACCAGCCTTTGGGACTTTGTGCCAAGATTGCCAAGCTCGTCGAGGAGCGCGGCTGGAATCAGGAGGAGTTCGCGCGCCAGGCAAGCCTTCATCGTCTCACCGTCCGCCATATCTTGCTCGGCCCCGAACGCCGCTTGCACAACGCCACCGTGGGCGCCTGCGCCCGGGCCCTGGGCCTGAGCGTCGCCGAATTGCGGACCGAGCCGTTGCCGCGCTTGTTGACGAAGATGCGCGCCCCATCGCCGCCAACCGATGCGACCCGACGCCTGTATGAAGAAGCGATGCAGCCGGAGTTGAAGGCGTGGCTGGAGCGCAATCCCGACCGGGCCGCCCAATTGACAGCCGACGAAATCGACGAGTTGCTGTCGCTGCAAGGCACCGGCGGTCCGCTGACGACGTTCGGCGTGGCCCATTACGTCGGCCTGCTCGAACGCCGGCGCAAGCTGATCGACCAGGTCGCCGCGGTCGCCGGCACCGAGTACATCGATTTTCTGGAACAATTCGTGGCGCTGCTCTTCGAGAAGATCCAGCCCTATCGCGAGCGCCAATTGAACAATGAAACCGTCGCCGAATGACGCATTGCATCAAGCCGATTTCGATGCGGCATAGCGATCGCACAACGCCAGCGCCTGTTTTGGCGTCAGCGTCTTCTTGCGCTGCCCCGGAAACTGACGAAACCACTGCATGACGATGAGTCGGCCGTCGTGATGTTCGTACGGTGCCAGGAGTTGGTCCAGACGCTTGCCCGTGTAAGCGGCATCGAGGGCCGTGGCTGCGTGACGCGCCATCGCCGAATTAAACGGCGCCGGCACGCGCGCCAAGACGCGAGCGCCGTGGATGATGTACCAATGGACGGCGCCGTCCCAGCCGGTCACGGGATACACAAACGACATCGCTTCCTGGGCGTGCCGCAGCCGGGCGAGCTGCTCGCTGAGCCACGTCAAATCGTTCCACAGATCACGCAAGACGCCGGCGCGTTCAAATTGTTGCAATTTAGCCGCCCCATGCATGTCACGCTCGAGTGCCGGCAAGACGCGATCCGGATCGCCGCCCAGGAACCGCAGCACGGCTTGCACTTGGGCGGCGTAATCGGCTTGCGGCAAGGTTCCGGTACACGGCGCCGAGCAGGTTGCCAGCTCGGCACGCACGCAGCCCGGCGCCAGCGCCAACGAAAATAGTCCGCGTTGCTCCGGAAAAACGATGTTCTGCGATTGTGGGCAATCGCGCAGCCGAAAGTGATCGTTGATGCGCTGCACCGCCTTGATCGTCCGCTGCGTCCAGTTCACCGGCCCAAACGCGGCAGCGGCGGCCGGCGGTTGGCGCGTCAAAAACACATACGGCGCCGGCGCTCGGCCCACACACAGGAATGCCAGGCGACGCCGCAACGGCTGACCCTGCACATTGCAGCGCGGCCGCCAGCGCCGGATCAGTTCCTGCTCGCGCAACAGCGCCGCAAACTCGTGCCCGCAAATCTCCCAAACGATGGCGCGGGCCTCGCGCAGAATGCGCCCGGCTTTGGGTGGTCGGCTGCGCGCGCGAAAGTAACTGAGCAGCCGGGTACGAAGACACTTCGCCTTGCCGAGATAGATGAGTTCGCCATCAGAGTCGAGCATGCCGTAGACGCCCGGTTTGCTCGGGCACAGCATCTTCAACGGGGCGCGCAGTGCGGCCGAGCGCTGGCCGCGAATGACCTGCACTGGCGGCGGCCCCGCAGCTGGCAACAGGCCATTGGGCCCAAAATCGCGAAAGGGCTCGTCGCCGAACCAACCGTCCATGGCCGACTCCCCGAGCAGAATTCCCAAGAAGGCGGGGCCATTATAACAAGCGCGCGGAGATGGCCCAAGAGCGCGAAGTTAGGCAAGCTATGCATAGGCTGGGATCGGCGCCGCGCCGACTCGACGTGTTCCAAGTGTCCATACTGGTCAAAACTGCCACACGCTGTCGCATTGTGACACCCCCATGGCACTGGCCGGCACGGGACGCCCTTGAAAAATTGACTTTTGCTAAAGTTCCAAAGCCCATAGTCCGCAAGCAGTTGAGCTGCCCGGCGACGTTCGCGGTCGTTTCAGAAATTCCCATGGTATCGAACTTGCTCTGACCATTTCCCTGCCCACGCCAGAAAACACGACGTGGTTTCCGGCCACACCCGGAAACGTGGCGTATAATCAAGAAGCCCATCGCAACCACATCGCTCGAAGGAGGGTAGCGAAATGTTGGTCCTGAGCCGCAAACTGGGTGAGAAGATCTATATCAACGACAATATCTGCATCACGGTCGTCGACATCGACCGCGGCAAGATTCGCCTGGGCATCGAAGCCCCCCGCGACATACCGATCTTCCGCAAGGAACTCCTGGCCGAGCCCGCCCCGGTGAAAGCCGACGTGACGGTCCTCGCCGCCAAGGGGTAACCACCCCGCGCAACCAAAAGCCCACGGCTAGCCGTGGGCTTTTTTTGTTGCGCATCTCGTGGGGCAGACATTCCTGTCTGCCGTTGAGACACAAGAGCGAAACGGCAGACAGGAATGTCTGCCCCACGAGTCGACGTCACTCAAACAGCCGGCTCACCGATTCGTTGAAGTGGATGCGCTTGATCGCGTCGGCCAAGAGCGGGGCGACGCTCAGCACCTTGATCTGCGGCAACTGCTTCTCAGGCGTCAGCGGAATCGTGTCGGTGATGATGACCTGATGGATGAACGCATCGCGCAACCGCTGAATGGCTTCGCCGCACAACACGCCGTGCGTGGCGCAGGCATACACTTCGCGGGCGCCGTTCAACTTGGCGATGTTGGCGGCGCCCACGACACTGCCGGCCGTCGAGATCATGTCATCGAAGATGATGGCGACCTTGCCCTTGAGCGTGCTGCCGATCAGGTTGGCCTGCTCGGTATTGGTGGCGCTGCTGCGCCGCTTATCGACGATCGCGATGGCCCCGCCCAGCTTCTTCTGGTGCCGCAGCGCCCGCTTGATGGCCCCCTCGTCCGGGCTAAGCACCACGAAATCATCGGGCGGAATGTTCAGGTTGCGCACGTATTCATTGATGACCGGCCCGGCGTGCAGGTGATCGACCGGCACGTCGAAGAAACCCTGAATCTGGGCCGCGTGCAAATCCAAGGCGATGACGCGATCCGCTCCCGCCGTCGTGATCAAATCGGCGATCAGCTTGGCGGTGATCGGCACGCGGCCCTGGTCCTTGCGATCTTGGCGCGCGTAACCGTAATAAGGCAACACCACCGTCACCCGGGCCGCGCTGGCGCGCTTGAGGCTGTCGAGCATGATCAACAGCTCCATCACATTCTCGTTGACCGGATGGCAGGTCGGCTGGACCACGAACACATCCCGGCCCCGCACGTCCTCGTCGATGCGCGCCAGAAATTCGCCGTCGGGGAAGTTCTGCAAGGTGATCTTGCCGAGCGGATCGCCCAGACATTGCGCGACGCGCTCGGCGAGCGGAACATTGGCGCGGCCGCTGAAGACTTTGAGTTGGTAATTGTTGTTGTTCATGGAAGAGCTGCCTTGCCGATCGATGCGCGTGCGTCGGGAAGCACGGGCATTCTTAAGGGGAGATGAAGAATACGTCAAGAGACGCGGTTAGCAGCGTGTGGCTTGCCGTTTAGCGCAACCGTTGTCTGAAGATGAGGCCGAGGGCCGTTCGTTGGCCGCGCTAAACCTAAACGGAACTATCCCATCACACCATAGGAATACGGTGTCTTCACTGGATCATTCTCATCAAACCGAGCCAAGCGCAGCGGCGCGATGTCGAGCGATTTCGCTTGTCCATCCACGATCAGCTCCGCCATCAGTTGGCCGACAATCGGCGACATCTTGAAGCCGTGGCCGCTGAAGCCGACGGCGCAGTAGCCGCCCTCCAGCCCCGTCAGCTTGTCGAGTATCGGATGCCAGTCGGGCGTGATCGCATACAAGGCGCCGTAGCCGCCGCGACCATAGCTGCGATGCATCGCCGGATAGCGGCGGCTCAAACGCTGCCGGACCTGCGGCAGCCATGGACCGTCGGCGGCTTCGTTGTAGGCGTCGGGATCATCGACCGGATTGTCCTTTTCCTCGCCCGCCAAGCTGCCGGCATGGATCATCTCGCCGTGCGTCGGCTTGAAGTACAGCCCTTGCACGAAGTCGGCGTAGATCGCGGCGCGCCGGCCGAAATCAGGCGGACGCCGATACAGAGCGACCTGCGTCCGACACGCTTGCACCGGCAGCTTCACGCCCAACTCCTTGCCGAGTTGCGCCGCCCACGGCCCGGTCGCCAGGATGACGCGGGCGCTGTTGTAGCGCCCTTCGTTCGTTTCGACGCCGACGATCTTGCCGCCTTGCTTGACAATCTCACGCACCTCGACGCCGAGCCGAATGTCCGCGCCCAGCTTGCGCGCCGCCTCGGCATACGACGCGACCACCTGCACCGCCTCGACGTAGCCCGCCTCGGCTTCGAACGCGGCGATTTCATCTTCGGCCAAACGCGCATTCGGATCGATATCGGCCAGGACCTGCGCGCTGACGAGCCGGACGTCGATGCCCAGTTCTTGCTGCATCGTCAGGTTCGCGTCCAGCCCAGCCTTGTCCTTTTCGTTGATGACGACGACAAGCCCCGTGCGCGTGAAGACCGGCGGCCCGCCAATGATATCCTCGAAGTGCTCAAAGATACGCAGGCTCTTCTGCGCCATGCTCGCGGTCAGGCGATTGGAATAATGCTGGCGAATGATCGCCCCGGATTTGCCGCTTGAGCCGGCGCCAAGAAACGACTTCTCCAGCAGCACGACGCGCCCGGCCCGGCGCTGGGCCAGGTGCCAGGCGATGCTGGTGCCCATCACCCCGCCGCCGACAATGAGAAAATCGCAGTTGACCGCCATGGGGACCGATGTGGTGCAAGCCCACGGGTGGATGTGGGGCAGGTTTCCTAACCTGCCATGGTCGCTCCAGGCAGGTTAGCAAACCTGCCCCACATCCACCCGTGGGCTCAAGGAACTGACCCTATTCCGGATACAGCGCCGTGCTCAGATACCGTTCGCCCAAATCGGGCAGCACGACAACGATCATCTTGCCGGCGTTTTCCGGCCGCTGGGCGACCTGGACGGCGACGTGGGCCGCGCCGCCGCTGCTGATGCCGCCCAGGATGCCTTCCTCGCGGGCCATGCGTCGGGCCATCGCGAAAGCATCGTCGTCGGTGACCTGGATCACTTCGTCGATGATGTCCACATTCAAGACGCCCGGAATGAAGCCGGCGCCGATGCCCTGAATCTTGTGCCGGCCCGTCGGCTTGACTTGGTCGCGCGGCACGCCCTGCAGCTTGTGCTGCGTGATCACGGCGCTCGTCACCGGCTCGACCGCGATCGCCTTGAACGACGGTTTGCGCTTTTTGATCACCTCGCCAACGCCGGTGATCGTGCCGCCGGTGCCGATGCCCGACACCAGAATGTCCACCTTGCCGTCGCTATCATTCCAGATCTCGTCGGCTGTCGTCGTGCGATGAATCTCCGGATTGGCGGGGTTCTCGAATTGCTGCGGCATGAACGAATTGGGCGTCGAGGCGATCAGCTCCTTGGCCCGGGTGATGGCGCCGTTCATCCCCTTTTCGGCCGGCGTCAGCACGATGTCGGCGCCGAACGCCTTGAGCAGCCGGCGCCGCTCCAGGCTCATGCTCTCCGGCATCGTGACGATCAGCTTGTAACCGCGCGCCGCGCACACGAATGCCAGGCCGATGCCGGTGTTGCCGCTCGTCGGCTCGATGACCACCGTGTCTTTCTTGATGCGGCCGTCGCGTTCGCCGGCGTCGATCATCGACACGCCGATGCGATCCTTCACCGACCAAAGCGGGTTGAAGGATTCCGCCTTGGCGATGACGGTCGCCTTGGCGTCGCCGACGACACGCCGCAGCTTGATGAGCGGGGTGTTGCCGATGGTTTGCGTAATGTCGTCATAAATTCGGCCACGGCCTGCGGGCATGACTCGTCCTCCCTGAAGTAGGTGCGATGGATATTAGTGGGGAGTTTAGGTGAAGATGGGTGTTGAAACAAGGGGCGCATGGCAAAGCGCGAAGCCGCCCAGCAAACGTTATTTACGCATGTCTTTTGACACGGCTGAAAATGGTTCGCTACGCGGCGTCGCGCTTCGATAGCGTCACGCCAACTCCGCGTTTGGCCCCGCCTGAAAGTCCTTCACTTCAATCTCGATGGAGCGCATCCCCTGCCATTCATTCCAGCGCGGCGTGAAAACCAGACTGACCTGGCCGCCCTGCGACATCATTTCCCCGAGCCGGTCCGCCATGCCGAACGCGATTGCCTTGAGCGTGCGGCCTTCCTGACGGACGCGGAACGACAGATGCCGCTCGCCGGCGCCGAAGATCGGA
>Ga0209726_10006695_pt1 | contig 13246 bp, 8 predicted proteins | sample Subgrocontami54m_FD_187453 | JGI IMG/M metagenome (GOLD analysis project Ga0209726, IMG submission 187453) | Subsurface groundwater microbial communities from S. Glens Falls, New York, USA - GMW46 contaminated, 5.4 m (SPAdes) (version 3) | ecosystem: Environmental > Aquatic > Deep subsurface >... | reverse complement strand
ATTAGGGGCATTTGTGTCACGGAGCTTTTGGAACCCCAATTATCCCTTTTTGCCCTCTGAAAATTAGTAACTTGCATGACCCAAAACGTTCGCCTTCGCGCTTTTTTGAGGTTCATTGATTGACTGCCCCGATGCTTTCCCCAGTTCCAACATTCAGGCCGCTTCGACAAGTCAGCCTCATGCTAGGAAGTTTAGCAACGCACTGCCATGTATCCAGCAACAAATGGACAGTGTTGTTTCAGATGCCTGGTTCAAAGATCATCCTTTCTGGAAACCATTTTCTCAACAGGGCCTCTTTCGCCTCGAAGAGGTCTATCGCCTCTAAAATTTCCTCCTAAGTCGTTTCCTTCCAATACCCTCTTCGAAAGATTGTTCTGCTTCGATTGTTTTCTGCCATCCTTGTTGGAAGGAAGGCTGAAGGTTTTTTTGTTGGTATGCCTATAGTCCACATGGAAACAATGAGATCAACAGTTGTTCTTGGTTGTAGAACTAAGGTTCTATGTCCGGGCGCGTTGGAAGAGTGGCGGCATTAAAAAACTAACTTAAGGATAATTGTGACGGGTAGTTCGCTGCCTTATAGTTCTAACACCAAAGGGTCATACAATAATGCGAAAAAAGCGTGCTGCTGCTATTCCTTCACTTCTGTTCTTCATTTTGTTAGGCGCGCTAGCAGTCTACGGTGAGTGTGCTCAGGCGGCCAATCACCCCGATTTGGCCGCAGAGCATGAAGCTTCATTGAATCACTGCCCCGACGTTTTCCTGATTTCCAACGGTCGGGCTGCTTCGGCAATACAGTTTCACAACGGGAACTTGAAGGCACTACCAAGTATTATCTCTGAAAAAATAGACAGTGTTGTTTCACGTGCCTGGTTCAAAGATCATCCTTTCTGGGAGCCATTTTCTCAACAAGGCCTCTTCCGGCTTGAAGAGGTCTACCGCCTTTAAGTTTGTTCTCTAAGTCTTTTCCTTTCAAATCTCCTCTTCCAATAGGATCGCTCTGTTTCGGGTTGTCTTTTACCAGTCCTTCTGGAAGAGGGCGACGGTTTCTGTAAATGCCCCGGAGATAATGTTTGCCGAAGGCAATTAGACCTGGGAGAGCGGAGCAGAAAAATGGAACCTATTAAAGTTGCAATTGCTGATGCCAATACTCTCGCGCGTGAAGGGTTGAAGCGAATCCTCAGCGCGGAGAGCGATCTAATTGTTATCGGGGAAGCAGCGAACAACGTTGAGGCCGCTGACATTGTGGAGCGAATCAAGCCTGATGTTTTGCTGCTCGATCTTGAGCTCCCTGAACGGAACGCAGTGCCGCTCCTATTGGAGCTAAAGCAGAAAACCGTGCCTACCAAAGTTCTTATCCTCAGCCGCCTTCCTGACCAGGAGAGTATTTTGGATACCGCCAAAGCTGGAGCCCGCGGCTATGTTTTCAAGTCCATAGTTCCTTCAGCGTTAGTTCGAGCGATCAGAAAGATTCATACGGGCGAGATTTGGGTAGACAGACAGCTCATCTGTGCAGACACTTTTGTGGAGTTCGCTCGTCAAGCCTGGGTTGACGACGCTGGCAGATCAGAAACCGAGATCACCAAAATACTTTCCAAAAGAGAACTGGAGGTTCTTGCTCTGGTAGCAAATGGCTTGACCAACCACGAGATCAGCAAGAGGCTTTTCATTAGCGTGACGACTGTGAAGATTCACCTAAACCATGTCTTCGGTAAGCTTAATGTAAACAATCGTATCCAGGCGGCCCTGCTCATTCTTCAGCAATGTGGCGAGTTAGTTAAACAAGTAGGCCTTAAGTATAAGAAACATGGAGAACGTGGTTCTACGAGCAAGTCAAAGTCCGTAAAATCCGAGTTGTCTCCCGAAAGCGAGGCCGCTGATTCAGCACGGCCTTCAAGACAATCGCTAGATCCGAGGCGGCGTTTCAGGTTTGCATGACCTTCCGGGCAATCCGACCAGGGAAGACATAGTTTACATGTCCATGTCTCCCAGGAAATGTGTAAGTCAACACGCTGAACTGAGCGATATTAGGCTCTACCTTCTTGCGCTCACAACCCTCCTCGAAGCGCCTCAACTAATTTCGCAGCCCCAATCGGCGCCGCTAGAGCGCTCGCGCGTTCATACATTTCGAACTGTGGATTTCACGGCACGAGTTCCTGACTTGAACAGCTGCCATAAGCCAATCACAATCATCAGCACACTAAACCACTGCGCTTCGCCCAAACCGAAACCGACTTGCGGATTGATGCGCCAAAACTCGACAACAAATCGCGCCAGGCCCGCAAGGCTCAGATAAATCCACGACGAACAAGAAATCAGGCGCGCAAAAAAAACGGGGAACGGACTGCAGTCCGTTCCCCGTCCGCACCAAGCAGAGGCTTGCTTAGTACGTATAGATGAGTTGCATGGCGAGCGTGGTTTGGTTTTTATCCGCGCCGGTGGCTCTTTTTTGAAAGACGCTTTTGTCCGCCCAGTCCTGACGCAGTTCGGTCCGACCGATCAGCATCTTGGTGAATTTATAGCTACCTGTAAAAGTAATCTCGCCCAAGGTCACGTCGCGACCGACACCCGTGCGCACGCCGTCACTGTCTTTGAAAACCTCGCCTCGAAAAGCGGTAGTGAACCGATCAGTCCAGCTATATGAAGCGTTGCCGGCCCATCCCTGCCAGGTTCCATCTCGTCCACTTGGCGTCACGTTACCCTCATGCCCGTAATCATATTCGAAAGAAATCGCCAGCGGATCGATCGGTTTGATCGTCAATACGTTGGCCCACACATGTCTCTTGGGCCCGCCGCGGTTTCTCTGTTCTGCGCCGGTGATAAAATTACTGACGAAACTGATCCAATCAGTCGGCGTCAATGTTGCACCCACATGAAAAGAAGGCTGGTGGTTGTTGTCATGTGGATTGTCCCAACCCGTAAAGACACCGCCCTGGACCGTGAGAATCTTTAACACCGGATAGCTGGCCATCATGCCCAAGTGGCGAAACGGAATGGCGAGGTTGAAGAGAAACGACCGGGAAATGTTATCGTTATAGGCACCGGGACTTGGAATAATCTCGGTTCCTAATGGCGTAACCATCAATCCGCCTTTGAGAGCTAGTCCCTCGCCAACCGGTATGGTAGTCGTTAGGAATGCCTCTCTCAGTTCCGCCGAATGTTCCCGAGCAAATGTCTTACCCCACAGAGTCGCTTCCCGGAGCAGCTCTCCGGTTCGGCCAAAGTCTCCTGAGATGTGGAAGCCGACGCCCCAATCCTTCTCCGGCTTGTCAACGGCTATATGAAAATTATTGAAGACAATCTTGTTGTGGTCCTTATCGAAGTATCTGCCGCTGATATTGGCAGGGGAACGCGGATGGTTAGAGCTCCAAGTGTAGCTCGTGTCAAAAAAGCCGCTGATGCCGATTCCCAAAGCCCCTTCAACCGCGCCCTTGCCGTTCGCGATCGCTTTGTCCATCACGCCGACGCAGCAATCCAGGCTGAGCCAGCCCGGCGCCAGTGGCTTTTCTTCCTCGGCTGCATTCACCGAACCGGAAGTCAAAATCAAGCTGGCGATGAACAAGCTAACTCCAAACAGAATTCGTCTCATTTTCCCAGTCTCCTTACGCGATGTTCAAAAATAATTTCCTGGAATGTAACAAATATTTTCGGTCAAATCCAGATCGGAGGCAGTCACCCAGCTTTACACGCTGCAACCCCAATGCCAGCGGATCCCCTCGATCCATTTTACCGGCTTATTGATAGTAAAGAGGTTTTTCGCTTCGCATCAACTCTGCCAAGTCCATAGCCCATTTTATGGGCACTGTCCAATAAATTTTGACCAAAAATTAGACAAAATGGGTCCGCGGACCTGCTTCTAAGGCTTCACACCCGGCAACCAAGCTATCCTCACGGATAACGCTCTCGCGCCATCGCAATCGGCGGCGAAAGTGGAGCCCCACGGACAAGCCTTTGGCATCTTCCAGCACACCCGTGGGGCGGAATCCTGAGCGAGACCCCGGCCAAGGCCGGGGCTCGAGTCGAAGGGTTGACCACTTCATCGGCCACGATCAGCGCTTTGCTTTGATCGCTGAGAGATCGGGACTTCCAGGTTCGGCGCCGACCGGATAAACTTTATCCATTGGGCTCGCCGTCACCGCTTCCTGATCAATTGTCCTCGAGCGGAAAATCCCAAACTTTCCGCACCCGTACGGCGCAGGCCTTGAGCTCCGGCTGCCGTGACAGCGGATCGCGCGCGCTGATCGTCAGATTATTCGCCGCCTTAAATAACCCCTGCTCGCGTCCCCAGTGAAAAGGCAGAAAGCATGTGCCACGCCTAATTTCCTCGGTCACGCGGCATTGCACCATAACCTTGCCGCGCCGCGAAACGATCTCGACGAAGTCGGCGTCCTGGATGCCGTAGCGCCGCGCGTCGGCGCGATGAATGTCCAAGATTGGATCGGGCGCGCTTTTTCGCAGCGCCTCGTTCTTTCCCGTGCGCGTCATCGTATGCCAGTGATACTTGGAGCGCCCGGTGGTCAACAGCAGCGGATAGTCGTCGTCGGGAGGCTCCTTCGGCTCCGCATGTTCGACGGGAATCAAATTGGCCTTCCCGCTCGGTGTTGGGAAGTTGCCCTTTTCGTAAAGTCGCACGGTGGCCGCAGATTGAGTCTTACGGTATGGCCACTGCAGCGGGCCTTCTCGCTTCAGGCGCAAATAGTCCGCGTCCGAGTAGTCGCACAGGCTATTCTCCGTCAATGCGGCAAACTCAGAGAAGATTTCCGCCGCCGACTCGTAGGCAAAACCATCGTTAAAGCCCAGCGCCTGTGCAAAGAGCGCGATGATCTTCCAGTCGGGCAGCGCCTCGCCGGGGGGATCGACGAGCTTCGGCATATAAGTGATGCGCCGCTCCGAATTGGTCATCACGCCCTCTTTCTCGCTCCACTGCGCCGCTGGCAGAACGACATGGGCGAAGCGGCTGGTCGCGGTTGGATGATACGCGTCTTGCACGACCACCAGCTCGGCCTGGCGCAAAGCCTTTTCCACCAGGTCGATGTCGGGCATCGAGACGGCAGGATTGCTGCAAAGAATCCAAATCGCTTTGAGCTTGCCTTGCGCCAGCGCTTCAAACTGCTCCAGCGCCGGCAGGCCCGGTTCAGACGCAATGCTACCGAACGGCACGCCCCATGCGCGCTCGACTTCTTCTCGGTGTTTGGCGTTCTGTACACTGCGGTAACCGGGGAGCAGATTGGACAGACCGCCGACCTCCCGGCCGCCCATCGCATTCGGCTGGCCGGTCAAGGAGAACGGGCCGCAACCGGGTTTACCGATCTTGCCGGTGGCGAGATGCAGATTGTGAATTGCCACGTTCTTGCGCACACCGACGCTGCTTTGGTTGACACCCATGCTCCAGAGCGACATGGCGTTTTCGGCCTTGCCGAAAATCAATGCGGCCTCGACGATGAGACATTCAGGAATACCGCAGATCTCCTCGGCGACTTTTGGTGGGTACTTTTTGACGACCTCCGTCAGCTCGGCGAAACCGTGGGTGTGCCTCGCGATAAAGTCGCCGTCGATCAAACTCTCTTCGATCAAGACATGGAGCATGCCGTTGAGCAGTGCGATGTCGGTTCCCGGCCGAATCGGCAGATGCAGATCGGCAAAATCCGCAGTTTCCGTCCGGCGCGGATCGACGACGATAATATTCACATTTTTCGGGTCTCTCAGCTTTCGCTGTTTGATCCGCTTAAAAATAACCGGGTGGCAGTCGGCGGTGTTGGTGCCGATCAAAAGCAGACAATTGGCTCCGTCGATATCGGCGTACGACGTTGGCGGACCGTCGGAGCCTAGAGAAGTTTTGTAACCGGCCACGGCCGACGCCATGCACAGGCGAGAATTGGTGTCGAAATTATTTGTGCCGAGAAACCCCTTGGCGAGTTTGTTGGCGACGTAATACTCTTCCGTGGTGAGCTGCCCCGAACCGTAAAACGCCACCGCGCCAGGCCCATGCTCGTCGATGATCGTGCGGAAGCGTTTCGCCAAGTACGTCATCGCCTGGTTCCACGAGGCTTGCTTGAATGGACCTTCCTGGCACGAGCGTATTTGCGGATAGAGTAAGCGATCGTCGGTTTGCAGCGTTTCCGGCAAATAGACCGCTTTGAGGCAGAGATCGCCTAAGCTCGATGGATGCTCTGGGTCGCCCTTGATCTTGGCGACGGAACCATCCTTAATTCCCGCCAAAAGGCCGCAACCCACGCCGCAGTACGGACAGTAAGACTTAACCCAGCGCTCGGCATGATCGTTGTCGAGGTTTGCCATGGTTTAATTTGCTAGAGCGAAGCACCCACTTCGGCGCGCGCACAGTTACGCTGCCACCCTCTCTGCATATAGACGAGCAGAACCAGGCAACCCGACGCGGCGAGGCTCAACAGCAAAAAGCCGGCGCCATAGGACCCGATCACCTGCTTGCAATAGCCGAGTAGAAACGGCAGGAGAAAACCGCCGATGCCACCGACGGCGCCCACCAGTCCAGTCGCCGCACCGATTTCCTTGGGAAACCGCTGCGGCACCAGCTGAAACACCGCGCCGTTGCCCATCCCAAGCACGGCGATGGCAACGAACAATGAAGCCACGGTCCAAGTGAGCGGCAAGCGCTGCCCTAAGAGCAGCATCGTGACTGCGACGACGCCATACAAAACCGCCAGAGTTCTGATGCCGCCATAACGGTCCGCCAAAAGTCCGCCGATGGGACGGGTCAAGCTGCCGCCGAGAACACAGAGCGCGGTTAGATTACCCGCCATGACTTTGCTCACGCCGTGTTGGTCGTAAAAGAAATACCCAAGAAAGCTCGCCAACCCGACAAAGCCGCCGAACGTCACCATATAAAATAGGCTGAACCGCCAGGTGTCCGACTCCTTGAGCACCGCCAAGTAGACACGCCGCCTTAGACCGCTCTGCGCTTTTGCTTGCTCATGGGCAGCGAAATGAAAAACCGCGAGAGTGACAAGCATCAGTCCGATCGCCACGCCAAAGACTTCATGCCATCCCAATCGCTCGGCCAGACGGGGAGCGAAGAGCGTGGCGATTGCCGTCCCGCCGTTTCCGGCGCCGACGATGCCCAAGACCAAGCCCTGGTATTGCGACGGATAAGCGCGGCTTGCCATCGGCAGCGCCACAGCGAAGCTGGCGCCGCCGATCCCTAATAGGAAGCTAAAAAGAAAAAGCGCCTCAACGCTCGTCGCCGCCAACCACAACAAAAATAGCGGGATCAGCGTTAACGCCAGCGTGACGGTTCCAGTGACCTTAGCGCCGAAGCGATCGCTCGCGAGCCCCAAGGGGATGCGCAGCAATGAGCCGCTTAGAATCGGCGTTGCCACCAACAAGCCGGTCTGGATCGGCGACAATGAAAAATCTTCCGCCAGATGATTGGCGAGCGCACCGATGGTCACCCACACCGTGGTGCTGGAAAGGAAATGGCAAAAAGCGCCGAACAGCGTCCCGACGCGACCCGCTTGGGAAAACTTTATCACTGCTTCGCTGATCTTCATTGCGCTCTCATTCCTCGATTGTGACGCCTTCGCCGTGCAGCGTCAGTTTGAAAGTTTTAGCTTTGAGCTTGGCGTCCGTCGAACAGGCGCCGGATTTGAGATCGAACTTGTATCCATGCAGCGGGCAAACAACCTCACCGCCCTCGATCCACCCAGCCGATAGCTGTCCGCCTTCATGCGGGCAGATATTTTGAATCCCGCAGAGCTGGCCTTGATGCTTGAACACCGCGATCTCTTCGTTTTTCACCCGCACGAGTTTAGCCCCGCCCTCCCGAACCTCCTCGGCACAAATGACCGGTTTGGCGGGTGCGATTTTAGCCTCTGGTTTTGTGCCGTTCGCAAGTGGTTGGGGAATTTTTCTCAGCTGCTGGCGCATCGCCTTGAACGCGCCATGTTTCACCAAGCCAGCAACCACCTCCGGCAAATCTTCGCAGGGAACGTCTTCCATGATCTTCACTGGAAAATTCGCTTCACAACCGGCCGCGCCGCCTGCGAACACATCCACGGCTTCGACGACTTCGCCGTTGAGCTTGATGTTCTTGCCCAACAGTCCGATATCGGCGACACTGTGATTGCCGCAGCCGGCGGGACAGCCCGACCAATGCATGCGCAGCGGCTGCGTCTTGCCCAATTTGGCTTCCAAAGCATGTGCGGTCTTAAGCGCCCAACCCTTGGTATCGATCAACGCGAAATGGCAATAGTCCATGCCCGTGCAGCTCACCAGGCCGCGCATCACCTCCGAGGGATCGTAGCGCAAATCGCCAAGCAGCGGCTCCGCCGTCAGATCGCCGATTTTGCTGTCAGGGACATCGGGGATAATCAGATTCTGCCCGACCGTCAGACGCAACTGGCCGCTGCCGTAGTTCTCGGCCACATCGGCGACTTGCAGCATCTGCTCTGAGGTCATGCGCCCAACAGGCACGGCTAGACCGACATAATTCAGACCGGCTTGTTGCTGGCGAAACACGCCGACATGATCGGTGTGTTTCGCCGTGCGTTGATCTTTTCCCGCGGAGGCAAGCGGGCGATCGACGCGCCGTTCAAGTTCATTGCGAAATTTCTCCACGCCCCACTCTTCGATCAGAAACGCCAAGCGCGCCTTCGTGCGCAGCTCGCGCGCGCCGTGATCGCGAAAGATCATCACGATATGGCTGCAGATCGCCGCCGCTTCTTCAGGTTGGACGAAAACATCCAGCGGCGAGGCGATGCGAAAACCGCCCGAGCCGAGTTTGCCGCCGACGGCGACGTTGAAGCCCGGCACCGGCGTGCTATTTATTTCCTTCAGCGCCGGGGTCAGTGCCAGATCCTGCGCCTCGGCGTGGGTGCAAGCTTCTTTGCACGCGGTAATGGTCACATTGAATTTGCGCGGCAGATTCGTGTACTCCTTGTTGCCGACGAACATCTTTGTAAACTCGCGCACCACCGGCGAGGCATCGAATAATTCATTAGGAGTGAGACCGGCGACCGGGCAGCCGATCACGCCACGAATATTGTCCATGCCGGTCTGTAGCGAGACCAAATCGACGCTCTCCAAGCGTCGCCAAATTTCCGGCACGTCGTTGATCTTAAACTCACGTAGTTGGAGCTGCTGGCGCGTCGTAATATCGGCGAAGCCCTTGCCGAACTCGCGGCTGATCTCGCCGATGGTGCGTAGCTGAATCGCGCTCATGAAGCCGTTGGGGATACGCAACCGCATCATGAAACGGCCGGGCGTTTGGCGGCGGAAAAACACTCCGGCCCACTTCAATCGCTCCTTATCGCCGTCAGTGATTTTTTCCCAACCTTCGGTGGCGTAGCGCTGGACGTCGTGGAGAATATCGAGACCGTCCTTTTCGGTTTTGTATTCTTCGATCTTGTTCATGACTCGATTAGGATCCTTGACATGAGTGGATCCAGCCTGTGCTCTCGTTTACTGCCAACGCGACCCAGGTTTGCGCCGACGACGGCTGGCTTGCTTCGGATCGGCGTTTTTGAGTTCAAAACAGCACGCCAGCTCAAGAACCGGCACGTCAGGAATTTCACCGCTACTCTTGTCGCCAAAGACCTCTGCAAGAAACAGAATGTTCTCGAGAATTTTCCCAGTGGCAGATTTTTCGCGTGGCCGAGCCAAAGCTATCTCCTTTCCAGCAAAAAAAGGCGCTCCACCACATAATACCTGGTGCAGAGCGCCGTTGCTCTGCCGAAGGCCGCGTCGCCCTCGGCACTATACTTACGCAATCGCTATGCCAGATATCTCATGCCGAGAAATCCTCGCCATTTCTGTTTTTTGTTTTTTGCCAGGGTTGAGCTGCTTATCCGCAAGTCATACCTTGCTTAAATCTTCAGCATCGAGCATGAACCCGCTAACACCTGCTTCACCTCGTGATTCTCTTCGCGAACTCGTCGGACAACACCAGCGCTTGAGCGATCTCGGCCATCGGCTTTCGCATGTCCATACTCTTGCGCTTGATCAGCGCGAAGGCGTCGGCTTTGGACAATCCCTGATTCCCCATCAGAATCCCCTTCGCCCGCTCGATGATTTTGCGCGCCTCCAGGGTTTTTTTCAGATTGTCATTTTCTTTGCGCAGCGCGATGAACTCTTCGAAGTGCGCGATGGCCAGCTCGATGGCCGGCGCCAGCTCGCTCCCGCGCAGCGGTTTGACGAGGTAACCCATGATCCCGGCGCGTTTGGCGCGTTCGATGGTGACGGCGTCGAAGTGACTGGTGAGGAGAATGACGGGCCGCGGACGGGCTTGCATGATTCTCCGGGCGGCGCGAATGCCGTCCATGTCGGCCAGACCCACGGCCATCAGAATCACCTCGGGATTCGTCGCCAAAGATAATTCCAGCGCGCCAGCTCCGCTGGTGCCGTCGCCGGCGACCTCAAATCCGCTCTCCGCTAAAACCCTGAACAGATTCTTTCGAGAGGGTTCATGGTCGTCGATGACCAAAACCCGCCTCATGCTTTGGCGTGACTCCCTTCGGTCTTTCCCTTATCCGTGCGCATCGCGCGCCGGACGAATTCAGTTAAAAACCTTTCTCCGTAGTATTTCAGAGTCGCGGCGTAACTCTGCGTATCCGCCCGGATTTTCTCCGGCGATACGTAGGGAGCCTGGGCCAAATCCTTCGAGCGCGCGTCGATCCAACGCTCGATCATGCGCGGCGTGACTTCGAGGTGAAATTGCAGCGCGTAAATATTCTTCCCCAGCCGAAATGCTTGAGTCTCGTAATTCACGGATGACGCGAGGCGGATAGCTCCGGATGGCAGGTCGAATCCATCACCGTGCCACTGAAACACGGTGGCGTTCTCCGGGAGATAACCGAGCAGCGAATCGACTTGGCCATGGGGAGTGATCGAAATCGGGCTCCAGCCGATTTCCTTCACCGGCCCGTGATACACCGGCGCGCCGAGGGTCGCTGCGATGAGCTGCGCTCCCAGGCAAACGCCCAACAGTGGCACCGACTCATCGACGGCCGCGCGGATGATCGTCTTTTCCCAACGGAGAAACGGATACTGTTCTTCTTCGTAGACGCCCATGGGCCCGCCGAGTATGATTAACGCTCTTATCCGCTCCCATTCCTCAGCAGGCTTTTCTCCATGGAAAAGTTGAATGACCCGATAACGGGCACCTTGCTTCTCCAAGACCTCGGCAAAAGTTCCGAGATCTTCGAACGGGTCATGCTGAAAAACCAGGACCTCGTCCATAGGTAGGCCGGGCGGACGGGGTCAGGAGCCTTTCGGGAAGGGCTCCTGACCCCTTATCCTAGATATCGAAATACAGAGCGAACTCCCAGGGATGGGGTCTTAGCCGGATGGCATCGACCTCGTTCTTTCTCTTGTACTCCAGCCAGGTCTCGATCACATCCTTGGTAAACACATCCCCCCGCAGCAAAAAGTCATGGTCCTTCTCCAACGCATCGAGCGCCTGATCCAATGACCCCGGCATCGATTTCACCTTGGCCGCTTCCTCGGGCTCTAGTTCGTATAAGTTCTTGTCGATCGGCTTAGGTGGCTCGATCTTGTTTCTGATGCCGTCAAGCCCCGCCATCAGCATTGCCGGAAAAGCAAAGTACGGGTTGCAGCTGGGATCGGGAGTCCTAAACTCCAACCTCTTGGCCTTCTCGCTGGTCGAGTACATCGGTATCCTCACACATGCGCTGCGGTTTCTGGCCGAGTACACCAGGTTGATCGGCGCTTCGTAGCCGGGCACCAGTCTCCGATAAGAGTTGGTGGTGGGGGCAATGAAACCGCAAAGCGCATGGGCGTGCTTTATGAGTCCGCCGATGTAGTACCTGGCCGTGTCGCTGATCAGCCCGTAGCCCTTCTTGTCGTAGAAAATATTCTTGCCCGCTTTCCACAGACTCTGGTGACAGTGCATGCCGGAACCGTTATCCTGAAACAGCGGCTTGGGCATACAGGTGACCACTTTGCCCCGCTTGCGGGCGGTGTTCTTGACCACATACTTATACAGCAGCACCTTGTCGGCCATCTTGGTCATGGTGTCAAACCGCATGTCGATCTCGGTCTGGCCGCCGGTGGCGACCTCGTGGTGGTGCACTTCGACCTTGATGCCGCACTTCTCCAGGTTCAAAACCATCTCGGAGCGCAGGTCTTGGTACTGGTCCATGGGAGGGACGGGAAAGTACCCTTCTTTGTACCTAATCTTGTTGCCCAGGTTGGGCTGGTCTCCGCCTTTGCCGGCGTTCCAAAAACCTTCACTGGAATCGATGTGGTAGTACCCCTCATGGTGGTTCTGGTCGAACCGGATGCTGTCGAAGATAAAAAACTCGATCTCGGGCCCCCAGTAGCTGATGTCGGCAAGTCCGGTGGACTTCAAATACTTCTCGGCCTTCTGGGTGACGTATCTCGGATCGCGGGTATAGGGCTCGCGGGTGATGGCGTCCAGAACGTTACAGACAAAGCTGATGGTGGAGTGCTCGGTAAACGGGTCCATCATGGCGGTGTCGGGGTCGGGGAGGAGAATCATGTCGGATTCGTTGATGCTTTGAAATCCCCGGATGCTGGAGCCGTCAAAGCCCAGGCCGTCTTCGAATGTACCCGCCGATAGTTCGGCGGCCGGGATCGAAAAGTGCTGCCACAGCCCCGGTACGTCGATAAACTTGAAATCCACAATCTCTACTTTGTTCTTCTTCGCCATCTCTAAGGCGTCTTTGACTGACATGTTAGCTTTCTCCTTTGTGACGAAACTTGATTTTGTTATCACATTCCTTAGCTGAGAGCTACCCCCTCGAAAATTTCAATTATTCATAGGCCCGCTCGTTGTGCTGGCTCAAGTCCAGGCCCATCCGTTCCTCATCGTCGGCGACCCGCAGACCCATAATAGATTTTACGATAGCCAGAAGAATAATCGTTCCGACCGCGGCGAAAATCCAGGTCGCTGCGACCGTCACCAGTTGAATCCACAACTGTCCGGGATTACCGAAGAACAGACCGTCGTTGCCGGCGGCGTTGATAGCTTTCGACGCGAAAAGACCGGTCGCAAGGGCGCCCCAAGTTCCGCCAACTCCATGGACCCCCACGACGTCGAGAGAATCATCGTAACCCAGCCTTGGCTTCCAGCTACACGCGATCGAGCAAAGCACTCCACCGCCGATGCCGATCCAGATTGCCGACATCGGACCGACGAACCCGGAGCCGGGCGTTATCGCAACCAATCCCGCCACGGCGCCGCTGGCAGCGCCTAAAACCGTCGGCTTCCCTCTGAAAATCCAGTCCATCGCCA
>Ga0209726_10006694_pt1 | contig 13246 bp, 13 predicted proteins | sample Subgrocontami54m_FD_187453 | JGI IMG/M metagenome (GOLD analysis project Ga0209726, IMG submission 187453) | Subsurface groundwater microbial communities from S. Glens Falls, New York, USA - GMW46 contaminated, 5.4 m (SPAdes) (version 3) | ecosystem: Environmental > Aquatic > Deep subsurface >... | reverse complement strand
CCCGTGGCGCGAGCGAAGAGCGCCTGCTTCGCCGCGGCGCGCCGGCGCTCGGACGCTTCGAGCAGATCGTACGCGGCGCTGCGCAGCGCCCACGCGCGGTGGGTGGCCATGCCTTATGCGACGTCCTGCCGCAGCCGCGCCGGACAGGTGGCGGCATAGCGCCGCAGCGCGCCGGTAATCGCTGCGCCGACCGCCACGCCGATGGCCGCGGCGACACCCCGCGTCGGCATGGCCACCAATCCGGCGGCGCAGACCGCCGTCATCGTGATCATGCCGCCGAGCATCGCGGGCACCATCGTCTCGATCGAGCCCAGCACCCCACTGAGGGCCTGCGCGACCAGCATGGGAACGAACATGCCGACGAAGGTCGCCAGCAGGAAGGCCCATGCCGCGGTGCCGAACCGCTCGTGAACCACGACAACGACCCAGCCGGCCAACGCACTGAGGAGCATCAGCACCACCGCGTCGGCCACCGCCCACATCGCGGCACCGATTCTGTCCTGTTGTTCGCCCGGCATCGATCACCTCACCGCCGCCCGGCGAGTTCTGTCGGCGGACGCGGCGCATAGTAGCCGCCGCGGGTGCGTACGTACGCATCGGGCCGCGCGACCCTGACGCTGAGCGGCCGCCATCTTCCGTCGGCCGGGACGTTGGCCGGCTCGTAACCCAACCGGTACAGATGACGCAGCTCGTGATTCACGTCCTCGTACAGCGCGGCGAGCGCCTGGGGCTCGGCCACGCCAATCGCTCGCCCGCCCGTGTCGACCGCGAGCCGCGCCAACGGCCACGTCGGCGGCGCCGGGCGCCCGCGGGCGTCGGCCCGGAGCGATACGGCGTAGACGAGGACTCCTGATCGCCGGATCTGGTCCAGCACGTCGTCGAACGCCAGCAGGCTGCCGGTGTCCTCCCCATCCGACAAGATCACGATGGCCTGCCGATAATCGCGCGGATTCTCATCGAGCGCCGCGCGGAGGTCCTGCCGCGCCACGAGGATAGCGTCGTACAGCGCCGTGCTTCCACCGGCCTCCATCGCGTGTATCGCCGGCCCGGCGGCCGCGACATCGACCCCGAACGCGGACAGCCGCTCGACGCGCTGATCGAAGGCGAGGACCTCGACGAGATCGGTCGGACGGATCGTTCGCATGAACGCGGCGGCCGCCAGCCGGGCCTGCTCCAGCGGGTGGCCGCTCATGCTGCTGCTCCGATCGATGAGCAGCACCGCCGCCAGCGGCACCGGGTCGCCGCCGACGAAGAACGCTGGCCGCCGGGTCACGCCTCCGTCGACGATGAGGAAGTCGTCGCGGGTGAGGGCGGGGACCAGTCGGCCTTGGCGATCCCGCACGCACACGTCGAGAGTGACGAGATCGACGCCCGCGCGGTAACGTGGGTTGGCAACCGGCTCGGCTCGACCACCGGTCGAACCACCGAGCACGATGGCGACAACGCCAACCACGCGTAACCACACCCGACAACCCGCGGCGAGGCTGACACGACGATCGCGTTCCATACGGGTCATGCCGGCAAGTCATATGCCATCAGCGTCTTCGCTGGACATCGGCTCCTCCAGCACAGAGCGGCGGCATGCCGGCGCACACGCATCAGGCAATCTCCCGGCGGCTGCGCGCGACCGCATCCTGTGAGATCTGGACGCCGGCCTGCATCAGGTTCTCGAGGTCGCGCAGGACGCTCAGCACCGTCGCGGTCGCATCCGCCACGTCGGAGCGGGCCTGCCGGGCGCTCTCGCCCTGGACCTGCGCCAATTGTCCGATCACGCGGCCGAGACGATGGGTCTCCGGCTCCAGGTGAGACGCCACACGCTTCGACAACAGCGCGAGCAGGGCGAGCCGGTCGGCGTACAGGGCCTGGAACATCTGCGCGTCGAGCGACAGGCCCAAGGTACGAAAACTGCCCGTCAGCCGGCCGAGTTCATCGCCGGGGGGATCGGCCACTCGCACGTGCCAGTGGCCTTGCTCCATCTGCCGGATGGCGGTTTCGATGGCAGCCAACGGGCGCAACACGAACCACGTCAAGGCCAGGTTGATCGCCAACCCCACCATGGTCAGGGTCACCATGCCGAGCACGGCATGCAGCACCAGGGACCGTCGGCCAACGGCGTCCGGCGTCGTGGCGCCTGCGATCGGCCCGCTCGGCGCTCGCTCGCCGACCGCCGAGACGTGCAGCGCGTGAGCCGCCATGATCGCCTGCACTTCGTGTCGATAGTCCAGCCACACGAAGGCGAGCATTCCGGCGACGAGCACGGGCAGCAGCGCGAGATTGAATTTGACGCGAAGCCCCGGCGGTGCTCGGCGTCGCCGCGGCGGCGGCACGAATATCCGACCGCCGGATTCGCATGGAGGGGCGACGGCGACGCCAAGCATACCCTCCCTCAGCGCAACACGAATGCCAACGGGACGATCTGGCGGTATGGCCGGCTTCACCGCATATAATCGGGTGCAGCGCGCATTGGCGGCGCTCGGATCGCTCTTTATCGCGCACTCGATGGGCCCAAGTGTCTGAAATCGCGCAGCCGGCCCTCAGGTTCTGATGGTATCTGTGTTGATCCGCTCTACTGCCATGGATCCTCCGGCACGCCCGGCCTGGCCTGGAACTCGCATGCTGGCCGGCGATCGCATGAATATCCCGACCGTCCTGTCCGCGCCCGAAAGTGTCCGGGATGCCATCGGGCGCGTCGCGGCGTTGCTCCTGACGATCGCCGTCATCAGCAGCCTGCACTACCTCACCGATCCGAGTCGGATCGTGCTCCACGAGGTGTACCAGTACGCGTGCTACGCGCCGATCGTCGTGGCCGCGTACTGGTTCGGCCCCCTCGGCGGGCTGCTGACGGCGACTGTCGCCTCCATCGTCTTCATCCCGCACATCCAGATGACATGGGGGGGCAACGCGCCCTATCGGGTGAGTCAGTACGGGCAGATCGTCGTCTTCCACCTCCTCGGTGTCGGCGTCGGCCTCCTGGCGTCAGCGCAACGCCGCCTGACGGATCGGTATCGCGAACTCGCGCAATCGCTCGACGTCCGCAACCGCGAGTTGAAGGAGTCGCAGGCTCACCTGGTGCGAGCGGATCGGCTGTCGGTGCTGGGTCAGATCGCGTCGGGCCTGGCACACGAGATCCGCAACCCCCTCGCCGGCGTGAAGGGCGCGCTCGACATCATCGCCGCGCGCGCCCAGCCCGGCAGCCCCGAAGAGGAATTCACCGCCGTGGCCCGCCGGGAACTGGCGCGGCTCGACGGGCTCGTCACCGAGTTCCTGACCTATGCGCGACCGCACGACCCCGAACTGCGCCTGGCTTCGTTCGACGAGGTCGTGGCGCACGTCATGACCCTGCTCGGGACCGAGGCCGAACGGGCCCGCGTCCGGCTCGTGACCGCCGTGCCCACCGACCTGTCCCCAGTGTGGATGGACCCGGAACAGATCGCCCAGGTGCTCCTCAACGTCGTGCTCAACGGGATTCAGGCCACGCCGCCGGCCGGGCAGGTACAGGTGTCGGCCCGCACGAGCGATGGGTACTTGTGCATCGACGTGGTCGATGAAGGGCCGGGGATTCCGCCGGAGCTGGCCGCCCGCATCTTCGACCCGTTCTTCACGACCAAGCCGCGCGGGACGGGCCTGGGACTCGCCATTTCTGGCCGCATCGTCGCGGCGCACCGCGGCACGATCGACGTACGTCCGCCGGACCCTCGCGGCGGGCGGATCCGCATCACGCTGCCGCTCGCCGCCGCCGGTGATCCACCGAGAGCACGGAAGGCATGACACGAGCCATCACCATCCTGCTGATCGATGACGACGACAGCCTGCGGCGCGTGATGGAATACAACCTTCACGAGGAAGGGTACCGCGTCATCACGGCGGCCGACGGTGTGAACGGGTTGCGCGAGTTCCAGGGTGCGTCGGTCGACGTCGTGCTCACCGACGTGCGCATGCCCGCCATGGACGGCCTGGATCTGCTGAAGCGCCTCAAGGCGATCCAGCCGGATCTGCCGGTCATCATGATCACCGCGCACGGGACGATCGACTCGGCCGTCGAGGCGATGAAGCTCGGCGCCTTCGACTACCTCACCAAGCCGTTCAACCGGGATCAGCTCAAGGCCGCGGTGCGGAAGGCGCTGGAGGTAGCGGCGCTCACGGCCGAGAACCGGCAGCTCCGGCAGGTGGTGGCCGAACGCTTCTCCTTCTCCGCGATGATCGCCGGCGCCAGAGCCATGCGCGCGGTCACCGACACCGCGGCGCGCGTCGCCCAGACCGACACGACGGTGCTCCTGGAAGGCGAGAGCGGCACCGGGAAGGAACTGCTGGCGAAGGCGATACACTTCCACAGCCCCAGGAGCAAGGGGCCGTTCGTGACCATCAACTGCGGCGCGATCCCCGAGCACCTGCTGGAGTCGGAGCTGTTCGGACATCGGCGGGGATCCTTCACCGGCGCGTTCAGCGACAAGCGGGGCAAGTTCGAGGTAGCCGATCGCGGCACGATCTTCCTCGACGAGATCGGGGAGCTGCCGCTACTCCTCCAGGTCAAGCTGCTGCGCGTCCTCCAGGAGCGGGAGATCGACAAGATCGGCGAGACCAAGCCGATCAAGGTGGACGTCCGTGTCATCGCCGCGACGAACCGGAATCTCGAGACGATGATCGCGGACGGGACCTTCCGCGAGGACCTGTTCTACCGGCTCGCGGTGGTGCCGATCCGCGTGCCGCCGCTGCGAGAGCGATCGGACGACATCCCGCTGCTCGTCGATCACTTCCTCGGGAAGCACGCCGAACGGCTCGGGCGCCCCCGCCCGGCCATCGACAAGGCGGTGTATTCGGCGTTCAACCTCCATACATGGCCCGGGAACATCCGCGAACTCGAGAATGTCATCGAGCGGGCGCTGGTGCTGGACACCGATGGCGTCGTGACGGTGGAGGATCTGCCAGAGCGCCTGCGGGCGGGTGAGCGGCGCGTGGCCAGGCTTCGCCTGGAGCTGCCCGACGAGGGGTTGTCGCTCGAGGAACTCGAGCGCGAACTGCTGCAGGCGGCGCTGGAGCGGCACCACTGGAATCAGACGCGGGCGGCCGCCTACCTGAACATCACACGCGGCACGCTGATGTATCGCATGCAGAAGCACGGGCTCGAGCGACCGAACCAGACCCCCGCCGCGGCCGACGAGAACGCCTGATCACCGCGGCGCCTTCTTGACGTCACGCTCGAGTTGCGCATACCTCCCGGGATTCCGCTCGAACATCGCCCGGCACGCCTCGCTGCAGAAGTAGTAGGTCCGTCCCTCGTACTCCGCCTGCGCCGGCGCGATCGACTCCTCGACCTGCATGCCACAGACTGGATCTCTCGCCATGGGAACCTCACAGGCTCGATGCATCGGAAAAGGGAAACGGCCCGCCGCGTGGTGGGGAGCGATCCGGCCACCGCGCGACGGGCCGTTCGAGGTGAGCACCTCCCTGGCTCACCAGAAGTACGTCAGGCGCCCCCAGACGGTGTTCGCCGTATACGGGCGATACACGTAGTTCAGCAACATGATAGAGGGCGTCGACGCGTTCGTCGCGCGAGCGACGGCGCCGGGCCCGAGGGCGTAGTCGCTGACGGCGTACTTGTCGTACCAGTACACGACCCCGACGGCCAGTTGCCTGGTCAGGAAATACCGGACATCCATCGTCCCGCGCTGCAACTCGTTCGTGATGGGCGGGAGCGGCACGGGCGCCGCGATGACGGTATTCGCCCCGAGGCCGTAGGTGTACGTCGTGCGGCCCCGGCTCAGGTCGTACGCGACCTTGACGTCGGCCCTGGGCACCAGCTTCAGCAGATCCAGCGAGGCGTTGAACGACCGGATCAGGTCGGCTGCCGCGTTGGTCCAGTCACGGCGCGGGTCATTGAACTGTTGCGTCGGGTCGTCCAGACTGGCACCGGCCGGCAGCGGGTTGGCGGTCCGTGAGGCTTGCCGCGCGTTGTACTTCTCGTAGCCGTACTGCATGCCCACGCTCACCTGCTCACCGGGCACGATGTCGAATCCGACCGTGTAGCCGGTGTTGTCGTTGTCGCGCAGCCCGAAGTTCGTTCCAGGATAGGTCTCACGGCCGATGCTCGTGGACCCGTTGAACGAGAGTTGGTCGATCGGGCTCAGGGTGACGATGGCGCTGAAGCGGTTGCGAGTCCGATCCGAGATGTCGAAGAGCCGCAACGACGGCTGCTCCCCCATCTCGATGAGTTCATCGACCTCCACCGGGGAGCCGGTGCGCTCGGCGCGCTCGAACACCCCGCGGAGCGTGAGCCAGCCGATGCCCGTCAGATCCGCGGAGGTGCGCACGGCGTTCTCGGTCGTCTCTTTCACGATCCGGAACGTGCGGTCGACCGCTTCGCGTCCGTAGCCGACGCGGAACGCCACGTGATCGAACGGCGTCACGCTGCTCTCGGCATCGAAGCTCCGTCGCGTATACCCCACCAGACGCGGCCCCTCGTTCACGGTCGCGACGCTCGTGTCGAAGTTGACGACCTGCTCGACCTCGAAGGGCGTCGAGCGGTTGTCCCACCCGTACTGACGGTAACGCGCCGTGAACGACAGCAGGTCCGTCGGCCGTGACGTCAGCGCGTAGTTCATCGCCGTGACGCGCGCCTTCGCTTCCGCGGTCTGCCGTGGAAGCGGAATCGGCGCGATCGCGCTGTTGACGGTGAACGGGATGAGCGCCGCGTTCTGTGACTGCTCGCCGATCGACAGGTACGCCGTCGCACGGCTCCGCGCCGGCAGCGCCAGCGAGCCGGTGGCGCTCACGGCGTTCGAGTTGCTGTTGGGCCAGAGCGCCATGCGCCCCTGCGACGTGCTCGTGGCCGTGTCGGCGACCCGGATCGGGTTGTCCCACACCAGCGTCGAAATGTTGTTGCGGAAGAACGACCCGTCGTACCCGATCCGCCCAACCATGCGGCCGTTGGAGTATTCCAGCGCGGTGCCGACGTCGGTCGTGCGCTGGTCGATCGGGACCGGCAGCTCGGTTGCGACGGCGCCGCCGATGCCGAAGCTCCCGCCCCAGGGCTGAGCACCGTCCCTCACCGTGTTCTTCACGCGCAGGTTCAGATCCAGGCTCCGCGTGGCGCTGTAGACGAGATTGAAGTCCGCCACGCCGCGCTTGGACCGGAGATCGAATCCCGGCGCGCCGGTGACGGCCTGCGCGAACGGAAGGGTGTTGCCGGCGAGCGCCGCCCGGATTCCGCTGTCGATTCTGAGAACGCCTGGCGAGGCGGCGGCGTAGAGCGACCGCGTGTCGGCGCTGTAGAACAGTGGCACCTGGTTCCACTCGAACGTCGCCTTCACCTTGCCGAAGCGATCGAACGCGCCGGCGATTCGCTGATCGCGGTACCCGATGTGGTCGGCGGACAGCGAGAACTGGTACCGGTCGGTGTCCCTCGTGAACCGCGCGCGGTCCAGGAAGGCGCCGGTCCGCAGGTCACGGTATCGCTGGAACCGCGCGGGGTCGGAATTGGCGCCCACGCTCACGTCGTGAACGCCGATGTTGATCTCGTTGCCGAGATCGAGGTTCAGCCCAGCGGCCGGCGCGCGCGGCACCGGCGTGCTGGTGGGCGTTTGCGCCATGGCTCCCGCAGCGGCCTGCAGGAGCACGGCGACCATGACAGAGCACGTTCTGCGCATCGTCATCCTCCCGCCCTTCATCGAAGGAAATAGTTGCCGGACGGGCTGTTGGAGCCGTGGATCTGTGAGTGGCAGTTCACGCACGACCGTCCGATGACCCGGTTGCTGGAATTGGCGACCTGCGTCGCGTCGTAGATCGTGGCGACGTGGCGGCTGGCCACATGGCACCGCTGACACAGCATCGGCGCCTTGGCGACGAGCATGCGGTCGTTGTTCGACCCGTGCGGATCATGGCAACTGACACAGCTCTCGCGCGTGCCGGCGTGCTCCCACAGGAACGGGCCGCGCTTCTCCGCGTGGCAGCTCGCACAGCTCTCGTTGATGTAGTTGCCGGTCTTCAGCATCCGGACACCGGTGGATCCGTGCGGGTTGTGGCAGGAGGTGCAGTCCATCTTGCCCTCGCGCACCGGCATGTGCGCGGACTTCTGCATCTTGAGCGCCTCGCTCTTGTGGCAGCTCTGGCAGGTCTGGACGACGGAGGCGGTCTTGAGCTGTGCGCCCTCGGACTTCGGCGCGTGCACGCTGTGACAGGTGGTGCAGGAGACGTTGCGCGCGTCGTGCTGGCTGCCCTGCCACATGACGCGCGCACCGCGCGCGTGGCACGACAGGCACGTGGCGTTGACGTCGCGCGGCGGCATCGCCGTGAAGCGCGTGATGTCGGTCTTCGACCCGGAGTCTACGTGCGCCTTGCCGGGGCCATGGCAGGACTCGCAGCCCTGCGTCGCGGCCGGCGGCCGCGGATTCTGCGCCTTGCCGTGCAGCGTCCGCTGAATACCGGCCTGGTTCTCGTGACAGGTCAGGCAGGTGGCCTCGCCGACGAACCCGCCGGCCTGGTCTGTCGCGACGACTGCCGGTGGGCCCGACGTGGCGGCCCCTGATTGCGTGTCCGCCTGACGCGCCGCGGTGCTGACCGCGACGGTCAGGACCAGGACGACGAGCGGGATCAGCACACGTGCCGATCGGTGAACTCCCAACGGATGGATCATGAGCGGCTCCAGAATGAGGGCTGGGAAGGAACTCTGGGGGGACCGCCAGACTGCCGCCGGCCAGTGCACGTCCAGTGCCACTCACGCATTTCTGCCCGAACGCCGACGTATGCCATGGACACCGCGACTGTGGTGTCGGATATCTCGCGTCGTACGCGTGCCGGTGCGACAAATCGAACACCCCTGCGTGCTGACCGGTGCGGTGATCGCCGTCTGGCGGAGGGCGGGTCTCGATCGATGCGAGGCACGAGACTTGCGCTGTGAACCCTCACGTGGCTCCACGGCTCGGCCCAACATCGATTCTTCAGGAGAACTGCTCAATGAGACTTCATGCGGTCGTCGCACTCGGTGCGTTCCTGCTCGTTCCGGCCTCGGGTTGGGCCCAGCATGGCGGTCATGGCGGAGGGATGGACATGGGGTCGATGACGTCGGCGCGCATGCCCGACCCGATGCAGGACGCCCACTTCCTGTCGATGATGGACCATCACTTCCAGCACGGCGTCGATCTGGCGACGCTCGGTCAGGAGAAGGCGTCGCGCGAAGATGTCCGGCAGCTCGCCATGCAGTTGGCCGACGACGAACGGGCCGCGGCGGATCGGTTGCAGGCGCTCCAGCCGCAGGAGGCCGGTGCGCAGCCCGGCGACTCCATGCCGGCGATGTCGGGCATGTCCGGTATGTCAGGCATGAACATGGGTGGCGAGAAGGGCAAGCCGGATCCGATGGCACAGATGCAGCAGCATCTCGACCGCCTTCGCCTGCTCGAGGGCCCAGCCTTCGACGCCGCGTTTCTCCGGATCCTGAAGCAGCACCAGGAAGGCGCGGTCCGTCTGGCCAAGGAGGAAGCGCGTCGCGGCGCGCGCGGCGAGGTCAAGGCGTTCGCCGACGACACGAAGACGCGGGCGGAGAAGGCGCTGAAGGCTGTCCAGCAGCTTCAGAAGGCGGCTGCCGGCGGCAGGCATTGAGCGGACGAGGCTGGCCAGGCCATCGAGATATCGTCGGCACACCGCGCATGAACCGCGAGACCCGGCTCACGCAGGCTCGCTACGACCGCATCGCTCCGGTCTATGACGCGATGGACCGGGACGAGCACGGCCCAGCCGCGCCGGGCAGAGAGAAGAGAGGAACGGCAGCGTGCGAACGGCATCTCGACGTCATGCGAATCCGCTGTTCTCGGCGACGATCGGATTTCTCGCGGCGGGTGCGATCCTGGGACTGGCGGGCTGTGTATCCGTCCCGCCGCGGGATCGCGCCGCTGCGCGTGAGGCGGCGTACTTCGCGACGCGCCCGGAAGTGCCTCCTTCGGTCGCCACGGCGATTCATGAAGGCCACATCGTGCTCGGCATGACCCGAGAGCAGGTGTGGGTGGTTCTCGGAGATCCCGTCTACAAGCGCGTGTTCGGCCGTGCCCGCGCCACCGAGATCTGGCTGTTTCCCGCGCACCGGCTCCACCAGGACCAACTGCGCGCACACGGGATGAGTTCGTTTCGCCTGACGTTCCGTGCGGGCCGACTTGTCGTCATCGAACCGGTGTAAGCGCCTCCTCGACTGGAGTCTCCCATGCGTCGTCTTGTCGCGCTCGTGGCCTGCCTCGTGTGTCTCCCAACCATCGGATTCGCCCAGGTGGGTGCCCCCGCCACCGACGTCGAGGCGCGGCTGCGCGCGCTCGAGGAGCAGGTGAAGGCGCTGCAGGCCGAACTCGCGACGCTGCGCGCGGCGCAGCCAGCGGCACCAGCGCCGGAAGCCGTGGCGCCTGCGCCATCGACACCGGCAGCACCGACTGCGCCGGCCACTCCTCCGCCTGCCGGCGCGCAACCGGCTGGTTCGTTGCCGGTCTATGGCGCGACCCAGGCGGGCAGCAAGGTCTTCAATCCCGACATCGGGATGATCGGGAACTTCATCAGCGCAACGGGCCCAAGCCGGGGTGGCAGCGAGGCACTCGCACCCATCCCGTTCGCGACGCTGCAGGAGAGCGAGGCGAGCTTCCAGGCGATCGTCGATCCGTTCGCGCGCGCCGACTTCTTCCTCGCGATCGGCGAGGAGGGCATCGAGGTCGAGGAAGGCTACGTGAGTTTCCCGACTCTGCCGGGCGGCCTGCTGCTCAAGGCGGGGAAGATGCGCGCGAACTTCGGTCGCCTGAACGCGTTTCACAACCACACGCTGCCATGGATCGACCGCCCGCTCGTCATGTACAACCTGCTCGGCGGCAGCCCCACGGATCCGGATACCGGCATCAAGGACGCCGGCGTGTCGGTGAGCCGCCTGATCCCGGCCGGGCGCGTGTTCGTCGAAGCCACGGGCGAGATCTTCCGCGGTGATTCAGGAACGGTGTACGCGTCGAGCCGGCGAGCGGACGTCAGCACGGTCGCGCACGTGCGCAGCTACGTCGACGTGACCGACGCGACGAATCTGGAAACGGGCGTGTCGTTCTCCCGAGGCCATAACGACCTTGGGAGCGATTTCGTAACGCAGTTGTACGGTGCCGACGTTACCTTCCGGTGGCGTCCGCTGAGTCGCGCGATCTACCACTCGCTCGCCGCACGTACGGAACTCGTGTGGAGCCGGCGCGAGGATCTCTCGACGATGCAGCGGGCCTTCGGGTTGTACGGCTCACTCGACTACCAGCCGGCGCGCCGTTGGTTCGTGGGCGGCCGGTACGACCGATCGGAGCGCGGCCGCGACGCCTCCATCCTCGATCGCGGGTTCTCTGGTGTGGTGACCTTCTGGCCCAGCGAGTTCAGCCAGGTACGCGGTCAGTATCGGCGCATGCGGTTCGGTGATGGCCTGCGCACCGCCAACGAGCTGCTGCTGCAGGTGCTGTTCACGATCGGGGCGCACGGGGCGCACCCGTTCTGAACGGACGAGGAGGTACTACACGAGAGACGATGAGTGCTCCGCGCGTCCCGCCGGAATTCCGGCGGCTCCAGGTCGCGAGGACGATCGGTCGGTGTAAACACGCAGAATCTGGCACCGTGTCAGGCCGGCACGGACCCTGCTCCGCACGACGATGTCCCAGTGTTTCATCGACAGCGTCCCCATCTGTGCTCCCGCTCTGAAACGGCGCCCCCGGTCATGCGCCCTCATGGAGGCTTCATGCGAACGACATCCCTTGGTGTTCTCATTCTCCTCGTGGCGTGCGCCGCACCTGTGCTCGCCCAGTCCCCCACACCGCCCACGCCGCCGCCCACGGGTCCCATCATCGTGGCCGACGAACCGAAGATCGGTTTCGCCGTGCTTGGCGGCATCTCCTCGTCGGAGTCGTCGACGATGATGGGCATGATGGGAGGCACCGTGGGCGGCACGCTCACGGTCGATCTCACCGAACGCGTGGGGGTCGAGACTCGCGGCACGTACGCCCGCCGCGGCTACGGCACCAGCGCGGTCGATCTGTCCGCCAGCCTGCTCGTCAACCTCACCGGCGCGGACCGGCGAGCCGTGCCGTACGTGGCGATCGGCGGTGGCCTGCACCGCGAGGCGTTCGACCTCGGCAACCGTGGGCTCTTCGGGAGGATGGGCGGGAGCTACCCGTCGGGCACAGCCATGGTGCCCGTTCAGGGAACGAACCAGTTCGGGATGATGTGGGGCAACTGGGCGCCCACGTCCGGCACCGGCACGTATCAGTGGGGGTACGGCGGGATGATGGGCGGCACGTGGGGCCCCGGCATGATGTTCACGTCGGGCACGCTCCCAGCCGGCCTTCCCACCTACACCGCCAGCCACATGCCGGCGTTCTACGCCAACCGCATGGGCGGGTTCACGGTCCCGGGCGACGGGCGGTGGGACGGCCGCGCGTTCACCGATCCGGCGCTCACGTTCGGCGGCGGCGTCCGGCTGGACCTCACCGAGCGTGCCTTCGTGAAGCCCGACGTCCGCATGCTGTTGATCTTCGGCGGCGGCGAGTCCTACACCGTCGGGGTGTTCTCGTTCAACGTCGGCTACCGGTTCTGATCGGGCGTGCTCACGCCCACGCCGCCACGACCTCGCAGATGGAGACGTCGGCCCCGCCACCGCGGGCGGGGCTGACATCGCGGTGATGTGATACGGCGAGCCTACTTCGGCGGCGCCGGTCGCCGGCGGCTCGACGTGTGCGAATGACGGATCATCCAGCGCCCGTCGGGCTGCCGGCTCAGAAGCAGCGTCTCGAGGCCGGTCGCGTCGATGTCCTCGGCCTTCAGCCGGGCCTTCAGGAAGTATTCCGACGTCACGAGCGCCGCATCCGTCCCAAGCATCCGCACTTGGCTGTTTCGATGACCGAACTGCAGGTTGGTGAACGCCTGCAGCTCGGGTCCGAGGTGATGATCGCGGTAGTCGGCCCAGCCGTTGTTGATGCCGCCGCCCTCGAAGATCGTCACCGCTGGATCGTAGAACCGTCCCAGCGCGTCGAGATCCTTCGCGTTGAACGCCGCGTCGTAGGCGTGGAGCATGTCGAGGATGGGAGCTTCGGTAGCGCCAGCCTGCGACGTGTTCGGCCGGATCGTCACGTGCGCGGAGGCGATGCCAGCAAGCCCGAGCGCCAGCGCCGCGACGCCGGCGACCGCCCGCGAGCGCGCGGTCACTTGCCGCCCTCCTTCTTCCTGGCCGGCGCGCTCGCTCCGACCATCACCAGCGTGGCGACCATCG
>Ga0209726_10006693_pt1 | contig 13248 bp, 10 predicted proteins | sample Subgrocontami54m_FD_187453 | JGI IMG/M metagenome (GOLD analysis project Ga0209726, IMG submission 187453) | Subsurface groundwater microbial communities from S. Glens Falls, New York, USA - GMW46 contaminated, 5.4 m (SPAdes) (version 3) | ecosystem: Environmental > Aquatic > Deep subsurface >... | reverse complement strand
CAACTCGATGTCACCGAGGGGATACACAGTGTTCGGCGTAATGTTCGCCGGATCGGATTCGACGCGGAAGAGGAACCGCGGGCTGACCAGCAGCGCTCGAAGCGCCATTTCGATGCCAGCGTCGAAGCCCGCCTTGGTACGGCCCTCATTATAGAACTCCAGCAAACGCGGCAGGTCTGAGTCGGAGACAGGTCGTCGGTACGCGCGACGCGCAAACGTCGATAGAATTGTCTTCGCGCAGGACGCCTCTTCGCCTGGGGTCGCGGGGTAACACACGAAGATGCGACGACGGCTTGGCGTGTCGCCTGGCCCGCTGGCACTGAACGGGCCCGTGATCGTTACTTTGTCTATGAACGGCTCCCACACTCTCTGAGTGTCAGCACGGTAGCGGACCGGCTTCTGGAATCGCGCACGAAGCCCCGGTCTGACATACTCGATGGAAGGCACCGTTTTCAGAAATGTGACACCGATGTCCCTTGGCCCCGCCTTCACTGGGAGGCGAACCTTCAGCAACTCGTCCCATTCCTCCCGATAGCCTGGCCGCATTGGCCTGGCTTCCAACGTGAATAGTCCAACACGCTCGTCGTCCACCGTGATCTCGAGCTCATGCGGCTCGACAAATCCTCCGGCGGCATCGCATCTCAGATCTGCCTCTACGGCGCACCTGAGTTCGGCCTTGATGACATACTCGGCGTCCAGGGGGAAGTTATGGTGGATGAGTATCCCGCCCCGCGTGCCAAACGGCAAACCATCTACGTGATCGTATTGCGGAAGCTCAGGCGAGAGGGCAAATGTTTCCACCGAGGGAGCCGGTGGCGGACTGCCGACCGCAGCGCGGCTGATCTTGATCGCCGCTGACAAATATCGCTCCATCCGCGATTGGTCGATCTTTAGGACCCCCGCGATATTGTCGAAGCCGTAACTCGCATCGTCAGCAGGAATCAAGGAGTTGACATCGACGTCAACCGCAAGCAGATCGCGGATCGCGTTCCGGTATTCGGCGCGATTGAGTCGATGAAATGTATCCTTCCGACCGGGATTCGGATTCACCGTCACAGCACGTGCGAGCTCGGCCTCCAACCACATCGTGAACTCGTCGTACGCGCGCTGATCGGGCCGCGGCCGACCTGCAGGAGGCATAAGGCCACCGCGAAGCTTGCGGACGACCTTTTCCCAAACCTCTGCCCCTTCGGCAACCCGAGACACGTCCATCGTGTCAAGACTCAGTCCGGCGATCTTCGCTCTCTGGTTGTGACAGGTGACGCAGTACTGATCAAGGAGGGCCCGTTGTGGCGAGACGGTAGCGGATGCGTTCCTGCGTTGCTGCGGCCTGGACGTGCCCGAGACCGGCAATGAGGGCGCAATAGCCTGGAGTTGGCTGGAAGTGATCGCCACGATGGTCATCCAACCAGTCACTATGATAATCAGTGGTCGCACGATCACTCCCTGCTCACCTACGTCTAACCTTCAGCGGTTTATTCCTCAGAAGTCGAACTGGACTCCGAACTTGATCATGCGGCCGAGTAGGATCGTTACGGGTCGCTGCCAAGCCGGACCGAACGTATTGTTCTGCGCTAACACTGGATTCGCGTTGAACAGATTGAAGAGATCGAACTGCGGCTGAATCCGGGCGTCGCCCAGCATGAAGTTCTTCGCGATGCGGAAATCGATCTGGTGTAAGAAATCGCCGTACATCGAACCCGGCGCCACAAGCGGCACCGTCACCGTCCTAGCTCCACCCGCCAAGGGTCGACCCAACCCTGTCACTGCCGACGCAGGCGCCGCCCAAGATGCGGTTATCTGAGGGCCTGGCAACCCCTGATACGTCGCGCTACTCAGGAGGCCCCATGGAAGCGGATAGATCGCCGAGAACTTGACTTGAGTCTGGAATGGAGGCTTAACCTCACAGAAAAGCAGCGCCTGTGGCGAATCCACCGCAAAACACACGCTGGTCTTCGTGCGTCCCGTACTCGTGCCGCCCTGAACCTGCGTACCGCCGGGGAGCCGCACGTTGAAGCCAATGTCGAAACCGTCATAGACCTGCGTCTGCTCCCCGAAGTTGCTCGCCGCGGTGATCACGTTATCGCTAGCACCAAACGGCACCGTCGTTTTGAGGTCGTAGAGCCCGCATATCTGCTGTCCGCCACCGCCCGGCAGCCGCGAATCGACTGGCGACGTGACACAGAACTGATCGTAATCACTCGGGCTTCTGAGCAGGTTGTCCGTTACCCTGAAGTTGCCGTACCAACGCCGATGATAGGAGGCATCCACGGATAGGCCCGGGCGTAACTCGTGCGCGATCGCGGCCGACGTCTCCCAATTCCACGTGCGGGTACCCCAACCCGTGATCACCTCCGGGTCGAAGCGCACTGGTACGACCGGCCTGCCGAAGTTGGCGTTGCTATGCGGACCCAATTCGGCCTCTTGTGGGATGAAATCGGCATTACGGTCATTCCAGGCGCGAGTGCTCGTCGAGTTCGTGGCCAGTGGATTCACCAGCGCTGGGATTCCTTGACCCTGGGCTTCCACGAACCGGCCGGCGCTCCACTTCAAAGCCGTCTTGCCCGTGCCAAACAAGTCATAGGCCGCCCCGAAGCGGGAAGAGACATCCTTCCAATTGGGCACATTGGGAATCTCATCAAAATGTCGCGCACCAACGTACTGATTCGCTGGGGCATCCTGCTCAGCGACGTACAGATTAAGATAGTCGTACCGAATGCCCACGTTTAAAGTCAGCCGCTGACGGGTCCATTGCTCCTGGGCGTAGAGGCCCAAGTTCATCTTTAGGTTCTCTTTCGCGGTGAACGGCGACACGAGGGTCACGGAGATCGGGTTCCCGTCCAAGAGACTTATGAAATAGTCATTCGGACTGGAGATGAACCGCGAGAGGCGCCCGTGGAACCACTGAGTGCCCACTTTTAGATTGTGAGAACCAGTGACGTAAGCGAGGGAACCTCTACCATTGAATTGATCAGTCCGCTGTCTCCCTGAACTCGTTGTCCAGTTCCTGAACTTCACTCCTGTGCGCGTCTCGATCATTCCAGAACGAGTCAACGGAATACCTGGTTGACTTTGAAAGTCAAACACCTCAGGGCGATAGGTCTCGCCGACCTCAACCAGAAGCCGACCGGTGGGCGCCCAGACCCCTGTCACGTAGAACATCTGTTCCGGATCTGCGAACCTGTTACGGAAAGTCGACTCCCATGCTGTCAGGGAATTGAGGCCCGAGGAGCATGGGGTGCAGCGGTCGTGGTTGTCAGCGTACATGTTGAGCTTCAGATTACGTGCGGCCTGCCACGTAACGCGGAGGTTCCAACTATGAGTCCATGCAGGACTGACCGCGGTCCGCGTGAGGTCTGGCGTAAAGACGAAATCGGCGGGATCGGTGTCGTAGTAGGCACCAGGAGGCGCCTCGACAGCGCTGGTATACCGGTACGAACCGTAGAACCACATCTTGTCTTTTTTGAGCGGCCCACCGAACGCTGGGTTGACCTCCCAGATTTTGGTTAGCACAGTTGGGGTTGGGACGCCCCGAGCCCGTAATTCGTCGTCAAGGTTGTTCGACTGCATTGAGTCGTTGGCAAAATTGGCGAAGGCGTACACCGAGTAGTTGTTCCCCCCCTGTTTCGGAATGAGGTTGGGATGGAGGCCGCTCACTTCGTATTCGGCCAAACTCCCCGACGTTTCAACGGAGATTTCCTGGACCATCGCGTTGTTGATCGGAAACGAGCCGTTGAGGTTGGAACCTCTATTCCCGATATTTCCGTATCTCATGCCGTCAAAAAGTCTCGTCATCTCAAAGGGATCGCTGCCATGAATCGAAGCGGACCATCTCTTGTCGCCCGAATTCCCGCCCACGTCCTGAACGTTACTGGTCACTCCCGGGATGAGGGAGACGTAGTTCTGCCAGGTCTTCCCGGTTGGCAGTAAATCAATTTGGGTCTGTGTGAAGCTTACGGTCTGCGTCGAGCTCTGGACGTCCACGAGAGGACTCTGACCCGTCACGGTAATGGTTTCCGTGAGGGCGCCAACAGGCAGCTCCGCGTCGACGTTCGCGATGAGACCCGTTGCGAGCTCGATGCCCTCGCGCTTCAGCGTGTTGAAGCCCGGAAGGGTGAAGGTAACCGCATACGTCCCTGGCCGAAGATCGATAACCCTGTACTGGCCCTGACTGTCCGTGACGGCGATTCGGACCTTTTCAATCAGCACAGGGCTCGCGACTTCCACGGTGACGCCTGGCAAAACCGCCCCGCTTGTGTCTTTCACAGCTCCGGCGATGGAAGCCGCACTTTGGGCAGCGGCAGGGAGTGGCAAGAGCAACAAAACAGCAGATATAACGACACGCCCTATTTTGAGCACTCCGCGCCGCAGCATAGTCATCTCCTTATCGTACAAAACAGAACAATCCCCGCCGGGTCCGAGACCTACACGCCCGACAGGCCTTCAAGCCGACCGTTGCTGTCGGCGAAGGTTTCAACAGGAACCCCAAGCTTGTCCAGGATGGTCATATGCAGGTTCGCCATCGGAGTCTCGTAGGGATACCGGATGTAACGGCCACCCTTGATTTGACCCCCTCCTCCGCCAGCCAGAACGATCGGCAAATCATCATGCGAGTGCGTGTTGCCATTGCTGATGCCGGATCCATAAAGCATGATCGAGTGATCCAGCAACGACCCATCACCGTCGGGCGTTGAGCGCAGCTTCTCCAAGAAATACGCGAAGATTTGTGTGTGGAAGGTATTGATCCTGGTGACTTTTGCCAATGCTTCGGCATCGGTGCCATTGTGCGTCAATGGGTGGTGTCCATCGGGAACACCGATTTCCGGGTATGGCCGGTCGTTACCTTCATGCATCAACATGAAGGTGAAGACGCGGGTCAGATCGGTCTGAAGAGCCAGGAGCTGCAAGTCGAACATCAGCTTGGCGTAATCGTCAAATCTAGCCGGAATACCGCCGGTGGGCCTTTCAACTAGTGGTAATTCCCGGTCGCTTTGCTCCTCCGCCTTCTGGATGCGCCGCTCAACATCGCGAATCGCTTCGATATATTCGGTCAGCTTCGTGCGATCGCCCGAACCGAGTCGCCCGGCGAAGCTAGCCACTTCCTGGCCGACGGAATCGAGAATGCTGCGGTTCTCCTGCATTCGAGCTAGCCGAGTCTTCGAATCCGTACTATCAACGTCGCCAAATAGACGTTCAAAGATGACGCCTGGTTCGTTCTCCATCGGCACCGGCGTCGTGGGCGTCCGCCAAGAGATGGTTCGGTTATAGGGACAGGCAAACCCAATATCGCAGCCACCCACCATGTTCTTAAAGCTCAGAGTGAGCTCGAGCGACGGCAGCTGGGTATCCTGGGCGAATTTCTGCGCGATGATCTGGTCAATGGAGGTGCCCAGTCGCATGTCGGGACCATCCGTCTTTTTAGCGTGAGCGGAGGTGAGGAACGCCGCGCCTGCACGTGCATGATCTCCGGTGCCTTCACCGTCTCTTGCATTTGCCTCTTTGTTGCCGAGCCCACCCAATATGACCAAGTGATTCCGGAGCGGTTCCAGGGGTGACAGAATTGGAGTGAACTCGAACGCGGCGCCTTCCGTGGCCGGCCAAAAATCTCGCATGATCATCCCGCAGGGCGCATATACCGAACCAAAGCGAAGTACTGGTTTGGCGGCGGTATTACGAGCAGCGGCAAGAGCCGGTACCATCGCGTCCAAGAGCGGTAATGCCAACGCCGCACCGGTACCGCGCAGGATCGTTCGGCGAGGGATAAACTTCTTCGTGACGATCATGGCCGGGCTCTCCTCATCTGAAACGGACTACTGTTAACGATGCCAAGAATTATGGACGACCAGCGGTAGTCGTTGACGGCAGCCTGATGCGTAATCTGACGGACGGCTGGCATGTCGTAATACTCAACCCCTCGGCCTAACGCGTACGTCAGAAGCTTCTTGGTTACAGCGACAGCAAATGCTTCTTGACGGTTCAGTACTAGTTTTCGCAGGTCAGCCAATCCGTTGAACTTGACACCATCAAGGGCACCTGAGGCGTCGATCGGCGTGTCACCTTCTTGGGTTCTCCACTGCCCCACCGCGTCGAAATTCTCCATTGCGAAACCCAGTGGGTCGATACGCGCGTGACAAGCGGCACAAACGGGACTCTTCCGATGTTGCTCCATCCGGTCGCGCATCGACCGGTACTTGACACCAGGCGCCTCCTCCAGGGCCGGAACGTTCGGTGGCGGCGCTGGGGGCGGCGCACCGAGGATGTTTTCCAACACCCATTTGCCGCGTAGGACCGGCGACGTTCGATTGGCATAGGATGTCACCGTCAGAATGCTTCCGTGGCCCATCAAACCGAACCGGTTCGCATCGGTGAGCGTGATACGTCGGAAGTGACTCCCTTTGACGCGCGGAATTCCATAATGACGGGCCAGCCGTTCATTCAAAAACGTATAGTTCGCACGCAGTAAGTCGATGACAGGCCGATCCTCGCGCAACTGGCTTTCAACGAACAGCTCCGTCTCCTTCCGGAAGCCGACACGCAACTCGTCGTCAAAGTCAGGATACTCGTGGGTATCGGGCTTCACGTCCTCCAGATTGCGCAAGTAAAGCCATTGTCCACCGAAATTGCGCACCAACGCCGTCGAGCGATCATCGCGGAGCATCCGCTGAACCTGTTGCGCCAGAACCGCCGGCTCCTTGAGCTTTCCGCGAGCGGCGAGGTCGAGCAGCTCGTCGTCCGGGATGCTGCTCCAGATGAAAAATGACAGTCGCGATGCGAGTTCGACATCGCTCAGACGGTACGCAGTTCCAGGCGCAACACCTTTCGGTTCTGATTCAATTCGGAAAAGGAACTGCGGACTCATGAGCATTCTCTTGAGTGCCGCCTGGATGCCCGCATCGAAACTGCCCTCGCGCCGACCAGCTTCATAGAAGCCGAGGAGCGGTGGGAGATCCTCACTAGTGATAGGCCGACGATACGCGCGCCTCGCCAGCATAGACAGTATCGTCCTCGCGCAAGCCTCCTCGTCTCGGCCACTCGTTGGGCGACAGACGAAAATCTTCTGACGACTCGGAGACTCCCCAGGCGCGATGACGTTGTCGGGTCCACCGATTTCGACTGTCTCTATTCGAGGATGTTCTTGAGCATCCGTCTGAAACGAATAATTTTGTGTAGGGAAACGCGGCTTCAGACCTTCATCAGCCAATGTGGCTTGGTGAAACGCGACGCCAATAACGTGCGTTCCCGCCTTGACCGGGAAGCGGACTTCAAACTGGCCCAGAGGATCGCCGAGTGGAATGCTTCTTGAGGCCGGGGTGACTCCACCAAACGTGAACGTCTTGACGTGTGCACCATCTAGACGAACATCAATCTCCTGACGCTCGTGAAGGCCAACAATAGAGTTCGTTTGCCCGTTGGGCCGCTTCATGACGATCTTAAGGGAGTACTCGCCGTCCAGAGGGAAGTCTGCGCGGATCGCCAGACCGCCACGCGTTCCAAACGGTAGATCTTCGCTTGGGCGATCCTGTTGCCGGTCGTGTGGGGCTGGGGTGTACGTCTTGACGATGGGGCGCAGCGCCGGATCGCCCACGGCGCGACGACTAATCGCGTGTGCCGCTGACAGGTATCGCTCCAGCAACCCCGTGGATACCGTTAGTACGTCCGCAATGTTGTCGAATCCATAACCTGAGTCGTCGGCGGGCAGCATCGAGGCACCGTCGATCTCTAGCGCCAGCAGGTCACGTGTTGCGTTCGTATACTCCGCCCGATTGAGGCGGTGAACTGCCGGTCGGCCAGGATTTGGCTTGGTGGCAGCTGCGCGGTCGAGCCCTTTTTCGAGCCAAGTCATGAAACTCTTGGCCATAGCCTCGTCGGGCCGCGGCTGGCCGACGGGGGGCATCGAACCGCTCCGGAGTTTTGCGACGACCCTCTCCCACACCTCAGTGGCGTCGCCGAGACGTTCGATATCCATCTTATCGAGCATCAGGCTCGCCGTACGGAGTCGTTCGTTATGACAGGTGACACAGTAACGGTTGAGCAACATTCGCTGCGCCGATGGAGGGGCGCTCGAAGGCTGTGACTGTGCGTTCACCTGTGGGCTAGGCAACGACCAACCCAGAGTCGACGGATTACTAATCGAGGCCTGGGAGGCGGTCGTCGCGACCGCGACGCCCAGGCAACTCAAGATCAAGCATGTGAACCTTCGCATAGTCGGCAATTTAATCTCTGTCGATCTCAACGCGACGTGACTCCCGAGACGGACCCCTACCGAACCTAATGTTCGACCTGTATCCGAGATGCATCGACTGAACCATCCCAACCTTTTCCGATCGGCCGTGTCCCTGTGATTCGGATCTTGGTGGCAGCCCTCAGGTCGACGCAGCTGCCACCCACGTATTGAGTGCTCGCCCCTGTCTTGACGAAGAGGAGCTTGGAACGATATTCGTTGCCTCCGTCTGGGTTGATCACATCGATCCTCGGGTTTGGACATTCCTCGCGTGACGCGATCACCGCGACGAAATCAAGCGTATTGACGCCGCCCAGTTTCCGAAGCAGAGCCGCGGTATTAGGCCAGGTGATCGTGCAAGCACCAGGACCGATATAGCCTTCCGCGAGGACCAGCGGTGTCGCGCCAGTCACGTTTCTCGCGTTCACAGATGCACCGTTGTCCGCCAAAAACTGGACGATAGAGTCCCATCCGTTGTAGGCGGCCGCGTGTAGCGCCGTTTCGCCGCCCTGATTCGCGCCATTGATGTCGTTGCCGAGTTCAAGCGCGAGTTTGACGGCTTGTAGCGCGTCCTCTTCCGTTGATCGGCTCTCGCCGAGCACGCGGCCAAATCCAGCTGCTGTCATTAGCGGTGTCGTCCCGTTGTCGCTACTGAGGCGCGGATCGGCGCCGACGGTCAGCAGAGTACGCATGATGCCAATGTCGCCACCCAGAGCTGCCAGCGCAAACGGCGTCGCGCCTAAAAGACTCGGCGTCGAATTGCCGGCAACGGTGGAGCCAAATCTAGGCGGGACCTTCTTCATCCGCGCATTCGGATTCGCACCATGCGATAGAAGCGCTTTGACCAATTCCAGTTTGCCTGGGCCGCGCCCGCCGAGCCGTTGGTACTTGTCGGAACCCAACACGCCCGTGAATGTGTTCTCCCAAGCGCCGGCTGCCCAATGCAACGCGGTGTATCCAGCGCCGTCGCTATTTGGGTCTGCGCCCTCGTCTAGCAGACGTTCCGCCAGATCCCACGCCCCTCTGTAGGTAGCCGTCACTAATACGCTGGTGCCGTCGGATGCACGGTCGTTCACGTTCGCTCCGTTGGCGAGCAAGAGACCGACAGCATCTACCGCGCCTTCACGGGCCGCAAACAGCAATGGTGTAAATCCCACCTTCGTCGTGCGGGCGCCAATCTCCGCTCCACGCTCAATCAATACCCGCATGACATCCACGTTGTTTTCCGCCGCCGCCCACATCAGCGCGGTTTGGCCTTGGGCACGCTCCTTCGCATTTACCTGCGCGCCACGAGCCAATAGCAATCTCACTGCGTCTAGGCTGCCCGAGCGCGAACACGTCATGAGGGGGGTCTCGCCGGTCGGACGAGCCGTGTTCGCCTCTGCGCCCGCCGTCAATAACGCCTCGACGATGCTGGCATTTCCATTCGTGCACGCGAGAGAGAGGGGCGTGATGCCAAAATCGTTTGCGGAATTCACGTTCGCACCCGCGCGGATCAGGAGATTCGCGATCTCCGCGTCGTTCCAGTGGGCCGCCCAGTGAAGGGCCGTCGCACCATCAGCTTGCCGTGTATTCACATCGGCCCGCTGCCGTAGCAGGGCACGCACGGAGTCGGCGTCGCGGTTCTTGGCAGCGTCCACCAGGCGAAGATCGCCACTCACCGCGGCCACACTCGACACCGTCAGCAACAAGCCGAACACCCAGCTGCTGAAGGTGTTTTTACCGACAAACATCGTTTGTCCTCCGTGCATTCGCATGGGTCGGCCGACGGTAGCCCTTCGGACACAAGATCGGCGGTCCGCTCAGGGGACGACGACAACGCCCCTAATTCCTTGCGTCGCCACCGAGAGCCCTGGATCGCCCCATTAATCAGGTCTCGGCCTCGATCTCCAATTCCGTAGATAGTCAGCGTAGCTGTATTCCCTCTAACAGGCAAACCAAATGCTGGCCCAAGTAGACTCTACCGATTCTCGCGTAGTGCCATCGGGGCCGTCGCGGTACTGTGCGCGGAGGCGAACATAAGACGTAGTATCACTCCCGTGGTCAGTGTCATGCTACTTTGCTTAATTTTCAATGGTTTACAGTCCGTGACGATTTCTTGGAGTGCCTCGCGCTCCCCGTTTGGCGTCCCTTTCCAAAAGACCCGGGTCAGGGTCTTCATCCGTCTTCAACTCCCGCGCTCGCTGTTGAGGCTTAATCCGGCCTTATACCCACCCGCCGTTGATTGGCTCCCGGACGGAAGATTTCGACACGGCCCGGAATGCCGCGCCTGCCTCGCGGTCGTGTGGGCGCTGTTCCATAACTCGAACCTGACCTTGCCGAAATGGTTCGCAGCTATGGTCCTGGTCACCGAATCGAAGAAACCATGACCGCCACCCAACTCAAGCGGATGCTCAAGGTCTGTGCCACCGTCATTCCAGTGGACCGTCCCAATGCAGCGCTGTCGCACGATCAGGTTGCCCGCATATACACCTCGGGCCTACTGTCGCAGCAGAGCGCGTGGTTGACCGAAGGGAAACGGTTCCGTTAGGATCAGCGCAATTTTCGGGCACCCGAGATTACACCTCGCCGCCAGACATCTCTGCAGGCCTTAATTTGGCCGGTGACTTTAGGCAACCGGCGCATGGGCGTAGGCTCACGTTCTAAACAGGGGTTACACATGTTAACGAGACGCGAAGCCGTAATTGGTGTGGCGGCCGCAGGGGCTGTGGCGCTTCTTCATCGTGCTCAAGCTTTTGCCGCAGCTCCAATGCCGCGCACGAAGGTCAATTTCCAAGTGCCCCCGGGAGCCTGTGATTGTCATGTGCATATCAATGGGGATCCAAAACGCTATCCTATGATCCCAACGCGCAACTTCACGCCCGATGTGGCGACCATGGAGGAGATGCGTCAGTTGTTCCGAGCGCTCCATATCGAGCGCGCCTTCATTGTGCAGCCGAGTTTTTACGGGACGGACAATTCGTGCACGCTGGACCAGATTCAGGAACTTGGTATCAAGAATGCCCGCGGGATGGCATCCGTCGATCTTGCCAAGATTACTGATAAAGAGCTCGATCAGTTGGACCGTGGCGGTATTCGCGCGTTAAGAGTGGGGCTTGGACCTACCGTTCCTGAATTCACGCAACGTTTCCAAGCGCTCGTCCAGCGGCTTAAGGGTCGAAAGTGGCATTTGAACACGAACATCCCTCTCTCCATCATCGACGCAGTCCAAGACCAGGTTATGGCGTCTCCGGTGCCAATCGCGTTGGATCACTTCGCGGGACTTCAGGCATCACGCGGCCTCGAGCAGGCTGGTCTTGCGACGTTGCTAAAACTGCTGAAGGGCGGCAACGTTTACGTCAAACTTTCGAGGATTCATAACATCTCAACACAGGCGCCGGACTATCCGGACGTCGTGCCGCTTGCGAAGGCCCTGATCGCTGCGAACCCACAACGCATGCTGTGGGGCAGCGACTGGCCGCACGCCGGCGCCGAGCCTCGTAAACCCATTTCTCAGATCACGCCATTCGTGGACGTCGATGACGCTCATGAATTCAATATGCTCCCGGTTTGGGCGCCCGATCCTGCTCAACGGAAGGCTATTTTGGTCGACAATCCTGCAAGGCTTTACGGATTCTGACGCTATCGCGTTTTCGTTCGAGCATCGAGCAAGTTGCTGGGCGTGATCGCCAGGCTGCGCCCTCCGGCAGCGGGAGGAAACCTCACGTAGGAGCGCGCCCTATCGGCCGGTAGGGCGCACACCCATCCGTACGACGTTATCCTTGTCCCTGTGACGACATTTCCTGTTGCCAGAAACACCGTAACGACGTTCAAGATCGGCGAGGTGCAGATCAGTCCACGGGACACCACGCACTCCCTCGCAAACACGGACACGGCGCCGCTCGAGTTCATCACGGTCGCAGTGCAATGATCGTTTGGTGTCGCCGGGACAGCACAGTCGCGATTGCCTCGCGATTAGCGTTTTCCAGCAACCCTGCTCCTGGAAAGCCTCGGAGTAGACATACGAGGACGCTCCCGCACGTCGCACGTCAATTACCGCACCTCCCACGCTCGCCACGGATGCGCTACGTGATGCGTCGCCGTGATTTGCGCGCTGCGGCGGTGTTATACTCAGCCGTTCCTCACAAAAATAAATGGCAGACGTTCTGACCGCGAAGGTTCGCTGTCCGCATTGTCAGTCGCTCCTCAACGTATTCGAAACGTCGAGCGGCGCGCAGACAATTGCGGTGGCCGTCCTCGGCGATTCCGTCCAGGACACCGCTAAAGGGCTGGAACTGTTTCGTTCGGCTGACAGCGGACCCAACATTCTGTGTCCCGCGTGCGAAGTCGCCATCGATCCCAATGCCCCATATCGCGCTTCTTTGGAGAAGCGACGCCGCGTGTGAATCCCCGACCTCGCGGAGGCGCGGGAGGGCGTGGAGCCGACCGAGTTTCACGGACGTGAGGACATTGACATGTGGATGCTCTGGCGACTCCTGATCAGCGGTGCGGCGCTCTGGGTCGCCATCCGCGTCGTGCCGGGCATCACGTTCACCGGCGATTGGCGTCTGCTCTTCGGCGTGGCACTCGTCTTCGGGGTGCTGAACATCTCCGTCAGGCCGATACTCATGCTCCTGACGTTCCCGTTTCTCATCGTCACGCTCGGACTCTTCATCTTCGTGCTGAATGCCTTCATGCTCTGGCTGACCAGCAGGGTCTCGAACGCGCTCGGACTCGGGTTTCACGTCGACGGATTCATGGCCGCCTTCCTCGGCGCTCTCGTCGTGAGTATCGTCAGTTTTCTGCTGTCGGTGTTCGTCGGGTCCGACAAGGAGCGGGGACGCACGAAGGTCCGCGTTATTGCGCGACGCGAGTATTAGTCAGCGTGAGAGTCTCCGTCATCGTCCCCGCATATAACGAAGAGCGCGCACTCCCCGCGACTCTCGCCAGCCTTCGTGCCGCAATGACGGTGTTCGACGGCATTGGCTGGACCTCCGAGCTGATCGTGTGCGACAACAACTCCACGGATGCGACGTCGGACGTGGCTC
>Ga0209726_10006690_pt1 | contig 13251 bp, 10 predicted proteins | sample Subgrocontami54m_FD_187453 | JGI IMG/M metagenome (GOLD analysis project Ga0209726, IMG submission 187453) | Subsurface groundwater microbial communities from S. Glens Falls, New York, USA - GMW46 contaminated, 5.4 m (SPAdes) (version 3) | ecosystem: Environmental > Aquatic > Deep subsurface >... | reverse complement strand
CGAGCTCTTCGCCGGCACCCAACTCCAGGAAAGTCTTGAGCTTTCGTGAACGGGTCGGATGGCGAAGCTTGCGAAGGGCCTTGGCCTCGATTTGGCGTACCCTTTCACGGGTCACGCTAAAAATGGATCCCACCTCTTCCAAAGTCCGGGGGTAGCCGTCGCTGATCCCAAACCGGAGCTTCAACACCTTGCGCTCCCGTTCCGTCAGCGTCGACAAAACATCATCCATTTGTTCCTTCAGCATGGCGTACGTGGTCGCGCTCGAAGGGGAAACGGCGCGCTTGTCTTCGATAAAATCCCCGAAATGCGTGTCTCCCTCATCTCCGATCGGCGTCTGCAGTGAAATGGGTTCCTGGGCGATCTTCAGGATCTCCCGGACCTTCTCGACGCCCATGCGCATGCGTTGGCCGATTTCTTCGGGAGTCGGTTCTTTTCCGGTCTCCTGGACCAGCGTTCGGGAAACCCGTATCAATTTGTTGATCGTTTCCGTCATGTGGACCGGGATACGAATGGTCCTCGCCTGGTCAGCGATAGACCGCGTCACGGCTTGACGGATCCACCAGGTCGCGTAGGTGCTGAACTTGTACCCGCGGCGGTATTCGAACTTGTCCACGGCTTTCATCAAACCGATGTTGCCTTCCTGGATCAAATCCAGGAACGAAAGGCCGCGATTGGTGTATTTTTTCGCGATGCTCACGACCAACCGCAGGTTCGCTTCCACGAGCTCTTTTTTAGCCCGCTGATATTTATTTTCTTTGCGCTTGATCCCCAGATACCGTTCCTTCAGGTTCTCATAACTCTTCTCTCCGAACTTCCGAAGGAGCTGACGGCGTTCCTTTAAAAGCCGGCTGATCTGAAACCGCTCTTTTTTTCGACGGTGGCGCTCCAATTCCTTGTCGATCTTGTCTATTCTTTGAAGCCCCTGGCGAATGTCGTGAAAAATTTCTTCCACGATCTTCGCGCTGACCCTGAACTCCAGCAGGAGATTGAGCGTGTTGGTCTTTTTCTTGGCGCCTCTCAGACGCCGGGCGAGGATCTTAAGGCGCCTCAGCGTGCGCGGGGCATTTTCGCGGAACTTAAGCTCTTCATCGATGTATTCCTCGATCGTGTATTCGCGTTTCAAAAGTTTATTCGTGAAATCCAGGATGAACTGCCTGGAATAAGAACACTCGAAAACCATTTTTCGAAATTCCAACTCGTCCGCCTCGATCCGTTTGGCAAGCTCGAGTTCCTGCTCACGGGTCAAAAGAGAGATCTGGCCCATTTGGCGCAAATACATCCGCACCGGGTCATCCATCTGCTCAAGACGCGCCGGCGAGACCGTCGCGGCTTCCGCCGGCTCTTCTTTTTTGACCTCAACCTCCGCTTCCGCCTCATCGGAATCCGAGTCCTTATCGGCGTCCGCGTCCTCGGCGGCCTTGCCCGCATCCTCGGAATCCACGACGTCGATCTGCTGGGCCGTCAACATCACCAACACGTCATCGATTTCCTCGGAAGAAGTCACATGGCTCGGCAAAAGGCGGTTGATGTCATCGTAGGTCAAAAAACCCTTTTCTTTGCCCAACGAAATCAGCTGTTCGATCCCTTTGGTTTTTGACTTTTGCTTAGCGGAGTCGATCGGCTCCGCTTCGGCTACCGGTTGTTTTTCAGAACGCACCGCCAAACGCGCCTCAACGGGCTTTTTGGGCACCTGTTTTGACCGGCGGGCCGTGGACCGGCGCGCGTGTTTTTTGGATCGATTTTTAGATTTTTTGAGTTTTTTTGATCTATTTTTTTTCATTGATTTTCCTTATGCCTTTGTTTAACCCGTCCAAATCATACAAAATCTGATGAATGCGGTTTTTATCGCCTTTGTTTTGCGCCGTTTCGAGCTCCGACCTCAGGCCTTCGAGCTCATGTTTCACCCGGAAACGCTTGACCCACGACAAACAATCGGAGAACGTCTTTTCTTTATCCACCACCGTTTCCGTTTCGGCGCAGGACAAAGAAATAATGCGCACGGATTCGGGGTCGTCCTTATAAAAATTGATCAGTTGCACCGGCGGAAGCGGCACGGCTATCTCCGACTGCAGAAGCCGCTTCACGATATTCCGGGCCGTCGGGTTCTGGAAATCTTCGGCCCGTATCTGGGCTTTCGCTTCCAGGATAAAATGGGTGTCGTCCAGCATCAACCCGATCAACAATTTCTCCACCGACCTCATCTCGTTTGAAAGTCCGACGAGCGGCGCCTCGATGGCCTTTGGATTTCGGATCCTGCTTTCCGCTTTTCTCATCTCGGCCACGAGGGCCTCTTCCGACAAAGCCAGCTCTTTGGCCAATTCCCGCAGCCAGGCGGACCGTAAGATCTCATTCTGTACTTTTGAGAAAAGAGTGACCAGGTCATTGGCGATCTTGACCTTGCCCTCCACCGAGCGGCTGTCATGCTGCTCTTTCAACAAGCTCAGTTTATATTCAAAAAGCGTTTTGGCCCTTCCCAATTCTTCGCGAAACCGCGCCACGCCAAATTTCTTAAGATAGGAATCGGGGTCGTGTCCCGCCGCCAAACGGACGATCTTGACTTCCAATCCCTCTTCCAAAAATAATTCAAGCCCTCGCAGCGTCGCGAGTTCGCCGGCCGCATCGGCGTCATATAAGATGAAAACGTTCTTTGTGTGGCGTTTGACGAGCCTCACCTGGTCAGGGGTCAGCGCCGTGCCAAGTGACGCGACAACATTTTCGACACCCGCCTGATGACAGGCGACAAGATCCAGGTATCCCTCGACGATGATCACGCCGTCCTGCTCATGAACCGCTTTCCTAGCTTGAAAAAATCCGTAAAGCTGTTTTCCCTTTGAATAAATTTCGCTTTCCGGGGAGTTGAGATATTTCGGCAGCGAGTCGTCCAGCACTCGTCCCCCAAAAGCGATGCAAACACCCTTCGAATCCAAAATGGGAAAAATAAGGCGCTGCCGAAAACGGTCGTAAAACCCGCCCTCTTTTCTCGGGATCACCAGGCCCGTCTTTTCCAAGATCGCGTCAGAAATTTTATTTTTCAACGCACGATAAAGATCGTCCCAGGAGCCGAGTGAGTATCCGATCTTAAACGTACGCGTCGCTTGCTCGGAGACGCCCCGTTCTTTCAAATACTTCCTGGCCTTCTCGGCTTCTGGGCCGGTGAGAAGCGTCTCGTGATAATGATCAGCGGCCAGCGCGTGCGCCTTAAAAAAAAGTTCGTTTCTTTCCGTTACTTCGGGATTCGCGTACTTATCTTTCGGGATTTCGACGCCGACGCGTTCCGCGAGCATCTCCACCACTTCCCGAAAATCCTTTTTCTCCTGCTTCATCAAAAAACTGAAGACGTTGCCTCCGACTCCGCAGCCAAAGCAATGAAAGATCTGTTTATCGGGGCTCACCATGAACGAAGGCGTTTTCTCCTGATGGAACGGACATGGCGCCTTGAAATTTCTCCCGCTTTTTTTGAGAGGCGCGTAAGCCGAAATAATCTCGACGATATCCAGCCGGTCTTGGATCTGATTTAAGATAGCTTCAGGGATCATAAATTCTCTTTAGGCACCGTCAATTGCGGAGAAAGCTTCGATAAAAAATCAAACAACGTCGGCGCGATCGAAGAAATCTTCGGCCCGAGATACGAACGCTCATGGATGTCCGTCCTCAAAGGCGCGAACGGAGAGTGATCGATCAGCATGAAGATCAAGCTCAGAAGAATGACCCAACGGCACGCGCCTAACAAAAGCCCCATCACTCGATAGAGGAATCCTCCCTTGCCCATTTTTAACAACTTGAGAAAGATCGCGATCACGATCTTTGTTAAAAGAAAAACGACCGCCAGTAAAGAAAAGAACGACACCGCCGATGCCGTCGCGCTGTTCAAAAAAGTCTTGAGCGTCAAGGTTTGGGCCAGTGTCTCGTGAAAACGAAACGTGACGATGACCGTTACCAAATAGCCGACGATCCTCAGAAGCTCGGGGAAAAAACCGGACTTATAGCCGACGTAGCATCCTCGCAAGACCACAAGAAACGTGATCATTTCGACCCAGGTCAGTCTTGAAATAAATTCTTTCAAAACACCTCGCTTTGTTTAAATTTTATTATAAGAACGGTGATCGATTGGCTCAGGATGCGCGCAAACGGCTACCACGATACACACTTACGCAATCTTCGGGAGTATACCATCCAAGCGATTCTTTGTCAAATAGTTAATAGATACAAATATTTAGATAGCTCAGTATAGGTTAGTTTTGATAAAAAAAACTCAAAACGGATAGAAGATAAATCGCCGCCGTTTCACTCCGAAGAACCAAGGGGCCCAGGCTGACGGGTGCCGCTCCGCAAGCAACGGCCAAATCCACTTCCTCGCGGCTAAAATCACCCTCAGGCCCGATCAACACAAGTAAATTCTTTGGCCTTGTCCCTTGAAGCGCCTGCGACAGCGTCTTGCCTTTCAAGGCCAGCGTCGGGATCAAAAGGCGGTCGTAGGACTGATTCGCATGGTCGAGGAATGACTTGTAACTTTGAACCGGCATGAGTTGAGGGATCCTCGGCTGACCGCATTGCTTGCAACTTTCCAAAGCGATCTTCTCCCATCGGCGGATCTTTGATTTCCAGCGTTCGCTTGAAAGTTTCACGATGCTTCGCTGTGTCAATAGCGGAACGATCGAAAAAACACCCAATTCACACGCCTTCTGGATCAAAAACTCCATCCGCTCCGATCGGATCACCGAAACCGCCAAGGTGATTTGGGTCTCTTGAGAAACGGCGCGGACTTCAGTCTTGTCCAGCGCCACCAACAATCGACCTTTCTGACGGCCCGTCACGATCCCGCGAAACTGCTTGCCCGACCCATCAAATAAATCTACCGTCTCTCCGGCCTCAAGCCGCAGAACGGAAATCGCGTGATGGCTTTCCTTTTCGTCAAGCGTCACCACGCCATCCTTCGTTTGATCCGGCTTAAAATAGAATCTTGGCATGTTAATTTAAAATAATGAAAAAAAATTGTGGACCTGAGCGGGCTCGGCGCCCTCCGCGCTCCACAGACTCGCGCTTCGGGTCGGCCAGTCGCTTTGCTGACGCCAAAGCATTGGCTTTTCCTCCCTTCGGTCGGCGCAAAGCTCTTTTCGAGCCCGCGAAAAAATCCTGTAATTTAGAAAAAATTTGGACCTGAGCGGGCTCGAACCGCTGGCCTCCTCGTTGCGAACGAGGCGCTCTACCAACTGAGCTACAGGCCCTAATGTTTGGGCGCACCAACCGTTACCGGATAACCTTTTTCCTTCCATGCGCCGATCCCCGCTTCCATCGCCCGGACGCGGGTGAAACCAAGTTTCTTAATTTCCGCCAACAAGAACGCGCTCGCTTTGCAATCCCGATTACAATAAGTCACAATGTTAGAATCTTTAGGGTAATGTTTCATGGATTCCGCCAGCGTGGCATCTAAATCGGGAGGTTCGCTGATAACCCTGGCTCTAAAAAGCTCTCGGTCTTGGTAATAAGATTTCGGCAGCGGCAAAAGTGCGCCTTGAATATGCTCTTCGTTATACGTCTGGTTGTCGCGCGCGTCAAATAGCACAAGGCCTGCGTGTTTTAACTGAAGCGCTCTTAGCTCGTCCGGCGTGATCTTCTCCTCCTGAGTCAGCTCAGGAATGGACGCGGGATCGGTTTGAGAGGCTTGAGAATCGCTGAAAGCTGCCAGCGCCAGCATAAAAATACAGCCGACAAAACAGACTGAAAAAATACTTCTTACCTGACGCAGTGATCCAACCACGATAAATACTCCTTAGAACCTTTGTGAACGGGGATCGCGATGACCTCAGGGATCTCGTAGGAATGATTTTGCCGGATAACCGTCTCTATTTTATTGAACTGCCGTTCGGTCGTCTTGATCAAAAGCAGCACTTCCTTCGCGTTTTGAACCCTTCCTTCCCACCGGTAAAAAGACAGCCACCCCGGCTTCACGGAGACACAAGCGGCCAATCGCTTTGTCACCAGAGATTTTGCGATCGCCCTGGCCTCTTTCAAACTGGGCGCCGTGGTTAAAATCAGGGTCGCGCGCATTAAAAACGGAGCGTTATTTTATAATCCTTACCCGTGTCTTCCACGATCACATGGCCTTCGCGCGCGAGCCATCCCAAACTCATCAGAAGCACATTCCGGTTTTTGTCAGTGCCGGCCATCAGCGCCGTCAGCGTCGCCGTCTTGTGCTGATCCAGATAATGCCAAATTTCCCCAGCCACGATCCCTATTTCCGTGATCATTCGAACCTCCTCTATTTCTTAAGTGAGACTATGATAAACACAAGCCGAAAAATAAATCAACATAAACGATGGAAATCAGGCCCGTTTAAGTCAGACGGTCTTCCTGAGATTTTTTGTTATAACTCTTGCATTGCGGACATTGGGAGATGTCATGATGCGTGGAATCCACGTACGTATAGGCGCAGATCGAACACTCCCAGACATCGGCCTCTTCTCTCACAAACTTAGGGAGCGCGGCTCTCTTCTCAAAAAGGATCCATAACACAAATATCGACAAGAGCGTCGACATCACATACAGAACAATAGCCGTTGACACATCCATACGAAACATCGGTTTATTTCCCCATGAGCCTGCTGAAACGGAACCGGATCTTCCCGGTTTGAACGCCCGCCGGTTTATCGGTTTCACTTAAAGCTGAAAATTGCCATTGCCTTAAATAACGGACCCAGACCAGATCGAGGTCGGGATTACCGCTTGAAAGAAGGACTTCCGCCTGACTCACGGAACCCGCGGGGTCTACGGAAAATTGGATCTCCGTTTCCGAATCCTTCAACGCCGGATCGAAACCCAAAGGAAATACCGGTTCTTCCGGCCGATTCAGGACCGGCCGGTTCCCGATCTCTCCCTCCAGCCCCGGGGCCTCTTCCGGAACCTCTGTCTGGAGCCGGGGAACGAAGGCGTAATCCGGAGAAGTTTTGGTGCCTCCCACCAATTCTTTTAAAGAACTCCAAAATTTTTTCCTAAACGGCAAACTCACCACTTCTCCCGAGGAATGGCGCTCGATGGTTTTGACCTCCAGATCGAGCGGCGATAAAAAATCCGAGCTTCGGCGGTAAAAAGTTTCGGAAAACGTGGGTTTATTCTGGACCAAGGTCCTGAAAATTTTGTCATCGAGCACGGGCCCTAAAGAAACGATCTGAGGTTTTATTTTGCCGCTGCCGAATCTCTTGGGAGAGGTCACGGTGATCGTAATGGCAAAGAACCAAAAAAAGTGCCACAAAAGCGATATCGCCAACGCCGTCGCAAATGACCGGTTCCGGAACGACCATCCTTCGTCATCCCTCACGAAGTCTCTCCTGTTTTTTGATTCGTCGCAATATTGATCTGCGGGATCCCCAGTTCCCGGCACAAATCCCAGATCTCGACCACGCGCCCGAGCGACGCGTTGGTGTCGGCCTTCAAAAGAAGCGACGCGTTTTGCTGTTTCACCTCTTTGAGCTTGGCGACCAATTCATTGATCGTAATGGGGTTGTCGTTCAAGAAAAGAAGGTCCTGGCCTGTCACGGTGACCACCAGATTTTCGCTGTTGATCACCTCGCTGGTAATGGCCTTGGGAAGACTGACTTTGATCCCGGGTTGGAAAACAAAATTAGAGGTCAACATGAAAAAGATCAGGAGATTGAACATGACGTCGATCAGCGGCACTTTCATCGTGACGTCCAGTTGGCCTTTCGCGGAAGAGGTACGGCGTTTTAGGCGTTTAAATCTCATCGTCCCCCCGTTTCTCCCCCAAAATATTCAAAAGGTCCGTGGCGCTGCGCTCCATATCCAGAACAAAGCCGTCCACGCGGCTCACGAGATAATTATAGGCCACATACGTCGGGATCGCCACGCACAAACCGAACGTGGTCGCCAAGAGCGCCTGCCAAATGCCTCCGGCCAGATCACCGGGGTTCACCGGATTCAGCGCCGTCGACTTTGCTTCGATCACCTGAAACGCGGCCAGCAGTCCCGTCACGGTGCCCAAGAGCCCCAAAAGCGGCGCCACCTGCGCGACGGTCGCCAAAACGGGCAGATTTCTTTCAAGACGTGGGACTTCGTGAATGCTGGCGTCTTCGATCGCCTCGCGGATCTCGTTGCGCGGACGGTCGTGTTTTAGAATGCCCGCCTTCAAGATCGCCGCGATCGGGCCGCCGGTGCGCTCGCACAGATCCAACGCCTCCATGATCTTGTTGCGCTTCAGCGATTTTGAGATCTGCTCCATGAAGACCTTCGTGTCGATCTGTTCTTGACGCAAGCGGATCAACCGCTCGATCACGATCGCAAACGCGATCACCGAACAAAGAAGAATCGGCCACATGATCGGGCCGCCTTTCTGCATGAATTCCCACATAACGCTACCTCCCTTTTTGTTGAATGACGAATTTAAGTTTCTCGAGCCTTTGTTTCGCGAAATCCGCCTGATTCGAGGTCGAGCCGGCGATCTTTTGATAGATCTTCAGCGCCTCTTCGGGCTTGTTTAAATCCTCATAAAGTTTTGCCGCGCGAATCTGGGCGCGCCCCAGATAGATCATGTTGTTGGGATAAAGGTAGCTGACCTTCAAAAATTCGGAGGCCGCTTTTTCCATTTCGCCCTGCGTCTCGTAGACTTCGGCAAGCTCAAAATTGATCTCGCAGGCCAGATCCGGCGGAGCGCCTTTCAAAGCGTCGCTGAAATAAAAGGACGCTTCTCTCAAATGGCCCTGCACCCTTAAGATTTCGGCCAGTTTTTTCTCCGCGAGCACCCGGTTCGGGGATGCCGCAGTCGAGTTATTAATGATCTTCATGAGCTCCGATTTGGCCTCGTCGGATTTCCCCTGAGAGACTAAAAACTCGGCGACTTTTAAAAGCCCCTTGGCGGCCAAGTCGCTCTTGGGAAATTCTTCCGCCAAAATCTTAAGCTCCTTCACGCCGGCCCACAGGTCTCCTTCCCTTTCATAAGTCGACGCGATCCAAAAATGCGCGTCGTCCGCCACGGCGCTCGATCGAAACTTGCGCGTGATCACGGTCAAATATTCCCTCGCCTTCGCATACTGGCCTCGGTTCAGATAATACTCGCCGAGCCCGTACAAAACATCGGGCGCAATTTCGCTGTCGGGGTATTTTTTGAGATACTCCTCGAATTCACGAATGCCCTCGGGGGCCTTATCCATCTTAAAGTAACACCAACCGATCTGGTACTTGGACAACCTTCCGACATCCGTGTTGGGCGATTTGGAATAAATTTCCCTGAAAACGGCGATCGCCTTGTCAAAATCGCCTCGATTAAAATAACAGTTGCCGATCTGAAAGTAGGCCTTCTCCTTCAGAGGATTTTCGGGAAAAAGGGCGATCAGTTTTTTAAAAGATTCGATGGCCTCTTCAAAACTCTTTTTCTGCATTAACGCGTTGCCCAGCCGATAAAGGGCCTCAGCCTGGAAATGGCTCTCGGGAAAATTGACAAGCAGGCTTTGAAAACTTAAGATCGCGGACTCGACCCGCCCCAAGCGCAATAGCGTCGTTCCCGATTGGTACTGAGCGTAATCCGAATAAAAACTTTTTGGATACTCTTTCAACACCCTGTCATATTGTTCCGTCGCCTTCTCAAGTTCTCCGGCGTCAAGGTAGGTATCCCCGATACGGCAAATAGCGCCGACTTTCAATATTTCGTTATGGCTTTCTTCGGCGACCACTCCAAAATGTTCGATCGCTTTGTCCCATTGTTTCAAGGCGACATAAGTCCAGCCGAGATTATACTGGACATCATCCGTGAGATCGCTGTCCGGGTATTTCCGCGTGATCGTTTCATAGAGATCGGCCGCGTCTTGATAACGGCCGAGATCATAAAATGTCTCCGCTTTCCAAAAAAGGGTATCATCGAACAGTTCCGAATCGGGAAATTCTTTCAGGATCTGATCATAAAGCTCCAGCGCGTCGGCGAACCGGCCCAATTTCCCCAGGCTCCGCGCCCTCCCGAAAAGAAAGGAGTCCTGGATCTTCGTTCCTTTGATCTCATCCCCGACCGGCGTAAAACTCTGAAGACTTTCTTGGTACTTTCCCAACTGAAAAAAAGTCCAACCGATCCCGTGGATCGCGTAAAGGCGAAAATCGCTTTTGGCCCCGAGCTCGATGCTTTTTTTAAAAAAATCAAGCGCCGCTCCGTACTGTCCCATATTGTAATAAGATTCCCCCAAAAGGTAATAGGCGTTGGGGATCTTCGGGCTCAAGGTGTATCGTTCCACAAACTCCTTGAGGACTTTAGAAGCGGATTCGTATCGTTTCAACTCATAAAGGCACTGACCGATCTTGTATTTTGACTCGATCGTCAGAGGATGGTCTTTGAAATCGGCGGCCACCCCCTCAAATTCGGAGAGGGCCTTTTCAGAATCGCCCATCTCGTCATAGGCCCACGCCCTTGAATATTTGGAAAAAACCAAGAAATGCGACGAGGGGTATTTTTCGATGATCTCCGAATAATATTTGATCGCGGACGGAAAATCCTTTGCCTTGAAATAAGTCTCGGCGGCCCAGTAAACAGCCTCTTCCTTGTCCTTGGGTAAAACCGGGTCATTCGCGGTTTGATCAAAAATTTCCACCGCTTTCGCAAAATCCGCCAGATTCAGATAGGCCTGCCCCAAAAGCAGGCGGACGTCGTTCCGGTAGCTTGAGCGGGGATATTTTTCCAAAAATTGCAGGGATTGGGTCTTCACCCCCTCAAAAAATTTATCCTGAAAGGCCTGTTGAATGGGCAGAAAATCCTTGTCTTCGTCGGCCGTCGCCGCCGACGCCAACGAACTGAAAAAAACAAAAGCAAGCATCAGCCCCAAAATCCGCTTCACTGCAACACCCCCCGCAAAAATTGGCCGGTGTAAGATTTGGACTCGCGCGCGATTTCTTCGGGAGTCCCCGAAGCCACCAACTCCCCTCCTTTATCTCCCCCCTCAGGCCCAAGATCAATAATATAATCCGCCGTCTTGATCACATCAAGATTATGTTCGATCACCAAAACGCTGTTTCCCTGATCGACCAGCGTTTGCAGGACTTTGATGAGGCGATCGATATCCGCAAAATGAAGCCCCGTCGTGGGCTCATCGAGAATGTAAAAAGTCCGGCCGGTGGCGCGCTTGGAAAGCTCGGTGGACAGTTTGACGCGCTGGGCCTCGCCTCCCGATAACGTGGTCGCCGCCTGTCCCAATTCGATGTAATCCAACCCCACGTCATGGAGCGTCTGAAGTTTGGATTTGACCATCGGGACATTTGCAAAAACCTGAAGCGCCTCTTCGACGCTCATGTCGAGCACCTCGGAAATGGATTTGCCTTTATATCGGACTTCGAGCGTCTGTTCATTGAAGCGTTTGCCTTTGCATACTTCGCAGGTCACATAAACGTCCGGTAGAAAATGCATTTCAATGGTCTTGACGCCGTCCCCTTCGCAGGCCTCGCATCGCCCTCCCTTCACGTTAAAACTGAACCTGCCCGGCCGATACCCCCGCATCCTCGATTCGGGAAGCTTAGCGAAGATATCCCGGATGGGCCCAAAAAGCCCGGTGTAGGTCGCCGGATTGGAGCGGGGCGTGCGCCCGATCGGAGACTGGTCGATCTCGATCACTTTGTCTATCGCCTCAAGCCCCAGAATTGCCTCATGTTTGCCCGGTTGATCCTTGGAACGGTAGAGGCGTTTCGCGAGGCCTTTGTATAAAATTTCATCCACCAGCGTGCTCTTCCCCGAACCCGACACGCCCGTGACGCAGGTAAAAACGCCGAGCGGGATCTCCACGTCGATATTCTTTAAGTTATTTTCCGCCGCCTTTTTGATCACCATTTTTTTCTGCCGGCGGTAGTCCCGGCGCTTTTCGGGGATTTGAATACTGATCTTGCCTTTAAGATACCGGCCTGTGAGAGACTCGGGATTATTCATCACTTCCTTCGGAGTGCCCGCTGCCACGATCCGGCCGCCGTGTTTGCCGGCCCCGGGCCCCAGATCCACCAAGTAGTCCGCGCGTTTCATCGTTGCCTCGTCGTGTTCCACGACGATCAGCGTATTTCCCAAATCCCTAAGAGCGGTCAACGCGTCTAGCAGTTTTTCATTGTCGCGCTGATGAAGCCCGATCGACGGCTCATCCAAGACGTACAACACTCCCATTAACCCGGCGCCGATCTGTGTCGCAAGTCGGATCCGCTGCGCCTCGCCTCCCGACAGCGTGCCGCTCATGCGGTCCAAAGAAAGATAGCCCAAGCCCACGTTCTTGAGGAAATTCAGGCGCGTTTTTATTTCCTTTAAGATCTGATGTGCGATGGCCATCTCCTTGGTCGTGGCCTTGAAATCATCAAAGAAGCGGGTTCCCTGTTCGATCGAGAAAGCGGTGATTTCCATAATGCTCTTCTCGTGCACCTTCACGGCCAGCGCCTCGGGTTTGAGCCGCAGGCCATGACACTCCTCGCAGGGTTTTACGCTCATGTATTTATTGATCTCTTCTTTCATGTATTCCGATTCCGTTTCTTTAAAACGCCTTTCAAGGTTCGGGATCACGCCCTCAAAACCCCTCCAGCGATCCTCGTCCTCGGTCCCATACAAAATAATGTCGCGGTGTTTGCGGCTCAAATCTTTGAATGGCGTGTCTAAACTAAAGCCTTGCGCCTCCGCCAGATGCCGCAAAAGCCGCCGTAAATAAATGACCAGCGACCGGCCTCCGCGCTTCCAGCCCGCGATCGCTCCTCCCCGGATCGCTTTTGTCTTGTCCGGCACCACAAGATCCGGATCTATCTCCAGGCAGTTCCCCAGTCCGTCACAGCTGGGACACGCCCCGTAAGGGCTGTTAAACGAAAAAAGGCGCGGCTCAAGCGGTTGAAAACTGATCCCGCAATGGACACAGGCGTAGAGCTCGGAAAACATCTGCTCTTTTCCGCCGCGATTTTTCGCGGACGCCTCCTTTTCAAAAATGACTTTGACGGTTCCTTTGCCGACTTTAAGCCCGGCTTCCACCGAGTCCGTCAGGCGCTTCTTGACCCCATTGTTTAAGATCAGGCGATCCACCACAATGTCGATCACGTGCTTTTTCTTTTTATCCAGGGGGATCGTCTCGGATAATTCACGGACAACCCCGTCAACTCGGACGCGGACAAATCCCTCCTTTTGGATGTCCTTAAAGATCTTGTGGTACTCGCCCTTGCGACCTTCGATCACCGGGGCCAAGATCTGGATCTTGGCGTCTTTGGGAGCGCCGAGGATCTGTTCGACGATCTCCTGGGCGCTTTGTTGAGTGA
>Ga0209726_10006675_pt1 | contig 13269 bp, 11 predicted proteins | sample Subgrocontami54m_FD_187453 | JGI IMG/M metagenome (GOLD analysis project Ga0209726, IMG submission 187453) | Subsurface groundwater microbial communities from S. Glens Falls, New York, USA - GMW46 contaminated, 5.4 m (SPAdes) (version 3) | ecosystem: Environmental > Aquatic > Deep subsurface >... | reverse complement strand
GCGACGGCGATCCGTCACGGCCACTGGGCTGGCCTCACGCAAGCGACGGATCACCACTTCGCCAGGAAGGGGCGGTAGCGCGATTCGCCTTTCAGGTGCCGCACCAGGAGCGCGGCCTGATGACCGATGACCTCGTCGATCTTGAGATCCCTTCCCCTGAAGCGGATGAGCGTGGCCAGCCGGTCGTGCACCCGGGCAATGAGGCGATCCCGCGCGGGTGCGGTGAGGAGTCCGACCTCGTCTACGGCCACCGGCTCGTGGCGCGCCAGTATGGCCAGGACAGTGCGGTCCACGACCTGGGGCCGGAACTCCTCCATGAGGTCGAAGGCCAGCGTGGGCTGCCCCTGTCGCTGCAGCGAGTGCAGGAAGCTTATCTGTGGCGATAGGCCTGCCCGCAATATGGCGAGGTGCACGCGCGCCTGAAGGATGGCGTAGCCATAGTTGAGGAGGGAGTTCACGAGGTCCGTGGCCCCTTGGCGCCGCCGGCCCGGGAACTCGGCGACGTCGCGGAAGAGCAGTGCCAAAAGCCCCCAGTAATCCTGGGCGGCACGGCCCTCCACGCTGAAGAGACGCCCGCGGCACGCTTCGAAGCTGCCTGCAGCGGACAGGCTTCGGAGCTCGGCCAGCCGTTCACACATGGCGCCGAGGGTGCGGGAAAATGCTTCACCGAACGCCGGGTGCGCCCGCTTGCGGTACTTGTGGAGGTACTTCAAGAGACTCATCTGGTTGCGGATCTTGCCCTCGACAAACCTCTTGGCGATGTCCAAGGTAGTCTTGGGATCGGCCAGAGCCTGAAGCTGCAAGAGCCCGGTCGCGCCGCGGGACGACTCGGGTGCCGAGAGCATGGCGGTCACCTTTCCGCGGGGGGAAAGAAACAGGACGGGAATCTCATGCTCCGCACAGTGGTCGACGAGATCGGAGGACAGCGAGATCCCCCGGGACGCAACCGTAATGCCGGTGAGCCGAAACGCGGGCACCTCGCACACGGTGCGGCGATCCTGGCGCACCACGACCCGCTGGCTGTTCTTGCCCAGGAATGAGCCGGGCGTGTTGATGACAAGTTCGGAGATGTGGGCGAGCTGACGCTGATGCTGTCGCTTGGCGCGCCGGACTCGCCCCGCTACGGTCTCCCCCGTGCGCGCACCGAGTCCGGGCCTGGCGAGTCCGGCCGGATGTCGGCCCGGTCCCTTCTGGGCAACTGGAGGCACCGCCGGAATACTCTTGGTGCGGCCCTCTCGCACCAGATGGAGGATCAGCTCGCGTCGCTGGTCCGGAGTCTGATGGAGAATGGTCTCGATGCCTTGAAGCGCGCTCTCCGCCTCGGCAATGCTCCGCCACGTTCCGTGCCTGAAGGCCCGTGCCGCGAGCGCCACGAACCCATTCGTCGCGATCTCATGGAGCCGTATCAATTCAGCCGGATCGACGACCGACCCGTAGTAGCGGCGCCACCCGGCGACGGCATCATTGATCGTGCGCATGGCCCGGACGGGCTCACCAGACTCGGCCAGGCGCTTGATCTTCGCAGCCTTGCCCTCCAGCTTGGACGCTTCGATCAGCCGCCGGTTACCCTGGAAAGTCACGCCGAGGAACGCGAAACCCGTGTCCAGGTCGGTGATTGGACAGGGGTTCGAGTTGAGACGGAGGGCAAGGGAGGTCTCGAGAAAGGAGGTCGCTTTCACCAGCGCGTCCTCTGCGTCACGCCGCTCGGCGCAGAGCAGCAAGAAGTCGTCTGCGTATCGCACGAGCCCGACCCCCTGGCCGACGAGGAACTCGTCCAGCGGGTGGAGATAGAAGTTCGCCAGCAAGGGAGAGATGACGCCGCCTTGGCACACCCCGGAGTAAACATCGCGCCAACGGCCGCGGGTGTCCACCGCCCCCATCTTGAGCCAGAGCTGCACGAGGCGCAGGACGGCCTCGTCCTTGAGGACAGGGCGCAGCCGGTCCACGAGGAGCGCTTGGTCCAGGGATCCAAAGAAGTCGTCGACATCGGCAGAAACGGCCCAGCGCCGTTTCAGGGGACCCAGGTAGTGACTGACGCGACTGAGGGCCCGGTGCGGGCCCTTGCCAGGCCGGTATCCATAGCTGCAATCGAGGAAGATGCGGTTGAGCAAGGGCTCTACGACGGACCGTACGGCCTCTTGCGCCACCTTGTCCCTGACGGCCGGCAGGCGCAGGGTGCGCATCTCCGTGGTGGTCGGTCCCTTGGGAATGGCGACCTGCTGCAGCGGCTGGGGCACATAGCGATCCTCGACAATCTCGCGCCGGAGGGCAGACAGATTCGCGTCGATATCCGCGGCGAACTCCTCCACCGTCACCCCGTCCGAGCCGCCGGTGGCGCCCTTTGAGGCGATGCGCTTCCACGCCGTCTGGAGGGTCTCCAGGCTTGCAACCCTTGCAAGGAGCAGGCGATTGGTGTTCATGTCTGGTTTGTCTCTTCGGCTTACAGAACGTGGTAACCGGCGGGTTCTGACATGGACGGTTTGCGACAAGCGAAGCCATCGAGCCCAGATCCCCGAAGAAACGCACCCTTCGGCAGCCAAGGCGGTGGTGACGAGTGGCAGCGGGGGGTGCTTGACCGCCCGCGACAGGTTCGCAACTGCCTGCCACCGAGCGGCAGAGGTCGCCGGTTTGCGCACATCGGCCTGGAGGCGTACACGACAGGGCCAATTATTTCGGTACTTGCCGATCAGGCGAGCTCGCGCTTTCGCAAATCTCCAAGTCTCCATGGGGGCAGTAATCGATTGCGAACCGATCGGGGCCCGGAACAGTCCGGAATTGCTGCCAAGGCGCGCTTTGGGCACTGTAGCTCCGCAGATGTTGGCCAGCGGTGGAAGAGGGGTTTGCGAGCCGGCCGGCGTCAAAGTCCTGAAAGCGTCATGCTGGCGCGGGCTTTCCCCATTGACGAAGGCATGGCGGAAGGCGTGGGCGTCAGCTATGATCCCATCAGATTAGTTGTCCATGGACTCAATTCCCCAGGCGGGAATGGAAACTTCATCTTCCCTAAGATTTCCCCCACGAATGTGGGTCCATGGACTCAATTCCCCAGGCGGGAATGGAAACCCGCCACCTTTTGCGGCGACTAGATCCTTGATGCTGGGTCCATGGACTCAATTCCCCAGGCGGGAATGGAAACTACTCTGCACGACTGTATCCGGCCATGAAGAAAAAGTCCATGGACTCAATTCCCCAGGCGGGAATGGAAACACTTCCTCCTTCGGAATTCCACTGAGTAACGAACGTACTGTCCATGGACTCAATTCCCCAGGCGGGAATGGAAACAAGTCTCCGACCTGTTGAAGAAGATCCGAACTTCAGGTCCATGGACTCAATTCCCCAGGCGGGAATGGAAACACTTACATCGTAATCGTTCTTGACGTAGAAAACGGCCTGTCCATGGACTCAATTCCCCAGGCGGGAATGGAAACGACGGGTGTGGCGAGTGCTTACGCCGCGACAGTTTCGTCCATGGACTCAATTCCCCAGGCGGGAATGGAAACATCACCACTACCTTTTGTTTCGAGTCCGCAAAGCAGGTCCATGGACTCAATTCCCCAGGCGGGAATGGAAACACCGCTGTCATCGTACTTGGGATCGCGCTCCTCTAGGTCCATGGACTCAATTCCCCAGGCGGGAATGGAAACAGTCAGTCGAATCGGATGATATTGTGGATCTTGTATGTCCATGGACTCAATTCCCCAGGCGGGAATGGAAACAGTGTCCGCTCGAGGAACATCACGTCGGCATCGCTTGGTCCATGGACTCAATTCCCCAGGCGGGAATGGAAACTCGTGCTTGCTACACCACCCGTTGTTGCTCGGCCTGTCCATGGACTCAATTCCCCAGGCGGGAATGGAAACGAATTCCACTTCCACATTGACGTATGTCCATGTCACATGTCCATGGACTCAATTCCCCAGGCGGGAATGGAAACAGAATCTGGATCGATTGCCCTCGGCATATGACGGAGTCCATGGACTCAATTCCCCAGGCGGGAATGGAAACTCTGGTGCTAGTCCGGTGGAGCTTCCATTGGACCTGTCCATGGACTCAATTCCCCAGGCGGGAATGGAAACCATTACCGCCATCCGACGCTCTAAACTCAAGCCAATGTCCATGGACTCAATTCCCCAGGCGGGAATGGAAACACCTCGAGTGAGTCGCTATGCGTACGCGACCTTCCGTGTCCATGGACTCAATTCCCCAGGCGGGAATGGAAACATCGGACCCCTGAAATCTCGAAGATCGATGCGTTGGCCTGTCCATGGACTCAATTCCCCAGGCGGGAATGGAAACAACTACGACTCCTTATTGCTTCCCCCTTTCTTCTAGTCCATGGACTCAATTCCCCAGGCGGGAATGGAAACACGAATCCACCTCCGTGGAGTGTCGAGTATATGTTGTCCATGGACTCAATTCCCCAGGCGGGAATGGAAACGGCTCGCACTCGAGCCCCTTGATGCCTTAGCTGTTGTCCATGGACTCAATTCCCCAGGCGGGAATGGAAACTCTGCCCATTCTTGCGAATGCCGGTGGCAGCCACCAGGTCCATGGACTCAATTCCCCAGGCGGGAATGGAAACATAGCGACGGACTTCGTGTCGAGCACCTGACCAGGTCCATGGACTCAATTCCCCAGGCGGGAATGGAAACGAGCTTCAGCGTCTCACGACGAGCCGCTTCAGCGAAGTCCATGGACTCAATTCCCCAGGCGGGAATGGAAACCTTCCAACTTCCGACTTGAGGAACTCATCCGGTGAATGTCCATGGACTCAATTCCCCAGGCGGGAATGGAAACCTGTGGCCCTCCCTGTAACGAGTTAACCGCTGACCTGGTCCATGGACTCAATTCCCCAGGCGGGAATGGAAACCCTCCCGTGATGCCGGAACGAACTCGAACTCGGGAGTCCATGGACTCAATTCCCCAGGCGGGAATGGAAACGTCACCACCTTACGAGTACACATCACGTGCCCGCAGTCCATGGACTCAATTCCCCAGGCGGGAATGGAAACTGATCTCTTTGTCAGCGATCGTGACCGGTGTCGCATGTCCATGGACTCAATTCCCCAGGCGGGAATGGAAACGTCACTGAGCTGGATTCTCCTCCCGCGCTCACTTGTCCATGGACTCAATTCCCCAGGCGGGAATGGAAACATTGCACGAGAGCGCCTCGTCGAGACGCAGGTTGTAGTCCATGGACTCAATTCCCCAGGCGGGAATGGAAACAGGCCGACGGCGACCGGAGGGCACGATCACCCACTTGATGTCGTGGACCTGCTGCCTCGCCCCGGGGAGGCCATCCAGACAATGGATACTCACCACGAGCGTCCGCCGTACCGGCGGGCTCGAGGCTCTCGCGGCGGCGGATGAGTGAGGCAGAGGTGGTCGTGCGGGGCATGACGCAGTCTGGCCTGATGCCGGGGCCGACTGCGTGACGGTCTTCGTGAGCCTTGTGGGCTTCCAGCCGTCGGCTGTGGCCGTCGCGCTGGCAACCTGGGCGGGGGCCCGTGGCGTTCCGGCGCGCGTGCTCCTTCTTCCCAGCCACGAGACGCAGCCGATCGCGGAGCGTCTCGTGCAGTGGGCGGGTGAGCGGTTTCCATACCAGGGGCCGCTTCAGGTAGTCCCCACGTCGATCCCCGGAGGGGTCGCTGTCTCGCTGGCGGGCGAGATCATCCAGCAGGTTCTCAGGGAGGCAGGTGCTGGGGCCGATCTCGTTTACTATGCCGATCCTGGACCGAAGGCGGCCGTGGTGTTGCTAGCTCGCTCGCTGCCCCCAGGCACGTCGCTCCTGCACTCGGATGATCAGTGCCTGCACATCTGCGAAGCGGGGAATGCCGGCGAGCGATGGTCGACCCTGCCACTGGAGGATCTCGGCCTGGAGTCGCTGCTGTTTCTCTATGGGCTGGGGTCGGGAGCGAAACCGTGGAATGCGCGGGCCCTACCGCCTCAGGTTGAGAGGGTGCTTACGGAGGGCGGGGCTCATGCTCGCGTGCGGCGTCACCTCGCCATCGGCGGCGTCGACGCACCCGTGTTCGATCTCGCCTATGAATCCCGCGGGCGCCTCTACGGGCTCTTCGTAGTCGATAGCGTGGATGGCAAGGAACGCCTGACCCTGCTCCGGGATGTCGAGCGACTCCCGGTTGCGCTCCACGGGCTCCGGCCGCGGATCGTGATCTGGTCGAGTCGCGAGGTGACGCTGCGGCACGCGCGTGCCGCGGGCTTCCTGTCCCTCAAGGCCGGGCATACGCGCGTCAAAGAAGAACTCGACGCGTGGCTTCGCGGGGCCGGACCCGCCCCCGGCCAGGTTCTCGGTGACGGAGAAATCGTGCGCACCACCGTGCCGCCGGCCCGGGGACGAGGAGGGCAGGAGGGCGTATCACTTGTCGTCTGTCTGGGGACCGATCCGTCGGCCACACTGGTCTCACTGATGTCGCATGCTCCCGCGCATGCCTGGGTCCTGTACGACGCGAGAACGCCGGTGGTGGTCGAACGGGCCCGCCGCCTGCGCGAGGCCCTCGGCACGCTGCCCGTTGGTGAGGTGTGCTTCGTCCCGACGGACTTGCAGGGCCGTGGGATCAGCCAGTGGGCCAAGTCGGTGGAGGGGGATCTGTTGCACGCCCGAGTTGACATTACGCCGGGATCCAAAGGGCAGGCTTGCGCGCTTGCGCGAGTGCCCGGGGCGGAGCTCTGGAGTTTACGGGGCCAGGTCGGACGTGCCGCGCCGCTCACCGATGATACCCAGAGCATCCAGCTGGTCGGGCCCCCGCTCAACGTAGCCGCTGCCGTCGGTGGCGGCTTGCTCGAGAGCGCCGGTGAGGATGCCGAGGAGGCCTTGGTCGGACGGGCGGACTTCCTCGCGCTGGCACTCGAGTTCCTTGCGTGCTTCGTGATGCACACGGATTTGAAGTCCGCCCGGCTCGCGCGGCTCGACGAGCCCAAGCGGCGAAAATGCCCGCATGGCTGGATGGTCGTCGTGCCGCTCCAAGAGGGTAACGCGGACGTACTTGTACAGCATAACCGGCTGAAGCACCAGGCGACCGTCCGTGGGGATGGCGGGTTCTGGCTTGAGCAGTTGGTTGCCCACGCCTTCGTGAAAGCCGGCGCGGACGAGGTCCGCCTGAACGTCGTCTGGGCCTGGCCCAAGGTGTACGTAGAGCAGTTGATTCGCGGCGGATTTTTTGCGCCTGGTACACGTCCCTTCCGGCGGGAGGTTGATGGGGTCGCTCGATTCGGTAGTCAAATCGTGGTGGTGGAGTGCAAGACCGGTGACCCGTTGCATCTGCCGACGCACCGGCGCGCCATCGAGGCGACCGCTGCTGCGGGCTTCGGCCGCCTGGCCGTCCCCGTGTTGGTCTACCCACGACCAAGGCCGGAGCTCGTCGCCCAGGGCCTGGCCGAGCGAAACCGCGCCGTGGTGCTCGGTCTCGCGGAGATCGCCCACCCGGGGCGGCTGCGCGCGAGGCTTGAGGAGGTGTTCCAAGCCCGTAGCACCCTGTCGAACGACTGATCGATCGTGCGGGCTCCGCTCATGTCAGAACTGGTCACACCCATGCGTCACACCCATGCGTCCTTGACATCGGGGGCGGCGTGAGTGCAGGATTCGGCACCGCTGGAGGGGGCCATGGCGACCTTAACGCTCGAGCTGAAGACAATCACGCCTCTCTTTCTGGGTGGTGCCTATCCAGACAATTTCGCCGAACTGCGCGCTCCGGCCATCAAGGGGCTTCTGCGCTACTGGTACCGGGCGATCGATCCGCAGTTTGGGAGATGTGAGAAGGAGATTTTCGGCGGCGTTGGGGCCGGGGCGGGCGCCTCGCCGTTCGCGCTTCGCATCCATCAACCGCTCCGCGGGGACCATCAATGGGATCTTGACCGGTATCAGGGTCCGCGATTCAGAAAGCCGCACGATGCCCGCGGCGCCAACGGCATCGTCTACCTCGGGTATTCTCATCGGCTGGGTGGCAAGAATCGCAGGGCTATTGCCGCGGGCCAAACCTTCAAGGTCACGCTGAGGACGACACGCCCGGTAGGCGAGTACGCGCTGAAGGGGGCCCTCGCGTCGGCATGGTTGCTCGGGCATCTGGGCTCGGCAGGAAGCCGGTCCCGCCGGGGCTTTGGCTCGCTGGCCCTGAAGTCGTGGGCGACGAGCGGGTTCCAGGGCATCGAGCAAGGGGAAGGCAATGTCCCGGCTATTTCGGTCGCCGAGCCTGCGAAAACGTCAGACGAATGGATGCAGCAGTTCTCGGCCGGCCTGGACCAGATCCGAAAATGGTTCAGCCCGTACAGTCGCGACCCTGACCACAGCGTCGTTGGACCTGGCGCACGCGTGTATCTCTATCGCGACGGCTCCGACACCGAGGGTGGTCTGGACGGTGTCAAGGCATGGGAGCATGCGCTCCAGCGTGTGGGTACCGACTTGCAGGAGTTTCGGATAAGAGAAAGGAACCCTGATCACGACCTCGTTAGAGACCATCTGATCGCACGATCAGCGCGGAGGGCACGCGGGATGGCTCTCCCGGACCTGCCGGACGGTGCTCGCGCGCGTCCGCTTGGGGCGAGTGACACCATACGCCGTGCGGCGTTCGGCCTGCCGCTGATGTTCCGGTATTCGAGCCTGGATAGGGCGAACCGGGCAAAGGAGCAGCAGGGGGGGCGGCCTGGCCGGACCTGGGAGAGGTTTCTGACCTCCACGATGTTTCAGGGGGACCAGCACTCCCGCAACGCATCTCCGCTCCTGATCCGCGTCGTCGAGATCGCTGGGCGGTGTCATCCGATGGTGGTGTTGCTTTCTGCTCCATTTCTCGCACGTGGAGAGGTGTTCCGCGAGCAGGATAAGCATGGGGCACCGAGGCTCACGATCCCGCCGCGAAAAATTCTTGAGGATTTTTGTGACAACGTTGTGGGACCGCAGTCGGTTCCCCCGGTGTTGCTGTGACGGTCCTCGTTTTCTCGCTCGGCCCCGTACAGGGGTTCATCGCCCAGGCACGGCGGAGCGCGGATGGCTGGGTGAGCTCGTTTCTGCTGTCGTACCTGGGATGTCATGCGGCGATGGCATTGCAGCAGTTCGGGAGCATTGAAGAGCCCCACCTCGACAGCGTTCCGTTGTACCAGGCCCTCACCACGAATGGGCATCAGCCGGACGGGGACCTCACAATCGCAGCTCTGTCGAACAACCTCGTCTTGAGTCTGCGTGATGGTGTCAATCCGGCCGAGGCCGGCAAGGCTGCTGGACAGGCCGTTGACCTTGAGTGGCGAGGCATCACGAAAGCGATATGGGAAGCTCTACCGTCCCATGCGAAGAGCCGGGTTCCCGAAGGCATCTGGACACGACAGACGACATCGTTCTGGGAGACGTACTGGGGCTGGGGCACTGATAGCACTCGGGCCTTCCAGGCGTTGGGAGCGCGGAAAGGCTTGCGTGACTTCCAGCCAGCGGAGGAGATCGGCGACCGCTGTACGCTGTGCGCGGACCGCGAAGCCCTTCGGGGGGATCCACAAGGACCGGAGGGTGTACGCGCTGCGGAGCGACGCTACTGGGTGGCCCAGTCGCCGCTCCCGCCTGGGTTGCCCGCGGCCGTCGTGAAACCGGGCGGACGGGAGCGTCTCTGCGCCATCTGCCTCGTGAAGCGGCTGATCCCTTACGTGACCAGCAATCCAATTCGCAAGCTGTGGAAGCAGCCCGACGTGATATTCCCTTCGACCTCGACGATGGCGACTGTGCTTGCCAAGGCGGCCATAGTGAAAGCAGCGTACGATCCCGCTGGCGACGGAAAGCTTCGCCAGAGGATGGATGGGTTCGTGGATTCGCTTGGGCCTGCGGGTAAGGCGGCGGATCCGCAGGACGCGTTTTCGGCCTGGTCGGCGGCGCTCGACAGTGTGCCCATTCAGGAACGGGCGCGAGCCACCAGATTCCTCCGTCTTGACGGAGACTGGCTACTCTATGGCGAGTCAGTCCGGAACGAGCATGAGCTTCCACCCGAGTCGGACCAAGCGATCCGGCTGGCACACCGGGCGTTGATGCGCGAGGTGCGAGCACGGGCGCCAGAAGCAATCCCGCCGATCTACTGGGCGCTTCTCGCGATGGATGGCGATTTGATGGGCAAGTTCAAGGAGCGACTGCCCGAGTGGTCAGGGGAGATCAGCCGCCAGCTCAACCTCTTCGCCGCTGAGGTACGGGAGACGGTCGCTCGACGCAATGGCCGGCTCGTCTATGCCGGCGGCGACGACGTGTTGGCTTTCTTTCCGGTCGCCGGGGCGCTCGAGGCTGCAGACGAGCTGCGACGTTATTATCTCAAGATCTTCCGGAGCTGGATGGCGACACTCGACAACGGGAAAGTCAGCGGCATCGCGGCGCCTACCTTGAGTGGTGCCCTTGTCTACGCGCATCACCAGTCCCCTCTCGGAGTTCTCGTGAGTCGTAGCCATCACCTGCTCAAGACCGCGGCCAAGGGCGAGGCGAAACGGAATGCTGTGGCGATTGAGGTACGAACACGGGCTGGAGCTGCCCTGAGCTTCGCTCGCCGCTGGGAGGACGAGGGCGGGTCCGGCCTTGTTGCTCGTATGGAGACCGTTCTGACCCTGCTCAGCGACGGACACTTGGGTCGCGGGTTCCTCTATGAGCTTCGTCGCCATGCCGAGGTCCTGGGTGGAACTGGGCCGTTCACCTCGTCGGATGAACGGGAACGGTACGTCGCGAGCCTTGCCAGGAAGTCCCGCACGGCGAATCCCGCGCGTGCGGACGAGGTCGCCAAGGCGCTGCTTGCCCTGACCGGCCCGCCGGCGCCTGACAAGATGCTCGACACCGATCCACTGATCTTTGCGCGATTCTTGGCCGACGGGGGGAGGGAGCTGCGATGATGGCCTGGCGCACGCTCCGGATCACGCCACTCGACACTCTCTTCTTCCGGGAGCCGCGTCCGTTCACGGCTGGTCAGCAGACGGATGCCCGAAGCCTCTTCCCTCCGACCTCGCTCACCATGCAAGGGATGCTGCGATCACTCATCCTGGCCCACCACGCGCCTCAAGCACTGTCTCGCCGGGGTGCGCTGCCGCCGGACGTATCGACGGTCATCGGCCAGATCGGCGGGGCGGTGGGTACTCTTCGCTTGCGGGGGCCGTGGCTGGTGCACGGTGAGTCGTGGCTCTTGCCTGCTCCGCTCGATCTCGTCATGCCCGCGGAGGCGCCAGGGGTGGCGATCCAAGAAGCTCGCGCTTTCGCGCCCACGCACCGTGATCGGACGGCCGACACGTGCAGCCTTCCCGGTCGGCTTCGTGCCCTTGTTCCTCCGGTTGGCTGGACGGAGTTCCATGCTGTCGGCGGGTGGCTGAGCTGGCCCGCCTTCCGGCAGTATCTCGAGGGAGAGCCGCTCCAGATCGAGCGTGGCGTCACGTGGTTTGAGCCGTCGGATCTGTGGGTCGAGGAGCTCCGGCCTGGCATCGGCATCGACGAACAGCGAAACCGGGCCAAGGACAGCCTCCTATACTTTGCGCGGCACGTCCGGTTGCAGGCCGGTGTCTCCCTTGGTGTGGAGGTTGGCGGCCTCGGAGATCTGTCCGCTCCTTGGAAAGCCCCGGTTTTTGCCAGCCTTGGCGGGGAGGGCAAGGCGGTCGTTGTGGAGGCGGCGACCGCGCCACCGCCCTGGCGCGACTACCCTGCCAGAGCCGCGAAGAGCATGAAACTTGTTCTGACCCAGCCCGCTTGGTTTACGGCAGGCTGGCACCCGTCATGGATGGAATGCGAGGCCGGGACAGCGACGATCGGCGGGCGGTCGTGCGAGTGGGTAGGAGCCCGTGTGGAGCGCTCGGTGCGCATCGGTGGCTGGGATCTTGCGCGGCGCGGCCCCAGGCCGTTGCGTCCGTTCGTGCCGGCCGGCAGCATCTACTATCTCGACGGCGTTGCTGCCGATCAATGGCCGATGATCTGGGATGCAAGCATCACCGAGAGCCCAGCCGGGGCCGACGGCTTGTCCGAACGCTTCGATCAGATAGGCTTTGGCCATGTGCTGGCCGGCCAATGGGCCTACCAGGAGGGATAGCCATGTACACGGCATCGCGCCTGCTTGGACTGTACGCTGAGACCCCGCTGCACCCGGGTTCCGGCAGCACGACCGGCGTGATCGACCTTCCGGTTCAGCGAGAGCGTCATACCGGCTTTCCGCTGATCCGGGGCCCGGCGCTCAAGGGAGTGTTCCGAGACCTTGCTGAGGGCGATGGCGTCACCAAAGATAGTGTGGCCGAGATCTTCGGGCCTCCGCCCGAGGCGGGAGATCACCACGCCGGCGCGATGAGTCTTACCGACGCCCGGCTGCTGGCGTTCCCAGTCCGGTCACTCCAGGGAGTCTTCGTCTGGATTACCTGTCCGCTTGTCTTGGACCGCCTTCGCGCCGACGCGGCCCCCCACGCTGCGTCACTGGCACCTCCCGTGGCCTCTTACCGGCCGAAGCCGGGCGAGGCAGTGCGGGGCACCTCGAACGAGCTCGGCTTGGGACCGCTCGTGCTGGAGGAGTACGAGTGTGAGTGGAAGGACGAGGCGCCGCTGCGGGGGGCAGTCGATAAGATCGCCGAGTTGTTCACAAAATTCCTCCCGACTGCGCCAGAGTTCACGCCGTACGCGGATCGATTGATGACTCACCTAGTCCTGCTCAGCGATACGGACTTTCAGCATCTCGTCAGCACAGCCACGGAGGTCGTCACCCGGATCCGGTTGAACAAGCGTAAGACAACCACCGGCGATGGTGGCAACATGTGGGTCGAGGAGTTCTTACCCTCAGACTGCCTCTTCTGGGCCGTGGCTCTTGCCTCGCCACCCCGCGTGGAGGCGTCGAACCGGGACGCCGCAGGCGTTCTGACCTACCTTGGCGAAGTGCTGCGCAATGGGCTGGTGCAGATCGGGGCGAACGAGACCGTGGGGCAGGGATGGATGCGGGTGCGTCTGTGTGGTGACACCCAGGCCCCCGCACAATGAGCCCGATGGAAGGTTCGCCACGAATCGCACAGCGGCGCGCGCAGTTCGCGCTCAATCGTGTTCAGGTCGTGCCGGCTGGAATCCGGAAGGAGTACGCGCGACTCGTACGGCGACTGCCTGTCATGGTCCTGCGAAACGGTCTCGGCCAGGCGATCGCGTTCCACGTCGCCCAGGCGAAGGATCAGCTAGACAGTGCTCCCGGCCAAATCGTGCGTGACCTGTCCGAGTGGCTCATCAGGGAGCGGGACATTTACAAGGGCGACCCCGGGAGTCTCAAGGCTCTGATCACGGCGATCACCGACAGCGAT
>Ga0209726_10006673_pt1 | contig 13273 bp, 8 predicted proteins | sample Subgrocontami54m_FD_187453 | JGI IMG/M metagenome (GOLD analysis project Ga0209726, IMG submission 187453) | Subsurface groundwater microbial communities from S. Glens Falls, New York, USA - GMW46 contaminated, 5.4 m (SPAdes) (version 3) | ecosystem: Environmental > Aquatic > Deep subsurface >... | reverse complement strand
GGCGGGGATTGGCGCGGCGCGCGCGCGGCTCTCAACTTGACGCCGCCGCTCCACGCCGCGTACGGTAGGGGCGTGGATTACCGAGCTCGCATCTCGATCGACCCCAATAAGCGCAGCGGCCAGCCGTGCATCCGCGACCTGCGCATGACCGTGCAGGACGTTCTCGAGTACCTAGCGTCAGGCATGACCACCGACGAGATCCTCGCCGACTTTCCCGACCTGTCCGTCGAGGACATCCGCGCCTGTCTGGCCTTCGCTGCCGATCGTGAACGTCGCTTGCGAGTCGTCCCGGTCGCATGAGGCTGCTGTTCGATCAGAACCTGTCGCTGCGGTTGGTGCGTCTGCTCGCCATCGAGTTTCCTGGATCCCAGCACGTGAGAGACGTGGGTCTGGCCAGCGCTGCCGATCCGGCCGTGTGGAATCACGCCGCGACCGGCGGGCTGACGCTCGTGTCGAAGGACGCCGATTGCCAACAGCGGGCCTACCTCTACGGTCCACCACCCAAGATCGTGTGGATCCGCCTCGGCAACGGCTCGACGGCTGTGGTCCACTTGCTTCGCTCTCGACTGGCTGATCTGCACGCCTTCTTGGCGGATCCCAACGCGGCGGTGCTGGCCCTGTCGTAGGCGGCCCCCACCGTCGAGGGGCGGCCCCGTGCCCTCGCGGTACCGCCCGCCTCCTCTCGAGTCTCGTCGCGACCGGTCAGCGCCGCAGATCGCCGCGGACCGCCCGTCGGCGGTAGACTCCTCCTCCACGCATGGACCACCCCACTCGCCCGAGCCCGTCGCGATGCCGATCGTGACCCTCGCGAGCCCCGCGCTCCTGGCCGCGGGGCTGGCCGCGCTCGCCGTGCCGGTGCTCATCCACCTGTTCATGCGCAAGCAGCCCGTCGCGCTGCCGATCCCCACCACGCGGTTCCTCAAGGCCGCCCAGCGCAAGTTCTCGCGCAAGCTGCGCCTGCGCGAGGTGCTCCTGCTCCTCGTCCGCTGCCTGGTGCTTCTGCTCGCCGCGCTCGCGCTCGCCCGACCGCGGTGGCAGCCCGAGGCCGACCGCGCCATCGCCGGGCCGATCGATCTCGCGCTCGTCGTCGACACCTCGGGCTCGATGGCCGCCGAGATCGGCGGCACGCCGCTCCTGGCCCGCGCGCGCGCGTGGGCGAAGCAGGCGATGGCCGCCTTGCCCAAAGGCAGCCGCGTCGCGTTGGTTGCCGACGCCGAGCGGCCGCTGCGCTGGATCGCCGACCCTACCGAGCTGGCGGGCGAGCTGGATGCCATGGGCCTCGACCGCGCGCTGGACTCGCTGGCCCCACTCGTGGCGCGGACCAACGCGTTCGTCGCCAAGACCATTGCGTCACGGCCCGCGCGCATCGCGATCCTCACCGACGCGACGCGCCCACCCCTGCCCGTGGGGCTTCTCGCGGCGATCGACCCCGCCGTCCCCGTCCAACTCGTCGATCTCGCCTCGGCCGAGCTGCCCAACGCCGCGCTCGAGGGGCTCGAGCTCTCGACGACGCTCGCTCTTCCCGGCGAGCGCATCGCCGTGGGCGGGGAGCTCGTGTCCTACGGCTACGGCGGAACGCGAGAGATCGCGCTCGAGCTCGGCGGCCGAGTGGTCGAGACGCGCACGCTCCAGTGCACCGCCGGTGGACGCGTCCGGGTGGCGTTCGAGCTCGAGGCGCCCGCGCCCGGCCTGGCGCAGGGGCGCATCGCCCTCGCGCGGGGCGACGCGTTGAGCGAGGACGATGCGTTGCACTTCAGCCTCGTCGTCTCGGCGAAGGTGCGCATCGTCGTCGCCACGGATCCCGCCTACGAGGCGGGGTTCGCCTGGCAGGCCCTTCAGCTCGCGCTCGATCCCGAGGAGCGCGGACAGCGCATCGACGTCCTGCGCACCACGCCGGGCGAGCTCGCCCGACGGGACTATCGCGGCGTGCAGCTCGTGATCCTGCCCGCCATCGCGCGCCCGCCCGAAGCGGGGATCGCGGCGCTCGTTCGCTTCGCGCGGGCGGGCGGCGCGGTGCTCGTGTTGCCCGGCATGACCGCGGACCTGGCCGCGTGGCGCACGGCCGCCATGAAGGAGCTCTTGGGTGCCGAGCTCGTGGGCCCCGAGCCCGTCGCGCGGCCCGCCGGGCTCGTCGGGATCGAGTACGCGCACCCCTGGCTCGCGGCCTTCGCCAACGGGGCCAATGGCGACCTTTCGACCGTCGTGCACCGTGCGCTCGTGCGCCTCGCGCCGGAACCGGGCACGGCCGTGCTCGCTCGCGTGGAGGGGACGGACCTGCCCGCGATCACCGCCGCCCCGCTCGACCAGGGGCGGACTATCGTCATCGCCGCCGGCCTGGACCCGGCGTGGAGCGACCTCCCGCGCCACCCGTCGGTCGTGCCTCTGCTCCAACGCGCAATCGCGCACCTCGCGCTGCGGGCCGCCCCGCGGTTGAACGCCATCGCGGGTGAGCAGGTGTCGCTCGCGATCTCGGCCACGGGCGAGCAGCTCTCCGCGCGCATCGCCGGGCCCTCGGGGCATTCGCGCGTGATTCCCCTGGAGCAGGACGAGAATGCGATCACCCTCGAGCTCGACGAAGGGCCTGGCCATTACCGCTACCTCGTGAAGGGCGAAGCGGGCGTGCTGGAGGAGGGAGGGGCCTCCGCGTCGGCAGACACGAAGGAGAGCGACCTGGCGCGCATCCCCGCGACCGAGCTTCACGCGCACCTAGGTCGCGCCGACGTCACGGTACACGGGTTCGGCGAGGACGCCGCGCTCGCGTTGGGGGGCGGCTCGCGGACGGTCGAGCTCGCGCCGTGGGTCCTCGTCCTCGTGCTCGTGGCGCTCGGGTTCGAGGGCGTGTGGTCGACGGCGAGGCGGGGATAGAGGGGCGACGATGGACGAACGGATCGCGCTCGAGCCCTGGCTACCCTGGCCCGTCCTCATGGGCCTGGCGGCGCTCGCCGTCGCCGCGCCCTTGTGGACCTACAGGGCGTCGGGGCGCGTGGAGGATCGACGTCTGCGCCACACGCTCGTGGGCTTGCGGGCGGCGGCGCTGCTCGCGCTCCTGGCGCTGTTCACCCGGCCCATCGGCATTGCCGTCGAGGAGACGAGCGACCGCTCGCAGCTCGTGGTCCTGGTCGATCGTTCGCGCAGCATGCGCACGCCCGATGCCCCGGGCGGGATGCGCCGCGACGAGGCCGCCAACGGCCTCCTTCGTGCGGAGAAGCCGCTCTTGGACGAGCTCGCGAAGCTGTTCGCGTTCGAGGTCTGCGGCTTCGGCGAGACGCTCGAGGACGGCCCGCTCCGCCCCGAGGCCCACGCCGATGCGACCGGCATCGGCCCGGCGCTCGAGGACGTGTGGCGGCGCAAGCGCACCGGCCGGCTCGCCGCCGTGGTGCTCGTCACCGACGGCATCCACAACAAGGGCGTGGCGCCGCGCGATGCGGCGCGCCCCTACGTCCAGGCGCGTACGCCGATCCACGCGATCGTGGTCGGCTCGTCCCGCCCCACCGCCGCGATGCGCGACCTCGCGCTCACGGACCTGGGTGCCCCCGCCTCGGTCGATCAGGGCAACAGCTTCGAGGCGCGCGCCACGATCGAGGCCACGGCGGCCAACGGCCAGGCGATCAAGGTCACCTGCAAGTTCGGCGGCCAGCTCGTCGGCATCAAGCATGTGGTGGCCGCGTCGGACCGCCATGCCGAGGTCGTGAGCTTCGATGTCCCCGCGCGCACCAAGGGCGTGTTCCCGCTCGAGGTCGAGGTCGCGCCGGTGCCGGGGGAGCCCACGCACAACAACGCGCTGCGCACCGAGGTCAGCGTGACGAGCCGCAAGCTCCAGGTGTTGCTGCTCGAAGGGGCGATGCGCTGGGAGGCCACGTTCCTGCGCCGCGCCCTGGCCGAGGACCCGGCGATCTCGCTCGTCGTGGGCTATGCGCAGGATCCCCTCACGCAGGCCGAGCTCGCGCGCCCCGGCGTGCTCGAGGGCATGGACGTCGTGATCGTGGGCGATGTGCCGTTCGCTCACGTACCTCCGCGACTCGCGGCGTCGCTGCCGGACTTGGTCGCGCGGCGCGAGGACGCGGCGGTGTCCGGGCGGGGGCTCCTGCTCACGGGCGGCTCGCGGGCGTTGTCCGGCGGCGGCTGGCAGCGCTCACCCATCGCCGCGCTCTTGCCCGTGGTGCTGGCCGACGCGCCCGCGTTCGCCGAGGGCGAGCTCGCGGCCGTGCCCACGCACGAGGGCCAGGCGCACTATGCGCTCCAGCTGGCGAAGGACCGCGCGGAGTCGATCGCCCTGTGGGCCCGGATGCCGCCGCTGCTCGACGCCGAGCGGCCCGCGCGCACGAAGCCGACGGCGTCCGTGCTCCTGCGCGCGGGCGAGATCGGCCTCCTCACCACGGCGGCCTACGGGCGCGGGCGCGTGGGCGTGCTCGCGAGCGCCTCGACGTGGCGTTGGTCGATGAGCGACGTGCCCGACGTGCGGCGCGCCCATCGGCTGTTCTGGCGCCAGCTCGTGCTGTGGCTCGCGGGCCGCGACGACGCCGAGCAAGGGCGGATGTGGCTGTCGGTCGACCCCAGCCAGGGGTTGTTCCTCCGCGGCGACTCGGTCGCGATCCGGTTGCACGCGGTGGACGGGCGTTGGCAGCCGCTGCCCACGGCGACGGTCGCGCTCACCTGCGAGGCTCCGGGCGGGGCGGGGGGCGCGCCGTTGGCGCTGGCATGGGACGAGGCGATCGGCGCGTTCGTCGCGAAGCTCGATCTCGAGCGCGTCGGGGAGTACCGGTTCGCCGCGACGGCCGAGCACGGAGGCAAGCCGCTGGGCGAGGATGCGCTCGTCTTGTCCGTCCGCCAGCGCGACCCGATCGAGACGGCCCACACCAACGCGCGTCCCGACGAGCTCGCCGCGCTGGCGCAGCGCACCCGAGGGCGGATGGTCGAGCTCGCGGGCGCTCCTGCGCTCTTGCGCTCCTTGCGCGAGCTGGCGACGACGCAACCGCAGCGCTTCGAGCGGCGCCGCGAGCTGTGGGACAAGGACTGGGTGCTGTTCGTGCTCGCGCTGCTGTTGGGTGCGGAGTGGCTCTTGCGCAAGCGGGCGGGGCTGTCTTAGGGTTCGCGCAAGAACGAGTTCAGCCGTTCGCAGAGCGGAATTGGCCGCGGGCAAGGCAGCCCGAGGTGAGCGTAGCTGAGCTACGTGATCCGAGGGCGAACGCCGCCCGCGGCCAACTACGCGCCCGACCGCGCGCAGCGCGGTGGGCGGGTAGTTGGGCCTCCGCGCTCCGCGCAGCGGAGCGGGTGGCACAATTACGCCTGCGAAGGGCGAAGTTATTCTTGCGCGGACCCTAAGGTAAGATCGAACACGGCATTCGCTAAACGAAACGGGGCCCACCGGAGTGGGCCCCGCTCGTGTCCACGCACCAGTCTGCCGCTTGCGAACGACCCTCCCATGCCCACTGCTCCCGCCTCCACCATCGTCACCGCGATCTACGAGCGGCTCGCTGCCATGCGCCAGCGATCGAACGAGATCGAGGCGTTGATCGCCGACCCCGCCGTGATCGGACAGGTCGAGCGCTACCGCACGCTCCTCAAGGAGCACGGCGCGCTGCGCCCCGTGCTCGCGCTCTATGCCGAGCTCGAGCGCACGGATCAGGAGCTCGCCGGCACGCGGGAGATGGCCGCCGAGCCCGACCCCGAGATCGCCGCGATGGCCGCGGCGGAGCTTCCCGCCCTCGTAGCCAAACAGTCCAAGCTGTTCGACGACCTCCAGGCGCGGCTGCTCACCGCCGACCCCGACGACGACCGCAGCGCCATCGTCGAGATCCGCGCGGGCACGGGCGGCGCAGAGGCGAGCCTGTTCGTGCGCGACCTGTACTTCATGTACCAGAAGAACGCCGAGGCCCACGGCTACAAGCTCGAGGTGCTGTCCACCCACGAGACCGAGGTCGAGGGCTTCCGCGAGCTGTCGTTTCTGGTCGCCGGCCCCGGCGCTTTCGGGCACTTCAAGTACGAAGGCGGTGGCCACCGCGTCCAGCGCGTGCCCAAGACCGAGGCCCAGGGCCGGATCCACACCTCGCTGTGCACCGTCGCCGTGCTCCCCGAGGTCGAGGACGTCGAGGTTGTGATCCGCACCGAGGACCTGAACATCGACGTGTTCCGCTCGAGCGGCCCCGGCGGCCAGAGCGTCAACACGACGGACAGCGCCGTGCGCATCACGCACCTCCCGACCGGCGTGGTCGTCACCTGCCAGGACGAGAAGAGCCAGCTCAAGAACAAGGCCAAGGCGATGAAGGTCCTGAAGTCGCGCCTCTACGAGGCCCAGCGCGCCGAGCAGCAGGCCAAGGAGGCCGCGAGCCGGCTGTCCCAGGTGGGCACGGGCGACCGCAGCGAGAAGATCCGCACCTACAACTTTCCGCAGAACCGCGTGACCGACCACCGCATCGGCCTCACGATCAACAACTTGGACAGCATCCTCGCAGGGGGCATCGACCCGTTGATCGACGCGCTGCGCCGCCACGAGGTCGAGCTGCGAGTCAAGGCGCTCGGCGAGCAGGGGTAAAGGGCTCCACTCGTGGACGCCCTGTCGTGTGCGATCGCCGGCCTCGCGGGCGCCGGAGCCGGCTACGCCTTGCGCGAGCTCGTCGCCCGGCTGCGCGTGGGCTCGGCGCGCGAGCAGGCGCAGGAGCTCGTCGAGGCCGCCGTTCGCGAGGGCGAGACGCGCGCAGCACAAGCCCGGACCCGGCTCGAGGCCGAGCTCGAGGCGCGCCGCCGCGAGGCCAGCGAGCGCGAGGTGGCGCGCGAGACGGAGCTCGCGGCGGCGGCGGCTGCCGCCGCCGAGCGCGAGCGCGAGCTCGAGCGGCGGCTCGCCGTCGTCGCCCAGCAGGAGGCCTTCGCCCAGGAGACGCGCGCCCGCGCCGAGCAAGGCGAGGCGTTGGTGGCAGCGAGAGAGAAGCAGCTCGAGGCCCAACTCGCCTTCGAGCGCAAGGAGCTCGAGCGCATCGGGCGCATGGACGCCAAGGAGGCCGAGGAGCTCCTGCTCACGCGCCTCGCGCGCGACGTCCAGGCCGAGATGGCGACGGTCGTGGTCCGAGAGGTGGCGCGCGTCGAGGCCGAGGTCGACGAGCGCGCGCGCGCGGCGATCCTCGTGGCGATCCAACGCCTCGCCGTCGAGCACACGGCGGACCACGTGGTGAGCACGGTCGACATCCCCAACGACGAGATGAAGGGCCGAATCATCGGCCGTGAGGGCCGCAACATCCGCGCCTTCGAGCAGGCGACGGGCGTCGACGTGATCATCGACGACACGCCCGGGGTCGTCGTGGTGAGCGGCTTCGACTGCCTGCGCCGCGAAGTCGCCCGCCGCGCGATGGAGAAGCTCACGATCGACGGGCGCATCCATCCCGCGCGCATCGAGGAGGTCGTCGCCGCCACGCGACGCGAGGTCTCGGAGATCGTGCTCGAGACCGGCCGTGCGGCCTGCTACGAGCTCAACGTCCACGGCGTGCACCCCAAGCTCGTGGCGCTCTTGGGTCAGCTCCAGTACCGCACGAGCCTGGGCCAGAACATCCTCGAGCACAGCGTGCAGGTCGCGCAGATCGCCGGCCTGCTCGCGAGCGAGCTCAAGCTCGACCGCCAGCTCGCGCGCCGCGCGGGCCTGCTGCACGACGTGGGCAAGGCCGCGGACGTCGAGGTCGACGGCTCGCACGCGCGCGCCGGGGCCGACCTGGCGCGGCGCTGTGACGAGCCGGCCGAGGTCGCGAACGCGATCGCCGCGCACCACGGCGAGGTGCCGCCCGAGACGCCGTACGCGATCCTCGTGCAGATCGCGAACCAGGCGAGCCGCGCGCGGCCGGCTCGGCAAGGGACCTTGGACGCGTTCATCGAGCGCATGGAGAAGCTCGAGACGCTGGCCGGCCAGTTCGAGGGCGTGGCGACGGCACACGCGATCCGCGCGGGGCGCGAAGTGCGCGTGATCGTCGACCCCGTCGCGATTTCGGACGAGCGCGCGGTGCTCCTGTGCCGCGAGATCGCGCGCGCGATCAAGGACGCGTTATCGTTCCCCAACGAGCTGCGCGTGACGGTGCTGCGCGAGAGCCGCGCGGTCGAGTACTCGATGTGACCGCGCCGTTCCGCGTGCTCGCATTGGGGGACGTCGTGGGCGGGGCGGGCTTGGCGGCGATCGAGGCGCGGCTGGCCTCGCTCGCCGCGGAGCTTCGCTGCGACTTCGTGGTCGTGAACGGCGAAAACGCGGCGGGCAACGGCAACGGCCTCGCGGCGCGCGGCGCGCGCCGGCTGTTCGCGGCAGGCGCGAACGCCGTCACCCTCGGGGACCACTGGTTCCGCAAGGCCGACCTCGTGCCGATGCTGAACCGCGACTACAAGCTGCTGCGCCCTGCGAACTACCCGCCCCAGGCGGCGGGCAAGGGGTGGCAACGCTACCAGGTGCGCGGGGTCGAGGTCGGGTTGCTCGTGGTCCAGGGGCGGGTGTTCATGGAACCCGTCGACTGCCCGTTTCGCGCCGCGGACACGGCGTTGGCCGCGCTCGCCGGGTGCGACCTCGTGCTGGCCGAGGTCCACGCCGAGGCCACGAGCGAGAAGCACGCGCTCGCGTTCCACCTGGACGGCCGGGTCGCCGCGCTGTGGGGCACGCACACCCATGTGCAGACCGCGGACGAGCGGATCCTGACCGGCGGCACGGCGTACATCACGGACCTCGGCATGAGCGGCCCCCACGACGGCATCATCGGGCGCGAGGCCGGGCCCGTGCTCTCGAAGCTGCGCGACGGCATGCCGGCGCCGTTCCGGGTGGCGTCGGGAGACCTGCGGCTGTCCGGGATCGTGGTCGAGATCCAAGGCGGGCGAGCAACGGCGATTGCGCGCGTGAACGAGCGCGTAGCGGCCAAGGGGAGCGCGGAGCGAGACGACCCGGAGCCGGGGGACGAGTGATCCCTCGGCGCCGGGCGCGTCTCACGACCGGCCATCACGCGACACGAACTTGCATTCGTTGCGCCGAAATGCGACGGCCTGGACTATCTTGAACAGCTCATCGAGCGCGATGTCCCGAGGAAACCGGCGTGTCCACCGATCACCACCACGCGACCAGTCACCTCGAACGCCTGCTGCGCACGCGCAACCAGGAGGAGCTTCTACAACAACTCGCGCCCAATCACGCTCAGCCCGCGGCCAAGATCAAGGGCGGCGCGGACGTCTCCGCCGACGTGCTGGAACGTCGCTGGGACCTGCTTCCGGCGACCAGCCGAGCGAGCCTGCTCGATGCCCAGACCCAGGCGCAGATCGAGTCCTACCAGCACAACATCGAGAACCTGGTCGGCACGGTGAAGGTCCCCGTCGGCATCGCCGGCCCGCTGCGGGTCAACGGGCTCTTTGCGCAGGGCGACTACTACGTGCCGCTCGCGACGACCGAGGCGGCGCTGGTCGCGTCCTACAGCCGCGGTTGCCAGCTCGTCAGTGCCGCCGGCGGCTGCACGGCGGTGCTCCTCAACGAGGGCGTCTCGCGGGCCCCGGGGTTCGCGTTTCGCACGCTGCAAGAGTGCGGCGGGTTCATCGTGTGGGTCACCTCGCAGATCGAGCAGTTGCGCGCCCAGGCCGAGAGCACCACGCGCCACGGGAAGCTCAGCGATCTGCGCATCACGGTCGAGGGCAACCACGTCTACCTGAGCTTCGAGTACACCACCGGCGACGCCTCGGGACAGAACATGGTCACGCTGGCCACCGAAGCGGTCTGCGACTACATCCAGCAGCACAGCCCGGTGAAGCCGCAGTACTCCTTCGTCGAGGCCAACCTCTCGGGCGACAAGAAGGCCAGCGCCCAGTCGTTCCTGCTGGTGCGCGGCAAGAAGGTCTCGGCGGAGGTGCTGCTGTCCGCGGAGCTGGTCACGACGCGCCTCCACACGACCGCGGAGCACATGGCCGATTACTGGCGCATGTCCGCCCTGGGCGGCGTGCTGAGCGGCACCCAGGGCGTACAGGGCCACTATGCGAATGGGCTGGCGGCCTTGTACCTCGCGTGCGGTCAGGACGTGGCCTGTGTGGCGGAGTCGGCGGTCGGCGTCACGCGCTTCGAGGCGACCCGCGCGGGCGAGCTGTACGCGAGCGTCACACTGCCCAACATCATGGTGGGCACGGTGGGCGGCGGCACGGCCCTGCCGAGCCAGCGGGCCTGCCTCGACATCCTCGGCCTGGCCGGACCCGGCAAGGCCCAGATGCTCGCCGAGGTCAGCGCCGGCCTGGTCCTGGCCGGAGAGCTGTCGATCATCGGCGCATTGTGCTCGGGCGACTTCAGCCGGGCCCACCGCATGCTGGCCCGCGCGCCCGCCGCAGCGGCCAAGGTCCAGGGCTCCACGGGTGGCTAACCGGTGGTGGGTCTACCAGCGCGAGCGTTTTCCCGTCTTCGCCCATGGCGTGCTGATCGCGGCGTTCAGCTACTCCGCGGTGTGTTTCTCCGCGTTGTTGCGCGGACAGGTGCAGCCGCCGCCCGCGAGCACGGCGCTCGTCGCCTTCGCCACGGCCTTCCTGTTCTTCCTGCAGCTGCGCCTCGCCGACGAGTTCAAGGACTTCGAGGAAGACTCCCGGTTCAGGCCGTATCGCCCGGTGCAGCGCGGCCTGGTCCATCTCCACGAGCTCGCGATCGTCGGCATCGTGGCCGCGCTGGTGCAGCTCGGCCTCGCCCTCTGGCTCCTGCCATCGCTCGCCCTGCTCCTGGTACCGGCGTGGCTGTACCTGGCCCTCATGAGCAAGGAGTTCTTCGTCGCCGCTTGGCTCAAGCGCCATCCGATCACGTACATGGTGTCGCACATGGCGATCATGCCGCTGGTGGACCTGTACGCGACGGCCTGCGACTGGTGCCCGGCGGGCGACGGGCCGCCGCGCGGACTGCCGTGGTTCCTCGCGGTCAGCTACTTCAACGGCATGGTCATCGAGATCGGCCGCAAGATCCGGGCGCCGGCCGACGAGGAGCACGGCGTCGAGACCTACAGCGTCCTGTGGGGACGTCGGAAGGCCGTGCTCGCCTGGCTCGGCGCGATGACGATCACCGCGTGCTGTGCCGCGGCCGCGGCGGTGGAGATCGGCTTCTCACGACCGACCGCGTGCATCCTGGTCCTGCTGCTGATCGGCGCCGGTCTCTGCGCGAGGCAGTTCCTCCGGGAGCCCGGGACGGCACGCGCGAAGAGGATCGAGACCCTGTCCGGCGTGTGGACGCTCTTCATGTACCTGAGCCTCGGAGCGATCCCGTTGGTGTGGCGCTGGCTGAGCGGCAACGGAGGCGCTTGACATGCCGTACGTCATCCGCGGCGACCTTGCGGAGATGGACGCGCCCCTCGGCGGCAAGGCTCGAGCCTTGCTCGCCCTGCGCCACGCGGAGCTACGGATTCCCGCCTGGGTCGTGCTCTCACCCGATGCATTCGACGCGAGCCTGAGCCCCCAGCAGCGGTCGGCCCTCGCGGAGACGAGCGAAGGCGCGGCGATCTCGGCGCTGGTCGAGCAGGTGCAGCCCGGGGCCGACGTGCGCGCGGAGCTCGAGCTCCACCTGTCTCGGCTGTGTCCTGGCGGAGAGGTCGTGGCCGTACGCTCCTCGGCCGCAGACGAGGATGGCGCGCAACACTCCTTCGCCGGGCAGCTCGACAGCTTCTTGTTCGTTCGTCCCGGTGACGTGGCGAGACGGGTGGCGGCCGTCTGGCACTCCGGCTTCGGCGAGCGGATCGTGGCCTACCGGAAGGAGCACGGGCTCAGGCCCATGCCGAGACCACCGGCGGTCCTGATCCAGCGCATGATCGACGCCGATGTCGCCGGGGTCGCGTTCGGCGCGGACCCGGTCAGCGGCCGGCGCGGCGTCGCCGTCGTCGCCGCCCTCTATGGCCTGGGCACGGCCCTCGTGTCCGGTGAGTGCGACGCGGATACCTATCACGTCGATCGTGAGGGTCGGATCACGCACCGCGTGATCGCCGACAAGCAGCGCTGCCATCGGCATGCCCCGGATTGCGCCGAAGGCGTGCACAGCGTCCCGGTACCCGCCGACCGGGCGCTTTTCCCGGCGCTCAAAGATGAGCAGATTCAGGCGGTGGCCGAGCTGGTGCGGCGCACGGGGCGGCACTTCGGGCGCCCCCAGGACATCGAGTGGGCCATCGAAGGCGACCAGCTCTATCTCCTGCAATCGCGGCCGATCACGTCGCTCGCCAGCACCCCCGATGCCGATGGCGTGCTCAATCTCTGGGACAACAGCAACATCGCCGAAAGCTACAACGGCATCACCACGCCGTTGACCTTCTCCTTCGCTCACCGGGTGTACGAGGAGGTGTACCGTCAGTTCTGCCGCATCCTCAGCGTGCCCCCGGCGGTCCTGGCTCGAAGCGACGACATCTTCCGCCACATGCTCGGCCTGATTCGCGGGCGGATCTACTACAACCTGCTCAACTGGTATCGGCTCCTGACCCTGCTGCCCGGCTATTCCTTCAACGGGCGCTTCATGGAGCAGATGATGGGAGTGAAGCAAGGCCTGCCCGAGAGCATCCTTGCCGAGCTGCCCGGCGCGCGCTTCGGCAGCCGCCTGCGCGACGGGCTTCGCCTGCTCTGCAGCATGGGCTCCTTGTTGGTCAGCCACCTGCGCCTGCCGCGAGACATTCAGCGGTTCTACGCGCGGCTCGACCAGGCGCTCGGGAAGGGACGGCCGGACCTCGCTCGGCTGCGCCCCGACGAGCTCGCGAGCTACTACCGCAACCTCGAGGGTCAGTTGCTCACGCGCTGGGATGCCCCGCTGATCAACGACTTCCTGGCGATGATCTTCTACGGAGTGCTGCGCAAGCTGACGGCGAAGTGGTGCAACGACCCCGAGGGGACCCTGCAGAACGACCTCCTGTGCGGCGAGGGCGGCATGATCAGCGCCGAGCCCGCGGCGCGCGTCCGGACCCTGGCGACGATCGCCGGCGCGGAGCCGGAGCTCGTGGCCGACTTGTGCGACGGCACGCTCGCGACGATCGCACGGGCGATCGAGGCGTCGCCCGCGTTCCGGGCCGAGTACCAGGCGTACCTGGACAAGTTCGGCGACCGGTGCATGGAGGAGCTCAAGCTCGAGAGCGCCACGCTCCACGACGATCCGTTGATGCTGCTGCGCTCGGTCGGTCAGATGGCGCGCCGGCTGGGGCGTACGGATCCGACCGCGATCGCGCGCGACACCGACCAGCGCGGTCGCGCCGAAACGAGCGTGCGCCGGTTCTTGCGCTGGCATCCGCTGCGGCGTGTGCTGTTTCACTGGGTCCTGCGCAACACACGGGCCCGAGTGCGC
>Ga0209726_10006667_pt1 | contig 13286 bp, 14 predicted proteins | sample Subgrocontami54m_FD_187453 | JGI IMG/M metagenome (GOLD analysis project Ga0209726, IMG submission 187453) | Subsurface groundwater microbial communities from S. Glens Falls, New York, USA - GMW46 contaminated, 5.4 m (SPAdes) (version 3) | ecosystem: Environmental > Aquatic > Deep subsurface >... | reverse complement strand
AGCCGATCAGGCCAAGGTCGTTCAGCGCCTTCATGAAGAAGCGCGCGTAGATGAGGTGCATGGTCGCGTGGTCGACGCCGCCGATGTACTGGTCGACCGGGCTCCACCAGTCGACGATCTCGCGATCCCACGCCGCGTCGTCGTTGTGCGGGTCGCAGAAACGCAGGAAGTACCACGACGAGTCGACGAACGTGTCCATCGTCTCGACCTCCCGCCGTCCCTCCTTCCCGCACGTCGGGCACGGCGCGCGCACCCAGTCCTCCGCGCTCGCGAGCGGCGCGATCCCCTTCGGCTTGTAATCCTCTATCTCCGGCAGCAGTACCGGCAGCTCGCTCTCGGGAACCGGCACCGCTCCGTGCTCGTCGCAGTAGACGATCGGGATCGGGCAGCCCCAGTACCGCTGGCGTGAGAAGCCCCAGTCGCGCAGGCGGAAGCTGATCGCCGTCCTGCCGCGGTCGCGTTCGCCGAGCCAGTCGACGATCGCGCGCTTCGCCTCGTCTGCGGGCCGACCGTCGAACTGCGCCGAGTTGACGAGGTTGCCGTCGTCGTCGATCACCAACACGACGGGAATGTCGAACCGCTCCGCAAACGCGAGGTCGCGCTCGTCGTGCGCGGGCACCGCCATGATCGCCCCGGTGCCGTAGTCCATCAGCACGTAGTCGGCGACCCAGATCGGGATGCGCGCCTCGTTCACGGGGTTCGTGGCGAAGAAGCCCGTGAAGACGCCGGTCTTCTCCTCCGCGGCGGCGCGCTCCTCGCCGCGCTTCACTGCCGCCTTGCGGACGTAGTCGCGTAGCTCGTCACCGTTCGGCGAGCGCTCGGCCAGCTGCGCGACGAGCGGATGCTCCGGCGCGAGCACGAAGAAGGACGCGCCGAACAGCGTGTCGGGACGCGTGGTGAACACGGAGACGTCGGTCTCGAGCTCCTCGATCGCGAACAGGATCTCGGCGCCCTCGCTGCGGCCGATCCAGTTGCGCTGCATGGCCTTGACGCGGTCCGGCCACTCGATGTTCTCGAGCTCGTCGATCAGCTCGTCCGCGTACGCCGTCGTCTTGAAGAACCACTGCTCGAGGTTCTTCGACACGACCTCGGCGCCGCAGTACTCGCAGTGGCCGTCGTGCACCTGCTCGTTCGCGAGCACGACCTGGTCGGCGGGGCACCATTTCACCGGTGAGGCCTTGCGGTAGGCGAGCCCCGCCTCCAGCAGCTTCAGGAACAGCCACTGGTCCCAGCGGTAGTACTCGGGCTCGTGCGCCGAGATCAGCCTGTCCCAGTCGAAGCCCCAGCCCATGCGCCGCATCGACTGCGTGATGTTCACGATGTTTCGCTCGGTGATCTCGCGCGGGTGCCCCCCCTCGCGGATCGCGGCGTTCTCGGCCGGCAGCCCGAAGGAGTCGAAGCCGATCGGGTGCAGCACCGCGAAGCCGTTCCGGCGGCGGAAGCGCGAGATGACGTCGCCGATCGTGTAGACGAGCACGTGGCCCATGTGCAGCGTCCCCGACGGGTACGGCCACATCTCGACGACGTAGCTCTTGGCGCTCTGGTCTGCTCCCGGCTCCGGATTCGGGACGTGGAACGCCCTCGCGTCCTCCCAGACGCCCTGCCACTTCGCCTCGATCGCCTTCGGGTCGTACCGGTTCATTCGTCCTCCAGAGACAAAAAAGCCTCTCGCGAGAGAGGCCGTGGGGAGCCGACGCGGCGTCGCCGCGCTTGCCTCCCTGATCTACGCAAGCAGCTCCTGCATCGTCCTGGGATGCTAGCAATCCCAGCGTGCTGGAGCTATTTCCTCATTCCGCCCGAACCGAGAGCGGCGAGCTGATGCTCGGCGGCGTCTCCGTGTCGCAGCTCGCGGCCGAGTACGGGACGCCGCTCGTCGTCTACTGCGAACGCACGATTCGCGCCCAAGCACAGGCGTACAGCGCGGCCGCCCCGGGGGCGGTCGTCGTCTACGGCACGAAGGCGTTCGCGAACATCGCCCTGCTGCGGATCCTCGCGGAGGAGGGTGTCGGCGCCGACGTCTCCACTCTCGGCGAGCTCGCGGTCGCCCACGCCGCGGGCATCACGGGCGAGCGGATCCTCTTCCACGGCAACAACAAGTCCGACGACGAGCTCCGCGGTGCGGCCGGGGCGGGCGCGACCGTGGTGCTCGACGCGGCCGACGAGCCCGGCCGTGCAGCAGCGGCGGGCGTGCGCCGCGCCCTCGTGCGCCTCACGCCCGGGGTCGAGGCGGTCACGCACCAGTCGATCCAGACCGCGCACGACGAGTCGAAGTTCGGGCTTGCGGCCGACCCGGCGCTCGCGGTGATCGCAGAGGCGCGCCGCCTCGGCATCGAGGTCGCCGGCGTGCATTTCCACGTCGGCTCGCAGCTCGCGCGCGTCGACGAGAGCCTCGTCGCCGTCGAGCGGCTCGCCGCGTTCTGCGAGCGCGCGCGTGACGAGCTCGACTGGGCTCCGGCAGTGCTCGACATCGGCGGCGGGCTCGGCATCCGCTACACGCGCGACGAGCACGTGCCGGAGATCGAGGAGTTCGTCGGCCCGCTCGTGCAGCGGCTGCACGAGCGCTGGCCTCACCCGGTGCAGGTCGTGCTGGAGCCCGGCCGCTCGCTCGTCGGGCGCGCCGGCGTCACGCTGTATCGCGTCGGCGTGCTGAAGGACAGCGGCGGCGTCCGGTACGCCGCGATCGACGGCGGGATGTCCGACAACCCGCGCCCGCAGCTCTACGGCGCGCGGTACGAGGCGTTGCTCGCGAACCGCGCCGACGAGCTGCCCGACGGCGTCTTCCGCATCGCGGGCAAGCACTGCGAGTCGGGCGACGTGCTGATCGACGCGGCCGAGCTGCCGCATCCGCGCCGCGGCGACCTGCTCGCGGTGCCCGCGACGGGCGCGTACACGCTGACGATGGGCTCGAACTACAACGGTGTGCCGCGACCGGCGGTCGTGCTCGTGAACGGCGGGACGGCCCGCGTGATCCGGCGGCGGGAATCCGTCGACGACCTCCTCCGTTACGAGGAGCGATGAGCGAACACACCGTCGCGGTCTGGTCGGACTACATCTGACCCTTCTGCCGGCTCGGCCAGCCCTTGGCCGAGTGGATGCGGAACCGGTTCGGTGCCGAGATCACCTGGCTCTCATATGACCTCCATCCGGAGTACCCGCCGGAGGGAATCTCGCGCGCGGACCTGCACGCGCGCTACGGCGACACGTTCCACGACCGTCTCAGGTTGCAGTTCGAGCAGCAGAGCCTGACGTACAACCCGCCCGTCGACGTCGTGCCGAACACGCGGCTCGCGCTGCAACTGACGGAGCTCGCACGCGAGCGCGGCCTCGGCCCGCAGATGCACGACCGCCTGATGGATGCGTATTGGAGCGAGGCGCGCAACATCGGCGACGCCGAGGAGCTGCGCACGCTCGCGGCCGAGGTCGGGATCGACGATCCCGGCACAGCCTGGGACGACCCGACGTATCTCGAGCGCGTGCTCGCCTCCACGGCGCAGGCGCACTCGATCGGCGTCACCGGCGTGCCGGGCTTCCTGCTCGACCGGCGACTGCTCGTGCTGGGCGCACAGCCGAGAGAGCTGTTCGCTCAGGCGTTCGAGCAGCTACGGATTGCCGGGTAGCGACGCCGGGGGTGCGCGCGGCCGGCCGGCGACCACATCGGTGTCGTGTGACGGGATTCCGGGAACAGGCACGCCCGTCCACCGCGATGGAGCAGGGCCAGAGCCGGGAAACCGCGGGTTACACCGATGAGTCTGGCGGCGGCGTCGGGTCGTAGTGTTGTGAACCCTCGAGAGGAGAGAGCATGTCGCTCGTAACGCAGGTCAGCAGGGTGATGGTCCCCGTCGACGACGCGGGCGCGCGTCACTCCGCCCAGGGCAGTTCGCTCCAACGCTCGGGACGCTTGAGGCGCCATTCGCCGAGACCCGCGTACGCCTCGGCGCCTGAGCGCGTCTCCGTCTCGACGCTTGCGCCGTGGCGAAGCGCGAGCTCCGAGCGCCGATAGACGGTTCTCGAGTCGTCGGTCCGACCCCCGACCGCGAGGATCACGCACGGGCGCTCCCCCGCGCCGACGAAAACGTGCCCGGTGTCGGGCGGACAGTGCACGAAGTCCCAGGCGCGGAGCGGGCGCTCCTCCCCTTCGATCACCAGGACGCACTCGCCCATCAGCACGAGGAAGTCCTCCTGATCCGTCTCGGCGTGGTAAAAGCCGAGGCTGCGTCCCGGCGAGAGCACGCGAAGCGCGCACCCCACCTGAGGAAAGGTTTGCCCGACCAGATCGGGACGCCCGCGCAGGACGAAGTCGTCGGCCTCGAAGAGGCAATCGCTGCTGAAGTAGTCGTTCGTCAACCACGCCGCATCTCGCGCGTTGACGACGAACCAGCCCGCCGTGACCGGCGCGAGACCGGAGTCCACGGCTTCAAGACGTGCTTCCTCGACCATCTCTCCTCCTCGGTTCCGGCGCCGGACGGCCCGCCACGTGCCTGCCGACGATGCCGGCGCCAGGATCGCCGCGCGGCGCGCTGCTCCGGTGCGGCTGGATCGTCGACCTGAGGGGCGACCTGGAGGGTAACGCGTAACCGGTGCGGCTCAAATGCTTCGTGTCTTCGGAGCCGCGCCTGGACGGCGACTTGCCGGAGTGTGGAATGTGACCTCGGCTCCATGGGCGAACCGGCTGCTACCGGTCGTGGCGCTCGTCCGGGCCAGGACTCGAAAGCAGATTGTCGTCGGGCGTATGCGCAAGCTACCCTGGCCTGTGGCCGCAACCGGACGAGTTTCCGCCGTTTCCCCGAATGGCCTGAGCGCCGCCGCCGCGACACCGGGCGTCCTGCGCGAGGTCGCTTTCGACACGGGCCGCGCGACGCTGATGCGTGCCCGTGCCGAGGCCGGCGCGGCCTCGGGATGGCATCACCACGGTGACCGTGATGTTCTCGGGCACGTCGTGCGAGGCCGAGCTCGCTTCGAGTTCGGCCCCGGCGGCCGGGAGAGCACGGAGGTCGAGGAAGGCGGATTCTTCCACGTGCCTGCCGGGCTGATTCACCGTGACGTCAACCCGCTGGATGCGCCCCAGGAGATCATCCTCGCCGTCGTCGGGGAGGGCCCGCTCGTCGTCAACCTCGACGGCCCACCGAGCGCGTAACGACGCCGCCCGGCACAGATGAAGATCTTCAACCTCTACGGCGACGACTGGGACGAAACGAGGGACCGCGAGGGCTGGCGTATCAAGGAGGCATTCGTCGGCCACCAGATAGGCGGCGGGCTGATCGGCGCGAGCATGTCCGAGGTCGAGCCCGGCAACAAGCTCTGGCCGTATCACACACATCACGCGAACGAGGAGTGGGTGATCGTGCTCGGCGGCGAGCCGACGCTCCGCCCGCCCGAGGGTGAACAGGTCTTGAAGGAGGGCGACGTTGTCTGCTTCCCGCGCGGCAAGGACGGCGCGCACCAGATCATCAACCGCACCGACTCGCCGATCCGCGTGCTGATGCTGTCGTCGATGGTCGGACCCGACATCGTCGAGTACCTCGATACCGACAAGGTCTTCGCCACAAGTGTCGCGGGCGCACCGATCATGCTCGCTCGGCCCGGGCCCACCGTCGAGTATTGGGAAGGCGAGGAATAGTCGCCGCGCGGCGTGTCTTAAGCCTGGGGCTTCTCGACAGGTGGTGTTGCGGGACGAACAGATTGGGTCACCATGTAACCGGACCCGCTCGCACGGGTTTGTGAGACGTCCTCCTGCCAGAGGGTCTCCGCTCGCTCCGCTGCTTCGCGGACTACTTCTGCGTCGATCGCTGTGCGCGTCAGCGCGACTCCCTCCGACGGCCACTCACATACGAACGCCACCGGACCTGGTGGAGGAAGAGGCCACGCCCAGAAGCCGAGCTCCCAACCGTGCTCGCTGCCGTTTCCACCGCGCTGAATCAGCACTGGACCCTCCGGCCGCTCAACCGTTCTGAACCAACGATGTCCGTCGAAGACAGTCGCCTTCGAGCCGTCGCCGAACTGGATGCCGAGGCGCAGCGCCTCCGGCGGAATCTCGCCGCCCCGCACTGTGTGCCAGAGATGGATGGGATCGTCTCCCGGCCCTTCCCGCGCACGGCGACGTCGAAGCAACACGGTGAAGCCGAACCCGTTCGGGTAGGCGAGGCCGTTGTGGACAGCGAGCATGACGTCGCCCGTTCGCGCAAGCACGAGCCAGAGCGGAAACGGCGCCGGCAAGACGTTCTGTCGTGGCCCCATCCACTCTGGCTCACGCGGTTGCTCGACGTCGGCAGGCGCCGGCGGCAGCTCGAAGAAACTCACGACGCGGAAGCTACCAACGCGCAAACCGATGGGAGAGGCCTCGTGTGAGCCAGTCTTCGGGAATGCCACCCGAGCGTGTTGAGTGTGCGCTCGCCGTCAGGCCGTTCGCAGCGCCTCGATCGTCGCCGTGGGGACGATCCCTTCCACCCGGCGCGCCAGTTCCGCGTCCAAGGTTACGAACGCGTCTGCCTGCAGCTGAGTGAGCGCAACGTACTCGGCGTCGTACGTCTCGGCCCATCCCAGCTGGTCGGCGACTTCCCAGGCCCGGCGCCTGAGCACGGCGTCGCCGAGGAGGCGGATCGGCATGGCCCTGATGCGGGCCAGCAGGTCGAGGGCGACATTAGGCGGGATCTCGCCCCTCTGCACCGCCTCGTGCAGGGCCGACAGCGTCTAGGAGCGCAGGAGCGTCGGCGCAAGCAGCTCGTGCCCGGCCGGGACGTCGGTCCCCTTACTCGCCAAGTGCAGGACGACGCCGCAGTCGACGACGAATCTGGTCATCTAGTCGTCCACGCTACCGCACGTCCAGCTACCCATCCGCCAGCAGGCGAATGGACTACGAAGACGTCTGGTACGACCCGACGCTCCGTACGCCGGGCGACTAGACGACGACCTGCACCGGTGTTCAGGAGTGCCACCCGACGAGGAGGTACGGTCGCCGGCAGTGGCGACCACCTGGAGCATGCCCGGCGGCAGCGGCGATCGCTGGCCGGAGGACTACGAGCGGGGCCGACCGGGCTGGCCGACCGAGTCCGTGCGCACTCCGCGTCTGCCGCCAAGCGCGACCGTCCTTGACCTCGGCGCGGGCACAGGCAAGCTCACGCGCCTCCTCGTATCGGTATTCGCGCGGGTGATCGCCGTCGAGCCGGCCGAGCCGATGCGTCGGCTGCTCGTGTCGCTCTGCCCCAACGTTGAGGCGCTTGCCGGGACCGGCCAGGAAGTGCCGCTCGCGGACGCCTCGGTTGACGCGGTCTTCGCCGCGCAGGCATTCCACTGGTTCGATGACGAGCGGGCGGTCGCCGAGATCGCCCGCGTCCTGCGTCCGGGCGGCGCCCTTGTCCTGATGTGGAACCTTCCAGCGGGGCCGTGGGAGCCATCGGCGGTGGAGGCGGAGGAGTTGTTGAACGAGCGAATGCCGAAGGGCGACCTCGACCATATCCCGCTCGACCTCGGCGGACCCCACGCATCGAGTGGCTGGCGCCCCGCCGTCGCCGACTCGCCGTTCGAGACCTTCAAGGCGATGGTGCTTTCGAATCCGCAGACACTCGATCGCGACGGGTTGGTGGCGTACTTCGCGTCGATGGGCTGGCTCGCGGACCTCCCCGACGGCGAGCGGCTGCCGCTGCTCGACGCGGTGGGCTCACGTCTCACCGCCGCTGAATACCAGCGGCTGTGGGAGACGCACGTCCACTGGACGCAGCTCGGCAAGAAGCGCGCCAAGCAGCTCGACTGACGACGCGCTCGCCTTGGCCGGCGTGCGGGAGTGTCCCTTGAGCGGTCTAGGAAGAGGACAACGCGCGCTCGAGGGCGGCCCGGTCGGTCGGCCCGCCGTGCGTCGGAAGCAGGTGCTCGACCGGCAGCGCGAGTAGCGGGCGCAGGCCCTCGGCGATCTCCTCGCGCGTGACGCCGGGACGGAGCCACCTCTCGTTGATCTCGACGCCCCGGCCGAAGTCGACGAGCGTGTCGCCGGAGATCACCGCACGCCGGCTCTCGACCCAGAGCACAGTGTCGTTCGGCTTATGCCCGGGGAACACGTCGGCACCGAACGGCAGCCGGTCGCCGGACGAGTACGGGCGCGCCTCGCCTTTCTTCTCGCGGAGCAGCCAGACGAGGTCAGGACTGCCGTCACCAGCCTGCTCGGCGGTGAGGCCGTACGTGTCCATGAGGTACTGCGCGGTGTCGGGCAGCGGGGTGTAGACCGGGGCGCCGAGCCGCTCGACCAGCCTCTGCGCGTCGCGCTCATGCCACGGCGCGGTGAGCACGATCGCCGTCTCGCGGTCGGCCGCAAGGTCCATAAGCTCGCTCGGCACGGCCAGCGGGTCGAAGAGCACCAACCGCTCTCCGTCGTCGATCGCGTAGGACGACACGTTCTCGCTCCACGGCTCGGTCGGCCGCCACTGCGGGTGCGGTGCCTCCCAGTGCCACAGGCCCAGACGCAACTCGCGCACGGTAGAAATGCTACTGCGTGCTGGTCGCGACATGCGGGTCGGGTGACGGGTGTGGATGACCGGCGGCACGCAATCGCACTGGAGCGTCGGTACGTCAGTTCAGCGGCACTGTGCTCTGCCGTAGGCTTCCTCGATGCAGCGCTGGGAATACAGGGTCGTGTCGCTGCGAGATCAGCGGTACACGGCAGCGCTCAACGAGTTCGGCCGCGAGGGCTGGGAGCTTGTCAGCGTCGCATCGGAGGCGGTCGCGGCTACGAGCCCGGAGCGGAGCGGGGCCTTTCCGCTGCCGCGCGCCCTCGGCCGACTCGAGGAGGCTGCGGACAAGTTGACCAAGCTCGGCGCATCCGACCCGGACGACGAGCTTGCCACGGGTGCGACGTCGAGGCTGCTCTGGGTTTTCCGTCGACCACTGAGTGACGACTGAAGCGCGGCCGCACCGGTACGCGTTAGCGCTGGCAAGCGCGGTACGCAGCCATGAAATCCACCGAGCCGTCAGCTCGCGGCGACGACCACGAACCAGCGCCCCTCGTGGAGCACTTGACCAGCGCCGAGCTCAGTGATGAGTTCGGCAGCTGTGAAGGAATGCCTGTGCATGCGATGGCGTGAACCATCGTTGAGGACTCCCTCATGCCACTCCTCCGCGGGGGCGTCCGTGCGACGCACATACTCGACGACAACAAGCTCGCGTCCGACGCGACGGGCGTCAGCGATGGACGCGGCGCGTCGGTCAGGCGACAGGTGGTGGAAGAAATGGCTGGTGAAGACCCTGTCGAACTCGCCGTCGTCGAACGGCAGCGGTGCGACATCTCCTTGGAGCCCCAGGGCAAGAAGGCCGAGGCCGTACTTGCACGGCAGTTCGAGCAGTGGCAGTTGAACGCCACGATGAACTCGTCGGACACCTCGTAGCCGACGGCATTGCATCCGCAGCGCCCTTTCAGCACGTCGACACTCTAGTGCCCCCTCGCCTGCGCCAGTGCGCGGGAATGTCCCCTGGCGTTGTCGTGACGGCCAGGCTGAGCGCTTACCGACGGGCCACGAAGATGTACTCACGGCTGTCGTCGTCGAGCGGTTCCCCGGCGAATCCGCCATAGAGAGCTTCGAGGCGCAGGCCCGCGACGTCGAGGAGCCCCAGCCATTCGTTCTTGGTTGCCCACCAGAGCGAACCGGTTCCACCATCGTCCAAGGTGATGTCGACTCGGTTATCGCTGACGCTGTAGTAGTTCGTGTGCGGCAGCGGCGTGTCGGCATGCTGGCCGTCTATGGCGGATGCGACGTGATGGTCGAAGGCGAACGCGTTCCAGGCGAAGCGGCCGTTAGACCGAAGCGATGCCGCGACCCGCTCGAAGCAGCGGCGACGATCGGCCCACGTGGGCAGATGCAGCAGAGACCGCCCAGGGCAGTAGATCAAGGCCGCCGGCTCCTCGATTTCAAGCTCCCGTATGTCTCCTTCACGCAGGTCGAGCTCGACTCCCTCCTCAACTGCTCGCACTCGAGCCTGCGCGAGCATCGCCGGCGAAGAGTCAATCCCTATTACACGCTTGCTCGTTGCCTGAGCAACCGGGATCGCAACGCGCCCGTTGCCAACTGCAAGCTCGACAAGTGGCCCGTCAGCATCACGGGCAAGCCCGACGTAGAACGGGACGTCGGCAGTGACGCTAGGGGACCAGTCCCCGTATCGGTCCGCCCAGGCGTCGTACCAGCTCGACATGGCACCAATCTACGGGCAAACGAGGCGGCGTTCGGCTGGGCGAGTGTTCAGGAATGACGCCCGAGCCGCGGCAGGTTGACGCCGCGCAACCCCCGCGTCGGATCCCAGCCAGCGACCTGAACCAGTTGCCGCTCGCCCAGCACCTCCACGTTGGCGTAGACGACGTACTCACGATCACGGACCGTCCGGCCCGCTTGGCTGTAGCCGCCTGCGCCTGAAGCAAGCTGATCCTCGGCCCACCGAATGACCTCCCGAACGTCGCCGACTCTGCTCAGATCGAAAGCCACTTCCCCCCATCCGATGGTTTCCGGATGGACACCTTCAACGTCGGGCTGCTCCCAGAGGACGACGCGATAGGCGGTGGGAGCAACAACAGAGTCCCGCGTACAACCGGGGCAGGCCGTCGACGTTATCTCCACGACCCGAGGATAGACCGTCGGCCTGAGCCACCGTCCTCTCGCCCGAGCACCGTCGATGAGACGGGCTCGACCGATCGCGCCGCGCCGCGTCTAGCCGGGCTGCGCGGCCGCGAAGCCGGGCCGCACGAGCCGCGCGGGCGCTTTGAGCCCCGCCTCGCGCACAGGTGGGTTGACCGGATCGATGCACGGCGGCGCGCCGAAGCTCGCCGCGCGGCGCTCGGCCGGCGCGTCCCCGTAGAGCGTCGTGCGCTGTCGCGGCCGCCGGCCGTTCGCACGGATGAGCGACTCCATCTCCTCCGGCGTCATCTCCTGCCCGTGCTTGGAGCCCGCTGCGCGCGAGATCGACTCGTTCATCAACGTCCCGCCGAGATCGTTGACGCCGGCGCGCAACGCCGCCGTCACACCGCTCGGCCCGAGCTTCACCCACGAGGCCTGCACGTTCGTGATCCACGGGTGCAGCGCGAGCCGTCCGACGGCGTGCATCAGCAGCGCCTCGCCGAACGTCGGCCCGCGCCTCGCGCGGCCCTGGAGGTACATCGGCGCCTCCATCGGCACGAAGGGCAGCGGGACGAACTCGGTGAAGCCGCCGCTCCGCCGCTGCTGGTCGCGAACGGCGACGAGATGCCGCGCCCAGTTCCGCGGCCCGTCGACATGCCCGTACATGATCGTGTTGTTCGAGCGAAGCCCAACCGCGTGCGCGGCGTCGTGCACCTCGAGCCACTGGGCGGTCGTGATCTTGTCGGGGCAGATCACGGCGCGCACCTCGTCGTCGAGCACCTCGGCCGCCGTGCCCGGGAGTGACGAGAGGCCGGCGTCGCGCAGGCGCGCGAGGTAGTCGAGCAACGGTGTCCCCAGCGTCGCCGCCCCCTGCCAAATCTCGAGCGCCGAGAACGCGTGCACGTGCATCTCCGGCACCGCCTGCTTGATCGTGCGCACGACCGACTCGTAGTAGTCGCCGTCGAAGGCCGGATGGATCCCGCCCTGGAGGCAGACCTCGGTCGCGCCGCGCTCCCACGCCTCGACGACGCGCCGCGCGATCTCCTCGTGCGGCACGAGAAACGCCGGCCCGCGCAGGTTGGCCGCAAGCTTTCCCTTCGAGAACGCGCAGAAGCCGCAGCGGAAGTAGCAGACGTTCGTGTACTGGATGTTGCGCGTGACGACGTAGCTGACGTCGTCTCCGCAGACCTCGCGCCGCAGCCGGTCGGCCGCCGCGAAGACGCGCTCACGCTCCTCGCCGCGCGCCCGGAAGAGGCGGGCGATCTCCTCTGCTCCGAGCTCGTCGCTCGTGTCGAGCGGCAGCACGTCGCGTGGCACGAACGGCACCTCGACCGGTTCGCCTGGCGCCCACTCGTCCTCGCGCGCGAGCCCGAGCCCGTCGGAAAGACGCAGCGCCCGCGGGAGCACGGCGGGATCGAGCCATTCGCCGCCGAGCCACTCGGGATAGACCGGCAGCCGCGCGGCGAGCTCCAGGCCCCGGCTCCGGGTCGCCTCGCGCAGCAGGTCGAGCGCCGGCCACGGTGCCTCGGGATTCACGTGGTCGATCGTCACCGGAGACACGCCGCCCCAGTCGTCGATCCCGGCGTCGAGCAGGACCGCGAAATCCTCGGTGAGGTTCGGCGGCGCCTGCAGGTGCACGTCGGGTGGAAGCAGGATCCGCGCGGCTGCGATCGTCCAGAGATGATCGTGGACGCTCGGCTCCGCGGCGTCCACCATCCGTGTCCCCGGCTTGGCGCGGAAGTTCTGGACGATCACCTCCTGCACGTGGCCGTGGCGCTCGTGCGACTCGCGGATCGCGAGCAGCGCATCGATCCGCTCCTCGCGGGTCTCGCCGATCCCGATCAGGATCCCGGTCGTGAAGGGGACGCGCTCGGCGCCGGCAGCATCGAGCGTCGCGAGGCGCGCGGCCGGAAGCTTGTCGGGGGAGCCGAAGTGCGGCCCACCGCGCTGTGAGAGCCGGTCGGACGTCGTCTCGAGCATCATTCCCATCGAGGCGGAGCGCGGCCGGAGCGCGCGCAGATCGCCGGCGGTGAGCACGCCGGGGTTGAGGTGCGGCAGCAGGCCGGTGTGCTCGAGCACGGCGTCGGCGGCGCGCGCGAGGTATTCGAGCGTCGTCGTACAGCCGAGCTCGGCAAGCTCGTCGCGTGCCGCGCGGTAGCGCTGCTCCGGCTTGTCGCCGAGCGTGAAGAGCGCCTCGCGGCAGCCCGCCGCCGCGCCCGCGGCCGCGATCTCGACCACCTCGTCAATCGTCAGGTAGGCGCGTTCGCCCCGGCGGGGCGGCGCCGCGAACGTGCAGTAGTGGCACACGTCGCGGCAAAGCTTCGTCAGCGGGATGAAGACCTTCGGCGAGTAGGTGACGAGGCCGCCGGCGCGCTCGTCACGCAGCCTCCGTGCCTCCGCGCACAACTCCTCGAGAGGGGTCGAGAGAAGGTCTGACCTGTCCATCGAGCTGCCAGCCTAGACGTGGAGACAGTGGCTAGGCTCACGCGATGGTGACGAGGCTCGGCCGGATCCCCGGCGTCGTGCTCATCAGTGTCGCCGCGGCGATGTGGGGCACCGACGCGCTCTTCCGCCGGCCGCTCGCGCACTCGATCTCGGCGGCGACGATCGTCTTCGGCGAGCACGTGATCCTCGTGGCGATCACCCTGCCGCTGCTCGCGCCCGCCCTCGTCGCCCTGTGGCGGGCCGGACCGCGCTACG
>Ga0209726_10006655_pt1 | contig 13301 bp, 15 predicted proteins | sample Subgrocontami54m_FD_187453 | JGI IMG/M metagenome (GOLD analysis project Ga0209726, IMG submission 187453) | Subsurface groundwater microbial communities from S. Glens Falls, New York, USA - GMW46 contaminated, 5.4 m (SPAdes) (version 3) | ecosystem: Environmental > Aquatic > Deep subsurface >... | reverse complement strand
TCGAGAAGGGAGCAGGTCTTCCCTCTCCCCCCGGGAGAGGGATCGAGGGTGAGGGAAAAAAGCTTCGCTCATGCAGACGCCACCATTTTTGAGATGGCTTTTAGTTTCCCGCCGCGACCGCGCGGATCCAGTCGATGACTTGCGGCGTTGCAGCCGCCGGCGCCTGCAGGTGGTCGGAGTCCGGCTCGACGAATTTGTTGCGGGGGTTGGGCGGCAGTTTGCCGTAAAGAGACACCACCCCGTCGCGCTGAGGTTGTTCTTCGCGCGTTGGCACCATCCATAACACCGTGACCCCCGGTTTCACCGTCGTGACGTTGCGCGCCATGTTCATCGGGCCGGCCGGGTCGAAATAGCTCAGGAAAGACGCGGCGCCTGCCTTGATGCGGTCGCGCCGATTGCCGGTGTTGAAGTCCACGAACCACACCATTTCATCGCCCTTGCCCGAGGCCGCGAGCTCGCGTGCATTCCTGACGTCTGCGTCGAGAAAATCGGCGATGCGCTTGACTTCCGGACGATGGCCGGGAGCGATAGCGACGATGCCGTCGATCGTGGTGCGCGACGCGTAATGCAGTGCATAGGCGGCGCCGAGACTGTGGCCGACCAGGAAAATCCGCTTTGCTCCCTGGTTACGCAGCTTCGCGATTTCGGCGTCGATCTCCACGTCCGCGCCATCGACGCTCCGGTCGTAGGAACGCAACCTCGACCACGGCATTTCCGGTGAGGCGACGAGGAACCCCTGATCCCGCAGCGCGTCCGCGAGCCCGTTGACTATGCGTTGCGGGGAACCCCATTTGCCGTGCATCACGATGACGCCGGCGGATGCCGGGTCCGCTCCGGCCGCGGGCGCGGCCACAAGGGAAAAGGCAATCGCGGCTAGCAGCGCGTACGGATTCAGCATCAAATATCTCATGTTATGCCTCTGGTTGGCTTAAGCGGGCGGCGAAGTTCGATCGCTGCTGCTTTTCACGGTACTGCCGAGGTGGCCGCTGGCCGCGAGCACGGCCGCAATCAACATGAATACCGGCGCGATGCCGAATGCCGTGCCCAGCGCGCCGGCGACGATGGGCACGATGGCATGGGCAAGGTGATTGAACGCAAAGCGGATACCGGTTGCCTCGCCGGTGCGGCCTTCGGGCGAGCGGTTGTAAGAAAGCAGCAGTGTCACCGGCTGGCCGCAGCCGAGCGCGAGACCGAGCGCGAACGACAGCACGCCTAGCAGCCATACCGCTTCGACGAACGGGAACAGCACGAACATCGCTGCGCCCCAGTACATCGTAACCGACAGCACGCGCCGCGCGGAATAGCGCTGCATAAGAAACGGCAGGCTGATGCGCACGATGAAGGTCGCGACGGCGAACACGCCGAGAATTATGCCGATCAGCGACGCCGATAAGCCGACCGAGTGCGCGTAAATCGGCAGGTAGAACAGATAAAGGTCCCAGCCGGTGACCACCATCGCGCCCAGGATCATCACCTTGCGCAGCTCGGGCATGCGCAGCAGATCAAATGCGCTGCGTTCGCCGCCGGCGGATTTGGGCATTTCGAATTCCCGCAGCTTGCGATGAAACAGTACCACCGCAATCGGCATCAGCGCCGAAATGCTGAAGATGAGATAAGCCGCGGCGTGGCTCAGATACTCGATCGCGTAACCGGCGACCAGCGGCCCGAGCAGGCTGGAGATTGCGTAGCCGAGCGACAGCGTGCTGAAGTTCCTGGCGCGGTCTTCGCGCGGGCCCCACGCACCGGCGAGGTTCTGCACCGACACGTTGTAGAGCACGAACGCGGCGCCAATGATGGACGCGGAAAAATAAAGCGCCGCGATGTGGCGCCACAAGTACGGCAGCAGCAGCCCGCAACACAGCAGCAGGGCGCCGAACAGCATCGGCAGGCGCACGCCGTAGCGGTCCGACATGCGCCCCGAATATACCCCGAGCAGCAACGGCAGCATCGAGTAGAGCGCAACCATCACGCCGATCTCGAGCATATTTGCTTCAAGTTCGATCGCGAGCAGTACCATCACCATGCGGCTGCCGATCAGGCAGCCGTGGACGATGACGTTCAGGAAAACCATCATGTGCATGACGAATACTTTTCGTGGCTTAAGGCAAGTTCCCCATGGCACTACCTTAAGCAGTGAGCATTGCAGACTCCCTCCCTTGCGCGTAGCGCGGGGGAAGGAAGCTTAAGGTAGTGCCATTGAGGTAAGTCCGGAATTTACCTGCTAACCGTGCGGCGCCGCAAGTGGCGCCGCGGCGCCCAGCAGTGTTTTGCTATACTCCGGGACGATATTTTTCGGTCCCGTCCCGCCATGAGCTGCAAGCACGCATACAACATCGAGGATTTGCGCCGCATCGCGAAAAAGCGCCTGCCGCGGGTTGCCTACGATTTTCTCGCCGGCGGCGCCGAAGACGACGTGTCGCTCGCCAACAATCGTGCGGCGTTCGAGCGCATCCGCCTGCGGCCGCGCACGCTGGTCGACGTGTCCGGGCGCTCGCTGCAGGTGAGCGTGTTCGGCAAGACCTTCAATGCGCCGTTCGGGATCGCGCCGACCGGCGCGGCGGGGCTTTACGGCTTTGCGGCTGATATCGCGCTCGCGCGCGCCGCGCGCGCGGCCGGCGTGCCGTTCGTGCTTTCCACTGCATCGTTTGAGCCGCTCGAAAAGGTCGCGCGGGAGGCCGCCGGCGGCACGCTGTGGTTTCAGCTCTACATGTCGAAAGACCGCGAGCCGGCGAAACAACTGGTGATGCGCGCGCTCGATGCCGGCTATGAGGCGCTGGTCGTTACTACCGATTTGCCGGTGCATCCGAACCGCGAGTACAACCAGCGCAACAACTTCACCATTCCGTTCCGACTGAACCTCGCCAACATGATCGATGGCGCGTTCCATCCGCGCTGGCTCGTCAACGTGTTTTTGCGCACGCTCATCGATTCCGGCGTGCCGCGGTTCCAGAATCTGGACACCAACGTCGGGGGCCGCATCATCGCCAAGCCGCTCGGCGAATTCCGCGCGCGGCGCGAAGCGCTCAACTGGGAGGATTTCCAGTGGTTGCGCGAATTGTGGCCCCGCAAGCTGTTGCTGAAGGGCATTATGCGCGCCGACGATGCGCTGCTCGCAGCACAGCACGGCGCCGACGGCGTGTTCATTTCCAACCACGGCGGAAGGGCGCTCGACGGCGCGCTCTCGCCGATCGAGGCATTGCCCGAAATCCGGGCGGCCGTCGGCACGCGCCTGGCATTATTGCTCGATAGCGGCATCCGCCGCGGCTCGGACATCGTGAAGGCGCTCGCACTCGGCGCCGATATGACTTTCGTCGGGCGCGCCACGCTCTACGGCATCGCGGCGGACGGCGAGGCGGGCGCGCAGCATGCGATCGAGATTCTGCGCTCTGAAGTCGACCGCGTGCTGGCACTGCTCGGCTGTCCGTCGGTGCGCGGGCTCAATGCGGATTTCCTGTGGCGTCCGGATCTCGAGGGAGGCTGAATCATGAAACAACTCAAAATTCCGGCGGTGTTCATGCGCGGCGGTACCAGCAACGCGGTGGTGCTGCACGAGCGCGACCTGCCGCACGAGCGCGCGCTGTGGGACGAAATCTTTCTTGCCGCGATCGGCAGTCCGGACCCTTACGGCCGCCAGCTCGACGGCATGGGCGGCGGTGTTTCCTCGCTGTCCAAGGTTTGCGTGGTTGGTCCGCCGACGCGGCCCGATGCCGACATCGACTACACCTTCGCGCAGGTGCAGGTGAAGGAAGCGAAAGTCGATTTCAGCGGCAACTGCGGCAACATGTCCTCGGCGATGGGTCCGTTTGCCGTCGACGAAGGGCTGGTCAAGACTTTCGGCACGGACGCACTGGTGCGCATACACAACACCAATACGCGCAAGATCATCCACGCGCGCTTCGCGCTCGATGACGGGCTGGCGGCAGTTGACGGCGATCTTGCGATTCCTGGCGTGTCAGGTACCGGCGCGGCGGTGCGGCTCGAATTTCGCGAGCCTGGCGGCGCCACTACCGGCAGGCTGCTGCCGACCGGAAACGTGATCGACATGCTCGATGTGCCCGGCGTCGGCAAAATCCGCGCTTCCCTGATCGATGCCGCCAATGCGACGTGTTTTCTCGATGCCGCCGACCTCGGACTGACCGGCACCGAAATGCCGGATGAGCTTGATGCGTCGGCTGCACTGCACGACAAGCTGGCCAGGATACGCATCGCGGCTTCGATCGCGATGGGTATCGCCGCGGACGCCGCCGAAGCGACGCGCAAGATGAGCGTGCCGTTCATCGGCTTCGTGTCGCGGCCGCAGGATGCGCGCTCGCTTTCGGGCGTGGCGGTCAGGGCCGATAGCGTCGATCTGACCGGGCGGGTGATTTCCAACGGCCAAACACACCGCGCGCTGCCGCTCACCGTGTCGTTGTGCATGGCGGTCGCGGCGCGCATAGAGGGCACCCTCGTCAACCAGATCGCGCGCCTTAATCCGGACCCGGACGCGGAAATCCGGATCGCGATGCCATCCGGCGTGCTGGTGGTCGCGGCGTCAGTGAAGCAGGTCGATGGCGCGTGGCACGCCGAGCAGGGCGGGTTCTACCGCACCCAGCGCCGCCTGTTCGAAGGTCAGGTACTGGTGCGCGCGTCACGGGTGCCGGGCTCCAAGCTCAAGGCGGCGTGACAGGCTGCATTTTGCGTGATGACATGGCGCAAAGATCAGGGTTGCAGAGCGCCTCGTGGTTCGGTAAGGTAGGCGATATGGACTCCACTCTCTACGAAGCGATCATCAAGCTTGACGCAGCCACGCGATTCCAGTTGGCCCAAGACCTCCTGGATAGCGTCGCGAGCGAGACATTTGCGGGACCGCTCATGGATGAACAACGCGCGGAGCTTCGCGCGCGTCTTGCTCATCACCGAACACATCCTGAAGAAGTCGGTGTAACGCTGGTCGAAATCAAAGCCAAGCTTGGCATGGCGTAGTGCGCTACACAGTTCGCTATAAACCGGCCGCTGCTGCCGAGGTTACACGCGCAATTGAGTGGTACGGCCAGCCGGAGATAAATCAGGCGACCGCGTTTCTGCGTGAACTCGAACGGACTGAAGCGCACCTGACGAATTACCCCGAGTTATATCAACGCGTAGAGGACGAAATTCGCCGTGCCATCCTGCGCCGCTTTCCCTACTCCCTGTTTTACATAATCGAACAGGATCAGGTCATCGTGCTGGCGTGCATGCACCAGCATCAGAAACCCAAGACACGCGAAGATTTGACCGGCTCCTGATAAAACGACGTTCCTTATGAAGCGCGACCGCAGCGCAGTCACGCGCGACGTTGCGGCGCTCGGTAAAGCCGGCCTGATTACCGTTACGAAAAAAACCCATCCGGGTCACGGACGAATGAAAGAAGTGCGCGCCCGCGCCAAAGCGATCAAACTCGAAGCGCTCGTGGCTTAATGGGGCAGACAAATCGACACTGACCTTCGACCGTTCCGCAGCGTCATTACGGGCCTTCAAGCAAGTCTGACCCGCTGGATCTATCGCCTGCAGCCTGATCGTTTCTCAGGCGGGTGCTGCGCGCAACCCGGACTTCAGCATCAGGCACAGCGGCAGTGTCAGGAACACGAGCACTCCGACCAGCGTGATTGTGGCGCTGACGCCGAACGCGTCGCCGATCACGCCGAACACGAATGGCGCGATGAGCCCGCAGATCGAGCCCAGCGTGTAGAACAACCCGAACACCCGCGGCAGCCGGTCCTTCTCGACCAGATCGCCTATCGTCGCATACAGCACTGATGAGGTGCCGTTCAACGCAACCCCGATCAGCGGCAGCAGCAGGTAGGCAGCGATGTCCGGCAGCACCAGCGTCAGCAGCACTCCGGTGCCGGTTGCGACCTCGGTGATGACCACGGTACGGATGATGCCGATGCGCTCGGCGAGAAAGCCGCATGCGAGCTTGCCCGCCATGCCGCCGATCAGGATCAGCGGCACCGACAGCGTCGCCCAGCCGGCCGGCAGATTTCTTTCTATCATCAGGAATGCGACGAAGGTCAGGAAACCGGTGCGCGTGCTGCTGTCGATGATTTCGATCAGGCACAGCGCGGTGAAGCCCCGGCGATTGCGGATGCCCCATCCCGCGGCCGTGCGCTGGCCGCTGGATTGCATTGCGGCAGAATGCGCGTGGGTTGCGGTTTCCTGCATCAACATCAGTACCGCCAGCGCGCATGCCAGCGCGAGGCTGCCATAGACCGTGACCGGCACCTGCCACGGCACACCGGCGACGAACAGCAGGCTTACCGCGCCGCCAAAGGCGAATTTGCCGACATCGCCGAAGAAGTTGTAGGTACCGAGCGCGGCGCGCCGGCCTTCGCCCGGATAGGCGTGCGAGATCAGGGTCGAGGACAGCGGATGCTGGAACGCCGAGCCGAAGCCGGCGCAGAACAGCGCGAGCAGGATCGCGGAGAATCCCGCCGCCTGGCCGAGCGCGAGGAACGCAAGCCCGGCGCACGCGGTGCCGAAAGCGAGCAGATTGCGCGCACCCAGCCGCTCCGCGATCAGCCCCGCCGGTGTCTGGAACAACGCCATTGCGCCGCGATGTGCAGAGCGGATCATGCCGACCTGGGCGAGTGACAGATTGAATGCCTGGGCCAGTATCGGCAGCAGCACGTAGCTGATATCGGACAGGCCGTCGTGCAGCGTGTGCGCGGCGCAGCAGGTGGCGAGCGTGGTTTTTGGCGAAGTGCGCGACACGGTTCCTCCGGTGTTATTTTTTGACGGGCTCGATGGTGCCGGTATGGAACTGGAATTCACCGTTGCTGCGGTCGCGGTAATAGCGCTTAAGCGTATTGCGTATCGTTGCAAACGCAATCTGATCCCACGGTATTTCGTCTTCATCAAACAGCCTGACTTCCAGCGTTTCGGCGCCGGCGTGAAAACCGAGATCGAGCAGTTGGGCGCGGTACAGAATATAAACCTGGCTGATGTGCGGGATGTTGTAAAGCGCATAGAGCGGGCCGATCTCGACCCGCGCATTGGCTTCCTCCTGCGTCTCGCGCAGCGCGCCCTGATCGGTGGTCTCGCCGTTTTCCATGAATCCGGCGGGCACTGTCCAAAGGCCGTAACGCGGCTCGATCGCGCGGCGGCACAGCAGCACCTTGTTCTGCCATTCCACGATGCAACCGACCACCACTCTCGGGTTCTGATAATGAATGGTGTGGCAGGTGCCGCACACAAAGCGTGGCAGATTATCGCCTTCCGGTATGCGCTGCTCAACCAGCGAGCCGCATTGAGCGCAGAATTTCATGAGTGAGGCTGGATAGGAATCGTTCCGGGAACCCTAACTATACGGTACCGACCGCGCATTGCAACTCTGCCGCGTTCAGGGGTGTGCCTGCCGTTGCGCGGCACTTGCGCTTTTCTCTGTTCGATCCACCGCGGGCAGGTTACCGCCAGTGTACGCCGTGCATGCTATGATCAAATCGTGCAGTTTTTGACATGACTTGATGGAGACACTGATGAGCGACAGGGTAAAAATGATTTTGCTGGGCGTGACGGCGTTGATAGTCGGACTCGCCGTCGGCGGCGGCTACGGCCTGCTGCAGGTCAATGAGATGAAGCTGACGGTAATGTCGGTGACGCAGGATAAGGACAGGGCGGTGCAGAATATGGATCGCATGCTCAAAATGAACGACGCTGCGGCGACAAAATACAGCAAGGTTCTCGGCCCGCTGGTCATGGCCGCCGCCACGCCCGCATTGGCGGTCCCGTCTGCCGCGGCCCCGGCGCAAAGCCAGGGCGCGCCGGATCTGCCTGCCGCAACATCGGCGCGCAGTCAGACCGCGCCGGATTTGCCGGCCGGGTCGGCAACTGCGCCGGCGCCGGTAGCGCTGGATCCGGTCAAGCTGATCGACGAGGCGCGCGCGATACTGGCGGCGCGCGACGGCCTGCGCGGTTCGCTCGATGGGGCGCGCGTCGCGATGAACTCCGAATTCGATGCGCTGGCTGCCGAACTCGGCGCTGCGGCACCGGATGCCTCAAAGGTTAAACAGATCCTGGAGTCACTGAAGCAGAGCTGGCCGCGCAAGGAAATCGAACTGGAAGCGGCGACGCGCCGGCTGCTGGTCGACCTCGGACTGCAGCAGGCAGCGCTGCCGCCCAAGCTCGCGCCGGCAGCCGCTGCGCCAATGGCACCTGCGTCAGCTACCGCGCCAGTTGCCCCGGCGCCGTCACCCGCGGCCAAGAAATAACCGCGCGGTCAGGCGGTGGCGGAATCGCTATCGCCTGATTTGAACGGGCTGTGCGCGCCGAGTTCGTCGACATAAGCCGCTACGCCCCGCGACTCGCGCCGCAGGAAATCTTCGACCGCCGCCGAAAATTGCGGATGTGCGAGCCAGTGCGCGGAGCGTGTTTCCACCGGCAGCAGGCCGCGCGCGATTTTGTGTTGTCCCTGCGCCCCGCCTTCGAAAACGGCGATACGGTTGGCGATGCAGTAATCGATGACCTGGTAGTAGCAGGTTTCGAAATGCAGCGCCGGGTGGTATTCGAGTGCGCCCCAGTAACGGCCGCACAGCCGCTGTCCGTTATGGATGTTTAAAGATGCAGCGAGCAGTCGCGAGCCCTGCCTGGCGACGATAAGCACGAGGTTTTCCGGCATCGCGCGGCCGATGGCGCGGAAAAAATCGAGGCTCAAGTAAGGCGTCGAGCGGTGCTGGCGGTAGGTTTCGCGGTAACAACGGTTGAAAAATTCCCATAGTTCGCCGGTGATGGCGTTGCCCGGGAGCCACTCGCAATGGATACCGGCGTCATGCACGCGGCGCCGCTCCCGCCGGATTTTCTTGCGCTTGTCGTGATTGAGCGTCGCCAGGAAGCCGTCGAAATCGGCGTAGCCGTGATTGCGCCAGTGGAATTGCACGCCCTGGCGCAGCATCAGCCCGCATTCCTGCATTTCAGACGCCTGCTCCGCAGGCGGGAACAGGCAATGCAACGACGAGCTGCCGGTATCGCGCGCAAGTTCGAGCGCCGCTTTGAGCAGCAGCCGGCGCTGCCCGCCGTGCCGGGCGAGCAGGCGCGATCCGCTTACCGGTGTGAAGGGCACTGCACTGAGCAGTTTCGGGTAATAACGCAGTCCGTGGCTCTCGTAGGCCTCCGCCCACGCCCAATCGAATACGTATTCGCCGTAGGAGTGGGTTTTCAGATATAGCGGCATGGCACCGGTGAGGGCACCTTGCTCGCGCAGGATCAGGAAGCGCGGCGCCCAGCCGGTGTCGGCGCCGGCGCAGCCGGTTTCGTGCAGCGCGTGCAGGAATTCGTGACGCACGAACGGATCGTCACCGGCGAGCCGGTTCCAGTCGCATGCCGGGATTGAACCGATCGATTCATGGACTTCGACTACAGATCCGGCAGTCTTCATTCAGTCAATGATATATTAGCGTCGTGAAAATCGCGATTGCCCAGATCAACTGCACCGTCGGCGATCTTGCCGGAAATGCCGCGCGCATTCTCGAATTCGTCGAACAAGCGCGCGCGAAGTCCGCGGATCTGCTCCTCACGCCGGAACTCGCGCTGTGCGGCTATCCGCCCGAAGATCTGCTGTTGCGGGACGATTTCTATAAAAGCTGCGAGACCGCACTGCAGCGGCTGGCTGCGCAGGTCCGGGAAATCGCAGTCGTAGTCGGTCATCCGCGCCAGCTCGACGGCAAGCGCTATAACGCGGCCTCGGTGATCCAGAACGGCCGCATCATCGCCACTTACCACAAGCACACGCTGCCCAATTACACGGTGTTCGACGAGGAGCGTTACTTTGATTCCGGCGACCGGCCGTGCGTGTTCAAGATCAACGGCATCAGCTTTGGTGTCAACATCTGCGAGGATACCTGGGGCGTGCAGGGCCCGCTGCACGCAGGGACCGAAGTCAACGGCAACCCGCTCAATCTGGGCATTAATATCTGTGCCGATACCTGGCAGGCGGAACCGCCGCGGGCTGCGCGTGCGGCGGGCGCGCAGGTACTGCTGGTGCTTAACGCCTCGCCCTATCATATGCGCAAGCAGCACTCGCGATACGACGTGATGCGCGAGCGCGTCGCCGAGAATGACATGCCGCTCATTTACGCCAACATGATCGGCGGCCAGGATGAGCTGGTGTTCGACGGCGCCTCGTTCGTGCTCGACCGCAAGGGAGACGTCACGCACCAGCTGCCTCCGTTCACGGAGGCGCTGGGGATCGTGACCATCGAAAACGGTGATCCGTTGCCGGGCGAAATTGCGCCGGAGCGTACGCTCGAAGCCGATGTTTACGATGCACTGTGCCTGGGCGTGCGCGATTACGTCGGCAAGAACGGTTTTCCGGGCGTGCTGCTCGGGTTGTCGGGCGGCATCGATTCGGCGCTGACGCTGGCGGTTGCCGCCGATGCACTGGGCGCCGGCAGGGTGCACGCGGTGATGATGCCGTCGCAATACACTGCGGACATCAGCCGTGAGGATGCCCGTGCCGAGGCCGAGGCGCTCAAGGTGCGCTACACGGAAATCGGCATCGAGCCGGTTTTCGATGCGTTTCTTAGCGCACTGGCGGGGGAATTCAAAGGCCTCGAGCAGGACACGACCGAGGAAAACCTGCAGTCGCGCATCCGCGGCACGCTGTTGATGGCGTTGTCGAACAAGAGCGGTGCTATTGTCCTCACCACCGGCAACAAGAGCGAAATGGGCACCGGTTACGCGACTCTTTATGGCGACATGGCGGGCGGCTTCGGTGTGTTGAAGGACATCAGCAAGATGATGGTTTACCGCCTGTCCAATTACCGCAACACCGTCGCGGCGGTGATTCCGCAGCGCGTGATTACGCGCGCGCCTTCGGCTGAATTGAGGGCGAATCAGGTGGACCAGGACAGCCTGCCGCCCTACGACGTGCTCGACGCGATCATGGAAGCCTATGTCGAGCGCAATCTGGGGTTGCGCGAAATTGAAGCGGCCGGTTTTGCACGAAAAGATATCGAGCGCGTGATCCACCTGCTGCGGATCAGCGAGTACAAGCGGCGTCAGGCGCCGATCGGCATCCGCATTACGCCGCGCGGCTTCGGCAAGGACTGGCGCTATCCGATCACCAGTAAATACCGCGATTCGTTCGGGTAATAACGTATGATTTATCTCTTGGCCGCCAGGCTTTATAATATGCCCCGGAACCGGCCGCGGCACGCTGCCGGTCAAGTCGAGGCAGGGAGAACGTAATGAAGAAAATCGAAGCGATATTCAAGCCTTTCAAGCTGGATGAGGTGCGGGAAGCGCTGTCCGAAATCGGCGTCAGCGGCCTGACGGTCACCGAGGTCAAGGGATTCGGCCGGCAAAAAGGGCATACCGAACTTTACCGCGGCGCCGAATACGTGGTCGATTTTCTGCCCAAGGTAAAAATCGAGGTCGTGATCCCGGACGAGATGCTCGAGCGCGCCATCGAGGCCATCATCAAGGCCGCGCGCACCGGCAAAATCGGGGACGGTAAAATATTCGTGACCAGCGTCGGTCAGGTGCTCAGAATCCGTACCGGCGAAACCGACGAGGCCGCTATTTAGCGGCCGTTAGTACTACTGTGTTATAAACCGCCAGATTGGTTCGAGCTTCAGTTTCCTTCCCTCGCGTGCGGGGGTTAGGATGGGGGCGGGTTGATTTCATGCGTAGCGGGGCGTCTGACATTCTGCCCCCTCCCCAACCCCTGAGGTTTCCCCGTCCGAACGTTACGGTGAGGGGCGCGTGCTGCTTTTGCACGCGTCCTTCTCAACCGTGGGGTTATGCGCGCGCCTGCCAGATAGTCGGGTCTCGTCTTGCGTGAAATACCGCCAGCACGACAACACGAGCGGCCTCCGGGCGAAAAAATACTGAGTATGGGAAGCGTCGGGCCTGCGCACGCCGAATCCCGGAGTGCTTGGTCGGAAAACGTTCGGGATAATTTGATGCGAGGTCGATGACACGGTTGATCTCCGACACAAACTGCATTCCTAGCCCCGCTTGTTGAAGATCGTACCACAGCGCCGCCGCATCAAACTCTGCCCGTGCGGCGCGCAGAAAGACGACCTTAAAGGTCATCGACTCAGGCGTGCGGTGATAGAGGCCTTAACATCTTCCCAAGGAACGACGTCATTGGGATTAGCCGCGTAGTCCGCGAGACGTCGATCGAGCTCCGCGCGTTGGGCATCCGTTAGAGATGCCGCAGCACTTTCCTCGGCAATGCTGTCCCAGAGGTCTTCCACGAGCGCCAGACGCTCCTCCACACTGAGCCGATCAATACCAAGTGACTTAAGTAAAGCGCCCATAGTGAGACTCCATCAATTTGTGGATATTACCAAATTCGAGGTGACGGGGACAATTAAGCGCATAACGTTCGCGTTCAGCGGCGCGCGGCTTTATGCGCGTCGCCTGCAACCGGTTGTTAGCTGACATCGTCTCCATACTTCATGTGCTCGCCCCACTTGTAGAGCCAGGACTGATACTCTGCGAGGCCATTTATGTCAGGGAACAAGGAAGCTTTGTGAATTCCGCACGCGTTTAGGTTGAGTTTCAGCGTCAATGGGCTCCGACCGATTTCGATTCGGACAACATTCTGCGGCTTAAAAGGCTTGTCTGGATTCTTATGAACTGTGAACAGGCCTGTTTGTGCAGGCAGCCGTGCGCGGCTTCATGCGCGTCGGCTGCACCAAGGGGTTAGGTTTCACTGCGAGCTACTCCCGCCGAAGCGCTCCCTGAAGCCCTCTCTGGCTTCACCGATGAACAGCAGAAGCTGATCTTCTGGAACGCGAACTACGCTAATGCCCTGGCGTTTGGCCTCGGCACTCAGTAGGGCCGCTGGCTGAGCGCTTGGAATGAAGAGCGTCTTGGGCAATTGTTGCTTATGCGCTTGCCCTTCCTTCAATAGGCGCTTGGCTTCCATCTTCGATGGTTCCGCCGCATTTGTAGGTACGGGCGCGGAACTCAAGATGAAACAACTCGCTGCGTCCATGAGGGCAATGAAGTTGAAGTCACCGTCCGATTCGGTGCAAATGGGTACGTCGTTCAACTTGAACGCGATCCAAGCTTCATTGACATGAAATTGATTCGGATGAAGCACGGATGGGGCCCTCTGTTGAAACCTAACCAACGTCCGCGTTGACGGTGCGCGCTGCTTCTGCGCGTCGCCGTCGAACGCGCGGTTAGAGCCCAGTCCACGTGCATTTACTTGTGGGCCTGCATGAAGGCCCTGAGTAGAGCGTTCATACGCGACTGATAGCCGCGACCCTGGCCACGGAACCATTCCAAAACATCTGCGTCGATACGCAGGGACAGCAATGACTTCTTCGGGATCG
>Ga0209726_10006654_pt1 | contig 13302 bp, 9 predicted proteins | sample Subgrocontami54m_FD_187453 | JGI IMG/M metagenome (GOLD analysis project Ga0209726, IMG submission 187453) | Subsurface groundwater microbial communities from S. Glens Falls, New York, USA - GMW46 contaminated, 5.4 m (SPAdes) (version 3) | ecosystem: Environmental > Aquatic > Deep subsurface >... | reverse complement strand
CTCGTAGCCGTAGTACAGCGGGAAGTAGGCGGCCTGGTCGGCGAGGATTCGCAGTCCCTGCATGACCGCTCGATTGCGCTCGTTTCGGTCGAGCGAGACGTCGTAGAGGTCCGAGAGCCGCTGGACATCGGAGTCGAAGTAGCCGCTCTTGTTTTGGCCCGCCCACCTCGTCGAAGCGCTGGCCATGCCCGTCTGGTTGAAGTACGGGAAGGGGTTTGGCTTGATCCCGAACTGGGTGATGGTCGTCGCTGGGTAGACGGCAGCCAGCTCCTGGTCGACCGCCTCCGCGGCGGACAGCGTGCGAATGGGCCCGTCGATGCCGGCCCGCTTCCAGCCATCCACGACGATGAGCGCCTCGCGCAGGTAGTCGCCGCGGGGAACGAGGTTCACCGCCAGCCGCGACCCGCCCTGGGCATAGAACCCCTCGCCGTCCTTGGCGAAGCTCATGTCCGCCATGAGCTGCTCCGACCGGCGCGGGTCTAGCGGGTGCTTCGCCATCGTTTGATCGAGCTCGGGATAATACTCCTCTTCCTTCCCGATCATCGCGTCCGCGATGCCTGGCTCGCCGTCTAGCACGGTGTCCACGATCGCCTGCCTGTCGATGGCGTGCGCCAACGCCCGACGGAAGCGCACGTCTAGGATCGCGGGCGGACGCGCATACTCCGGACGAAATTGCGGCTGGACGTACACGACTCTGGCCGAGGCGAGGAGGATCGAGCCGGGATTTCCGCGCGAGGCCCACTCCTGCCGAATGATCGGCACCTGCTCGAAGCTGATGCTGCGGTCGGCAGTGACGTGGACGGAGCCCGAGAGTAGGTTCGTGACGGTCGTGTTCGCGTCGGAGATCCACACGAGCTGCACTCGCGCGATCTTCGGTTTACCGAGGGCGTAGCCAGGGAACGCCGTGCCCGTGATGAACGCGCCCGGCTCCCACCGCTCGAGCCTGTAGGGACCGAGCCCCACGAACTCCATCGACCAGTAGGGCAGCGTATCGAACGCCTCCCGCGGATCCATCTGCGCGATGGAAGCGCCGACGATGTGGTTCGGCAGCGGTTGCCAGTTGATCTCGGCGGCGTCGGGCGCGGGCGACCTGTATCGGAAGACGACGGTGCGCGCATCCGGGGCGAGGACCTCAACGTCAGGCCGGCGACCCACCATTCGAGAGATGACGCCCGCGGGGACGAAGTCCTCCGCGACGAGGGGCGCGCCGTCGTGCCACGTGAGGTTCCCCTTCAGCCGCCACGTCGTTTCCATTTGCCCGTCGGGGAACACCTTCCACGTGTCCGTCCCGAGCTGCGGGAACTCCTCGGCGAGCAGCAACTGCGGGAGGCTGCGATCGTCCTTCTGGGTCAGCCCGGCGTGGAAGAGCTGGCCTGGCGACTCGGGAGCGATCCCAACGTAGGTGGGGTTGAGCTCCGTGCCGACAAAGGTCTTCGGCTCGACCCGCATCGCGATAACCAGCGTCCGGTTGTCGTCCTGTATGGAGGACGCAGCGCTTTCCACCCCGACGGCAGACCGCCCTGGTTCGCGAGCTGGGTCGGCACAGGCAGTCATCAGCACCGACACCAACGCGACCAGCGACAACATGGAACCCGCGCTTCGGTTCCTGCGACCAGGGACGAGCTGGGGCGAATGGAAGCCCTGGATCATTACCCTCGCACCCTGCGCCACTCGGCGAGCGATTGAGGATCGATCAGCCCTCGGTCTTGCAGGTTCTCGAACGCATCGATCGACGCTGCGTCCTTCAGCACGTCGTCCAGCTCGATCGTTGGACCGAGCTCGCCCGACTTCACCATCTGGTCGATCACCGCGGCCAGCGCTGGCCGCGGGACCTGTCCGTCCATCGCCATAGTGCCGGGGCCCTCCGAGTCGGGGGACGGAGTGCGCAGCCGGCGCTCGTCCTCGTTGTAAGTGGCGAGGCGCATGCGGTTGTCCAGGTCGTGCATGTAGTCGCGATTCCGCGGGTCCTGGACGTACCAAAAGGCGCGCAGGTTCGCCCGCAGGAACGCGCGCAGCTCCTCACCGCGCTGCTCCACGGTGCGCGAGGTCGCCACGATCACTTTCCCGGGAGGCCAGGCGCCACGACTTCGATAGAAGGTTTCCATGTCCAACGCGATGGGATACCCATCGGCCAGGAGCTGCTTGGCCTCCGGGCCGCCGAGGGGGATCGCCGAGACCTGACCCGATCGGAGCAAGTCACCCGCGCCGGGCTGGTTGTTGTAGGCCACAACCGGGTTCTCGACCCATTCCACTTCGGCTTCGGGGTCAATCCCAAACGTCCGTAGCGCGGCCGCGATACCGAGGTGGTTCAAACCCCACTTCTCGCGAACGACGATCTTGCCGCCGCGAAGCCCTTCGGGGCCGGTGATGCCTTTGGCCCCGATCAAGGTTGGCGCAAGCTGCGTACGCCACCCGCCAACGATGTAGACGTCCGCGCCCCTCGCGCGCTGGCTGACCGCCGCCCTCACATCCACGGCGGTGGCGATGTCAACTCCGCGCTCCCACATGACCTGCCCGAGGCCCACCGCCTCGAGCTCACCCGGGATCAGCCCGCCTCGCTCGTAGACGTAGCGCTCGAGGCCCTCTTCCTTTAGATAACCCTGCTCTTCCGCGGCACGGAATGAGCGCTCGTGACCGACGTGATAGCAGGAGTTCGCGATAACGATCGGCTGATCCAAACCACTCATGCATGGCCTCCCAAACGGCGAAGCCGATTATAGCGTTCGCTCTTTACCTCGCTCTTTATTGGAAATCTCACACGACCGTCCAATCACGTTCTCATGCTGCCTTCCTATCCTCAATGTCAGACGCCTCGATAGGCACGGTCCGTAACAGTCACCCCAGCGAGACACCGAGGAGGAGCTCTGCATGACCACGCGCTTTAACCTTGCGCGCTCTCGGCTCGCGATGGCCTTCGTTGCCATCGTCGCGTCGATCGCTCCAACCATCGCGTCCCCGAGTGGAGGAATGGCCAACGCCCAGGCCTGCTCACCGATACTCGGGATGGACGTCCCAGGCGACGGCGCGCCGGTTGCCGGGAGCGTCACTCTGACCGGTTGGGCCGTAGACATCCAAAGCCCTTCTGGTAGCGGCGTCGACATCGTCCGCCTGTATCGGGACGCTGGGTCAGACGGCGGCGGAACGCACCTCGCGGACGCGACGATCGGACTCGACCGTCCTGACGTCGACGCAAACCTCGGGATCTCTCCATCTGGCGCGGGCTGGAGCGCCACCGTCGACCTCGCCAGCGCGACTGCCGGAAGCTACGACGTCTACGTCCAGGCCCACAACATGTGCGGCTGGAACACGACATCGCTGACGATCGCCGTCGACGCGACCAGCTACGCGGCACCTCCACCGCCAGTCGCGGTCGCGATGCCACCAGCGCCTGAGGCACTCATTGTCCGGCCATACATCGCTCCGCCGGCAGCGAATCCAGACCCGGCGCCAAGCGCCTATGTGACGAGCCCAAGCAACGAAACGGGCGCCACGACCAACACCTCCACAAACTCATCAGCCACAAGTCGCTCTGCCGCGTCGAACGCGAGCGGCAACGGACAGGCCATGAGTCAGTGCATGCCGTTCGCGAACCAGGGCTTTTCCGGCCAGTCTGGCAACCTTGGCTATCCGAGCTCCGGGATGGGAAGCAACGCGTCTTGCTCGCCATACGCCTCCAACGGCATGAACTCCAATTTCGGATCGACGTCGAGCTACAACGCCGGGCTCGGGTCCAACGCGTACGGTGCGGGCCTCGGCGGCGGATCGATCGCCAACTTTGGGGCCAACGGGGGCTACAACCAAGGCTACAACCAGCTTGGCGGCAACTACGCTTACGGGAACAACCCCCTCTACGGAAACAGCTCACGGTACGGTGGCCAATACGGTAGCTCGCTGTACGGTGGCCAGTATGGGAGTTCCCAGTACGGGAGCCCTTACGGCGCCAATCAGTACACCGACCCGTACTTGATATCGGCCTACGCGAATCCATATGGGTCTTCCGCCAACGCCTACTCGCCGTATTCGAACCCTTACGGCGCATCATCGCAGTATGGCTACTCGCCTTACGCGACGTCGCCCTACGGCTACTCACCGTATTCGGCCTACAGCTCACCGTATGGCTATCCGTACGGCTACGCAACTGCTGTTGCGACAGCTTCTCAAACCGTGACGATCACCCCATCCGCGACAGGAAGCGCTACGCTCTCCTGGACGCCAATCGCTACGGCTCTGACGTATCGAATCTATCAGTCATCGCCGGCCAGCGCGCAGGCCTTCACCATCGCGCAGACGGCGGTCCAGAGCGCATCAACCGCGACGGTCAGCGGATTGAGCGCGGGGTACACCTACTACTTCCAGGTTCGCTCCGTCGACGCCTACGGATACGAGACGCCGATACTGGCGTCCGGGGCCGCTGGCACGACCTCGACAGCGCTAACGGCGCCGACCGGACTCACTGTCGCGTCGACGAGCGCAACGACTGCGACCCTCTCATGGACGGCCGCGTCTGGCGCCTCCAGCTACTACCTCTCCCAATCGGTGAATGGTGGAGCGTATTACACGTCGGCGGTGAGCATGACGGGGCCGACCAGCGCCGTCGTGTCCGGCCTGCTACCGAGTACGACATACTCGTTCCAAGTCATCGCAATCGACGCCTACGGGTACGCCAGCGCCGCCGCAATCGCCTCCACCACCACGTCCGGAACTTCGTCGACAACGCTCGCAGCGCCGACCGGCCTCACAGTTCTCGGGGCCACGGGCACGACGGCAACCCTGGCTTGGACGGGCGTCGCGGGCGCGGCGGGTTACCGCGTCTTTCAGGCGCTCCCCGGCGGCGCGATCGTCGCCTCGAACACGACGACCAGCGCCGCCACGGCAGCAGTCGTGTCGGGACTCACGGCGGGCACGATCTACTCCTTCGCGGTAGTCGCGCTAGACACCTTCGGGAATCAGAGCGCCGCATCACCCATCGTCACCACGGTGACGACCACATCCGCGGCAGCCGCGGCGATCACGCGCCGATAACAGCCAAGAACCCCTAAAGACGGCCTGCAGCCGGCACCGGCTGCAGGCCGTCTTTGTGTCCTCCGGGAAGGGGCGAGTGTACCCTATAGCCGGTTGCAGGATGCACAAGTAGAGCTATAGAGAATTGTTCCATGGCCGCCTCTTCCGTGCGCCATAATTGGGTTTCCGCACTAGACTGATGAATAGAGGCACCATGAAGCTGAACCTCAACGCCGAGCCGGAGACGATCGAGTTCGACCCAGAGCGATCAGCCGTCGTCGTCATCGACATGCAGAACTTCGACATCGCGCCAGGTGGCTTCTTCGACCTGACGGGCGCCGACACGAACCATGGCCGGAACGTCATCGGGCCGATCAAGAAGGTCCTCGAAGGCGCGCGTCGGTTGAACGTGCCCGTGTTCTACACGCAGAACATCATCCCGCGCGACCCGGCGCTGCGTCCGACCGAGGAATCCCCCTGGTATCAGAAGTCCAACAAGCGCAACCTCGAGGAGGATCCGGCGCTTGCCCGCGGCGCATGTATCGACGGCAACTGGGGCGCGGAGATCGTCGACGAGCTGGCGCCGGTCGAGGGCGACATCGTGTTCAAGAAGACCGTGTACAGCGGTTTCGTCAATACCGAGTTCGACTCCCTCCTGCGGCGTCGGGGCATCAAGTACCTGTTCCTCACGGGGATCGGCACACCGACCTGTGTGGAGGCGACCGCACGCGACGCGTACTTCCACGAGTACTGGCCCGTCCTCCTGTCCGATTGCTGCGGCGCCATCCTGCCAGAGACGCACGAAGCGGCGCTCTTCGCGATCAAGCGGCGCTACGGCTGGGTCACCACATCCTCGGAGTTTCTGACTAAACTCGCACCCAACGAATCCGAATCGTAGGACCAGCCAGACTACACCTGCAGTAGGCCCGTCGGAGCACGGAGAACGGGCCAAGGGAGAGCGAGAATGCTGAGCAAGGAAGAAAACGACCTGTTGACCCGTATCGGCCCAGGCACCCCGGGCGGGGACTGGATCCGCCGATACTGGCAGCCCGCGGCCCTGTCAGAGGAGCTCCCCATCGGCGGCGCTCCTCTGCCCATCAAGCTGATCGGCGAGGACCTCGTGCTCTTCCGTGACGATACGGGCCAGCCGGGGCTCCTCGGGATCCACTGCGCCCATCGTGGCGCGGATCTGTCCTACGGGCGGACCGAAGACGGTGGCCTGCGCTGCATCTATCACGGGTGGTTGTACGACCGGAATGGACGCTGCCTCGAACAGCCCGGAGAGCCAGCGGGCAGCACGTTCCACGAGCGCATCCGCCAACTGGCGTACCCGGTAGTGGAGCGAGTGGGCATTGTCTTCGCGTATCTCGGCCCCGGTGAGCCGCCGTTGTTGCCCGCCTATGATTTCTTAACCGCGCCAGAGGAGAACGTCACGGTCACGAAGTACCTCCAGGACTGCAACTACCTTCAGGGCAACGAGGGGAACTTCGATCCGCAGCACCTTTCGTTCCTGCACCGTCTGATCAGCACCACGCCGGACGACTTCCGTAACGCCATTCAATCGAAGGACAAGTCGCCGACGATCGACCCGGTCGAGACCGAGTTCGGCATGCAGCTCTACGCCGTCCGCAAGGTGGACGAGGACCAGAACTTTGTGAAGGTTCGAACCTTCCTGATGCCCAATGGCTCGCTCGTCGATAGCCGCGGCGGCAACGCCTACCATTCCGACTGGCACGTGCCGATCGACGACACACACCATTGGAAGTACAGCATCGCCTTCAACCGAGCCGGCATCGATCGGGAGGCGGACCTGGCGCTGCGCAAGCGGCCATCCGAGGCCGACTACACACTGAAGCGCAACCGAGCGAACCGCTACCTCCAGAGTCGCGAGGAGATGCACACCGACGCGTACATCGGCATGGGTCGGGACTTCATCATCCACGACACCTGGGCGACCGAGGGTGAGGGACCGATCTATGACCGATCCTCCGAGCACCTCGGATACACCGATCGTGGCATCATCACCATGCGCAATCTCATGCTCGCGGGCATTCGAGCCGTGCAAGAAGGACGCGATCCGCTGGGTGTCGTCCGCGACCCCGAGCTGAACCACTTCCCAGACGTGCTTGCGCGGGATGACATGGTGCCCAGCAACATCTCGTGGCGCTTCCACTGGCGGCAACGCTTGCCCCAAACGGAAGCCGAGCCCGCGACCGCATCCTCAGCGGCGCGATAAGGCGCGATTTAAAGGAGAGAACCTTGGAAAACCTGCCGTCCAGTGAGGGCACGGAGTCCCTCCACATCAATCCCTACACGGTGAAGGACCATGGCTGGCGCGGGCTCTCGATTCCAGGGAACCGCAAGCGCAAGTGGTACACGGTGATCCACAACGACAAGCTTTTGGTCACCGCGCTGCTGACCGGCATCCCTGGCGAGTTCGGCCTACGGCATTCCCACGAAACGGGCGAGCTCTCCATCCACTTCAGCGACGAGATGCGGCCCGAGGTCACGTGGAACCCGCCAGGCGTGATGCACGGTGGGATGCCAGCGCCGAAGACGAATCTCACCGACGCGGTCGCGGCGAGCGTTGCTCAGAGCGAGGCGCTCAAGGGCGGCAACGCGGACGTGGCGCAGCTCGTCGGCATGATCACCGAGCTCCAGGAGCAGATGGCCGATCTCCAGCGGCAGCTCCGCGAAGCCGTTACGGCGGCTCCTGCGCCGCGGGTCATCATCGACATCACGTTCCCGCCGTTCAGGACCCTTATCGACGATCCAGCGCTACCCGAGCAGAAGGTGGTCACCGGCCAGTGGTACGACTGACAACCTAAGAACAATCGAGAGATACAACCGCTGGTGGAGTGATCGTGTGATCTCACTGAACCGACTCGTCTGGAGTCGCCGCGCGGCAATTGGAACGGTTGTGGTGCTGGCTCTGGCCTGCACCTCGAACGCGCCGAGCGCCGCCCCCGCCCAACGATCGACCACCAGTGGAAGTAACGCCCCAGCCGAGCCGGCGGTCCGCCGGATGACGCTGGCAGTTCCCGCTCCTGGCTCCGAGAGCAATACCGCGCGGCTCAACGTCCAGGGCGAAGCCTGGCAGCTTCGGCCGATGTACGAGCACTTGATCGGCGTGGACTCGACGACGGGTCGGTTTGCCCCCATGCTCGCGACCGAGTGGAGCATCGAGCCGGACGGCAGGTCGTACCGCTTCAAGCTGCGGCGCGGCGTGCAGTTCCAGGGCGGGAACGGCGAGTTCACCGCGAAGGACGTCGTCTTCTCGTTCCAGGACACGACCAAAGAGGATGCGCAGTGGAGTGAGAACGCGCTCCTCCGCGCCGTCGTCGACAGGGTCGAGGCGGTGAACGACTACGAGGTGGTGTTCCACCTCAGCAAGCCCGACGTCGACTTCGAGTCTGTGATCTCGGAGCAGCAGGCCGGGCTCCGCATCATGAGCAAGAACCACTTCGACGCGGTAGGCGAGCCGACGCTCCAGACCGCGCCCATCGCAGGAACGGGCGCCTACGCATTCAAGGAGCGGGCGCAGGGATCGTACATTCGGTTCGAGCGTGTGACCTTCCAGCACTGGCGCGTAACTCCCGATTTTCCGGAGTTCGAGTTCCGCTTCCAGAGCGAGGCATCGTCACGGCTCGCGGCGCTGCTCTCGGGTGAGGTTCAGATGACGAGCCTCCCGCCGGACGTGCTGCCGGAGGCAGAGGCTCGGGGCTTCAAGGTCATTCGCGGACGGGTGCCCGCGCTTCGCACCTGGCTTGCGATGAACTGCTGCTTCGTGAACTTCCAGACGGGCGAGTATCCAGCCCACCCGAACAGTCCGCTGATGGACGTGCGCGTCCGTCGCGCGCTGAACAAGGCGGTAAACCGGGACGAGCTCAACCGCGCGTTCTTCGCCGGCAAGGGCGAGGTGATGCACCGCAACCCGTATCACCCCACCCGCGAAGGCTGGAATCCCGACTGGGTCACCCGCTTCCCTGAGCAGTACGGCTACGACGCCGCCCAGGCCCGCGCTCTCCTGGCGGACGCGGGCCAGCCAAACCTGAGGACGACCCTCTTCATCAAGACGCTGCCCTCAGTGGCTAGCGCGGGCGACGTTATCGAGGCGATCGCCGGCTACTGGCGCGCAATCGGCGTAGACGCGCAGCTCATGGAAATCGACGGTGGGCAGATCGCGGCGGGGCAGAGGAACCTCCGCTTCGATAACCACTTCGACATGCGGGAGACGAGCGCAAGCCAGTTCGTGGGACTGGCGGCGCACAACTCTTCCGTGCTGGGCAACTACATCGGGGGCCAGCATCCCGACGTGCACGACCTCGTAAAGCGCATCCAAATCGAGCTTGCGCCGACGCCCCGGGCCGAGCTCTACAAGCAAGCGGGGAACGTCCTGTATGACAACCACCTGGACATTCCGCTCTTCTGGCTCCCGGCCGAAGCAGTGGTCGATCCCAAGGTGGTGTCGGACTACATCTGGCCGGGGTCGATCTCCGGCACCTGGACCCAGCCCGAGAACGTCAAGGCCACTCGCTAGACAAAAGAAAAGCCGCATAGGGATGGCGTTGCAGTCCCTATGCGGCTTTTGCTAGTCGAACCACTGGCCGGTGACGGTCTTACTCTCGGCGTTGGGGTCGTCGATCGTCGTGCGGAACGGTGGGAAGAGGATGTCGACGATCACGCGGGGCGAGGGGGCAGGACTCGTCTGCTGACGGAGCTGGCGCTCCAGCTCCTGCATCTGCGACTGGAGCTGCATGATCTGCTCCACGAGCGAGGTGATGTCGGCGTTGCTCGTCCCGAGCGCGCTCTGTTGCTTTTTGAGGTTCTCCGCGACCGCGTCTGACAGTGACGGCTTCACAACCGGTCCACCGTGAACCACGCCTGGCGGGTTCCAGGTCACCTCGGGCCGCATCTCGTCGGAGAAGTGGACCGATAGCTCGCCGCTCTCGTGCGAATGGCGAATCGACGCTTCTCCAGGAATCAGCAGCAGCGCCGTGACGAGAAGCTGGTCGTTGTGGAGAACCGTGTACCACTTGCGCTTGTGGTTGCCGGGCACCGTGAGCCCGCGCCAGCCGTGCTGGTCCGCGGGCAGCTTGTACGGGTTGATGTGGAGCGAGTTCTCGAACATGCGCTCTCCTACCGAACGGCTTTGATGTTTTCTGGGTGCGTCCAAGTGCCCGAGATCGATCCAGGGAACACGTAGTCGGCGACGACCTTCGGATCGACGATCGCTTCCGCGGGGAGCCAGAAGAGGGGCACGTCGAGCTGCAGGTCGAACCGTCGATTGCCTTCCTGCTTGTATAGGTCGCCTCGTCGCGTGGGATCGAGCTCGACGCGGATGCGGCGGACGAAGTCCTGGATGTCCGGGTGCTGGGCGCCGAGATAGTTGCCCAGGACCGATGAGTTGTACACGGCGAGGGCAACGAACTGCGTGCCGCTCGTGCCAACCATTATCGAGTGGTTGTCGAAGCGGAGCTGGCGCTGCCCGTTCGAGATCTCGCCCGGATCGATGGTCATGAGCTGGACGTCGACGCCCACGTTTCGCCAGTAGCCGGCGATCGCCTCGGTGATGTCCTCGGCGCCCGGGAACAGCGCCAACGGCCGCACGATGACGCTCGTCCGCAGGTTGGGCTGCCCGCCCTCCGCGAGCAGCGCACGTGCGCGAGTTGCGTCATAGCCGTACTCGCTCTGGAATCGGGTGGTCCAGGATGGATCCCAACCCTCGCGCGTCGGGTGGAAGTGGTTGAGGTGCATGACCTCGCCCTTGCCACCGAAGAACGCCCGGTTGAGCTCGTCACGGTTGATCGCCTTGTTCAGACCTTGGCGCACTCTTGGGTCGATCAGCGGACTATTCGGGTGCGCCGGGTATTCGCCCGTCTGCGAGTTGACGAAGCAGCACTGCCAGGCCAGGAAAGACCGCAGAGCGGGCACCCGGCCGCGGATGATCTTGTACCCGCTCGACTCCGCCTGCGGGAGCAGGTCAGACGGAAGGTTCGTAATGTGCACCTCGCCGGCGAGCAGGCTGGCCAGACGGCCCGAGGACTCTGTCTGCATGCGGTATTCGAACTCGGGGAAGTCGGGCCGTACGCGCCAATGCTGGTACGGGACCCGATCGAAGCGGATGTAGGAGCCCTGTGCGCGCTCCTTGAACTGGTACGGGCCGGTGCCCGCCAGCGGCGCTCCCTGCAGCGTCGGCTCTCCGATTGCATCGAAGTGCGCCTTGCTCATGATGCGCATGCCGGCCTGCTGCTCGGAGACGACGGACTCGAAGTCCACATCCGGTTTGTTCAGGTGGAAGACCACCTCATAGTCGTTGACGACTTCCACGCGGTCCACGACGCCCCGAAGCAGCGCGTTCTCGCTGCTCACCGCGTCCTGTTTCGTGGTGTCCTCGTACGAGAACACGACGTCTTTCGCGGTGAACTCGCCGTTGCCGCCATGGAACTGGACGCCGCGTCGGAGCTTGTACCGATAGGACATCCCGTCGGGCTCAAGGCCCCATTCGGTCGCCAGCATGGGCACATACTTCGCGTTTGTCGGGTCGAGCCCGATCAGGTGCTCGTAGAGCGGCCGAAGCTGCCAGCTCTCGGTCTGACTGATGAGCCGAGCCTGGTTGCTCTCCGTGCCCGGGGGCACGACGGCCATGACCAATCGGCGCACCGCCGGATCCTGCGAGGCGACAGGCCCCGATGCTGAGGATGGACGCGATGGCTGTTGCTGGGCTGTGGTGCCGCCACCGCATGCAGCCGCGAGGGCACACGCGAGGGCGACGACAGAGAGCCGAACAGACCGATTGTGAGGGCTCAACGACACGTGTTCTCCTAAGAGTGGGGTAGTTTAGACGCGGACGAGAGGTGGGTGCTCGACCACCTTGGTCTGCCAGTGAGTCCGCCAATCGACGCTGTCCGGGACCACTTCCTGCAGCGACACCAGGTGCGTCATGCCGGCCTGCTCGGCGCTGCGGATAACGTGGGGCGGATCCTCTCCCGCCTGCAGCTCGCGAACGGCGCGGAGGAGGAGCTGCCGCGCCTTGAAGATCGCCTTGTCCGTGTAGGCAAGATGCTCTTCGGCACGGTTCTGAATCTCTCCGGGACCCTCAGTCGCCCAGTTGTCGTGGTTCTGAAATAGTGGGCCAAGGCCAGCGATGCTCCGCCCCTTCATCTCTTCGCGGTCCTGGAGGTAGCGATTGGACCGGTTTCGGATGTGGTGATAGTCAGGCGTCATCGACTCGAGCATGTCCCGCTTGAGCTTCGGGCCGTCCAGCGGCTTGGGCACTCGCATGATCTGGAACTTCCAGTGGCTCGTGTCGTCGATCGGCACGTGCCAGCCGCCCTGGGTCGGGATCCCGAAGCCGTTGGGATAGATGAAGTTCGTGACCCGCACGTACTTCTCAGCCGGGCCTGCGTTCCGTATCGAGAAGATGCGCACGCCGTAGTCCGTCTCCTCGACCTCCAGGTGCGGAGACGTGTCCCGCCCAAAGAGCGTATTAGAGGAAACGACCGCGCCGTTCGATCCTTCCGACGAGCCGACCAAGGCCGGATCTTCCTTCAGGAAATGGTGGAGATACGACAGGTGCGAGGGATCGATGTTGCCCTCGTTGCTCTGGAGGTAGTTGCAATCGTGGTGGTACTTGTGCGCGAAAGTGCACTCGTCTGGCCCGCTCAGGAAGTAGTAGGAAGGCAGGATAGGAGGCGCGCCGGGGCCGAGGTAAGCAAAGACCACGCCTGCCGCCTCTGTGCATGGATACGCCACCTGACGAATCCGCTCGTGGAACGTGCTCCCCGCCGGCTCGCCGGGCTGCTCCAGGCAGCGACCGCTGCTGTCGTACAGCCAACCGTGGTAGATGCAGCGAAGCCCGCCATCCTCGAGTCGACCGTAGGAGAGATCGGCGCCGCGATGCGCGCAGTGGAGCCCGAGTAGCGCCGGCTTGCCATTCTCATCGCGATAGAGGACGAGCTCCTCGCCGAGCAGCTTGATCGGCAGGGGGCCGCCGCCAGTGGGGATCTCCTCCGAGAGCGCCGCGGGCTGCCAGTATCGGCGCATGAGCTCGCCGCCTGGGGTGCCGGGGCCTGTCCGTACCAGTAGGTCGTAGTCTGGTGTGTTGATCACGGTCATTATCTCCCGGTCTGCTTGAGGAATTCGAGGGATAGCGCGTTGAACATGTCGGATTTCTCGATCTGGGGCCAGTGGCCGCACTGGGCCAAGAGGAAGCAACTGGCGTTGGGAACCACGAAGCTCATCTTTACCGCTGCCTCGATCAAGATCGGCGCCTCGTCTGCAGCGAAGAAGTAGCGCTCG
>Ga0209726_10006653_pt1 | contig 13302 bp, 9 predicted proteins | sample Subgrocontami54m_FD_187453 | JGI IMG/M metagenome (GOLD analysis project Ga0209726, IMG submission 187453) | Subsurface groundwater microbial communities from S. Glens Falls, New York, USA - GMW46 contaminated, 5.4 m (SPAdes) (version 3) | ecosystem: Environmental > Aquatic > Deep subsurface >... | reverse complement strand
ATCTACACGCGGGCTTCTGAAACTTCATCGCGCGCAATACCGTATGTCTTCGTACGTGCAAGCAAGGGCGTCAGTATGTAGGGTTAAAGATCACGCACGCAATTCAACACGTCCTTCACATGACCCATAACAGAAACATCGCGCCACTCATGCCGCAATATGCCTTCAGCATCAATCAAAAACGTGCTGCGCACAATGCCAAAATATTTTTTACCAAACATGCTTTTTTCTTTCAATACATCGAATAATTTACAGATTGATTCATCTTCATCACTGATTAATGGAAAATTCAAACTTTGTTTTTCAATAAAATTGCAGTGAGATTTAATCGAATCACGAGAAATGCCAATAATTTCTGTATTTAATTTTTTGAAATCACCGTAATGATCGCGAAATGCCTTGGATTCGATTGTGCATCCCGGTGTGCTGTCTTTTGGATAAAAATAAATAACGAGGTTTTTTCCAATGATATTATTTAAATCAAAAACGCCATCATTAGTTTGACCCGTAAAATGCGGCACTTTTTCATTAAGCTTAACCATAACTTTCCTTATTAATTTTTCTTCCAGCAAAACGTTGCAGCAAAACTGGCGATCAATAATTTTATAGGTTCGAGCAACAAAAATGGCGCAACACCGATTTCATATGCTTTTTCCCAGCCAATCATTAACTCTAAATGAAAAACGCCGATCAGAAAAATCATGCAAGAGCTAAGAATGGCTGTGATAAACGTCATGATAAAATTACGCGCCATGCCCCTTTCCATTAAAAAACCTGCCAAAAAAGCGCCTGGCAAAAAGCCAAATAAATATCCGCCAGAAGGTCCAATCAAATAAACAAAACCAGACGTGCCGCCTGCAAAAACAGGAACTCCCAACGCCCCTTCTATTAAATATGCCACAACGGCAGCGGTTGCACGCTTAGATCCTAGTGTTAATCCCAAGAAAACGACCATGGCACTTTGTAAGGTAATGGGTACCGGCCACCAAAGATGGATGGCAACTTGTGAAACTACCCCCAAAAGCGCGCTTGCTAACAGCACAATAAGTACATCCTGGAATCTTGAGCCTTCAGAAAATACAATGGAATGGTAGCTGGAGTGTGTTTTGGTCATGCATCTTCCCCGTTTATGGTATTTGTTTACTTATTTTAAACAAAAAGAACATCAAAGCAATGTAAAAAATGTGTTATTCTTTCGCGGAAATTACGTTGACACGCTAAATTTGTCCAACCTCTTTCGGTTGGAAGAACGTGCCCGTGCCCGTTCCCCTGCCCGATATTATATTTTCAGGCACGGGCACGGGCACGGGCACCTTCCTCCCACCTTCATTAAATGCGGATAGACAAAATTAGACCGACAACGCACTAGCATGATAACCAGCCAAAACGAACACTCAGGGTTGCCAACATGAACAGACTCACGAAATTCGCTTTAACGCTTCTTTTTTGTTGTTCCACAACAGCTGCTTTTGCCCATTCCACGATTATCTCACTCAGCAGTTTTAAAGAGGTTAATAAACTATTGTTGCAGCAAAAAGACCCAAAGCAAGTGTTATTGGTATTGGATGATGATGACACACTAACGATGATGCCCTGCCCGACCCCAGATCATTGTCAATATTTGGGTGGTCCTGCTTGGTTTGAATGGCAATCCAAATTGCCCAAATATAGCAATGAACGTATTTATCACTCTTTTCAACAATTATTGGATATTAATAGGCTTCTTTTTACCATGAGCCGAATGGTCATTGATGACCCTGCCATTCCTGATACATTACGAACAGTCGATAAACTGGGTATGCATGCGATTATCGCATCAGCGCGTGGTTATGACATGATGGGCGCAACCGAAGTGCAATTTAGCCAAGATCATATTTTTAAACTCATTGAAAAAAATGCGATAAAAACAGATGGAAATCACATTAGCTATCCTGGGTTTTATATGCCAACAGCTTGGAATAAAAAATCGACGCGTCCCATCTCGTATGTCCACGGCACGTTGTATTTAGCAGGACAAAATAAAGGAATTATGCTGCAGCAGTTTTTAGCAAAAACAGGCAATACCCAGCGTATTCATACTATTATTTTTGTTGATGACACGATGCAAAACGTAAAAGATGTTGCGAATGCATATGCAAAAGATGCATCCGTTAATGTAATCAGCATTCACTACACAAGGTTAGCAGCGCATAAAGCCGCGTTTTTAACGGGAAAAAATGCAAAACAATTACAGGCGCAAGCGAATAAACAATGGTATGCCATTCGTGATGCTATGAAGAAAAATTTAATCGGATCGGATTTTTAATATGTTTGAAAAACGCCGCACATTTGCAATCGTCTCTCACCCAGACGCCGGAAAAACCACAATGACCGAACAGGTATTATTGTTTGGTGGCGCCATTCAAATGGCAGGAACCATTAAAGGAAAAAAATCCGCACGTCATGCCACATCCGATTGGATGGAGATGGAAAAGCAACGTGGCATTTCTGTTACAACATCGGTGATGCAATTTATTTATCAAGATCACGTGATTAATTTATTAGACACACCCGGTCACGCTGATTTTACGGAAGACACTTATCGCACACTCACGGCAGTGGATTCTGCATTAATGTTGATTGATGCCGCTAAAGGCGTTGAACCACGTACGATTAAATTAATGGATGTGTGTCGCATGCGTCACACGCCGATCATGACATTTATCAATAAGCTCGATCGTGAAGCACGTGATCCGATGGAATTACTCGATGAAATCGAACGTATTTTATCGATTCGTTGTGCGCCAGTTACCTGGCCCATTGGTTGCGGTAAATTATTCAAAGGGATTTACCATTTACGTGACAATAAAATCATTGTTTACGATCACTCGAAAAAAGGCGACATAGAACACATTCAAATTATCGATGGTATTGATCATCCTGATTTTGATGTATTGGTTGGCGAACAAGATGCAAAAGCCTTTCGTGAAGAAATTGAATTGGTCAAAGGCGCTAGCGATACATTCGATTTAGATCGCTATTTAAAGGGTGAAATCACCCCTGTGTTTTTTGGTTCTGCATTTAATGCATTTGGTGTGCGAGAATTATTAAATGATTTCGTACAATACGCCCCTGCTCCGCAAGGCCGCGAAACCAATCAGCGCGCCGTCAATGCGAATGAAGAAAAATTCACAGGTTTTGTATTTAAAATTCAAGCTAACATGGATCCACAACATCGAGATCGCATTGCTTTTTTACGTATCGTGTCCGGTGAATACAAACCTGGTATTAAATTATTTCAGACACGTTTAAATAAAACGGTTCAAATTAATCAAGCACTCACTTTTATGGCAGGTAGTCGTGAACATGCAGAAATTGCGCTTGCAGGCGACATTATTGGATTACACAATCACGGCACGATTCAAATTGGTGATACATTCACACAAGGCGAAAATTTGCAATTTTTAGGCATTCCTAATTTCGCGCCAGAATTATTTCGCATGGTTCGATTACTGGATCCATTAAAACAAAAAGCCTTATTAAAAGGCTTAATTCAATTATCCGAAGAAGGCGCAACCCAAGTATTTCGTCCAATCAATAATAATGAAATTATTCTAGGTGCTGTCGGTGTGTTGCAATTTGATGTGGTTGTTTATCGATTACAAGACGAATACAACGTGCAATGTAAATATGAAAATACCGACACCGTTACGGCGCGCTGGGTAATCTGCAAAGATAAAAACAAACTAGAATCCTTTAAACAAGAATGCGGACGTTACCTTGCGCTCGATAATGCAGGATTATTAACGTACTTAGCACCATCACGGGTGAATTTAGAATTAACGATGGAGCGTTGGCCGGATATTGAGTTTCATAATACGCGGGAGCATGCGGTTTAAAATTCGTAGCTCAAGGAAAAAACAACGTCGCATGGAGTGCGTGCGCTTGCTTCATGCGCGCTTCCGTGGATCGAGGTTTTTTTAGAATTTCACATCGTACTGAAAAGTCCCCCAGTTTTATCACCGTAACACTATGTTTTTAAATCATTTATATCGACAAAAAAAGAAAATGATCTTTATATCCTATAATAACATTAGGTGAATTGATTATTTTTTGGAGTCGAGAATAATTTCATATTGAGATTTCTCGCTCTCACTAATGATCGTAGTTATTCTGATGAATTGAATGACGGAGCTGATGATCATGAGCCGAGATATAAGAAGAAGAAAAATTAAAGAGTTTGATTTAGTCAGGCCGATTTCTGCATTACAAAATCTAACTATCGCTGCGCTCCAAAAAAATCTCGATAATCTCAAAACGCAAATAGAAAGTATCAACACATTTAGAACAACAGCACTGAACTTTCGATTTGCTCAGCGAGAAGGAGAGGTAAAAAAATCAGGATCTGACATTAGCATGATGCGGGAAACAATGCGCTTACAAAGTGAAGAAAATCTATTAGAAGAAATGGAATCGTTAACTAATACAGAGGTAAATAGTGAAGAACTTTTAGCTGTTAAAATGACGAGATATTACCAACAAATTGTAAATGAAGCTGCTGATAAATATGCCAAATTGGCTATTAAAGAAAATCCAAGTGAAGATGATAAAAGCAGGCTGATTGATGCTGCGGCAATTTTGGAATTGCGTCTGCAATGGTATTCAGCACTGAAGAATCCCACACAACCAGAATTAACAAGTAACATATTTGTTACCGCTCTTGATAATATTAAAGCAAGAAGAAAAAATGGGGTGTGGGATAATGCAGTTAATGATGCTAAAGGTACTCTTACAGTGGGCGAATCTAATTTTTATGAACAAATTCAAATAGCCGTAAACGAATATAACAGATTATGGAATGAAGGTATCGAAAGAATAAGAGCGAATTCAAGCATATCTGAATTTACAACGATGTCTGTAGCAGATCTGACATATACGATTACGGAAATCGAAGCGAGCGCTAAATTCTGTCTAGAATTTCAAAATCATCTCAAGAAAAATCCAGATCAAAATAGTGTAATCGTAAATGAAAAAAAACTAAGTGACTTAATTGCCGAGCAGGAAGAAGAGCTGATACAAACAAAAGATAAATTGGCTACTGAATTAGCAATACGTCTGGCCACCCATTTTTCATCAGATCCAGTTGAACGAAACTTAGGGTACCTGCGAGGTTCGGCTGTCCGCGTTATGCTGCAGAATATTGCCGACGTGCGACCCGTTAAAGATGATCAGACTGGAAAAGAGTATCGCCTTATTCCTTATTTGAAATCGACAACAATAGCTGCAACGGCGCAATCTCGCCCAGAAGAGCGGTTTTCAGCTGCATTTTCAGAATCTATGGAGCATGTAGTAGAGGGCGCGAGAAGCAAGAATGAAACCCCTCTGGCGGTTGCAATCAGTGCGCTTACGCGCTCGACACTGCCTGATCATGTTATAAAAAAACTCAATGATTCCATGAAGGCACTACCGATTCCAATGCAATATGACAGTAGAGCAAAAGTATTTATTTTAAAAGATCCGAAAATAGAAACGAAAACAGGTCCAGAAAAATTAGCAATGCTAAAATCAAAATACGTGCTAAATGGCGGAAGTGAAAAAGCTTGGAAAAATATTATAAAAGGTACCAATAATGACTATGAAGAAGTTGTTAAGAAATTAAAAAATAGAGTTAAAGAATTTGGGCATCGAAGTGGCGCCACCTTCAAAACATTAGTCGACATGGAAAAAACTATCATCACGAGTGCAGATGCTGAAGAAAATAAAAAAATTGATTTTGTAAAACGGGTATACTTAAGTCATGCCAGCATCTTTAATACCTCTGTGAATGAGATTTTTTCCAACGATAAAAGTTATCAGGATATTTTACTTGCATTAGAAACTGAAGCAAAGAGATTTGGAAAAGGCGCATCATCAAAAACCTTAGAAGAAATTAAAAATATAGAAAAGGGATATGACCCAGGAATAGCTAATAAAATAGCAAGACAACATGATTTTTCCAGTAAAATAACAACACAAATTGCGGAGATAAATGTCGCATTGCTCAATACGGTTGAATTAAAAAACAAACTCAAAGAAAATGAAGTTACTGATGCACAACTGTGCACAGATCCATACTGGAAAACATTTTTAAATGATACCGTACGCCTTAAGAGCCTTTTTGAAAATGCAATTAAAACATGCAATGAGGTACTACAAACCACTTCTGATAAAAGGTTAATTAACTATTACAAGGAGATGTTTGAAAGTCAACAGGCTAAATTTGAGGAGTTTCGAACAGATGTTGCTAGAAAATTAAGGGATCATTTATTAGTTAATTTAACTAACGCAAATGCAGATCCCACTCAAGCAAAAAAACTAGAGCAAGAATCTAGGGAATTACTCGGACAAATGGAATCATTATCCCCTGATACTGCAAAACAATTTATAAAGAGAGTGATGGGTACTTATCATCATGAAATTACTGAAGAATTAGAAAATTATTTTCAACGTAATGGTCGGTATGATGAGCTAACGCCTTCAAAAGCAGAAGATATTTTATATAGTCACAGAACAAATCTTAGTCTTCTAACTGAAATTTGCACGACGCGATTGAGTATACTTGATGGCGGCGTGGAAATGAGTGAGCACATTCAATTTATAACCGCATTGATTACCACGCCGACTATCGAAATAATGAATGGGTTTGAAAATACGGCATTGCAACCAGCGTATAGGGAGTGGATGAACTCCAGTAAAAGTGCTGATGAGTGCTTTACTGGCGTTGATAAAGAAGATAATCCTTACTACAAACTTGCTAAATCTGCAGAAGCAATTACGGTCAACAATGCCAACAATGCAGAGTCAGCTCGAGACTTCGTTAAAAATTTATCCGGAAAAATTTTATTAGAAATTGGCACTGATGTACATGTAAAAATATCGCTGTGTTGTGATCCAGAAATGTCAATGGTTGACACCGCGCTTGTTGAACCAGCCGCATCAACATTATTAGTAATTTTTTCAAATGGAACACAACCAATTGATAATGTTTCTTTTTCAGATTTATCGAAAATGATACGTTATTTAGCGATTCATGAAAAACCACCAAAAACGGAATTAAAAAAAGTTTTTGATAGTGCTAAAAAGTATATTGAAGATAAAAGTGGCGAAGATAATTTACTTACTTTTCAAGGACAGACTTCCCCCGCCGATATTTTAATTTCACTTGCTCATCAATGCATAATACAAGGTGTAATTACTCAAAAGGAAGGAGAAGATTTTCTACTGCTGCATCTAGAAAAAAGAATAGGGCATATTTTTAACCGAGACGGTCAGTTTAATGCCTCTGATGAAGCTATTATAAAAATGTTACCTAAGGATCAAGTAGCGCAATTTATTCAAGGAACAGTGCAGTCTGTTTTTTCAGGAAATCAAAATAATTTTGATAGGAATTTGCCAATTTTTTTAAGAATGCTGCAGTATTGTCCTGACAATCTAAATATAAAAATTGCTGTTTTTCAGGCTAATGTAAACAAACTTTTAGCTGAATCAGCGGAGGAAAACATACAGAAAATTATCCATCTTGTTAAAAGTAAAATTTCACTGCTTTGTGATGGCATGCAAGGTGACGAGCAGACTAATTTTAAAAAAGAATTAGTTCAACGAATGGTAAAACTAATGAAGCCTTATGAGTTGAATCAACCCGCTTTGGATGTTTGTGTAACAATCATCTTAGATTTAGGAACTCCTTCGCAACAAGCGCAAGCGATTATGTTGTCAGCCGAAACTTATTATAAGCTATTTGCAGATGAGAGTCATACTTTTGGGTTTGATGAAAATGAATCAGACTACTTTTCGCCTAAATTTCAAGTTCTTACTGAACTCATGGATAAAATAAATAAATCATCAGAAATTAAACCTATTCCAATCGATAAACATAGATCAATACGGGCAATAGGAAAAATTTATGATGAATTATCTATGCTTATTATGGGAAAATTGCGGGAACCAGAAACAAAAGAATTGTTAGTGTCTCAGATATTGACTGAAAAAATATCCCATCTTTTGTCCAATCCGCTTAACGATTTAGCGGACAAATACAGAGATGCTGCTTATTTTCTATCTACTAATGTAAATGAAACGCTTGCAGATAGAACGAGTATTTTTTATTGGATCACTGAATCACTGAAAACTGCCTGTGCAGAACAAAATGGTACGTTCGGTGAAATGGCTGTTGCTTTATACGTTTATTTAACACAATTTAATGAGGGAACACCGATAGCAAACAACATTGATTTAAAGTTAATTCGCCAGCAAGTTTTTGATATTTTAGTTTTTTCAAATGATTCATCCAGTTTAAATTACTTTTTAAGCAAAATAGAAAACATTCCGAATCCATTTGTATTATCATCGGATGCTAATTCTACTGAGAATGAATTTAGCAATGTAAAACTTGTGGCTGCGAATTGGTTATTGCAAAATCCAGACCGATATGGTGCATCACCAGAGGCTGCTGCTGAGTTAAAAAGCATACAAATGTCAGAGCACTTTCTGTGGTTAGAAAAATTTTCTTCTGGATCAGTAACTGACAGTAGTGAAAGTAGCATGGCATGGATACGCTCTGTAGCAATGAATCCAAAAGATCTGCTATCAATCATTCATGGTAAACCTGAAGATTTAGCTCGACTATTAGACACACTCCTGCAATTTTATCAAAATAAAAATTATGAATTGCGGTTAGTATCTCCAATTGTTCCTCACCTATTTTTGTTGAGTGACTCCCTCTTTAAGGAAATGGAAAAAAATGATAAAGAAATACCCGCCGATTTATTAGAACAGTTTCAATTGCATACTGCAATGTTGGTTAAAATTAAAAAAGATTTCACGGACGAAGCGAAAAAAAAACTAGCGATTTTTAACTCGCCAGACCTTAAAACGGCGATTCGAGGAATTTTATTTTCACCTTCACCTGATATTGTAAACGCATATAATATATTCAAACAGTTTGGTGGAGATGATTTCTCCCGTTTAAATCAGGTCATTCAAGCAAGCTTTAATGAACCTAACATTATTCGGTTTCTATCTCAAGCATCAGAAACAGAGCTGAAAAATATAAACAAACCTCTTTTATCAGCACTGCTTGGAGAGGCGTTATCTCAAAAATTATTAGATATGGTTAAAGATGCGCATGATATTGGCAGTCTTATTTTACTGAGAAGAACAGATGATGCATTTCAAAAATACAGAGCGGTGCCGGATGAAATGAGACCAATAGTTAATCATGTCATTGAACAAACTCATACAAAAATGATAAAAGGTGTTTTGGAATGGATGCGTAGTAATATTTCCAAAAAAAGATTATCAGAACATAAAATATTAGAGTTAGTAACCCTGAGTCATAACCCAAAAGCGCTTTCTGATATTCAAGCCAAATTGATAGACCTCGGTACGGAAACTTCTTTTCTACGAAAGACTCCTGTCGCCATGTTAGCTCAAACCGTATTAGCGGAGATAGCAAGTATCGAACGTGGGTTTGCGAGATTTAATCCCAATGTACGAATAGACAATGCGCAGAATCCACTGGCTTTTTTGCCACAACCACCACAGGCAAGGGCTGTTACTCCCGCTCCCGCTCCTCCCACCACTCCTGCCGCTCCTACTGCGAAATGATCGCATTAATTACGTGTAAACACGCGCTACAAAGGCGGCTTTTTATTTTCTTCATTTTCCATCAGTTTATTTAATTCCATACTGATTTTACGAAACGGTAGTTGCAGATGCGCCAATGCTGCGGCGAATACAACAGTCATCCACACCAATCCTAAAAAATGCTCTACGGTAGTTAAGAAAAATGTGATGGGATGTTGTGGTTCTACCACCGAAAAAGTCATTCCGGTGATCACGCTAAATGAATAAAACATCAATTCACCAAACGGATCATTATATAAATGGGTGAATATGGTGTTGTCTGATAAATATGCCAGCGTATAAATACCCGAAAAAGTAAACATAATTAATAAATAACCCAGGAAAAATGCGGCGATGGGTTTTAGCATGACTTCTAAATACAATGATAATTTTTCAAAAACCAATAAATTGCGAGTGATGACAAAGCGAATCACACTGACCGTAACAATGCCGACTGTCAAACCCAGCGCCAGATGGAAGATATTGTATAAGCCACCATCATGAATATTTAGATGAGTATATCGATACGCAATATAGCCAAATAAAAATAGGGTGATCATGGTGGTTAAAAAAATATGTAACTTTTTAGTGTGACTGTCATTCTGTTTGAAGGTTGTGAAAAACTGAACTGTCGATGGAATCAAAACACCAAGGCTATAAAAAAAAGACAGCTTGTCTGGATCTGAAAAATGAAAAATAACATCACGAAATGAAACAATCCAAGTCAATAACGCAATTAGGTTGCCTGCTAACAATCCGATTAAGACTGCATGAAAATGCTGGGGACCACATAAAGCAGAAAATCCATATAACACAGACAGTGTCAATATGGTTACAATCAATGTGGTATAGTGCGGTGAAATATCATGGCAAACGCCGTGCACGATTGGATAATTCAGCGCAACAATAATGCCGCTGACTAAAATGGTTTTCAGCATCCATGTTAAACGACCGTTAACCATCCTTGGTCTCCTGTCAATTTTCGTATTTACGCTGTAACGAGTCTGCTATCTGGCAGTGTTACATTTAATTCTAAAATGGCATTGTTATCTTTGCAGTGCAACTCAACGTTTACCTGCCCCATATCAGCATTCGTATATTTTGCAACGACTTTCAAAATTTCTTGACGAAGCATGGGCAAATAATCGGGCGAGCCTTTTTCAGATTTTTCTTGTGCAATAATAATATGCAAACGATTTTTAGCAATTTGTGCCGATTTATTTCGACGAAAATATGTCATGACATTTAAAATATTCATGCTACCACCTCCTGTTTACCGCGTAGCAACCGCTTAAAAAATCCTTGTTTTTTCGGTGTTTCTGATCCACCTAGAAATTTATTCACAATTGCTTGATACGCGCGTCCAGCATCACTTTTTTGATCTAATATGACCGGCTCACCCGAGTTCGATGCATTTAATACACTCGGGGACTCCGGGATAATACCTAACAATGGAATGCCCAGCAATTCTTGAACGCTTTCCACGGTCATCATTTCGCCGTTATTTGCGCGTTTTTTTGCATAACGCGTGACAACCAAATACTCTTCGAGTGGCTCACCCATTTCTGCTTTCTGCGTTTTACTGCCTAAAATGCCTAAGATTCGATCGGAATCACGGACTGATGATACTTCCGGATTCGCAACCACAATAGCAACATCAGCATAATACATTGCCATGAGAGCACCCTTTTCAATGCCTGCAGGTGAATCGCAAACAATGTAATCAAATGTTTCAGACAACTCATCTAACAATTTTTTTACCGCTTCTTTTTCTAGCGCATCTTTATCGCGTGTTTGTGAAGCAGCCAGTATAAATAAATTGGGAATTTTTTTATCGCGAATCAATGCTTGGTTTACATTCGCATCACCATGAATCACATTCACAATGTCGTAAACAACGCGACGCTCGCAACCCATAATTAAATCCAAATTACGCAGGCCGACGTCAAAATCAATCACAACGGTTTTATGCCCTGCCATGGCAAGTCCGGTTGCTAATGATCCACTCGTTGTTGTTTTGCCAACACCACCTTTTCCGGAGGTTACTACAATAATTTTTGCCATTGGAAAATCCTTAAAATTATATAATTTCTATATTCAACTTATCATTTTCAAGAAATATTTGAACCATGTTTTGTGCGTAAGTTTCCGCATTTATTTTTTCATTTAATAAATAATGCCCGGCAATGGAAATCAATTCCGCTTCTAATTGTTTACAAAAAATTCTGGCATTTATATTACCATTTGCGCCTGCCAATGCACGGCCACGTAAGGGTGCATAAATGTGAATATTGCCGTCTGCAATGACTTCTGCACCAGCATTAACGGGCGCCATAATAATTAAATCACCGTCTTTTGCATACACTTGCGTACCTGCACGAACGGGCTTGGTAATTATTTTTGTCGGGACGCTAGTGATTTCTTTTGCTTTTGATTTTGCTGCGGGTGCTGGTTTTTGCGTGGTTTCAGGAATGACGGGCAATGCATCTTGATTATTTATTCCGCGTGCAGCGATGGGTTGCATTTGATATTGACGCAACAAAGAACAAATTTCTTTTATATTTAATTGCTGACTGGTATCTAACGCGCTGAAGTCAACGATCATCGGCGTATTATTAAAATACTGGGGTGCTTTTAAAACGACATTTTCTAATTGATGTTGTAGTAAGTCTGTTTCATGACGCAACAGACGCAACACCGTGATGGGTAAAAAGTCGGCTTTAAGCTGAAATGAATCCATTTTTGATGATTTGCTCATGCTCACAAAATTCCTTATTTATGAGTAGGATAGCATTACCAATCGACGGAAACAATTCCTATACCCACTGGAAACGACTAGGGCCTGCCATCAATTAAGATAATTGACACATAACTAAACTCTGAACCTACGGAAACGCGCATGAAGCGCGTACTCGCGCGAAATAAGCGTGTTTTTAGAGTGGATTTGCACGCTTATTGCGCGCGAGTACGCGCTCCATGCGCGTTTCCGTAAGTTCGGTGGATTAAAATAACAAATTGATGACAGCCCCTAGTTTAAAATCATCTTGAGAATGACGTTAATTTAATGTAAGGGTTTCCGTTGTTGATAATGAAGCATCAGAAAAGGTGCGCGGTAATAATAATCTCGATCTTAGATTGTTATCCGACGAAGCAACTTCGCTTTCTGTTTCCGTAGATGGTTTATACAAAAGTTGTTTTAATGCGTTAAAAGCCGCGCCGCTTAAGTAGCTGGTACAGGCTGCTCCGAATGCCACTGCAAATCCAACCAGCACAATATTTTTTACAGTAGGATCGGTGCAATCACTGGGTGTATTCGTGCAGTTTGGAAAAATAGCGTTGTAAATAAGTTGCCATACCACCCCGCTTAACGAAGAGGTCACAAAATAACTGAAAAAGAACAAGCCAGCGCGTAAGGGATTTTCATTAAATTGCCGGTAGTTATTTTTTGTGTCTTGATCACCCAGTGTTGCCAATATGGCATCATAGAGAAAAGCTTGAACAACCCCTTCAGCAGAACCTGCGCACAAAGAGGAAGCATACCCCGCATTTTTATCAGACATACCTAACCGACTAAAATATTGTTCACCATAATATTGGCCCAGATTCCAAGCAATCAAACCAACTGCTAATGCGATGAATGAAGCAAATGCTTTTTGGGGT
>Ga0209726_10006652_pt1 | contig 13303 bp, 19 predicted proteins | sample Subgrocontami54m_FD_187453 | JGI IMG/M metagenome (GOLD analysis project Ga0209726, IMG submission 187453) | Subsurface groundwater microbial communities from S. Glens Falls, New York, USA - GMW46 contaminated, 5.4 m (SPAdes) (version 3) | ecosystem: Environmental > Aquatic > Deep subsurface >... | reverse complement strand
CTCCTGACACACGGCTTTAGCTGCTGCAATATCATCCAAATCACTAGAAAAAAATAACACAGCCATCGAGCCTATCTTGTCATTGCAAAGTGCCGCATCACGCCAACTACCATCCTGCCACTCGGGGGGATTGAACTTTGGTGTTCTGAGCCCTTCCCCACCCCCGCCAATCGGAGACTGTAAAGCCATTATTAGCTACTCCTTATTCCAATCATAGCACTTCGCCATGCGAAGAACACCTACAGATAGTAAAATTATCAAATAATACGCTATAGCATATTATTTGACGATCGGGTTTGTTTAATTATAGGCGTTCTTGGGTGAGTTTATTTGGGTTATTTGCGTTTAACTTTTTTTGGCCAGTTACTGATGGTGATTATAAGCATCGAGCACAAAAACAATCCTTCAACAGTCAAAATTAATATAAGTAAGCGAGACATCGTCGTTCAACCATAGTTGTGAGCTATTTTTGAGATTTTATTAGCTCCAACACTTTCCGCTTGATTTCATCACGAGTTGTACGAGTAGACTCTAGGTCTTTGCCCAAAGGATCTTTGATGTGCCAGTATTCAAATTTCGGGCTGGAACTTAGCCAGTCGGGTATGGTGTCTTTTTCTGCCATGACAATTATTTTGTCATATTTATCTAATATACTTTGTGTTATTTGAGTCCTTTCATTACTGAGTATATCTATGCCCTCTTCGCTCATAGCATCAACAGCGTGCTGAACGTTAGGAATCAGTTTAAGTTTTTCTCCTACTGTTTTACCCATTGGGTCAACTTTTGTACCGGCGGAATCCGCATTACCGCTCTTGCTATATTTTTTGAATAGTCCAGCTGCCATCTGACTTCTGCCAGTGTTGGCTTGGCATACAAACATAACTTTCATCTTGGTTCAATCATAACACGCTCATAATATTTGGTTATATAGCTTTAAACTGTATCTTTAAACTGTGCCTATTATACGCTATAGCGTATAATAGGCACATGCCAAGACGTACAGAAAGCTCAATTCTAATTGATAACTTACTCCGTTTTATTGCTTTGACAGGCATTACGGCCACTGCCTTATTAGCTCCCAACGCCGTACAACTTCTTGATAAGCCACTACAAAAATACTTTAAGAAACTTGACCAACGAGCTAGTAAAAGAGAGTTACAAAAAGCAATAACCTATATGAAATATAAGCAACTAGTTACCGAAGATTATGAACATGGGCTGAACCTTACAACTAAATCCAAATTGCGCCTGCAAAAACTAAGTTTTGATGAAATAGTCATACCAATTCCAAGTGTTTGGGACAAAAAATGGCGAATTGTGTTCTTTGATATTCCAGAGAAACAAAAAGGTCAGCGAGATGGATTTGCCAGTAAGATGCGGCAGCTTGGTTTTAAGGTATTACAACGTAGTGTGTTTGTGCATCCTTTCCCCTGCCGAGAAGAGGTTGCCCAGGCGGCTATGCACTATCACGTAAGACCTTATGTGTCATATATTGAAACTGATCATATTGATAACCAGGCGGTGCTTATGCATCGTTTCCGTACTATTCTCAAGTAAAATGCCCTCCTATTTTACGCGATAGCGTTTAATAGGCGAACGAATGATATATGGAAGTTATCCTTTTTATTTTGAATCAATCGTAGCACTTCATTCTTTGGGTAAGACAGTTCCTAGCTCTTCACCTGCAAAACGTATTATTTCTCCGAATTCGTCATTCTTGGCAAACTTCTGCCAATGTTTAGACAGCTCGGACTCACCTTTACTAGTATCTGCAACCATTGCATCTCTTTCTGCCTGAGATTTCCATTCAGCAACGGCAAAAAATGAACCTAGCTTGTTTCTAACTTTGTGCAGATACATACCTAGAGCTCCGGGATATTCCTGTAGAATTGTGCTGGACTCGCGCCAGTGATTAATAAACTTCCCACGACCTTACGGTCGGGGTATTTACTGCTTCAAGCTGACGCTTGCCCGCTAACGCGGGATGGGCTTCCATCTCACGGCCTTACGGCCGGAGTATTGTGCGCCAAGAATAAACAAGATTTTTAAAATGTCAGCTTAACAAAATTACTTCCACTATAAAATTGCGGTTATAGAAGACGTTGAGCCTATCTGTGAAGTGGTCGACCTAACCTGCACAGCATAACCAGTATTTTAAGAGCTCTTTTGCAGGATTGGTTGTTAATGCAGTGAGTTGCTGTATTTAACTCACTAAGCCGAAATATACGGCAGCTGGTGTTTGGTTGTCAAGCGCTTGATGCGGCCTGGTGTGGTTGTAGAATTGAAAGTAGGTCGTCAATCCAGCTTGAGCATCCTTCAGATTCTGGTAGGAACTCAGGAACACGTTCTCGTACTTTACGGTGCGCCACAACCGTTCAGTAAAGATGTTGTCCAAGTACCGGCCTCTGCCATCCATACTCACCTGGATACCTGCTTGTTCCAGGAGGCCCGTGTATGCCAGGCTCGTAAAATGACTGCCTTGATCTGAGTTGGCAATGTCCGGGATCCCCAGTCCGCAGTCGTCAACAAACTGCAGCGCTTCACGTTGAGCTGTGAGCACAAAGCTGTTTTCTAAACTATCACTGAGTGCCCAGCTCACGACGTATCGGCTATACCAATCCAGGAAAGCAACCAGGTATACATACCCCTCGACTGTTCTGATGTAGGTAATGTCCGTACCCCCCATATGTGGTTGGGGTAGCTTGCACACACCCCACGAAGCAGGTACGGATAGATGAGGTGGCCTGGTGTTGACTTACTGGTGTTAGGCTTGGGGTAGATTGCCTCCAATCCCAGGCGTTGCATGAGATGCCGAATACGATCTCGCCCAACAACAATGTCATAGGTTTTCTCCAGCTCGTACAGCATCCTTCTGGTGCCATAGAACGGGCGTTTTGTGTAAATTTCATCCACAGCATTCAGGTGTAGCTTCAGCCGAGCTTCCTCAGCTTCATTGACCATTGGTTGGTAGTAGTAGCTACGTCGACTCGCACCAAGCAGTTCAGTCTGACGACTAATAGTCAGACTTGGATGGTTGGGATCAATGAGAGCGGCAAGCTCAGCAGGACAAAGCGACTCAAACGAGCCCATGAAGTTTTTTTTTGAGCCACTCCAGCTCAGCGTCACGGACACCAATGACTCGGTGCAGTTCATCGATTTGGGCGCTTGATGCTACAGCTAGCTTGGAACCTTTACGACCGTCACTAAAAGCTTCAGCCGCCGTGGCTTTTAGTTTGTCTCGCCACAGCTTTACCTGCGTTGGATTAACCTCATGCTCTGAGGCTACTTGGTTAATGGTTCTGTCGCCCGCTAGTGCGGCGAGTGCGACCCGAGCCTTTTGCTCGGGTGTAAATTGTCTCCTCATTGAAGACCTCCTTTGGATAGATTATACCCTGCAGGAAGAGGTCCTAATGGTGTGTGCAGTTTTGGTCGACCAGCTCACCCTTTGGTAAATCCGTAATCCAGTAATCCAGGGTGTCTCCCTGGAATGTGGTGTAATTAGTTTGGGGGAGTCTAGAAGATGTCCCCCTAATAGTATTCTGTGTCAGATCGTTAACTTAATCCTACGAAGTAATATGTGCTAGGCCGTGGCGCCAATCAAAAATAGCCAGTCATCCCATACATTTTCTCAAAAAATACACCATACACCTAAAAGGAACCTAGGAAAATCTATCTACCATGAAACTTGTATCATCCTAACCACAGCAAGAGCGACAAAAAAGGCCAAAGGCCAACTTCCACCTAGGGTTTAACCAGTGTTCCCTCGTGCTTGCTCTCAAAAAGACCTGCCAGTGTGCCTTTTTTTCTACCATCAGCAATCCAAACTTGTTCGGCAATTTTAGCCATCATTTGGGCAGATTTTATCTTTTGTTGCATACCACCGGTAACATCGTAGGTTTGTTTTTGGTTATGGGTAACATGTTCTACAGATGATGGTTCTGAAGCAATAGTTTTTATAATTCGCTTGTTTTTATCATATACACCATCTACATCACTAAGTAAAATAACTCGTCCAATTTGAAATTTACTTTTAAGACCAACCGCAAGATCAATAAAAATCTGTTCGGTTGAACATATACGGTACCTACCATTATCACTTAAGAGAATATCCCCATAGACCGACACTAAAACACCCGATTTAAGAGCATCTGCAAAAGGTATAAGCGAAAACGGCATGAATTTTCCGGTCTTATTTGCAAGACCGCTACTACTGGGGTGGATCGTCAAAATAGGCAATCCTTCCCGAGCCAAAAACTCAGTAACCCGCGCGTTTAGCTGTCGTACCGCCACCTGAATAGCCACCATGTCTTTGGCTACATAGGTACCGTCGTCTTGACGTGACTTGTGCGCCAAAAAATGCCCAAAGCCACCAGCACCGTTTCCGACAATAAAACACGAGTTTGTATTACTCTTGTATATTGCAGCAAGTTCCTGAGCTATGCGCTTAATAACAGTACTTTTAAACGAGCCCGGACGAGATTTATCAGTTATGCAACTGCCCCCAAGCTTAATAAAATTAAGCTTGGGTAGATTTGATGGCATCATAAAATTTTTTAAATTCATCTGACTGTAACACTGCGTCAATTGACCAAGCCGTAGCACTGGTATCTATTATGCTGTCTGCAGTATCTGGGAGAGTATGTAAGACACCTACTGAATGAACTATAAGACCTGACCAATCTTGCGTACCGGGGCGAGTATTTTCAGTATCTAGAATCATCTGAGGATTCAAAAACCTGCTTTCGTATATTTCAACTGTTTCGTGTTTGCGTTGCTCTATTTGTGCAGTTTGCTCGGGAGTTAATTGTATAACAGGGCAAATTGCAAAAGACCTGTTTAAGCCAACTCCAGATGGCCATGCAAAAGTATCCCAAGATACAACTGTAAGATCACGGGGATCAAGCGCCCCGTCTGCAACCAGTCCAACTTCTTCTTTCAGACAGCGTAGTAATGTTTGTTTTGGACTCTCCACTTGGGCGACAATAGTACCCCCGAACTCATAAGCATGTATCCGGGTTGTTTCAGCTAAGGGGCCTATTGCTCTATCTTGGGTTTTTGGGGAAGGTTTGTGAATGTTCATAAGAATTTCCCCATTCTCATTAACAAGTGCAGCTACTACACCAAATGCATACCAACCTTCTTGTCTCAGGGTATCCAGATCTTCTAGTGTTGGATGAAGTATGTCTGCGTAAGTTCTTTCATGAAGTTCCAGCCTAGGTAACTCATGCGGTTTCGGGCTTGTATTTGGGTTAGCCATCAGCGTTTGCTATTATACATAAATAATGCTGAAAAAAGAATTGTTCCATATAGGTTTTATACCCGACGGCAATAATCGTTGGGCCGTAGAGAATGACAAATCAATCTTTTATGCCTACCGTCAAGGGGCTGAACGCGCCAAGGAAGCTATAAAACATTCCGATGAAGCCGGCATCCATACATTGACGTTTTGGGCGTTATCTACTGAAAACTGGCGTGGCCGGCCTAAAGGTGAATTAGATTTTTTGGTGTCGCTTTTTGTTGAATTAACTGATGAATACTTGCAAGATGCCGGACAACACGGTGTACGAGTGGTGCACCTTGGTCGCAAAGACCGTTTGCCCGGCCAGCTTGTTGAACGATTAGAAGCAGTCGAGCGAGAAACTGCCGAAAACACCGAGCACACTCTGAACCTGGCACTCGATTACGGGGGTCAAGATGAAATAATTCGGGCAACTCATAAAATTATTGGTGCCGTTGCCAGTGGCTCACTAGATCCTTCGCAGTTAGAAGAAACAGTTGCTTCGGATGAGGATCGTGTGCCTAAAACCGTTTACTCCAAGTATCTGGACACGAGTGATCAACCCCATCCGTTTCCTGATTTTGTAGTTCGCACATCTGGTGAAATGCGTTTAAGTGGCTTTTTGCCCTGGCAAAGTGTATATGCAGAACTGTATTTTGCTCCCTGTTTTTGGCCTGATTTTGGTGCAACTGAGTTTGAAACTTCATTAGAAATTTTTCAAGACCGCAATAGGCGATTTGGTGGCGGACACGTTGGAGAAGAGGGTTCGTGAGTGAATTTTTACAAGGTCGGCCGGAAATCGCTGATTTTGAAGAATTTCGAGGTAAGTTTAACGAACATTTGACTGTTTACGGAGACGGTTTCATTAATAAAACAATAGGTTTGGGCCCTGATTTTCATGATCTAGCCACAGATACAATAGAAAGTATCATGCATGCAGGAAAGCGCTTACGACCCTACCTTACTTATCTTGGGTATAGTGCAGGTGGTGAGGCTAATTCTGAAGTAGCCTATGGGCTTGGCATGGCATTAGAGCTATATCACAGTGCTCTGCTAGTACACGACGATATTATGGACCGTGATTTGGTCAGACACGGCACTCCAAATGTAATGGGCAAATATAGGCAACGACTGAGCGAAACTGACGAAACAAGGCGCGATCAACTAAGCATGTCTATGGGTCTTCTATCAGGCGATTTATTGTTCGGACTTTCCATTGACGAAGTTCTGAAATTGCCAGTGCCAGATACTATTAAAACTACTTTGTTAGCTCACATGACTCAACTCAATACGTTTGAGTGTGCTGGCCAACAGCTTGACGCCCTACTTCAAACCCGTGATCCTTTGCAAGTTAGCGTGGATGAGCTACAAGCTATGTACGTGAACAAAACCGCCCGTTATTCTTACGTCACACCGTTGGAATTTGGTGCAATAGTTGGTGGACTGAGCCAAGAAACCAGGGACGGCTTGACGGAGTATGGTTTGGCTTTAGGAGTAGCTTTTCAGGTGGTTGATGATGTGCTTGGTGTCTTTGGTAATGAAGTAACTCTTGGCAAGCCGGTCACAAGTGATCTGGAAGAAGGTAAGAAAACTATATTGATGTCCCATGCCTTAGCACTTACTAACGCTGATGAAAGAGCTTTTTTACTTGACCTTTTAAATGATGGTGTGGTTTCAGACACACATTTTGAGCGCACCAAGCAAATACTTGAATCCTGCGGAGCTCTGCAAGCAACTCTTGATATGGCTAGTGAACTTGGCGAAAAAGCACGTGCTTCAATTCAACCCTTAGAAATTGACACTTCTGTCAAAGAGCAGCTGGAGTTTTTGATAGATAAATCCATTAATCGTACCTTTTAGATAGTTGTATAAGCCAGCCTAAGATATTTGATTATATTGATGCTTAAATTACTCCCAAGTAAGACTTAGTTTGCCATTAATCCAGGGTGTCTCCCTGGAATGTGGTGTAATTAGTATGGAGGATCTAGAAGATGTCTCCCTATAGTATTCTGTGTCAGATCGCTAACTTAACCCTACAAAGTAATATGTGCTAGGCCGTGGCGCCAATTAAAAATAGCCAGTCATCTCATACATTTCCTCAAAAAATACACCATCTCCCTCGCCCCCAAAAAGTAAAGGGTGGGTATTACAATCTTATGCTGCTATGAAAAAAGTATTGTTGCTTGGCCTACTTGAATATTACGTACGCTATTAAGAACGTTCTCTGGGTTAATTCTTTTTATTAACCTAGTGTATTTTCCAATGCTTATACCTGTTTTATGAAAATAGCCAAGAAAATTGAATATTTCACTTGAACCGTCCGCGACTTCTCTTACTGCAAGTTTATAAAACTCTAGTTGTTGCGAAATATCATGTATCAATAGCTTCCTATTAGCCAGATATTCCTTTAGTTCATTTAAAAACAACCCTTTGTTATTAGAATCTAATGAGGTATGAATTGAAAAGATCGAAAGCTTCTTATCGATAACATCCGTGTCCGTAAAAAGATCATATACTATCCCATGTTTGCTTCGCAAAATGTTGTATAAGCCACTACTTACATCGGTTATGGCCTTAAAAAATAGCAATTGCTCCAAATAATTTCTTGAACTAATAAATTCAAATCTCCATCCTATTCCAGCAAAAACCAAATCATCATTTGTGATTCGTTTTTTTACCTTATCATTAATCTCTAATCCTCTATTACTGAAGTCAGTTGTCAATCTACTAATAGTCTTTTGAATCGGGACACTGGAGTAAGGCCTTACTAGCGTTTTTAAACTTTTGTCATCTGGCTTGATTCCACCAACAACAATAATTGAGTCAGGCTTAGTAAGATGCTTGTCAAGGAATTTTTTTAAAGCTTCTCTATTGATAGATCTAAGGTATTTGGTACTGCCCTCAACAAGCCCCATAATTTGTGGATAGCTTTTATTAAGAGCTAGGAAATCGTGAAGAATAATTTGGTTTGTATTAGGGTAGTCTTGCCTAAAATTAGATAACTCATGAGTAATCGCCTGAATCTCATTCGCAATAGCTGACTCTGAAATATTTCCAGAATAAATTTGGGCTGTAATCTTAGGATATATATGCGTAAAAATATTTTCATCATATGATCTTATATGGAAATATATATGTTCCTTAGTAGTATATCCTTGTATAGATGTAGATTTATTTGCAAAAATTCCGCTAACATACTTACGGTTAATTTGTGAAATGACTATGTGCTCTAATAGGTGTGATATACCTTCCTGTCCGATTTTTTGGTAGAGCCCACCTGCTTTGAAATAAATACCAATTTTTATTGGCATATTTTTTAAATAGTACCAATATATATCAATACCATTTATTCGCTGGAATTTATCATTCATACACTGGAATTTATCATTCATCTATGAAAAAGGCCAGTGTTTATGATGCATGACAAAAAATCATATTATTATTGGTGCTGGCGGCTTTATTAGTCTTAAGTCCTATTGAATAACAGAGCTTAGGAAGGTTTAAAGGTGATGCTCTCAGCAACTCTTGAGGGAGACAAGGTTTATTTGTAGAAACTTAAGTCCTCAACACCATGTCTCTCCCAAGTAGCTGTCTTACCATTCGTCTAGCGCTATGACACATAAGTGCCAGTCAGGCGAGCTAAATATGCTTCGTCTGCTTACGACTAGGTTACCGCTTCGCCTCAGCGAGGACGGGGAGGTGGAGCTGGCGGCGGTTGTGGGTACGGCCCTACCGGCCCACCAGGACCTTGCGGACGTGGTTGCGGAGGCATGTTTGGTATTGGTACTACTCCATCATTTGGCTCTATAGTCTGTGCAAGAGCCTCAAACGCTGTACTTGCAAGAGGTCGAGCAAGTTCTTGTATTCGATCCTGATCATCCGAATCTAACACCTCATCTTGGATTAGTGATGCGCTTTCCATAATTTATCTCCAATTATTTAATAACAAAAAAGCAGGCTAGGCCTGCATTGATTTACAATTATTATCGATGTTACCTCCCTTCTAGAAATTTAGTTGGGTTGGTTTCGATCTATGTGTTTGAGTTCAATATAGATAAAAGTACACTAATTTGTCAAGCACGAGCAAGATCTTGGTATTGAGGGGCTTAGACAACATAAAATGTTACAGAAACCAGTTTATTTTCTCAAAAAATACACCATCTCCCTCTCTCAAAAAAAGTAGATTTCATTATATTTACAAGTATGTTTACAAGGAGGCTCCTTGTAAACGCAGGCTATCTATAGTTCGCTTTTAAGGTAATGTCTGGAGTACTCATCATATTCTTCTTTGGTTAAGGGTTTCTGGTCACTTACCTTAGCTAGCCCTCTGCCCAGTGGATATTTTGTTGCTCCGATTGCTAGGTTTACCGGACGGCGAGTTGGTTCGAGTCCGTATTTAGCGCGTCTGTAGTTCATGTTTGGAAAGTCTTCTACTGGGATTAGAAATGGTTTTCCATCCTTATCTATACTCCAGTTTGTGCCAAACAGTTGTTTCCCGTGTTCCAAGATCAGAATTCTATCTTTGAGGGGCGGTATGCCCTGATAGTATATATTTGAAGAGTCCTTTTTAAAGTTAGCCTCAAATAAACTCAATACTTTTTTCATTACTTCTAAGTATGAGTGTAGTGCAATTACTGGCACTACTGAACTACCATCTGCTCCGAGATTCTTTATTGTTGGGTCTTTGATCTCGTCCAGTATTTCCAGCAACCTGCGAGCTCTGGCGTGGCAGTTTTTTGCTACGAGAGCATACTTGCGTCTCTTAATGCTCTCAGACTTTATCTTGCTGTAAGCGTGAAAGTTTTCACGAATTTCTTTCTGATCCTCTTCAACCATTTGCAAGAGTTCATTTCTGAAGTCTGGAAACCTAACCTTTATGCTTGGTAATTTATCTTTAGCCACGATTTACTATAAACACACTATCAACCTAGTAACAACCTAAAATACTCTCCTAGTTCTAGTCAATTTCCTAAAAAATACACCATCTCCCTTGCAAAATAGCTATTTTGCAGTTCCCCAAGTCAAACTTTGGATACTGTAGTATTGACAGCATGACGTCATGACGGTACAATGTTGTTATGACTACAAAAGCAACCCTTTATCTAGACAGTACAATGTATAAGACGATGAAGCTGCGCGCCGTTGAAACACGCCAGTCCGTATCTTCACTTATCAATGATGCGCTTCAGGCTCAACTAGCGGAAGACCTAGAAGACATTGCTCTTATTCGGGAACGCCTCGCTGACAACGAGCAGCCGTTGGCCTACGAACAGGCACTAAAAGAACTACAAAAGAGTGGCGTCATATAAAGTCACGCTACTACCAAGCGTAGTACGTAAAGACTTGCCTAAACTTCCCCGAAAGGATGCCAAACGGGCAATGGATAAGATCAAGCTGCTTGAGACTAACCCAAGACCAACTTGGGCAACAAAACTCTCTGGTCGTGAGGAGTACCGTGCCAGGCAAGGAAACTACCGTATTTTGTACGTTATTGAAGATACAGTGAAGATCGTCCAAGTCACGAAAGTCCGCCACCGTAGTAACGTATATACTTAACAGCGATGATTTTTCCGGGGGATCCCCCGGAAAAATAGGCCCTCCACCCAGTAAAATTTCTCAGAAAATACACCATCTCCCCCCCCCAAAAAAAAAGTAATTGTTTTGTGACAATACGAGTAATTTCAAGGTCTGGCCTCCAAAAAACTTTTCCCGTTAAGCACATTCTAGAGTCAGGCTAGTAAACCTGATTGTGGGTGCCAATATCTATGAAGATAATGCTATCTTCTAGCTCTTCGTATATGACCCTAATGTCTCCGGCTACAGAAAAAGCCCGTTTACCAATTAATTTTCCAGATAGGCTATGATCATCAAGTGGATAACCACGAAAACCACTAAGAAAAAGTTCTAATCGATCTTCAAATTGCAGTAACAATTTTGGATTGGGAGCAATACGTTTGCGAAAATTCTTCTCAAAATTACGATGCCGCCTTACGGGCTTCACGCTCGCAAGTCTTTCATGAACTCTTCCACCGAGGTGTACCCTTTCAATTTGCCGGCTTGATAGTCCCTTTTGGCTTCTTGAGCCAAACGGTTAAGGCGATCCGCGGCTTTAGCACTGGGTTGTCCCCAGGCATCCTCGTCAAAGTTTATGTGGCGGCCATCAGTCTCGGCTTTTGCCCAAAAACGAATGTAGGCCTGAACTGAATCAAAACCAAGCGCTGTGGCTCGCTTTTTCAACCGGTCACGAACATCTTTATCTATCGGGATTTGTAACTTTACTGTGCTCATAATACTAAAATAGTATCAAAACATTCTTTTAATGTCAAACATCAATAGCGTGACAAGCCGTCAAAGGATGTTCCTCTAGCGGTGTTATTCTGTGTCAGATCGCTAACTTAACCCTACAAAGTAATATGTGCTAGGCCGTGGCGCCAATCAAAAACAGCCCTATTGTGATGATGGCCATAAGGGCAAACTTTTTGGCCAGTTGGCCTTCGGCGGCTTCCCTGAAATGTTTGGGAGACAAAGGGTACAGCAGTAACGCGATAAGCAGTATATACATTGGCTGTACACCTTCTATTGCCCGCACTAGCGAGACAGATCCGTGACTGATCGCCAAGTTTGAAGTAAATTCCGCGGCCACCGCCAGTAACTCAACAATCACGAATATCACAAACAACTTATGAATGCTCTTTTTGAAAACCGACAGGTCATGTTTTTTGTGGTCAAAAAACATAATCAGCGCGAAGTACACACCGCCTAATCCCAAGCCAATTGAAAAGCATATGAAGGCTGGATAGAAAGCGGCTTGTTCGTACACATATTTGGTAAGAAGCGAAGTGATGTCTACTATGCCTACCACCACTAGCGCCGGTACTAGCGCGGCGGAGAACTTAAATTTTCTCACCTCCGTCATGGCTAAGCCCAGCGAAGCTATAAGAACTACTGTAAAGCCGGTAAACTGCGCACTGGTCAGCCGCTCGTCAAGCAAAAAATAGGCCAATACCGGCAATGTGGCCGGTACTAAACTCATTATAGCTATAACAACCGAGGGTGATTCCACTGCCAGCGACTTAAAGTAAAAAAAGTAGTATATGGCGGTTAAAAAGCCAGCCAGCAGCATCACGCCAGCTTGGGAAATTGTGATGGGTGTCCAGTCGACAAAAAGCAGGCTGATCAGGGGCAAGGCACCGAAAATACCAGAAGCCGCTGCCGCTAAGTATGGCCCTTTGTAGACAAAGCGCAGCAGATTGTCGTCAATCAGGTTGACAATGGCAAATAGCAGTGGAGCCAGGAGTGCTAAATAAAACCAACTCATAATTTGATTTAACAATAAAACACTTGAGCTACAAAAACAAAACATTGTGTTATACTAGCGTTTGTCGTACAAACATAAATATGAATATACAAATTAGTAAGGGCATTGGTGAAGGATCGACTGAGCTGGCCGCTTTTGACCAAGCACTCGTTAAAGCCGGGATTGCCAATTTCAACCTTATTTACCTCAGCTCGGTCTTGCCAACAGGCAGTGACGTAACTGTAGCCAGTAAACCCAGCCTACCAGACGGCAAATGGGGCGACCGGCTTTATATTGTTATTGCCCAGAAGCGGACTACTCAGCGCAACCAAGAAGTTTGGACCGGCATTGGCTGGATGCAAGACGCCAAAACCAAGCAGGGGTTGCTGGTGGAACATGAAGGCCATAATGAGAACGAGGTCAGGGCTGATATAAAAAACAGCTTGCACGGACTCGCCAAAAACCGTCGTCAAGAATTCGGACCAATCCACATGGAGGTCGTTGGTACCCGCTGTGAGAGCAAACCGGTTTGCGCATTGGTAGTCGCAGTATTTGAGTCCGGCCCTTGGCAAAACGGATCTAATAGCCTAAATCGTTTGCAGCGCGTCGCGCGCAAACTAAATAAGCGTTAGTCCTCCTTGGCAACTACGTTATAATACTTAGGTAGGGATTTCAATATGCCTAAGATTGCTATTATCGAGGATGACCGGCCGATCGCCGAAATGTAC
>Ga0209726_10006651_pt1 | contig 13304 bp, 16 predicted proteins | sample Subgrocontami54m_FD_187453 | JGI IMG/M metagenome (GOLD analysis project Ga0209726, IMG submission 187453) | Subsurface groundwater microbial communities from S. Glens Falls, New York, USA - GMW46 contaminated, 5.4 m (SPAdes) (version 3) | ecosystem: Environmental > Aquatic > Deep subsurface >... | reverse complement strand
GCCTGGACGGCGCGCGGGCCACGATCGAGGCCTGGATCCGGGCGCTCGATCTCGGTCACGAGGCAGAGCTGCGCGAGATCGACGTCGCGCGCGGGCGGACCCAGGTGGCGCTTGCCGCGTGGACGGATCGCGAGGCCGGGATCGCGGCCGTCGACGGCCTGTCGGCTCCGCTCCGGCACGACGCGGCCATCGCCCGCGAGCTGTATGACCGGGGCCTTGTCGCCGCCCAGCTGTGGGACGGGCCCACGGCGGTCGACCTCCTCGAGCGCGCGCGTCGCGGGTGCGAGGCTTTGCTCTCTCGCGCACCGTCCGTCGCGACGGCCGAGATCGAGCACGCTCGGCGTCACCTCGGCCGCTGCCGTGCGCTCTATGGGGAGCAGCGACTCGCGCCGCCTCCGGACTTCGACCGGCTCGCGCGCGCCGTCGAGGGCGGCACCCTGGGCGAGGTCGCGGCGGCGGGCCTCGAGCTCGCTCGGCTCGCCGCGGCGGGCGACCGCGCGGTCGTCGCGCGGCTCGAGGCCGTGGGCGGCGCCGTGAACGTGGTGGCTCTCGAGGCCCAGCGCGCATGCGCCGAGCACTGCGCTCCGTCGACGGACCTGCCGTGCCCGGCGAGCTTCTCCGCGGCCGCGGTGCTGCTCGCCGAGAGCGGGCGCTGCGAGCGCGACGATCCGTGGGCGGCGATGGCCCGCCTCGAGGATGCGCGGGTCGCGTTCGCGAACGCTCGCGACCAGGCGACGACCCAGGCAACCGACGCCGCGCGGGTCACCGCCGCCGCACGGCACGAGGCGGCGCGAGTGCGGCTCCTCGCCGGCGTGCCGGAGCCCGCTGCCGGGCGCGAGGCCTTCGCCGCGGGCGAGCTCGCGCTCGCACGCCGCCACCTCGTCGCCTCGGCGCGTGCCTTCGACGCGGCCGCCGCGGCGTATCGCGTCGCGCGCACGAGGGGTGCCGCGGTCACGCCACCCACGCCCGCCCCGGTGCCCATGAGCCCTCGCGCCGTCGATCCACCCGACCTTCCCGCCTCGCCCGTGCCGGAGGAGGCACCGCCACCGCCGCCGGTGGATCCACTCGCGAAGCAGCTCGCGATCGCCCAGCGCTACGCCCAGGAGCTCGACCTGGAGCAGGCCGAGCGCGCGTACTCGACCGCGATCCTGATTGACTCGCGTTCGGCGATCGCGTACCTCGGGCGCGCCGACACGCGGTTCCGCCGACAGCGGCTCGCGGACGCACTGGACGACTACGATCTCGGCATCGCGCTGGATGGCAGCATCGCCAGCGCGTGGTTCAACCGGGCCGTCCTGCACAGCCGGCTGGGCCGGCACGACGACGCGACCCGCGGGTTCACGCGGGCAATCGAGCTCAATCCCGGGTACGCCCGTGCCTACCAGGCGCGCGGCGAGCACGCCCTCCAGACCAAGCACCACCGCGAGGCCGCCCTCGACTTCGAGCGGCTGTGTGAGCTCGACCCGGCGTCGTGGGTCGCGTGGTATCGGCTCGGGCAGGCCCGCCACGCCCTGGGCGAGGTCGACCTGGCGGTGCGCGCCTACGAACGGTCGTGCGAGCTCGCACCCGCCGCGACCCAGACCCAGATTCGCGACCAGCTCGGTCGGCTCCGCTGGAGACGTTGATCGGCGGCGAGCGGTCCGAGGGAGTAGCGGTCGCGAGCGCGACGCGTCACGGACGCGCGAAGGCGAACCCGGTTCCTTCCCGCTTGGCTCGGTACATCGCCTCGTCGGCGCGCGCGATCATGCCCTCCGACGTCGAGCCATGCTGGGGGAACACGGCGATCCCGAGGCTGGCGTTGATCTGCGCGAGGATGGCCAGGTCGCGGACCTGTATCGCGCACGGCTCCTGAACCTCCTTGACGATCATCCGGGCGATCGAGGCGAGGTTCTGCGCGTCGCCGACCTCCATCAAGAGGTAGAGGAACTCGTCGCCTCCGAAGCGGCTCACCGTGTCGTCGTCCCGTGCGTTCTTCTCGAGGCGGCGCGCGATCGTCACGAGCACGCGATCGCCCGCGTCGTGACCGTAGCTGTCGTTGATCTGCTTGAACCCGTCCAGATCCAGGAACATCACGGCGAGCGTCCAGCGGTGTCGCCGTGCCAGCGCCAGCCCGTGGTCCAGGCGATCCATGAAGAGCGCCCGGTTCGGCAGGCCCGTCAAGCTGTCGTGGAACGCCGCGTGTCGCGCAGCGTCCTTTTGCTCGGTGACCAGCGCCAGCTTGTGCTCCAACACGTGTCGGCCGCGAACCTCTTTCTCGAGCGCGCGATTGGCGATCGACAGCTCCGATAAGCACTCTGCCTCCACGACCGGGGCCGGCTCGGCGGGCGGCGTCGGGGGGATTCGCCCGGCGCACGCGAGGCCCGGGGCGACCTCGATCGCAGGCGGCTCGGCGGCGCGCTCCTCGAGTGGCTCCCCGAAGCTCTTGCTCGGCGACGGATCTCTGTCGAGAGGCTTGATCGGTCGATCTGCGTTGGGCCACTTCGGGGTTGGATTGGTGTTCATGCACCCGCGTTGGTTGGTTGGTAGGAGCTGGGAGCCCACCGTGGTGGTCACGCATCGAACGTCGGGTCGTGGCGGTCCCTCGTGCACGCGGGGAGGAATCGGAGCCGAGCGGTCGGTCGACCTCCGTACTACACGAGATGCCGACGGCCGACCGGTCGTATCAAAAATCGCAGGCGCACGTCCCGCGCCTGTCACCGGTCGCGAACGCCACTCGGTGAAGTCGGAGACCGCGCGCGGTCGTGAGGGGTGTGGCGCGACACGAGCTCACTCGGCGAGCCCGCCGCGGCGTGATGGGGCGAGAAGGCGGTGGGGCGACCTATACGGCCGCGAGCGTCACGCGCACCCGGCCCCTTAGTTCTTGTCTTCGTTCGACGGCGTGAAGCTGCGCGAGCGGCGCGCGACGTAGACCAGCAGGCCGATGAACAACGCGACGATCAGCACGACGACGCCGATCACGATCCAAAAGGGCAGGGCGCTCTCCGGCGTGGCGGCGAGCACAAGGGGCAGCGCAGACATGAGGGCTCCTCGAGGTCGGGTCGGAACTCGCGAGCCCAGCCTATCGACTTCCCGCCAAGGCGCAAGCGCGCGGGTGTCGGAGCCGCTCCGGGACCGCGAGCCGGGCCCGCGGCCGCGGCGAGCGGCCCGCGTGGCTCAGGCAGTCTGGCGGCCGACGAGCACGAGGAGGATGCCGCCCGCCAAGGCCGCGACCCCAACGATGGGCTTGATGGGGATCGTGTGCTCCTTCTCGCTGTCGACGTGGATGGGGCCCACGTCGACCACGGTCTCGCGCGTCGTGTAGGTGATGCCTTCGTAGGCGAACGAAGCGACGGCCAAGACGATCAGGATGATACCGATGACGCGCGCGCTCATGGTTGGATTCCTCTCTGTGGATGGGTAGTACGGTGCGCGGCCGGAGGGCCGGCATTTCGCGAAGTCGTTGGAGCCGAGGTCAGGCCAATCTCGAGCTCGGGTGCCGGCGCGGGGCGAGCGGGCGCGCGCGGCTCAGGAACCACACGCCTCCGACCAACGCCCCGATGCCGAGCATCGGCCGAACCGGGATCGGCCCGTCGGGGTCGACGCCGGTGAACTTGGGATCGGCGTTCGCCACCGGCTCCTGGGTCGTGTACGCGTAGCCCTCGAAGGCGAGGGCCGTTGCCCCCAGGACGATCAGGATGATGCCAATCAGGCGCGTGTTCATGGTGTGAATCCTCGTGTCGTGGTGCGTCGTTCTCTCCACACGGCCGAGCGCCGTGCGCGGTCGAGCTCGAGCTAGCTAGAAGCGTCCCGAGAGCACCAGGATCAGCAGCACGAGCACGACGACGCCGAGCCCGCCGCTCGGGCGATACCCCCAGTCACGGCTGTGGGGCCACGCCGGGACGGAACCCAGCAGCATCAGGACCAGGACCACGAGCAATACAGTGCCGAGCATGTGAGTTCCTCCTCCGGTGATGGTGTCGGCTCGCTTGGCAGCCGTGCCCAGGGAGACCGACACGCGCCGCTGTCGTTAGCGCGATTCCCCTGCGACGCGCCGCTGCAGCGCACGGTCGAACGTCGGCCAGACCGAGCCGCCGCGGCCGCGCACGGGCGAACGTGGCGCTCACGCGCCACGTCGCACGTCACTCGCGCCGCGTGCCCTCCGAAGGTTTGCGCTAACGCCCGTGCGGCTCGGCGATCTAGCCCCCTGAAATCGACGCTCCACATCTCGAGCCACCACCAAAAGGAAGCCACGACGATGACTCACGAATTTCAGGGCAAGCTCGCGGACCTCAAGGAGCGCGTTCAGGGACGGTGGAACACGATCACCGATCGCGACTTCGAGGGCGTCGGAGAGAACGTCGACCAGCTCGTCAGCGTGATCGAGCAGAAGTCCGGCGTGACGCGCCAGGCGATCGAGGACTTCCTCTCCACGATCGTGACGGAAGGCCAGTCGCTGTTCGGCAAGGCCACGAGCGCCGTGCGCGAGCAGGTCAGCAACGCGGACGAGGCGATCAAGGGCGGCTATGACAAGGTGCGCTCGACGCTCGCCGACGGGTATCACCTGGCCGGCAGCACCGTTCGGCGCAATCCGGTCGAGTCCATCGCCATCTCGTTCGGCGTGGGTCTCCTCACCGGAGCGATGTTCGGCTACGTCCTGTCGCGGTCGCGGTAGCGGTGACCATGCATCGCCATCCGCGAACCAAGTCGAAGGTCACGCCGAGCCGCGTCGAGACGCCCGAGGCCGTCGTGGCGCGCGTCGCCGAGCTCGGAGGTATCGACGCGAGCCCAGCCCCGAGCGGGGCGAAGCAGGCGGTCGCGACCGCCGTTGATTCCGCTCCCCTCTCGGCGTGCCTCGCTTCCTTCGCCCTCGGCGCGGGGATCGGGGCGCTCGCGATCTACGCAGTCGGACGCGGCGCGACCGTGTCCGAGCCGTTCTGGGCACGGCTGGGACACCAGGCGTGGGACACCCTCGCGCACCTGCTTCCCGAACGCGTCCAGGGGACGTTGAGCGCCGCCAAGGAGTGGGGGGCCTCACATGGAGCCTGACCTCGAGCCGCTCACGGAGGGACAGGAGGCCGAGGCGATTCGGCTCCGAGCCCGCCAGGTGCGAGGCCGGCTCGTCCGGACCGCCGACGCCCTCAAGGAAACGTCCCAACGCTTTCTCGACTGGCGCACGTACGTCGGGAACCACGCGTGGCTGAGCTTGGGCGCGGCATTCGTTGCCGGCTACATGCTGGCTCCGCGCCCCGCGGCCGCATCAACGCCGGCTACCGAGCCGCCCCAGCGGGCCACGGCGGTCGCGGAGCCACCCCGGGCACCAGGCATCGCAGCCGCGGCTCGCAACCGGCTGCTCAACGTCGCCGCCGACCTCGCGTTGCAGGCGGCCGTGGGCTTCCTCGGCCACCAGCTGCAGGCCCTCGTCGCGCGGCCCGAGTCGCCGCTTGCGCGGGAGGACCAGTGTGAAGCAGATCCTCGCTGAGCACACGATGGACGAGCTTCGAGAGTTCGCGCAGGCTCCCAAGCCGGACGCGGAGGGGCGTCATCCGTTGACCTCTTGGGTCATGGAACGCCCCGTGCAGGCCCTATTGATTGCCCTGACGGGCGGAGTCGTGGTGGGATGGCTGATCAAGCGACCGTAACTCGCGACGAGATCCAACCGGAATCGTCGTCCATCGGCGACGTCGGCGACAACTTCGCGAGCGTCGCGGCGGACTTGGTCCGCCTCGCCGACTTGCAGCTGCGCATGATGGTCATCGACCTCAGGAAGTCGAGCGTCCAGACGACCACGGGCGTGACGCTGATCGTCGCCGGAATGCTCACGATCGGTGGCGCGTGCGCCGTCGGCCTGGCGGCGCTCGGTTGGGCGCTGGCCGACGCGTGGTCCCTCTCGCCCGGTGGCGGGATGGCACTCGCCGCGGTCGCGGGGGCGGGACTGGGAGTGGTCGTGATCTACGGCGGTCTCCGGGCGTTGAAGGCCACGCTGGGGATCTTCCGTCGGTCCGGGACCGAGTTCCGCCGCAATTTCGACGGGATCAAGCGTAGCGTCGCGGGCTCGATCAACTAGGCCGCAAACGCACGAAACAAGGGGGGCGACGTGGCGCACGAATTCGAGCAGCTTCCCGAGGACGATGATGCCGCATCGATACGGCTCCGGTCGAGCGAGGTACGGAGTCGGCTCATCTCGTCATCGGACGCGCTCAAGCGGCGACTGTCCGCGAAGGCGCCGCTACGGACGCCGGAGCGGACGATTGCCGTGGACGTCGTTGCCGTGCCGCTGAGCGCGCCGTCCGATCGGAGGACGGTGCAACACGAGACCTGGATCGGCCGGCAGCCGGGCAGGGCATTGCTCATGGCACTGGCGGGCGGTGTCGCGTTGGGGTGGCTGGTGAAGCGCCGTAGGCAGTAGACGTACCGATCGAACGGGTGTCGCGGATCCCCGCGCAGTCGGGCTGTCGGGAGGGCAAAGGGGACGCAGCACAATGGCACGATCGTCGAATCACGCGCTCCGGGAGGTCGGCCACGAGCCGTTCGGCACGCCCGTGGCTCCCGCCGCGAGTCCGAGCACACTCACGTTCCCGGTGATCCTGGGCGTCGCCCTGCTCGCGTTCGTCCACGCGTTCACGTTGCTGGCTCCCATCCTGCTGTCGTTCCTGCTCATCGTGCTCGTCTCGCTCGCGATCAACCCCGTGATCTTTCGCGTGAGGGCGTTGACGGGTGGGAGGATTTCCGCGACCGGCCTCGTCGCGATCGCATTCCTCATGGTCCTCGCCCTGACCGCCCTGGCGTTCTTCGGCCCCATGAAGTCTTCGGTCGCCAAGCTCGCATCGCAGCTGCCCGTGTACTGGGAACGTCTCCAGCGACCGCTGGTCATGCTCGAGCAACAGGCGGAACAGGCCGCGGTCAAGCTCAAGGCGGAGGTTACCGCCGAGATCGCGCTCACGAAGGCGCCGGTGATCAGGCCCGAGGTTGCGTCGCCGATCGCGCAGCCGCCCCGGTCGACCTCGACGAACGAGGCGGGGACTCTGCGCGCGAGCCTGAGTGACATGCTCCGCGGAGTCACGGGACGCTTCACGGCGTTGGCGTTCGACGCGGCTCAGATTCTCGTGGTGCTGGTGACGGTGTTCTTCGGCGTGACGTTCGCGTCGATGAATCCGCGCCCGATCTTCGGCGCGATGTTCTCCGTGATCCCGGCCCGTCACCACGCACACACCGTGGTCATCTTCCGACGCATCGGCATGTTCATTCCCGGCTGGGCCGTGGCGACCCTGCTCGGCATGATGACGATCGGCGTGCTCGTGTTCCTGCTCATGTGGCCGCTGTTCGGAGTCGTCGATGCGCTGGTTCTCGGGTTGATCGCCGGTGTCCTCGAGGCGATTCCCTTTCTGGGCCCGATGCTCGGCGCCGTGCCGGCGCTCGTGTTCGCCGTCGGGGACGGAGGTCTGACGCCGGTGTGGGTCGTGCTCGCCTATGGCGCGATCCAGGGCCTCGAGAACAACGTGATCTCGCCGTACATCCTCGCGCGCCACATGCGGCTGCATCCCGTGGCGGTGATCTTCTCCATGCTCCTGTGCGTCGCCACGTTCGGTGTGCTCGGCGTGCTAGTGGCAGCCCCCATCGTCGCCATCGTGAGCATCCTGCACGACGAGCTGTATCGAAAACGCTTCCTTCCGAACGTGACGGATGCAGACCTGGATCGCCTGGCGCGAATCGCGTTGAGCGAGACGGGGGCCTCCTAACCAACACCCACGCACTCCTTGTGCGGGAGACGACCACATGAACCCGTTGCGCAATCCAGGTGTCGCCGAGCATGACGGCCACGGCTCGCACGAAGTCCCCAATTGGGACAACCCGATCGAGACATGGCTGAGCGAGAAGCCCGTGCAAGCACTGCTGATCGCCCTCGCGAGCGGAGTCGTGCTGGGCTGGCTCATCAAGCGGACGTAGCGGGGGTGTGGGCTAGTAGTACGGCGCGAACAGGCGTGACAGCCCGCCTCGCAGGCGCACGAGCACGCCCTGCGCGGCGAGCTCGTCGATCGTCACGGGGCGCGCTGCGGCGATTCGCGCCTCCACCATTGCGTCGAGCCGCGCGGCGAGGCCTCGGTCCCACACCTCGGTCACGAGCTCGAAGTTGAGGCGCAGGCTGCGCGCATCCCAGTTCGCCGATCCCACGAGCGACCACGCGCCGTCCACGACCATGAGCTTCGAGTGGTCGAACGGTGGAGGCGAGCGCCAGACCCGCACGCCGCGCTCGAGCACGGGGACGAGCTGGTCGAACATCGCCCAGGCGACGAACGGCAGATCGGTGCGCCCGGGGACGACGACGTCGACCGACACCCCGCGATTCGCCGCCACCCCGAGGGCGACGACGAGGGCCGGGTCGGGGAGGAAGTACGGGGTGACGATTCTCACCGTGCGCTGCGCGCAGGCGAGCGCGCCCAGCAGGATCCAGCGCAGGAGCTCGCGCCGGTCGTCCGGGCCGGCGTCCACCGTGCGGGCGATCGACGTGCCCGCGGAGCCCAGCGGAGGAAACCACGCGTCGCGGGGGAGCTCCTCGCCCGTGCACGTGAACCAGTCGAGGGCGTACACCGACACCAGCTGGGCGACGAGCGGGCCCTCGACCCGGAAATGCAGGTCGCGCGCGGAGCCGGCGAGCCCGAGCTCGAGCTTGCTGCGCGAGTCGATGTTGAGCCCGCCGAGGAAGGCAACCCGGCCGTCGGCGACCAGGAGCTTCCGGTGGTTTCGCAGGTTGACGGACAACAGGCGCCACGCTCCGAACGTCGGGAGGAAGTGCGTCGCCGCCACGCCCGCGCGGCGCAGCACGCCGACCACGGACGGGAGCGCGAGGAGCGCGCCCGCGTCGTCGACGATCACTCGCACGTCCACGCCGCGCCGATGCGCCGCCGCGAGCGCCGAGACGAACTCCTGGCCAACCTCGTCGCGGTTGAAGATGTAGGACGCGAGCGCGAGCGTGCGGCGCGCGCCGGCGATCGCCGCCAGCATTCGCGGGTAGGCCGCGTCGCCATTCACGAGCGGCTCGACCTCGTTGCCCGCCACGAGGGGGCGCATCCCGAGCCGCGTCGCGTAGCCCGCCAGAGCCGCGAGGTGCGCTCCGTCCGGGCCGAGCGCCTCCTCCAGCGCGGCGGGGCTCACGGCGGTCGCTGCACTCTGGGGAAAGCTCGCCGGCGTCCCGTGGCGCCGGCGCCGCCGGCTGGCGGCGGTTTCGACGCGGTTGATGCCGATCAACAGGTACGTCGCGCCACCCAGGAACGGAACGAGCCAGATCAGCCCCATCCAGCCGAACGCCGCGCGCGAGTCGCGCTTGCACAGGAGGACGTGGAGCGACGCGATGGCGGCGAGCGCGACCGCTACGCCCGCGGCGAGGAGCGGCCAGAGCGCGAGGAGTGAGGGTGGCATGGGCGATCGGCCTCCGAGGACGCTAGACTGAGTGGCTCGTCCGCGCGTCGTCGGAGTGACCCGTGCCCCACGGGGGTTAGTTGGAGACGTGGTTAGGGACGGCGAGGAGGTCGATGGACCCGATCCCGCCCCGACTCCTCCGGCTCCTGACCTACAACATCCACAAAGGCATCGGCGGGCTCGACCGGCGCTACCGTCTCGGGCGCATCGCTCGCGTCATCGCAGCGCAGGACGCCGACGTCGTCTTGCTCCAAGAGGTCGACGAAGGTGCGCCCCGCTCCTGTGGCGAGCGCCAGGTGGACGTGCTCGGCGAGCGGCTCGGGTACCCGCATCGGGCGTACTTCCCCAACGTGACCCTGCGCCGCGGTCACTACGGAAACGCCCTCCTGTCGCGCACGCCCATCGATCACGCCGAGAACCTCGACCTGTCGGTGTGGCGCTTCAAGCGCCGCGGCGCCCTCCACGCGCGGCTGTGGTTCGACGACCCGTCCGGGCGGCGCTGCCCGTGGATCTTCAACGTCCACCTCGGGCTCACCGAGATCGAGCGTCGCATCCAGCTGCGCCGCCTCGTCGCTTGGACGCAGAACGAGCGGCCCGACGGGGCGAGCGCGTGTGTGATCGCCGGGGACTTCAACGACACCTGGGGCCGGCTCGGACGGGTCGTCCTGGAGCCGGCCGGGTATCACACTCGATCCCGATCCCTCCTGACCTTCCCCGCGTGGGCCCCGCTCCTCGACCTCGACCGCTGCTACGTCCGAGGTCCCATCGTGCTCACCCGGGCCTCTGCTCCCCGGCTCGGGCTGGTCCGCCACGCGTCGGACCACCTGCCCGTCGTCGTCGAGCTCCGGTTTCGGTAGCGCACAAAGAGCGACTCCCCGCCGTACCCGTCGGAGGCGGCGCCTCAGCCGATGGTGCGCGAGGGCGATCCGTCGGTAGACGCGCACGCGCCGCGAGATCCACGCGTGGAGCCGGCGTTTGGCGAGGATCTGGATCAGCTCCAGGCCGAGCACGATGAACAGCACGCCCTGGAGGAACGGCAGGAACAACCCCACGATACCCAGCCCCACGAGCAAGAAGCCGGCCGTGTTGCGAATCCATCCGCGGATCGCGGTCCGGGGCGCGTTGGGCGTGGGTGCTACCATCGGTGAGCCGCCTCGAACGTTCGCAGGGACAGGAGACGTCGGCGGAAGATGCCGCGATGTGGCCCAGTCGCCCCGAGGAGTGCGGTGGGCTCGAGATCGGCCATCGGAGCGACTTCCGGGCGATCGGGCAACGGGGTGAGCCATCGCACTACCCCAGATGGAGCGCCGCGACGTCAGGCCACTCCTTGACGCCATAGCCGCGCGCGCAGGAGCCGCATGCCGCGGTGGAGGTTGACGCGCACCGACCCGGGCTGCATGCCGGTCAGGTCGGCGATCTCGCCCGGGCTCATTTGCTCGACCAGCCGCAACGTGAGGGTCTCGCGGTACGTCCCGGGCAGCTCGCGCAACGTCTGGTGCAGCTCATCGAGCACGAGACGATCTCCTCCCCGCCTCCGATCCGGCACATCGGGCGGGATCCCCTCGACCACGGTGCCCCGGTGGCGGAGGTGCCCGCGGGCGACATTGTGCGCGATCGTGGCCAGCCACCCGCCGAGCTTGGCGGGGTCGCGCAGCCGGTCGATGGCGAGGAACGCCCGCAACAGCGCATCCTGTGCCAGGTCGTCGACGTCATCGTACGGAACGCGCGCGAGGAGGATCGTGCGCACCATGCGGGCGTAGCGGAGGTGGAGCTCGTGGAACGAGCGGGGCGAGGCATCGGTCGAGGGCGCGACCGGCACATCCGACCTCGCTGGTTCGGGCGGGTCGTGTCGAGGGTCCGTTGCGATCGACGCGCGGGACGCCGCGAGGCGTCCGGAGGGTCGAGTGCGCAGTTGCAGCAAGGGCTGGCGGATCACGGGGCTCGGAGTCATGGGATTGGCACCTGCGGGGTTTCGTCCCCGGTCCCATTGCACGTGTCGTGCCCGCCCCCGTTTTGCTCGCGGTGGGCTCCAGAGGGGGCCTGGGCGCGACCGCCCACACTCCGGTCGCCTCAGGCGTGGGACGCGAGTAGGCGGAATCCCAGATCCGAGACACCGCGTCGGAGCGGACCGGCCGGCTCCATCGTTACGGGATCGCCGACGCCGGGCTCGCGGGCGAGGAGGCGTCGGGCCGGGTCATCGCCCGCGGGTCCAACGTGCGATCCAAGGTCTGCGCGTCCAGCAAGCCACGCTCGAGCACGACCTCGCGCAGCGATCGACCCGACGCCTGGGCATCCCGCGCGACGTCGCTCGCCAGGTCGTAGCCGAGGAACGGAGTGAGCGCGGTGACGAGCATCAACGAACGCGCCACCAGCTCGCCGCAGCGCGCGGCGTCGGCAGTCAGCCCGACGATGCAGCGTTCGGTGAACGCGCGCGTCCCGTTGGCGAGGCACCGGATGGCCTCGTGCAGGCAGTAGGCGATGAGCGGCAGGGTCGCGTTGAGCTCGAGTTGCCCCTCGCGACCGCACGCCACCACGGTCTGCGCCAGGCCCTGGGCGTAGAGCGCGACCTGGCCGAGCATCTCGCACATCACCGGGTTCACCTTGCCCGGCATGATCGACGAGCCTGGCTGCGTCGCGGGTAGGCGCAGCTCCGCGAACCCGGCGCGCGGTCCCGAGCCCAAGAGGCGGAGGTCGTTGGCGACCTTGGTCAGGCTCGCCGCCACGGCCGAGAGCTGGCCCGCCACCTCGACGCAGTCGTCGCGAGACGCTTGGGCCTCGAAGTGGTTGCGCGCCTCGCGCACCGGGAGGCCGGTCTCCTCCTCGAGCACGCGGCAGACGTGGGCCGCAAAGCCCGGGGGTGCGTGGAGCCCGGTGCCCACCGCCGTGCCGCCAATCGCCAGCTCGCCGAGCACGAGCGTCGCCCGTCGCACGCGCTCCCCGGCCTTGCGGAGCTGCGCGGCGTAGCCCGAGAACTCCTGGCCCACGGTGATCGGCGTCGCGTCCATCAAGTGCGTGCGACCGACCTTCACGACGTCGCGCAGCGCCACGGCTTTGTCCTCGAGAGCGACGGCCAGGCCCGCCAACGCAGGACCCAGGTCGGCGGTGAGCGCGAGCGCGACGCTCAGGTGCAGCGCGGTGGGGATCACGTCGTTCGAGGACTGGCCGAGGTTCACGTCGTCGTTGGGATGCAACCCGTGGGCGGTGCCCAGCGCCAACTGCGCGGCGCGGCGCACGATGACCTCGTTGGCGTTGGTGTTGGTGGACGTGCCGGAGCCGGTCTGGAACACGTCGACCGGGAAATGCGCGAGGTGCTGACCCGCCGCGATCTCGCGCGCGACGAGCTGGATCAGGCGGCTCTTCTCGGGCGCGAGACGTCCGAGAGCCTCGTTCGCTCGGGCCGCCGCGAGCTTGACCAAGCCCAGGGCGCGGATGAACGGCGCGGGCAGGGCGTGGCCGCTGATGGGAAAGTGCAGCACCGCGCGCTGCGTGGACGCACCCCACAGCGATCCATCGGGGATCTCGATCGCGCCCATCGAATCCGGGGCCGTGCGCATGGACGCACCTCGTGCGTGGTGATCGACCGTCTGTGCGCGACTCGCCACGCGCCACGCGGCGTTTACAGGGAGGTGACGGCGAACGACCCGAAGTGGCGGATCGTGTGGGCGCCGTGGCTTTCGATCAGGGCCTGGAGGCCAACGAGCGCGGCGGGGTCGGCGAGCGGGATCGCGAGCACGAAGGCGCCTGCGTCCGCCGCGGCCTGGTACTGGTCGCGGTACTCGTTCTCCTCGCTGAGGATGTTCTCGAGCCCTTCCAGGAACCAGTCGGCGACCCCCGTCGCGGCGACTCGCTCGCGCGGCGACGCCTGGAGCAGCAGGCTCGACGTGAACCCCTGGGCCTGCAACGCCTGGCGG
>Ga0209726_10006649_pt1 | contig 13310 bp, 11 predicted proteins | sample Subgrocontami54m_FD_187453 | JGI IMG/M metagenome (GOLD analysis project Ga0209726, IMG submission 187453) | Subsurface groundwater microbial communities from S. Glens Falls, New York, USA - GMW46 contaminated, 5.4 m (SPAdes) (version 3) | ecosystem: Environmental > Aquatic > Deep subsurface >... | reverse complement strand
CCGCGCTGATGGTGACCCCGCCGATGCCCACCGCGCGCAGTCCAAACGGCTTGCCGAAGCGCCGATTGAGCCAGTCGGCTGTATACCCTCCCAGCGGAAACATGATCAGCATCACCAGGAACAGGATAGTTGTAGCGATCGCGCTCTCCTGCTTGCCAAGCTTCCGAACCTCCCCCAGGTAGTAATAGATCCAGTAAAAGAAAATGTATTCAAAATAGTCGATCGCGAAGTATCCGGCCGCCAGCTTCAACAGGCGGCGGTTCCGCAGCAGTTCCAACCAGCGGGCCGTGGTGGCTTGAGACTGCTGTGCGGGCTGTGCGCCTGGCTGATGGTCGCGCACCGTCCAGTACCAGATCAATCCAACGGCAACAGTGGCCATTCCGGCAAGCACGAAGGACACGCGCCAGCCATAGGAGCTGATCATCCAGGTGAACAGCAGAGGGGAGACGGCGCCGCCCAGTCCAGCGCCGCTATTCACGATGCCCATTACCCGCGCATGCAGGTGTGTGGGCATCCAGTTGAAGGTCATCCTGCCGGAAGCTGGATAGATCGGCGAAGTGAAGACGCCAAAAGCGAGACGGATGACGGCAAAGGCCGGGGCGACTCCAATGAGCGCCCCGAATCCGGGACGCCCGGCGGCGGCCAGCAAGGCGGTGCATAAGCCGGACCCCACAGCGAACGCCGTGAGAATGTTTCGCGGACCAAACCGATCCGCCCAGCGTCCCCCGGGGATCATGAGGATGGTGTAGCTCAGCAGAAAGGAGGAAAAAACAAACCCCATCTCCGTTTCTGAGATCGAGAACTCCCGCATGATTCCAGGAGCGGCAATGGAGAGAATGGTCCTGTCAAAATAGCTCATCACGCTGAACAGGAACATCAGCGTGACGATTCTGGTGCGCATTGGCGGTAATCTTACCAGAAAAGCCGTTACGGCACTGAGATTTAGCGCTTTAGCAAGCCCGCCGCGGACATCCAATCGCGCATCCGTTCGGTCCAGTTGTCCGTGGGTGCGTTCTGCTTCGGCATGCCGAAGCCATGTCCGCCGCGCGCGAATATATGCAGCTCGGCCGGGATCTTCGCCTCCTTGAGCGCCAGATAAATCTTGATCGAGTTGTCTTTCGGCGCCAGCCGGTCATCGTCGGCGTGTATGAGCAGCATCGGGGGCGCATCCGCGGGAAACTTGAGATCCGCCGGTGCCGCCGGGTAGACGCAAACCGCGAAGTCCGGACGGTTCTCCGGTCCATACCGCGCCGCCGCCGCCGCTGCGAAATAGCCTCCCGCTGAGAAGCCGATCACGCCAATCCGCTTGGGGTCGATCTTCCATTCCGCCGCCCGGGCGCGGACCATGCGGATCGCCTCCTGCGTGTCGGTAAATCCGAGCCCGCGTACCCGTTCGAGATCAGCCGGAGTCGTCTGATCTTGCAGCATCACCCGGTAGCGCACAACAAATCCAGCGACGCCGAGCGTGTTCAGCCACTTCGCAACGTCGTTGCCCTCTTTGTCGATGGCCAGATGCCGCCAGGCGCCCCCGGGCAGGATGATCACCGCCGCGCCATTGGCGTTGCCGGGTGCAGCCAGCATAGGGGTGATAGTGGGTCGAGTGACGTTGATCACCCGCCGGTGTTCGTCGTTGGGGCCGATCCGGATGGACTCCTTGTCCGGTGCCGGATCATTTGGCCAAAGCGGAATGGCCTGCGGTTCGGCCGCGCAGAGCACGGATAGCGTCAAAAGCGAGAGAAACAACAGTGTTCGGGGCACGCCGTGATTCTATCACTGCCCGAAGGAACAGGCCGCCCGGCCACGCCGGGATTGCCGTGGTTCAGTAAAGGAATCGCCGGGTAAGCGCCTAATCCTATAGCCTTGGGCTTCTCGATTAACGCGTGCGATTCTGTAAGCGCCCGAATAGCTCGCGGACAATCCTGTTGCTGTTCTGCGGCGATACTCCCATCGGCGTGCAATATCTTTCCGGATGGAATGGCTTGCTCGCGGCGCGCATGTTGTGGTTGTCGGTGGAGACGCTGAACTGCACGCCTGCCTTGGCGAGCGGTAGCGTCTCGGCGATCAGCGCCTCGCGGCAGGCCGGATCATCGAAATACTGCTCGGTGGCGCTGCTGATTTCGATGTAGATAGACCTGCCCTTCAGCAATGCGATCAGCTCCTCCTGTTCACCGTCCCGGAAGAAGCGGTACTCGCTGGAGGGAATCGTTCGCACGTCGCGCCCATCACGCTTCGCCGTTCTTTGAATGTTCTCGATCCGCATGGGGAACGGGTGGAACAGGATCATCGGCACCGGGAACTTTTTCTGGATCTCCAGGATCTGCTTCGCGCGGCGAATCAGCGTCGCGCCGTTGGGAGGTTCGCCTCCATTTTTCGGCGAGATGTGCCAGCCGATGGCGTCCGCCATCCGCATCGGCGCTTCCTCGACGCCGGTGTCCAATTCGTCTTCACTAATCTCCCAACCCTTGAAAATAGTCACATCCCTGCGGCGAGCCGCACGGTTGAAATCGTCGAACAAAGCCTTGTGCCCGGCGGCTCCCATCGCGTAGTGGCCGTCGAACCGCCTTCCCGCGAGCCAGGTTTCGTGCTGTTTCGGAGTGTGGCGGTAGAGTTCGAGATGATCGAGCAAAAGCAGGACGCGGCGTCCATCCTTGACGGCGAGATCGACCCACTGATGCAAAGCAACCGGCCGCTCCATGCCCGCATGCAAATGCATGTCGATTTCGCGCAGTGCAAACTCCTGGCCCGCGCAGAGGCAGGTGAGCGCGGCGGCGGCAACCAACCTTGGTATCACGCGAGCACTTCAGAAATGACGCGCCCGCCGATATCGGTGAGTTTCTTGTACCGGCCTGCGTGGAGGAAAGTGAGCCGGTCTTGATCGAGGCCCATCAGGTGCAACAAGGTAGCGTGCAGATCGCGCAGCGGAACCTCGTCGCCCGCCGCCCGTACGGAAAACTCATCCGTCTCCCCAAACGTGGATCCCGGCTTTAATCCGCCGCCCGCCATCCAACAAACGAGTCCGTATTGATTGTGATCCCGGCCCGGTTTGTCGCTGACCAGGTTATTGTCAAACGGAGTGCGCCCCATCTCGCTCAACCAGACCACCAGCGTGGAATCGAGCAGCCCGCGCGATTTTAGGTCCTTGAGCAACCCGGCGATGGGCCGGTCCACTTCCTGGCAATGCACCGGAAGCCGTTCCTGTATGTTGCCATGGTCGTCCCAACGGTCCCCGCCCGCCCCGTGGAGCAGTTTCACGAACCGCACGCCGCGCTCCACCATCCGCCGCGCCAGCAGACACTGCTTGCCGAACGGCTCTGTGACCGGTTCATCCAGACCATACAACTTCCGCGTGGCTTCCGATTCCTGCTTGAGGTCCACAAGTTCCGGCGCAGTGGACTGCATCCGGAACGCCAGCTCATAGGCGGCGATGCGCGCCTCCAACTCCTCGGTTTGGCTGCGCTGCTCCAGATGCTGTTCATTCATCCAGCGCAGCAAATCGAGTTCCTTCCGCTGCTGCGATTCTGTTATCGATGCCTTGCGGTTCAGATCGACAATGGGAGAGTCGCCGTTCCGGAATAGCGTCCCCTGGTAGGCGGCCGGAAGATACCCGTTCCCCCACACGCCGGCCCCGCCGATGGTGGCGCCGCGCCGGTCTCCCATCACGACGAACCCCGGCAGATCCTGATTCTCGCTACCCAGCCCGTAAGTCATCCAAGCGCCAATAGAGGCGCTGCCCGGGAATTGATTGCCGGTGAGTGTGTGGTAGACGGCCGGCCCGTGATTGTTGTTATCCACCTTGATCCCGTGCACGAACGCGAGGTCGTCGGCAACAGTGGCCAGATGCGGCAGCAGCGAGGAAAGATAACGGCCGGATTGTCCGTGCTGGCGAAACGGCCAGTACGGCGGGATGATACGATTGGGCGCGGCGGAAAAAGTCAGCAGCTCGCCGGTGGTGTTTTTCGCGGCGGGCATCTGCTGGCCGGCCAAACGCACCAGCGTCGGCTTGAACTCGAACAGATCCATCTGGCTCACGCCGCCTTCCATGAACAGGAAGATGCAGCTTTTGGCCTTGGCGGGGTGGTGTTGCGGTTTGGGCCGCATGGGGAACGTCGTGGTTGCCGCGCGGGCCTGCTCCACGGTGAGCAGGTCCAGCAGTGCCATTCCGCCCAAGCCGAGATAGGCGTCCATTAAAAGCTGTCGTCGTGAGCGCAACATCTACTCCAGATACTACTCCAAATACAAAAACTCATTCGAATTCAGCACCACTCTGCTGGCCGCTTCCAGTGTATCGTCAAACTGCGCGAACCTGCGCCGCTCGGCCGCCGTCGGCGGACGGCTTAGCACGATCTCGAACAGGCGGGCCAGGCTGGCATCCGCATCGGGCCCGGCCTCACGCCGCACGCGCGCGGCCAGATGCGCCGCTTCCTGATGCACCAGCGTCCCATTCATCAGCGACAAAGCCTGCAGCGGGGTGGTGGTGGAGCTGCGCCGGTCACAGGATTCGCTAAAGGCGGACGCATCGAAGGCCGCCATCATCGGCAACGGTAATGACCGTCTTTGGAAAATGTAGACCGAGCGGCGAAGCGCGTCGTCCTCCTTGTCATTCGGCTCCCACATGAGACCGCCGGTCCTGCCGTATCGGGCAAAGTCGGCGAGGTCTTCCGGGAGCGGCGGAAACACGCTGGGTCCGCCGCGCTCCTCGTTCAACCGCCCGCTGCAGGCGAGGATGCTGTCGCGGATCGCCTCTGCTTCCAGACGCCGCCGGTTGAAATGCGCCATCAGCCGGTTGTCCGGATCAGCCGCGGCAACCTTGGCCGCATCCGGATGATCGGCGGACTGGCGATAGGTACTGGATGTGAGAATCAGGCGATGCATCGCCTTCACGTTCCAACCGGAATCCATGAACGTGACCGCCAGCCAGTCGAGCAGCTCCGGGTGGCTCGGCCGGTCGCCGTTCTTGCCGAAGTCGCTCGTGGTCCGGATAATGCCTTGCCCAAAGTGATACTGCCACAGGCGGTTCACGAACACTCGCGCCGCAAGCGGGTTATCCTTCGAGGCGATCCACTTGGCCAGCGTCATGCGCCACCCCCGCGTCGGGAACTGCCGGTAACGGTCCGTTTCCAGCACGGCGGCGTTGCTGTTTCCAGTGATGGCGGTCAGGAAACCCGGCTCGACGGATTCACCCTTGAGACGGTAGTCGCCGCGCAGCAGGATGTGAGTTGGCTGGATGTCGGGCCCGGTGGGCGGTCCCGGAACCTGGTTCACAGCCAGCACGGATGTTCCCCAACGGTTCATCCGGCGGCGGTAAATGTCCAGCATGCCGTCGAGCTCGGCGAAGCGATTCTTCTCCTCCTCAGTGAAGATGGATTTGCCCGAGTATTTTGCGACAGCCTCGCCGCGTACGTCCGCCGTTGTGAGGGCGTCGAAGCGGGCCAAGGGATCTATGCCGGGCTTTGCGTAGGCCGCCTTGAGCTGGACGAGCAAAACGGCTTCGTAGGCATCGAGCGGTTCCTGTTCCTCTTTATCCAGCGTGCGATTGGCGTCCTCGAGCAGCTCGGCATGACGATCCTTGTCTTGCTGGCTAAAGATGCGGTTTCCAGCCAGCTTCAGCTCCAGACGAAGGTCGGCCTTGGTGAGATCCTTGCCTTCGGCGCGGTGCTTCCTCGCCTCGATCAGCTTGACGAGCAGCCTTTTCTCAAACTCATCGAGCTCTTTTTTCTCCGGACCCGACTTCAACTTTTCCCCGTACTCCTTCACTTTCGCGGCCGCCTTTTCGGCGAAGCCCTTGTCCGCAAAGGGAACGCTCAGGTTGCCCGCGGCCTGCGTGGTTTGAAAGAACGCCTGGAAACGGTAATAGTCTTTCTGCGGAATAGGATCGTACTTGTGGTCGTGACAGCGCGCGCACCCCACCGACAGGCCAAGGAAAACAGAACCCGTCGCGGAGGTCACTTCGGCAAGGTAGTTGGCCCGCACTTCAGCCGCCACAAGATTGGAGCGGTCCCATGGCGCAACGCGCAGGAATCCGGTCGGGACGTATCCCTGCGCGTGCGGCTGGTAGTTGTTGCGCGTCTTGCTGTGCTCGTCGCCGCCGGCCAGTTGCAGTGTCACAAAGCGGTCATACGGCATGTTCTGATTGAAGGCGTCGATCACCCAGTCGCGGTAGCGCCACGCGTTGCCGATCGCCCCGTCGCCCTCCAGGCCGCTCGTCTCTCCGTAGCGCGCCAGATCCAGCCAGTGGCGGCCCCACCGTTCCCCGTATCGTGGATCGGCCAGCAGCCGGTCCACTAGTTTTTCGTAGGCGTCCCCGGATGGGTCCTGTTCAAAGGAGGCCACCTCCTCCGGCTTTGGTACGATCCCGAGCAGGTCCAGGTAAAGCCGGCGTGCCAGCGTCCGCTTGGATGCCTCCGGCGCGGGACCCAATCCCTTCGACTCGAGTTTCGAAAGGACGAACGCGTCCAGGCCCCCGCGCCCCCAGGCAGCATCCTTGGTGGCGGGGAGTGCCTGCTTCACCGGTTTTTCAAACGGCCAGCGCCACTCAGTCACTGGAGATACGGAACGCGGAGGCAAGGAAGCGATCCAGGCCTCGATTGCCGCGATCTCCCGTGCGGGCATCTCTCCGGCAAGTGGCATTTTCGGCGTCAACTCGCCCTTGATCATGCGAATGATCGGGCTTTGACCGGGATGCCCAGGGACCACCGCTACCCCGTGCTTGTTGCCTCCCCGCATCACCGAGTCCAGGTTGACTACCGAGAAGCCCGACGCTGGTTCCTTGCTCCCGTGGCAGGCGGCACACTGCCGCTGCAGCAACGGTTCCACCTCACTCGTATAAGAATCGGCGAGCGCCACCGATGCCAGCACCGGGATGGCCCATAGGAGTTTCATTTCTGTTTAAGAATACTATGTTCTGGAGATCCGGGGAGTCCGGCTGAGGGCGGGCTGAAGCCCGCCGCAAGCCGAGGCTTGCCCCACATTGGCAGTATCATGGCCCAGGAACGGGACAACCGTGGCTCTCAAAAATGTAGAAACTCCCACTGCAGCGGCAAGTGGTAGAGGGGCAGGAGGTTGAGGGGCTGGTGGGTTCGTTTCGTCATTTTTGGTAACGGGTGCAGGCGGGACAGCCTCGGGTTGGGCTTGGAGGCGGAGTTGCTGGATTCTGAGCAGGTCAGAGAGAGCGCGGGAGTAAGAGCGGCGGAGGCGGGCTTCGATGCGATGGTAGATCTGGAGTGAATGAGCCTCGGGCTGGGCGGTGAAGTGAGCGATGGCCAGGGAGAGGCGGGCCGGTTCGGAGATGAACTCAGATTCCCTTTCGAGATCGGGTTGCTGGCGGAGCATTTCCATGTCGAGGGTGGCGGATTCGGCATACCAATAACGGCGGATGCGCCAGTGGGCAGCGGCCATTTCCTCGACGAGCCCGATTTCGGGCAAGCCGACGGGATTGAAGCGAGCGATGAAGTCGAGGAGCAGGGAATGCCAGTCGGCTGGGTCTTCATTGCCGAGGAGAATGGCATCAGAGTAGCCACCGTGGCGGATGGCATTTTTTGATGAACGAGCTTTGCCTTCGTGCGAGATGGGGCCTCGGGATTTCGCGCCATTGGCGCGAGAGGCGGCGGCCTTCTTTCATTCTGTGCGTTTATCAGACATGTCAGCGAACCTCCGTGAAAGTGTTTGGGAAAAGAAAAAGGGCGGATAGCGACGTGACAGTCCGCTATCCACCCGTACCGATTATGACATGGGGATTGATGGACTTAATCTTGATTTCTGTTAAGTTATTGGAAATAGTGTGAAGATATTGTTGGAATTGTTGTGATCGTTTACCGGCCTGGAGAACCTGGAGAGGATGGGGGCCTTTGCGCTTCTGAGGAACACGCGGACAAGTTGTTGAAAAAAGATCTTCTCGCAAAGACGCAAAGAACGCCAAGCCGGAGCCGCCTTCGAAAGGAAAGTTCCTCCACTGTATGGTCCCGCGTACTCGGGCGCCTTGCTTTTGAGGAACTCGCGCAAAACGGAGCTGTGGTACGCGGCGATAACCCGCTGTTTCTGGCCAGTTTGGGGGCGCGGACGGGGCCCTTTGCGCTTGGACTGTAAAGCGTCACTTGACGCCCCACACCCTCCGTGGTAATGTGTATCGATGAAGATCCGGAACGTGATCCACCGGGGTCTGAAGCGTTTTATCGAGCGCAATGATTCCTCCGGTTTGTCACCGGCGGTCCTTGAGAAGGTCCGCAACATCGTGACCTTTCTACAGGAGATGGAGGATGCCCAGGAACTACGCGACATTTCAAGCTGGAGAGTTCACCAACTCACTGGGAATCGCAAGGGAACATGGAGCCTCACCGTGACCCCGAATTGGCGGATCACTTTCGGGATCGATCGGGGCAAAAAAGAAATTCTAAATTTGGACTATGAAGACTACCATTGACGGAGAGAAAACCATGATACGTATGGCACGTCCGGCTCATCCGGGACAGTTCATCAGGATGGAAGTGATTGAGCCCCTGGGATTGTCGGTTACCGCGAGCGCCAAGATCCTTGGTGTGACGCGACCCGCCTTGTCGGCTCTGCTCAACAGCCGCGCGGCGCTTTCGCCGGCGATGGCCATGCGGATCGAGAAGGCTTTCGGGGTGAAGATGGACACGCTTCTGCGGATGCAGACGGCCTACGAGATCGCCGAGGCGCGCGACAGGGAAGGAGATATTAGGATCAAACGGTACGTCCCGAAGCGTAGCCAGCCAAGGGAACCGACGCACGCCTGAAGGCGAGGCGGTTGACGATGAAGACCGTCAATGGGTAGGACAAAGCCGTTGAAATCGTTAAGCGCGCGCCCGCACGGCGGTGGGTTTCTCAGACATGTCAGTGAACCTCCGTGAAAGTTTTTGGGAAAGGAAAAAGGGGCGGATAGCGGCATGAAAGTAACCTGCCCCACACTCCAGTCACGGCTGGCCGAGAAATATTTTAGACTTGTAAGTGATTGATATTACTGCTATTTTCTTTATTGATATAGCGCAGACGACCGGGGTGCTAGTTCGGCGAGGCTGGTAGATTGGGGTATGCACTGGGGGAGTTTGATTAATCGAGGAGTTTGGAGGAGGAAGGTCGTCCTGGGAACGATTCTGGGAAAGGAGGATTTGGTTGATTTTGTGAGGGGGCGATTGGGCCTGGACCTGGATGAGCAACAGGAGGGGTTGCTGCGGAATGGTGGCTCGCGGGTGCTGTTGAATTGCACGCGGCAATGGGGCAAGACGACTGTGACGGCGGCGAAGGTTGTGCACCGGGCATGGACCGAGGGGGGAGTCACGGTGATTGTGGTGAGTCCGAGTGCGCGGCAGAGCGGGGAGTTCCTGCGGAAGGTGAAGGGGTTTGTGAGGAAGCTTGGAGCGGTGGTGAAGGGGGATGGGGACAACCGGTTGTCGGTGAAGCTTGCAAACGGGTCGCGAATAGTTGGGCTGCCTGGGGTGGAGGCGACCGTACGGGGATTTTCGGCGGTGTCCCTGGTGGTGGTGGATGAGGCGGCGCGCGTAAAGGATGAGATGTTTCAGGCGGTGCGGCCGATGCTGGCGGTGAGTGGTGGAGAGTTGTGGTTGTTGTCGACGCCAGCGGGGCAGAGCGGGTATTTTGGGGAGGCGTGGAGTTTCGGGGAGGAGAACTGGCTGCGGATGCAGGTTCGAGCGGACGAGTGCGGGAGGATCTCTCGGGAGTTCTTGGAGAAAGAGCGGTTGGGGATGACAGAGAAGCAGTTCGGGCAGGAGTATTTGTGCGAGTTCAATGAGGTGGATGGCGGGGTGTTTGATCCGGCGGCGGTGCGGGATATGTGGGATGAGAGTGTGGAGGAGTTGGTGATTGATTGACGCGAGCGGATGATTGGCCGCGGATGGACGCAGATGAACGCGGATAAGGCGCGGAGGGGGAGAGGGATGGAGGAGAAGCGGTATTTTGTTGGGGTGGATTTGGGGCAACGGCGGGATTATACGGCGATTGCTGTTTTGGAACGGGTGGTGGAGCGTGTGTATGGGCGGGACTTTATCCAATTGAAGCACGTGGAGGAGAGCGTGCAGCGGCATTACCGGTTGCGGTATTTGCGGCGGTTGGGTTTGGGGAGCGGGTATGAACCGGGTGTGGAGTCCGTGCGGCGTGTGGTTATGGGGGCGGAGATGCGCGGGCGTTATGAAGTGGTGGCGGATGCGACGGGAGTGGGGGCGGGCGTGGTGGAGATGCTGAAGCGGGCGTGCGGGGCGGTGACAGCGGTTGTGATCACGGGAGGGAGCAGCGCACATGTATCGGACGGGCGCTGGCTGACGCCGAAGAAGGATCTTATCGGAGAGTTGGGACTAATGCTGGAGCAGCGATTGTTGCGAGGGGTGGCAGGGTTGAAGGAGCGTGGGCAACTGGAGCGGGAGTTGTTGGGGGCCGATCCAGTTGATTGTTGATTTCCCGTTGGTCCCTCCGCGAAGGGGCTGAAATATCACGGCAAGTCTGCTCGCCGGCAACAGAGGCTATCCGGGCCGCACCCGGCTGTGAGGAACAACGATGGTGCGTTTCGGAACACCGGCCGCAGTTGCCGGCTTTGCCCCAGCATGATCAGCGGCGGATGCGGCTTCAGCCGGCGCCTCTGAACCGGCTCTTGTGGCGACGGCATGTTCGGCGGCCTTTTCCTGCGCTGGACTCGACCTTGTCGCCGTGGCCTTCAACAGGTTCAAGATCGATGCGGGCTCCGGTGCAACCGAGTCCAGATAGTCCATCCCCACCACCGATATCTGTAGGTTGCTCTTGTCGTCGCTAATCGCGTAGCCCTTCTGCTTGAGGTACCAGATGGAAAAGTTCAGCTCCTCCGGAGTCCCCGAGATCATCCCTTCGATCTGCTTTAACGACAAGCTGGGACGCAATGGATTTTGCCGCCGCCGGTCATAGAGAACGCACAATATGCAATTCCGCCGCGGCATCTCCGTCGTCATCATGTTGAAGAATGCATCGCCCCCGAACTTCGGTCCGCTATCTTTACCGGACCCGGCCCGAACGGAATCGAACATCTGCTTGGTCACAGGGTCGGACAATACCTCAAAGGCCAGTGTCACAGCCTCGTACAGGGCCTGATCCGCTGTTTGCTTGTTGCCAGAGTGGTACTTGGGCGCCAAGTGGCTGTAGGCCCGCTGGATCACTTCAGAACTGGCGTCTTGATCAACCCCCAAAACCTGGTAGTGGTCCTGGAATTTCCCCGCTAACGGTGCACTCATAAGAGCTTGAATCGGCCGAATTCCGCCCAGACTGCATAGCCACAAAGCTTATTCGTAGCGGAGCGCTTCGATCGGGTCTATGGCCGCCGCCTTCATGGCCGGATAGATCCCGAACACAACTCCGACCGCCACGGAAACCCCAAAGGCGACGACAACCGACATCGTGGTCACAATCGTTTTCCATTCCGCCGTGGTCGCGATCAACCAGCTTAGAAATACTCCGAACCCGATCCCCAGAATGCCGCCGCCCACGGAAATGAGCACCGACTCGGTCAGAAACTGCCGCACGATGTCGGGGCGGCTCGCCCCCACCGCGCGCCGCACTCCGATTTCGCGAGTCCTCTCCATCACCGTCGCCAGAACAATGTTCATGATCCCGATCCCGCCCACCAGTAATGAGATGGCCGCGATCGCCACCATGACGTAGGTGAAGATGGTCTGCGTCCGTTTCTGCTGCTCCAGCAAAGCCGCTGGAATGGTTACGCTGAAATCCGGTGTATTCCGGTGCGTGGAATTCAATATGGCCGTCACCACCTTGGCCGCCTGCTGGCTATCCTCACTCGCCTTTAAACGTATGTCCAGACCTTCCAACTCATCCTTGAGGAATGAGCTGGAATCCCAAAACCTGTATTGCGATGTCGCCAGCGGCACGTACACCACATTGTTGCGGTCCTGCGTCGCCGCCGAACCACCTCCACTGGCCCCGCCGAACCGCTCCGCCAGCACCCCCACCACCTGCAGCCACGTGTCGTTGATCTTCACCTGCCGCCGCACCGCCGATCCATAACCGAGCAGATTCACCTTCGCCGTTTCCCCCAGGACGCACACCGCCAGCGCGGACTCTTCATCGGCCGGTTCCAGAAAACGCCCCTCCACCACACGCAGATTGTGTATCGGAGCGTAGCTGGGCCGTACGCCCATCAGCCCTGGTACCGGCCCGTTTGGCTTTGGCAGCACCCGCGCCGGAAACAGGCTCCGCCGCGGCGAGATCAGCTCCAAGCCCTCCAGGTTCGATTCCAGAATCCGCACGTCCCGCTCGGTCAACCCAGGCGAATTCCGTCGCCGCTGCTGCATCTCCTCCGCGCTCGTCATCGGCCGCGAATCCACCAGGATGTTCCGCACCCCCATTTGTTCAATGAACCGCAGCGACTCCTCCCGCGCTCCGGCGCCAATGGCAAGCATCCCGATCACAGACCCCACCCCAAACACGATCCCGACCGCGGTCAGGAACGTACGGGCCTTTTGCGCACGCAGATTCCCGGCCGCTTCGCGCAAATCCGTGAACAGGGTCCGCGATCGCCGCTTCATTTCGCCAGCGCCTTCATAGCGCCGCCTTTACTGTCCGACTTGCCGGCCGCTTCCCGTGTCTGATCGGGATTGGCCAGCGCGATCAGGTCGCCCTCCTTGACTCCCGTCAATACCACCCGGCTTTCGCTTCTCTTCACCAGCTTGACATCGTGAGGTACCCAGCCATCCGCCTGTTTGAGGTAAACAAAACTGCGGTTATCGCTCTCAAACAGCGCCTGCGCCGGGATCCACAACACCCCCTTCAACGCATCGGTGTGGATCACCATCCTCGCGCTCATGCCGGGCCGCAGGTCCGCTGTGGGGTTGTCCACCGCCACCTTGATTTCCACGCGCCGGTCCCAAGGAGGCCCTGTCGTGCCGCCCAGGTTCAAAATCTTTCCCTGAAACTTGACCGACGGCAGGGCCAGTATCCGGATGTCCGCCGGCTGGCCCACCGCCAGGTGGCCACGGTCCTGCTCATTCACCCGCGCCGTAATCTCAAAGCTTCTCAGATCGGGAATCTGCGCCACCCCCATCCCCGCCCGCACCGTGTCACCCGGCTGGAACAGCGGGAACTGCATTCCGCCGAAATAGAAATTTGTGTTCGTGTTCCGCTCCACCGAAACGTAGCCCGCCGTCGGAGCTTTCAACGTCATCATGTCGATGTTGCGCCGCGCCGTCTCTGACTGCACCGTTGCCTTCTTTACCGCCGCTTCCTGAATCGCGATCGAGGCTGCCGCCGCCGCTTTCCTCTGCGGGTAGTCCCGCTCCAGCTTCTCCCGCCTCTCCCTGGCCCCT
>Ga0209726_10006645_pt1 | contig 13314 bp, 11 predicted proteins | sample Subgrocontami54m_FD_187453 | JGI IMG/M metagenome (GOLD analysis project Ga0209726, IMG submission 187453) | Subsurface groundwater microbial communities from S. Glens Falls, New York, USA - GMW46 contaminated, 5.4 m (SPAdes) (version 3) | ecosystem: Environmental > Aquatic > Deep subsurface >... | reverse complement strand
AATGAATTTTTTAACGACATCGTCGGGATAATGCCGGTAGCCCACAATGTTCTGGCCGCGCAGCAGCATCTGAAGTTTTGTATTGGGCAGGGCCTTTCTTAAATCCCTGAGCCTCTGCCACGGATCTTCCCTTAAAAACCTGAGGCAGGTGTCAAATGTTGCGCCGCCCCACACCTCAAGGCTGAAATATCCCACCTTATCAAGTTTTTCCGCAATAGGCAGCATATCCTCTGTCCGCATTCTTGTTGCAAGAAGCGATTGATGCGCATCCCTTAAGACCGTGTCGGTGATTTTCACCCTCGGATTTTTGGTTTTATTTTTGGACATATATTCTCCAATCCTGCCTCTTGCTGTATTCAAAATCCATGATACGCTGCAATCGCCGCGGATATAGCCGCCACCTTATCAATCGGGTCTTCAAATTCAGCGTAATCCAGAAGCTCCGGCTTTCTGTCTATATAGCCGGTGTCAAAATTGCCGCTTCTGAAATCCGGGTCATTCATTATCTTTCTCAGAAACGGGATTGTGGTCTTTACCCCGCGTATTACAAATTCATCCAAAGACCTGTTCATCCTCCTTACAACCTCATCCCAATCCATGCCGCGCACCACCAACTTTGCCACCATGGAGTCGTAATAGTCTGGTATTACATAATCCTTATATATTGCCCCGTCTATCCTCACGCCAATGCCGCCCGGCGAATAATACGCAGTAACCCTCCCGCCGTTCGGGCGGAAATTATGTTTCGGGTCCTCTGCGCATATCCGGCATTCCATTGCAAAACCCCTTATCAGGATATCTCCCTGTTTAATGCCGAGCGGCTTGCCTGCGGCTATCTCTATCTGTTTTTTAACAAGGTCAATCCCTGTTATCTCTTCTGTTATTGTATGCTCAACCTGTATCCTTGTATTCATCTCAAGGAAGTAAAAATTCCTTTTGTCATCAACAAGGAATTCCACTGTCCCTGCATTCGTATAATCTGCGGCCATTGCAGCCGTTACAGCGGCATTGCCCATCTTTTCTCTCATGGCATTATCAAGTATAAGCGACGGCGCAATCTCTATGAGTTTCTGGTGCCTCCTCTGGATTGAGCAGTCCCTTTCGCCGAGATGGATGATGTTCCCGTGCTTATCCGCAAGGATTTGAAATTCTATATGATGGGCCTTTTCGATATATTTTTCAATAAATACATCGGATACGCCAAATGCCGCCTTTGATTCAGAACGGGCAATCTCCATATTTTTTATAAGCCCTTTTTCATCCCTTGCAACCCTTAATCCTCTTCCGCCGCCTCCGCCGGACGCCTTTATCATTACAGGATAGCCAATCTCTTTCGCAAATGCCTTAGCCTCATCCATATCCTTAAGGCTTCCTTCAGTCCCGGGGACAATCGGCACGTTTGCCTTTCTCATCAACTCCCTTGCCTTTACCTTGTCGCCCATGTTGGCAATGGCCTTGCTGGTTGGGCCGATAAAGGTTATGCCGTTTTTTTCGCACAGTTCGGCAAAGCTTGGTTTTTCAGAAAGAAAGCCATAGCCGGGATGAATGGCGTCCACGCCAACCTTAAGGGCAAGGTCAACAATCCTATGGATATTAAGATAGCCTTCAATAGGGCCTGGGCCTACAAGATAAGACTCGTCAGCCTTCTTGACATAAAGGGAAGTTGCATCAGCCTCTGAATAGATGGCAACAGTGGCGATATCAAGTTCCTTGCACGCCCTTATGACCCTTGTGGCTATCTCTCCTCTGTTTGCTACAAGAACTTTTTTAAACATAAAATTTCCTTGCAAGAGCAGGTTTACCCCCACACCAAAATCTTTGGTGTGGGGGTTTAAAATTAGCCTATTTAATCATTTCCTGTCAAGCCTAATTGTCAATATTTTGCATGTAAATTTTGTGCTATAATAGAAACTTAAGGCTGAAGGCTTGAGTTGCATTATAACTTAACCCTTTTAGGGTTGAAAATGGGAGGCAGTCTATGAAAAAGGTTTTAATACCACTGGCGCAGGGTTTTGAAGAAATAGAGGCCCTTGCTGTTGTAGATATTTTACGGAGGGCAGGGATAGAGGTGATAATGGCAGGAACGACTGACAACCCTATAGAAGGAAGAAATAAGATAAAAGTTCTGGCGGACGCATCTCTTGATTCTGTAAAAGGTGAAGACTTTGATATGATTGTCCTGCCAGGCGGCGCGGTTGGCACGGAAAATCTCAAAAAGGATATGCGAGTAAAAGAAATCGTAGAAAGGCTTTACAAAAAAGGGAGATTTGTAACCGCCATCTGCGCTGCGCCCACAGTGCTTTCAGCTATTGGCATTACAGAAGGGAAAACTGTCACGAGCCATCCCACTGTCAGGGCAAAGCTGGACAAAGAAAAAATTTCAGATGACAGGGTGGTTGTTGACGGCAATATAATCACAAGCCAGGGGCCCGGCACAGCCATAGAATTTGCATTTAAGCTGGTGGAGATGCTTTTGGGAAAAGAAAAGGTCGCAGAGGTTAACAAAGGGGTGCTGGCGAGGATTTAACTATTTGTAACCCGCTGTATGCACCTATAGATTATATCCGTCATCTTTTTGATTTCTTCCTTTGTTATGCTCAACGGCGGCATTATGACAATGGTGTCGCCGAGCGGTCTTATGATAAGCCCGTGTCTTCTTGCCTCAATACAAACTTTGTGGCCGACCCTTTCTTCTGCCGGAAAAGGCTCTTTTGTCCTTTTATTCCTGACCAACTCTATGCCTGCCATAAGTCCTTTGTGCCTCACATCGCCTATATGGGACAAGGCTTTAAAATCTTCTACCAATCCGGATAATAATCCAATCTTTGGCTTAAGTTTTTGGAGCGTTTTTTCTTTTTTAAATATGTTTAGATTAGCTATAGCGGCCGCACAGCCCAACGGATTTCCTGTGTAAGTGTGGCCGTGAAAAAATGTCTTAAATTCCTCGTATCTTCCAAGGAATGCCTTATAAACCTTTTCTGTTGTAAGTGTTGCGGCAAGCGGCAGATACCCGCCGGTTATACCCTTTGCAAGACAGAGAAAATCAGGGGTTACATTTTCATGCTCGCACGCAAACATCTTTCCTGTCCTTCCAAAGCCTGTTGCAACCTCATCTGCAATTAGTAAGACATTATATTTTGTGCATAGTCTTCTTACCTCTTTTAAAAACCCTGGCGGCGATACAACTATGCCCGCAGCGCCCTGAACGATTGGCTCAATAATACATGCTGCTATTTCATTATGGTATTTTTTGAGTATGTCTTCAAATTTTTTAATGCAGGAGATTTTGCAATCAGGATAGGTTTTATTTATCGGGCATCTGTAGCAATACGGATAATATGCCTTGAATGCGGGGAATAATAACGGCTTATATTTTTTTACAAATACATCAATCTCACCAACACTCATAGAGCCGAATGTATCGCCGTGATATGCGCCGGTGAAGGATATAAACTTTGTTTTTCTGCCCCCTGTTTGTTGTTTCCAGTATTGAAATGCCATTTTCAAAGCAATCTCAACTGCTGTAGAGCCATTGTCTGAATAAAAAACCTTTGTCAGACCCTTTGGCGCAATCTTTACAAGTTTTTCCGCTAATTCAATAGAAGGAACATTTCCGAGTCCAAGGAGTGTGGAATGGCTTATTTTGTCAATCTGTTTTTTTATAGCATTATCTATCTCTTTTTTCCTGTGCCCGTGGACATTGACCCAGAGAGACGAAACTCCGTCAAGATATTTTCTGCCATAGATATCTATAAGATAATTCCCTGCGCCTCTTTCAATAATAAGCGGGTCATCCTTTTCCCATTCCCTCATCTGTGTAAACGGATGCCACAGGTATTTTTTGTCTAAAACTTTGAGCCTGCTATTTCTCGCCATAGCAATCCGCAATCTTTTATGCGCTCTCTATAAAAATCCGGTCAGGGTCTTCCAGATAGTTTATTACCTTGTTTAAAAACTGGGCTGCCTCTGCGCCGTCAATGACCCTGTGGTCAAAGGTGAGGGAAAGGGATATGATCTTTCTTATTACAATCTGACCATCCTTTACCCACGGTCTGTCTGAAATCTTTCCTGTGCCGAGGATTGCCACATCCGGATAGTTTATGATAGGCGTTGCATAAGTGCCGCCGAATGAACCAAAATTGGATATTGTAAATGTGCTTCCCTTAAGCTCCTCAAGTTTTATCTTTCTTTCCTTTGCCTTGTCGCTCAATTCCTGAAGCTCCTTTGCCAGTTCCAGAATTGTCTTTTTATCCACATCCTTTACAACAGCCACCATAAGCCCTTCCGGCGTATCAACAGCAACGCCGATATTATAATATTTTTTAACTACTATCTCCTCACCTGCCTCATCAACAGACGCATTGAGCATTGGGTGTTCTTTCAGGGCATGCTGAACAGCCTTCATTAAAAACGGCAGGAATGTAAGCCTTATCCCCTTTGACAGAGCAATCTTTTTTTCCTTTTCCCTCAGCCTCCAGAGCGCCGATACATCTGCATCATCCATGCCGGTAACAAATGCGGCTGTGCGCATGCTTGCCAGAAGATTCTTTGCAATACTCCGCCTTACGCCTTTTATCGTAACCCTTTCAACAGAACCATACTGGTCTTTTGTTATATCCTTGCCCCCGCCTGATGCCTTTACTACATCTTCCTCTGTTATCCTTCCCATTAAACCAGTGCTTTTTACCTTTTCAATATCTACGCCAAGCCTCTTTGCAAGGCTTCTAACAGCAGGTGTTGCCAAAATATCTTCTGCCTCCGGCAGGCGGCCAACGACACCAAAAGATTTCTTCTCTTCTTTCTTTTCCTCTAAACTTTCTGCGATGGTAAGCAGGACATCGCCCACCTTTGCAATCTCGCCTTCTATTTTCCTTATCTTCTGAACATAGCCCTTTTTTGGCGAAGGCACTTCAACAACAGCCTTATCCGTCTCAACCTCAAGAATAGCCTGATGCTCATTAACAGCATCGCCTTCTTTGACAAGCCACCGCCGTATCTCACCTTCTGTTATTCCTTCGCCTAAGTCCGGCAAAACAAAATCAAAAGACATAACACCTCCTACATCCCGTCTTTATCATAGGCATATCCCATCTTAGCCTTCAACATGCCGTCAAATCTCATCAGGCTTTTATATATCGCCTTTGCAATCGCGTCCTGTGTTTCGTTTGATGTCAATCGCTTTGCATCCCTTGCATTTGATATAAACCCCACCTCTACAAGCACTGCCGGCATTGCAGCGCCGGCAAGCACAATAAAAGGGGCCTGCTTTATACCGCGGTTTTCCACCTTCAGTATACGGCAGAGGCTTTCCTGAAGCATCTCTGCCAGTTGGCCGCTTTCATTTAAAAACTCTGTCTGTGCCATATCCATCAAGATAGTCTTCAGGTCATCGGCCCCTTTGCCGTCTTTTTTATCTCCGGCAGAGATTGCAGCATTCTCAAAATCAGCCGCCCGTTTTGCATCTTCATCGGATGCGCCAAAACTTAAGAAATATGTTTCAACGCCGGATGCCCCTTTTCTATATGCTGCATTGGCATGGATGCTTATAAAAAGGTCTGCCTTATTTTTATTTGCAATTGCAGTCCTTTGTTCCAGAGGAATGAATGTATCATCCGATCTTGTGAGGATCGTATTTATTCCGGTTTTCCGGGAAATGAGTTTCTCCAGTTTTTTTACAATTGCAAGATTTATATCCTTTTCCTTTATTCCCGAAGGCCCGATGGCCCCAGTATCCTCTCCTCCATGGCCGGGGTCTATGACTATTGTTTTTAATACGCCGACCTTGAGATTTTGCGCTTCAACAAAGAATGAGTGGGCAGTAAAGGCGGTTGCAAGATGCAAGACACAAGATACAAGCAAAAAACCGGCAATCTTAAATTTATAATTTGTATTTCGTATCTTCATGTAAGATTTTTCAAGAAAAGGCATTATATCCTGAATTACTTTATCAGTAAGATAACGATTAAACTGTGCGGCGCAGTGAAATGAAGGCCTCACGAGTGATTCGTTAGGCTATTTCTCGATTAATCGATATTTTTCCTTCATTATATTTGTGAATCAACATTGAGATAAGGGATTGATATGGTATACCTTCTTCGATTGCTTTCGCCCGAATTTTCTTTAAATCTCGTTCAGTCATTCGGATATTGATACGCTTTTGTTTGTTGAGGCTATAGCCGGCATATTCCTCGTATTGTTTCTTTTCCTTTTCATTGAGGTCGGAAACCCATTCCTCATTTTCAAGTGATTTTGCCAATTTCCTCTCTTCTTTGTCCAAATACGCTTCCCTTTTCATCTTTTGCCTACTATTGTATTTATTTGCGACCTAGCCAGTTATTGAGCAGTTTCTCTACTTTATCAGAATTTTTTTACCAACTCAAGCAGATTATAAATTCAAATAAAAATCTGTCCATGCTCCCCTTTATCCCTCTATGTATAAAATAATATATATCGCCTGCTGATGAACCAGCCGGCTTGCTTCTTTCTTCCAGTATATCCTGCCACCTCTTACTGTCCCCGTATACAAACCTCACCAGTTGAGAATATGTATCCTTACCCAATTTAAGCTCAATACCGCAGATAGCCATTTCCCCCCTTTTTTTAGATGTTTTTATCTTACCGCCAAATTCATAATTATCTCCGTAACTGTCAGAGATTTTAATAATAACATATTCACTATCCTGCTCAATGGAAAAAGGCGGCGCCATCTCTATACTAATGCCTGTTAAAGAAATATCTTTTATTTCTCCTTTGATTGATTGGTTCAAACAGGGGGAAAACAGGTCCACGCTTCCCTTTTTTACCCGCGCACGGTGGTAATGGCGAGCCTGTTCCCTCTCCCAGAAGGCGCCTAATGTCACAATGGCAAGTATGAGGTTATATGCACACCAGAAAAAGATTATGAGGACAACGCTGCGGAACAGCGGAAAATAAAACCACTTGAATATTGCCAGCGGTATGGCTGCAAGATTGATAAGCAGCCGGGGAGGATGAAAGTAATTAACAGGCAAAGCAATATGGCAACGGTAGTTGTGCCCTTAATTGATGGCATTAAGTTAAACATTAGACCCGACAGCATCTTTTTTATGAACCAGTCTTTTTACCTTTTCAACCGCCTCCAGCGCATCCTTTGCATAACCATTTGCGCCTATCTTATCTGCAAATTCCTGATTTACCACAGCGCCGCCTACTATTGTCAATACCGGCACGCCTTCTGCCTTCAGCCTTTTTATGACATTATCCATCTCCATAACGGTTGTTGTCATAAGGGCTGACAGGCCAACCACATCCACCTTGTGTTTTACTGCCTCTTCTATTATTTTATCAGCAGGGACATTTTTCCCCAAATCAATGACTTCAAAACCATGATTTTCCAATAATGTGGATACAATATTTTTTCCGATATCGTGAATATCGCCTTCAACAGTTGCCATCAAAATCTTGCCGATGCTTTGTCTTTTTTTATCTTTAAACTCCCTTTTCAGCCTGTCAAATGCCTTTTTCATTGTATCTGCTGACAGCATTACCTGCGGCAGAAAATAGATATTCCGGTTAAAGAGACTTCCCACTTCTTCAAGCCCTGGGATAAGCCCAACATTACTCACTTTTAAAGGGTCCCACCCTTCCTTCAATGCCTCTTCCACCAGCGCCACAATCCCTTCCTCATCCCCGTCTACAATGGCCTGTTTAAGTTTTTCCTTTATTGTCTTTGGTTCTTCAGTTTTTAACTTATGACTTGTGACTTGTAACTTTTGACCGTATTTTTTAATATATCTCTCTGCCCTCAAATCCTGACCGGTAAGCACAATCGCAGCATGATACGCATCCATCATTAAACTGTTATGCGGATTTATAATAGCAGCGTCAAGGCCTGCCTCAATTGCCATTGCCAAAAAGTTGGCATTTATTATCTCCCTCGTTGGCAGGCCAAATGAGATATTACTTACGCCGAGGATGGTCGAAAGCCCCAGTTTCTTCTTAACCATCCGTATTGCCTTTAATGTTTCTTTTGCAGACCTCTGGTCAGCGCTCACTGTCAATGCCAAACAGTCTATTGCAACATCAGATTTGGAAATGCCGTATTCCATTGCCCTCTTTAATATTATCTCTGCAATACAGACCCTTCCCTCTGCAGTTGGAGGTATTCCTTTGTCATCAAGTGTTAAACCAATGACAGCAGCGCCGTATTTTTTTGCCAAAGGAAGGATTGTGTTCAACTTTTTTTCTTCTCCGCTTACTGAATTTATCAGCGCCTTTCCATCAACCGCCTTTAACCCTGCCTCAAGAGCCGCCAGGCTTGAAGAATCAAGGACAATGGGAAGCTGGCAGTTTTCATTCACCGCAAATACCGTCATCTGCATTGACGCAGGTTCATCTATCCCCGGCACACCGACATTTACATCTAATATGTGCGCCCCTGCCTCCTGCTGCGACTTTGCCTCTTTACGGATGATGGATGTCTTTTTTTCTTTGATCTCCTGCTGAAGGTTTTTTTTGCCTGTCGGGTTTATCCTTTCGCCTATAATTACAGACGGCCGGCCGTTTCCAAACTCTACAAATCCTGAACGGCTCGCAAGCCGGGTTTGGTGGGCATAGCCCACCCTACGACACTGAGACTTGTAACTTGTGACCCTTGACCCCATTTCTTTTATATGCTCCGGCGTTGTGCCACAGCACCCGCCGATTACCCTTACTCCGGCGTCTAAAAGTTTTGGCACATATTCCGCCATATCAGAAGGGCTTGCAGGAAATATGGTTTTGCCATCCTTGAGATACGGTATGCCTGCGTTGGGCTGGGCGATTAAAGGAAGACCGGCAACCCTGCTCATAGCCAGAACTGCCTGATAGATGCCTTCTATGCCAAGAGAACAGTTTGCGCCAATAACATCAGCGCCAAGCCCCTCTGCAACTATGGCAAACACCTCCGGCGGGGTGCCAAGCACTGTCCGCATGGTTTCGTCAAATGTCATGGTCGCAGCTACCGGAAGCCCTGATGCTTTTGCTGCAATGATCGCAGCTTTCATTTCTCTTATATCCATCATTGTTTCAATGATTATTAAATCCACGCCGCCGTCTTTGAGGGCATTAACCTGCTCTGAAAATATATCCACTGCCTCATCAAATGATAAATCGCCTATGGGTTCTAAAAACCTTCCGGTTGGTCCAAGACCTCCTGCAACAAATTTTTCTTTTCCAGCAGCCTCTCTTGCATTCTGCGCTGCCTTCATATTTATCTCAGTTAGCTTTTTATCAAGATTATATTCTTTAAGTTTTATCCTGTTCGCCCCGAATGTGCATGTTGTAACAACTATAGACCCTGCTTTTATATACCCCTTGTGAACCTCTTTTATCATCTCAGGGTTTGTGATATTCAGCTCATCAGGGCATCCGCCTGGCTTCATACCTAGCCCCTGAAGCACGGTGCCCATAGCGCCGTCAAATATAATTGGTCTTTGTTTTAATGTTTCTAAAAATCTGTTTTGCATCTATTATCCTTTTATGAAGCCTTTATCAGGGCCAAGCGGAAAGGAAATATCTATATGGCCCGCAAGGGTCTTTGTCTTTTTCCCTTCTATAAGTATTTGCGCCTTCTTTATATCAGGAAAGTTAAGGGTTACTGTATTAACTATGGAATAGACAGTCTGGATCTCGGCAGAGCTTCCACCAAGATGTTTTTCAGAAATCTCCTTGCTGAAATTTAAAAATACAACTCCGTCTTTAATCTCAACACCAAGAAGTTTTGTCCCATCCGGTATAGTGGGTGTAAGTTTTCCAAGAGGTCCGTTTATAAGGACATTTATGCCCTCTTCAATCTCTTTTTTCAAAACCCCCTTTGACAGCTCCCTCTTTTCTACCCTCAGCACAAGGCCTTCTTCATCAGAAAAATAGAGGTTTATTATCTTCATTTCCGGTTTGGATACCTTTTTGGAGATGAGATAGGGGAAAATATTTTCACCGAATTTTGTGAGGAGATAGATCCCAACGACTACGGTAAGAAGGGCAATAATGACTACTGTCAGAAGGGCGCTGCCGGAGCCACCCTTCTTTTTCCCTGGTCTTTGCGGTTTTGGATTACTATATAATTTTTTTTTAGCCATCTTGACTTCCTACATTCACAAGTTCAACATCCTCAAGACTCGTCCCCATAAACTTGCCGCCAACCCGTTTAAATCTTTCAGGTGAATCTGTAACAAAAAACCTGCGCAGGCTTTGTCCGGAAGATACAACTTCCATGATATTTTTGTTAATAAGACACCTTGCAACTTCTGCCGCAGTCTCCTGGCCTGAATCTATAAGCGCAACATTATCCCCCATAACCTCAGAGATTACACCCTTTAATAGCGGGTAATGTGTGCAGCCGAGTATCAGCGCATCTACCCAGTGTTTTTTCATCTTCTGCAGATAGGATTGGGCGGTCAAACGCGCTATCTGATTGCTTGTCCAGCCCTCCTCTGCAAGGGGCACGAACAAAGGGCACGGCTGCGGGAACACAACAACAGACGGGTCAATAGTCTTTATTGCATCGAAATACGCCCCGCTTCTTATCGTTCCTTCCGTTCCTATTACGCCGACCCTCTTGGTTTTTGTCACCTCAACAGCCTTTCTTGCGCCGGGACCTATCACGCCTATCACGGGTACCGGCAACTCCTGCTGCAGTTGGGGCAGGCAATATGCAGAGGCAGTGTTGCAGGCAACAACCAAAAGCTTTATGTTAAACTTCAAAAGAAACCTTGCATTCTCAAAAGAGTACCTTGTAACAGTTTCAACAGACTTTGTGCCATACGGCACTCTGGCAGTATCGCCGAGATAAATAGTATCTTCCCCTGGCATGACATTCAATATTGCTTTCAGCACAGTAAGCCCGCCTACGCCGGAATCAAATATGCCTATTGGTTTTCTCATATAAAGATACCCTTCCCGCTATAAATTATGAATAACATGCATATATTTTATAATTTTGCTATCAGTTTAGGCAATCCATTCCGGTTTGTCAAGGTCAAGGCACATTCCACTGGATTTTGATAATGTCATATGGGGTAAGATAAAATAAGCGGATATCAAAGTTTAGAACACCTGAAAATTTTTCCCTTGACATTCTACATAAAGTAGAATATCTTTGGGGACATGATAAAGGGATTTGCAAATCTTGAGATAAGATGAAAAAAGTGGACACCAAAGTTGATGTAAAACGGGCGGATCAATTTTTCATGGAAACGAATGTGATGGCGAAGCATTCAGGAAGTTTTTATTATTTTTATTTAAACATCCTATGTGGTTTTTTTCTGGGTGTCATCATAATTTCACTATTTCCATCATCCTCCTTTGCTACCCCGGCGTTTGCACGCAAATATGATCTCTCATGCACTTCCTGCCACACCAAACCGCCCCGGTTAAATGCCTTTGGTGAGGCCTTCCACATGGCCGGGTTTCAGATTCCGACGGTACAGGAGGGGGAGATTAAGAAGAAACGTCATATCGGACGGATCATGTCCGAGACCGAGTTCCTGAATATTTTTTCGGTCAGAACGACCGGTGATTTCATTCAATCATTCTCGGGTGGTCAAAAGAACGAATTGGCGATGGCGCTGCCGCAAAGCGTCGAGCTGTATCTGGCCGGAAACTTTACCGATGCCATCGGCTATTTCTTCGAGATGGAGCATGAAAGCCGGGCAATCGAAGGGCTCGCTGGAGGCCGGTTCGAGGAGACATCGCGCTTCGGAATCGGGAAGGAGTTCTTTTTTATCTTCGATCTGCCCGCTCTATTTAAAAGCGCGTCCCCGGACCGGGCCGACTCCGGCGGGCCGATGGGCCATGGCGGAGGGGCGATGATCATGGGGCCGATGGTGATGGCGGGTAAGATCGATCCGTCGACCAACTTTTCCTACCCTACAAACCGGCAATTTATTCTGAATGTTCCTGGCCGTGTAGATTCAGGAATCGTTAAGCGGTTCGGCCTGACACCCTATGCCTTTGCCGCGAAGTTTTTCGGGATCAAGACGACGGAGGGGAATTCGGTCGAGGTGACCAGAGGAGTCCTCTACAACACCCCTGGGGATTTCGGGATCGACCTTCATGTGATGGTGGAAAACCTCATAGTGCAGGCGGGTGTGATGCAGGGGGGGCTTCAGGCCGGAAACAGTGATGTGAATCAGAAGAAGGATCCGTATATGATGATGCGGCTGAATTTCGGACAGGAAGCCTATATCTCAGGTAGTCTCTCCAGCCTAGTCTATTGGGGGAACGACACGGCCATGGTTGATACCAGCCTGGTCAACTGGCTTCGTTATGGATTTTCAGGGAATCTCAAATATAAATATCTGGATCTCTACGGCGCCATTATTTGGGACAACATCCGCAACCTACCCGCCGGTATCAGCAGTCCGTTTGATCGCACAGCCTATGGGTTCACCATTGAAGGGGATTACCTGGCGACCGATCGATGGCTGCTGTCGCTTCGGTATGACCAGCTCAACGCGGGCGGATTTATCAACCAGAAAGCCGACGGCAAAACCATTGCGGCCCAGGCGCGGTTCTATATGCGGGATAATTTTTCATTCTACCTGAGGGATAGTTTTAACCTGGAGGGGGTCAACGATAATGCGCTTCGAAATTTTCAAAACTTCGTCACGTTGGGCGTCGATTTTCATTTTTAGGCGAGCTCGTAGGATCGAGGAGGCCATCTATATGAACCATCACGTTTTCAGTTTTGGTTTGCTCGTGATCGCAACGGCATTTGTGTCTCTTTTCTGCTCGGAGGTTGGGTTCAGCCAGACGAATCAGGAACACGGGCATGATATGGGACACATGGAAGGAACGGACGCGGTAGAAGTCACGGCAGGGAAGATGATCTACACGATGGGCTGCATCCATTGCCATGGATCGAAGGGACAGGGCGATGGTGCGGCGGCGATTTTTATCGGGCCCTACTCGCATCCACGTCCAAACGATTTTACCGCAGGGATTTTTAAGTTCCGTTCGACGGAGTCTGGTCGACTGCCGATGTTGAAAGATCTGATGCGGACGATTCGCGAGGGCATTCCGGGCATTATGCCGTCGTTCAGGAATTTGGGAGAGGGGCAAATCCTGGCGGTGGCGCTGTATGTGAGCAAAGAATTCATTAAGCAGGAGCTTCCGACCGAGACGGCCATCATCTATGCCGAGCATGTGGGGCCTTATACCTATTCGCTGGAGAGTGTCCGACGTGGAAAAGAACTTTACACAAAGCTTGGATGCGCCGCATGCCATAGAGTGGACGGCCGAGGGGCGGGTATCACATTACAGGATGTAAGAGGGCTTCACATCATGCCGGTGGAC
>Ga0209726_10006639_pt1 | contig 13328 bp, 9 predicted proteins | sample Subgrocontami54m_FD_187453 | JGI IMG/M metagenome (GOLD analysis project Ga0209726, IMG submission 187453) | Subsurface groundwater microbial communities from S. Glens Falls, New York, USA - GMW46 contaminated, 5.4 m (SPAdes) (version 3) | ecosystem: Environmental > Aquatic > Deep subsurface >... | reverse complement strand
CTGGGCAGCGTCGGCCGCGGACGTGAGCTGGTGATCCTGGAGAAGAGTCCGGGATGGCTGCACGTCCTGGCCAGCGTCACCCCGGAGCGCGACGTCAACGGCTGGGTGCTGAGCAAGGGCATTGTGGGCACCTCCACGCCCGACGGCGACCGCATCCTGTTCGGCGAAGCCGCGGATTCGGAGGCCGAAGCCAGCCGCCGCCACGGGCGCCGCGGCGCCGCCGAAGATGCCCAGCGCCTCTACTACCGCATGGCGGAGTATTTCCCCAACTCGCCGCTGGCGGGTGAGGCGCTGTTCCGCGCCGCCGACATCAAGTGGCAGCTCGACTACGAGGACGTGATGACGCGTCCCTCGGCCAAGCAGCGCGATCCTGGCGAGCGCGCCCAGATCGACGAAGAAGGCATGCGTGAGGTGCGCAAGAAGTTTTCCAACACCAAGTGGGCCGACCTGGCCGCTTTCCGCATGCTCGACAACAAGCTCTGCGGCGACTGGCTGGCGCAGTCCAAGTGCCCGGAGATGGAGAGCCAGCTTTACGAGAAGCACGTCAGCGAGCATCCGCAGTCGCCCAAGGCGGCGGAGGCGCTCTACCTGGCCGCGTGGCGGCAGGCAGCGCTGATCGAGATTTACAAGACGGAGGGCAACGCCGGCCGCTCCAGTGGCGCGCGCTCCAAGGCCATGGCGCTCGTCCAGCGCGTCGTCTCCCAGTATCCTCAGACCGACTGGGCGCTGCGCGCGCTGCGGCTCGGCTACATGGTGGAGCAGAACATCCCTACCTACGGGAACGCGCTGGAGTAGCCGCCCATCCGAGATGAACGATTACCTGCTGGCCACCGTGCTGGGGATTATCGAAGGGCTCACCGAGTTCCTGCCCGTCAGCTCGACCGCGCACCTGCGCATCGCCGAGGCGCTCCTGGGCGTGGACCTGCGCAGCGGCTACTGGAAGATGTTCACCATCGTCATTCAGTTGGGCGCCATCCTCTGCCTGCCCGTCTACTTCCGCCGGCGCATCACCGAGTTCCTGGGGAGTTTCCCCCGGGGCCGGAAGGGCGACCGCACCTGGCTCACACATCCGCTCTCGCTGACCCTCGTCGCCTTCGTGGTGACCGCCGGGCCCTCGCTGGCGCTGGTCAAGATCATCGGCAAGCACCTGGAGAGCCTGGTGGTGATGGGCGCCGCGCTGGTGGTGGGCGGGGTGGTCATGTGGATCGTGGACGCCGCCTGCGGCTCGCCGCGCCCCGGCCGCTCCTTCCGCACCCAGGACATGGAGGAGATGAGCCTGCCGCAGGCGCTGTGGATCGGGGCCTGCCAGGTCCTCTCCGCCGTCTTCCCCGGGACTTCGCGCTCCATGGCCACCATCGCCGCCGGGCAGGTGGCGGGGATGACGCGGGCGTCGGCGCTCGAGTTCAGCTTCTTCCTCTCCATTCCCACCATGGCGGCGGCCACGCTCTATGACCTCTACAAGTCCGTGATCCCCCACGGAGGCGTGAACCCGCTGGGGGCCACGCACATCGACGCCCACGGCTGGGTGCTGCTGGGCATCGGGTTCGTGGTAAGCTTCCTGGTCGCCTACGCCTCGGTGGCCTGGTTCATGCGCTGGGTGCGGACCCGTGGCTTCGCCCCCTTCGCCGCCTACCGCATCCTGGCCGGCCTGGCGGTGCTGGCCTGGGCCCTGGGCTGGCTGGGCTGACCGGGGAACCCGAAGGACACTCCGGGAGGCAGAAATTTCGCTTCCCAGGGGCGGAAATCTGGCATAATCAGCTTGCTCTGGCGTACTTCGGGCACTTTCAGTGACCGGGGCTGAAGCCCCGTTTCTCTGTTCTGCGGAACGGCACGACTGAAGTCGTGCCCTCTCGATTTCGCGGATAGTGCCGATACGCCAAAATGAAGTTTGTCTCGCGCGCATTTACTCCCACATCCAACCGCCGTCTGAATGAGCTGGTGGGCTTCCTGCTGTTCGTCTCCGCCGTGCTGCTGCTGCTGGCGCTGGCGTCCTACTCGCCGCTCGACCCCTCGCTGAACACCGCCGCCAGCTCGCCCGCCTCCAGCCCCGCGCGCAACTGGATCGGGGTGACGGGAGCGCTGGCCAGCGACCTGCTGCTGCAAGGCGCCGGGGTCGCCATCTTCCTGGCGCCGCTCATGATCTGCATGCTGGCGATGCGCTGGTTCCGCTCGCGTCCGGTGGAGGCGCCCCTGGCCAAGGCGCTGGGCGCGCTGGCGCTCATGGTTTTCCTGCCGGCGCTCTTGGCCTTGCTGCCCTGGCATCTGCTCTGGCGGCACGCCGTCCCCATCGAGGGCCTGCTGGGACGCATCGTGGGCGACGCGCTCATCCACTACTTCAACATCACCGGGGCGTACATCGTCTGCGCGGCCGTGATCGCCGTCAGTCTGTATCTCTCCACCACCTTCTCCTTCGGCGTGCTGCGCCTGTGGCTGGAGACGCGTTTTGCCTTCGCCTTTGCCGCCTGGGACCGCTACCAGGACTGGCGCGCGGCTCGCGCCAAAGCCAAAGCTCAGCGTGAGCTGGAAAAGCGCCGCGGCGCCAAGCCGGTGGTGACGACGCAGATGGTCGAAGCCAAGCGTTCGCCGGCATTGCCCCGCACGGGCATCGAGCGCGCGGCGGAGGAAGTGGCCCCGACTGCGGTCGGGGCGGAGCGCACGCTCAGTCAGATGATGGTGGCGGCGCCCGAGGTGGGCGCCCGCGCCGATAGCGACGTCAAGCGCAAGACGGTGATGCCCAGGATCGCCGGCGGCTACAAGCTGCCCTCGACCTCGCTGCTGCACCGCCCCGACGAGCAGCGCACGGTGGACGAGGACGAGCTGCGCATCCTCTCCCAGGTGCTGACGGAGAAGTGCGCCGAGTTCGAGGTCCACGGGCAGGTGACGCACATCAATCCCGGCCCGGTGGTGACCACCTTCGAGCTCAAGCCCGAGGCCGGCATCAAGTACAGCCGCATCACCAATCTCTCCGACGACCTGTGCCTGGCGCTGCGGGCGGAGAGCATCCTCATCGAACGCATGGCGGGCAAGAGCACGGTGGGCATCCAGGTGCCCAACCGCGAGCGCGAGACCATCTGGCTGCGCGAAGTGATCGAGGCGCAGGAGTTCACCTCGTCCAAGTCGAAGCTCACGCTGGCCATGGGCAAGGACATCAACGGTCGCATCGTGACCGCCGACCTGGCCACCATGCCGCACCTCTTGATCGCCGGCTCCACCGGGTCGGGCAAGAGCGTGACCATCAACGCCATGATCATGTCCATGCTCTATAAAGCCACGCCCGAACAGGTGCGCCTGATCCTGGTGGATCCCAAGCGGCTGGAACTGGGCATGTACGAAGGGCTGCCGCACCTGTACACGCCCATCATCACCGAGCCCAAGCTGGCGGCCTACGCGCTGCGCAACGCGGTGCGGGAGATGGAGCGCCGGCTGAAGTGCCTGGCGGAAAAGAGCGTGCGCAACATCGACCAGTACAACAAGCTGTTCGACGACGACCGCACTCCCAGCCTGTTCGCGGAGAGTGGGAGCGAGCACCGTCCGCTGCCCTACATCGTCATCATCATTGACGAGCTGGCCGACTTGATCATGCTGGACCGGACGAACGTGGAGGAATCCATCACCCGGCTGGCGCAGATGGCGCGCGCCGTGGGCATCCATCTGGTGCTGGCCACGCAGCGGCCCTCGGTGGACGTGATCACCGGGCTCATCAAGGCCAACTTCCCGGCGCGCGTCTCCTTCCGCGTAGCCACCAAAGTGGACTCGCGCACCATCCTCGACGCCAACGGCGCCGAGTCCTTGCTGGGCCGCGGCGACATGCTCTACCTGCCCGCGGGCTCGGCGCGCCTCAACCGCGTCCACGCCCCCTACGTCACGGAGAAGGAGATCAGCGCGCTGGTGGAGTTCTGGCGCCAGCAGGCTCCGGCGCAGTACGACGACAAGTTCCTGCAGCCGCCCAAGGACGAGAATGGACGCCCGGAGGGCGGGACCCTCGCCGAGGGCGAAGAGGGCGAGCAGGACGAGCTCTACGAAGACGCGGTGCGCCTGGTCATCGAGTTCGGCAAGGCCTCCACTTCCCTGCTGCAGCGCCGGCTGCGCATCGGCTACGGCCGCGCCGCCCACCTCATAGACCTCATGGAGCGCGACGGCATCGTCGGCTCCCCCGACGGCCCCAAGCCCCGCGAACTCCTCAAGAAGCCCGACTGGATCACCGAAGTCGAAGAGACCCTGCGCTAGGGGCCCCAAAAGCTCACCACGAAGGACACGAAGGCGATTCGCTCGCCACGGATGGACGCGGATTGTCAAAGAGCGACCTTCCACAACTAACTTTCACCACGGAGACACCCTTCGACTGCGCTCAGGGCAGGCTCGGCTAGCGCGCAGCGAAGCGGAGCGCCTAAGAGGGTTTTCAAAGACCCCTTCTTCCGCCCCTAAAGGGGCTGGTATGTTTTTGCGGACCTTCTTTCGCGCCGAGCTGGTGCTCGGTGCTCCCCCGACTAAAGTCGGGGGCTGACACGGGAGCAGCGGCAACGGCAACGCTGGGAGGCTTGCGGGCGGCGGCGGGGCGGTCGGCTTCGTTGTCGGCGCCGTCGTCACGGGCGTCGTCATTTTCTTCGTTGGGGTGGGCGAGGGGATCGTCGGTGACTGTCTCCCTGCGGGTGCTGAAGGAATCGAAGCTGGTGCGTTTGGAGTTGAAGGCGGCGGTCTGGAGTCCGTAGAGCAGCGAGTTGACGGCGCGGAGGTCGAGGGCGCCTGGGCGCAAGGCCTCGCGGCGCAGGCGCTCGAGCACCTGCATGAGAGCGACCTGGACGGCGTTGGCGTCCTCCAGGGGCGGGAAGGTGTCCTCGGCGGGGGCGTTGTAGTAGCGGTCGTGGAAGAAGCAGAAGGGATTGCGGCGCATGGCCGGGGAGCCGCAGCGGACGCCGTTGGACTTGACGTGGAGGCAGCGGGGCGAGCGGTGGGCCTGGTCGAGGTGGGCGTGGCTGGAGGCAAGGGTGGCCAGAGTGGCCTTGAGTTCGTGGTTGCGGTCGGACATTCGGTACTCCTCCCCCCGGGGTGGGGGCTTATGTGGAATCAGTCACTTACGGCCAAGAATCTGTCGAAAGTCTCGGCGAGATCGAACGGGAATCTCGGCGGGATTGCGGATTGTTTCGCTTTGATATACTACGTTGCATTTAAATATCATTTGTAGCGCAGGAGAGGAGGGATGTCAAGAGGAATATTCGGTTTTTGTTCGCTATAATAATGAGTTGGTCTGAGGCGAGCGTTTTCCGGATTTCGGAACTGGAGGCGAAAGAGACTGGACAGTCAGTGGTTTTGGGTATAGTTGCGCACCCACCAGCGAAGTGGAGGCTCTATGTCGGCGATTTCGGGTGTACCCATCAGTTAAACCAGCCCAAGTTGGACCCCGATCTGCAGGCTGCGGCGAAGCTCTTGCTGTCCATGGTCGAGAAGCGGAAGATGAGGACATATGAAAGCGCTGATAAACGTAGATAACTTCGGCGGCACGGATGCTGATAATGATGACATCCTGCTTCAAGCCTTTGAAGACCATGAAGCCTATCTGGATGTCATCGCGCTCCGGCGTCACATGATTATCGGCAAGAAGGGGAGCGGTAAGACGGCTATATTCAAAAAGATCATTACGACCAAAGAATCTGACTTCTTTGCCTATGGGCACACTTTTTCAGACTATCCGTGGTACTACCACGAGAAACAAGCACGGGTTGGGATTCCCGATTTCGATAAGTACACGCACAGCTGGAAATACTTGATCCTGCTCTCTGCAGCCAAGGTCGCGCTAAACCAAGATCAGTCACTTCCATTCGACGCATCGAGCATGGAAGAGATGCTCCGACTTGAATCATTTGTTGTAGACACATACGGGAGTCGAGATCCGGACCTTTCTCAGGTCTTCAGTCCAATAAAGCATCTGAAGCTCAAACCATACTTTGAACTGGACTGGAGAATTCTCAAGGCCGGTATTTCTCCAGAAGCTGTGCCCGTGACAGAGTTGCCGACGATTATCCAGGAAGTGAACGACGCTTTCACGCGCACTATTCTGCGCTGCCTCAACCCGGCACACAAATACTACATCGCGTTCGACCAGCTTGATTTAGGCTTTGACCCGAACGCACCCGAGTATGCGCACAGGCTGACAGGACTGCTGTTGGCCAGTCGGGACATCAACCTTGCGGCACGAGACGCCGGGATCAACCTGTTCGCGGCCGTCTTTCTCCGCGATGATATCTATGACTGCCTGCATTTCGAAGACAAGAACAAGATGACCGAGAACTTCGTCTCGCTGATTGAATGGGACACGCCGCGGACTCAGAAGACCCTCAAGGGACTTATGGAACGCCGGTTCAGCATTGTGCTCGGTGATGAAGCAAGCCAACATGTCGGCTGGGACGCGGTGTTTAACGAAGACCGCGAGATGCCCGGGCATCAAACCAAGTATGAGCATATGCGTGACCGCACATATCTTCGGCCGCGCGACCTAATCAAGTTTGCAAATTGCGCTCTTGCACGGTACAAGGAGCGAGCCGGAAAGGACGCCGGCGCCGATCATCTGGACAAGCTCGACAATGTCGACGTACACAATGCCCGCATTGAATTCAGTGAATACTTTTTGCGTGAGATCGACGACGAAGTCCACAAGCACATGCCAGACTACGAGAAGCACCTCGATGTTTTGCGAGCCCTTGGTAAGTGGCAATTTGAACGTGAGGAATTTGACGCGACCTATAAAGTGCAGTACCCGGCGGCGGCCTTGTCGTCAGTTGATGTACTGGAGAAACTCTATGACTTCTCTTTCATCGGCTTCTACCGTGCTGGCGGTCGGGGATTTGGCGGGTCAGAGTACATGTTCAAATATCGCGAGCTTCGTACTCGGTTTGACCCTACGTCAACGAGATATCGCATTCATCCGGGACTAATTGAGGTGATGGGACTGAAACGAGTATGAATCGCCAGGAGCGACGCGAAACGACACTGCGCACTTACGCGACACCCGCAGCGCGTTCCGCGAAGGGACGTTAGGCAGCGCAGCGCAACTATATGGCCTACTACATCGACCTATTCTCTCCCGAAACCTACCAGGCCTTCGCCCGGTCGCCGCGTGACGTCTCTGGATTCCGTCTCCGCCACAAAGGCATCGCTGAGAGAATCAGGCCCGGCGATACCTTCGTCTGCTATCTCACACGATTGTCTCGCTGGTGCGGGTTACTCCAAGTCATCGAGGGACCGTTCATCGATGACAAACCAGTTTTCGTTACTGCGAACGATCCATTCGTAGTGCGATTCCGAGTGCGCCCCACCGTCTGGCTGGATATCGTTATGGGTATCCCGATTCACGATGACGAGATCTGGGCGGGCCTGTCATTTACGCGCGGGTTGGAGAAAGGCTCTATTGGCTGGACAGGGAAGGTTCGAGGCAGCCTCGTGCGGTTGGACGATTGGGATGGGACCTTTCTCGCTGAAAAGCTGAGTGCCCAAGCGACCCAGGGCAAGACCTACCCACTGGATGAGCAAGACGCCCGCAAGCTTGCCACGCATACGGTGAACCGCCCCGACAAGGTAGTCACCGTCTCCGTCCCCGAGGATGCCGGTACCGTCGAGACGGCGAAAGTCATCCCGGAGGCAGAAACTCGTGAATCGATTCGTATCCAAGCGCTGATTGCGACCATTGGTGCACGAATGGGGATGTCAATCTGGATTCCCCGTTCTGATCGCGGAGGCGTCTTGAACGAGTGGAAAAACGAGGGGAACAACCTTCTTGAGCGGCTGCCGCTCAATTACGACGACACAACTCTTCGAACAATCGAGCAGATCGATGTCTTGTGGCTGCGGGGCCGATCCATCATCCGCGCCTTCGAAGTCGAGCACACAACCTCGGTATACTCCGGGATTCTTCGAATGGCCGATCTCTTGGCACTTCAGCCCAATATGGACATCAAGCTTCACATTGTGGCCCCCGAGGCGAAACGCGATAAGGTCTTTCAGGAAATCCGGCGCCCGGTGTTCTCTCTTCTTGAGAGGGGCCCTCTCGCAGAGAGTTGCACTTACCTCTCATACGATAGCCTTCATGAATTAGCTGCTCAGAAACACCTGACGCACCTGTCAGATAGCGTGCTTGACGAATACGCGGAAGAAGCCGAGTGAACCTCAAGCACCACCGTTAGGCTGAGGACGAGCCCCGCTCGGCTGAAGGTTCCCTGACCAGAACGCCCGCCACACCTCCTTCGACAGCGCCGGCTACCGCGACCGCTTCGTCACCGAGATCCCCCCGCGCCCTCATCCCCGGCCACGAAGCCGGGAAGCCTGTGGCTAGTGGTCGGTGGTCGGTGGATAGTGAGGGGAAAGCAGGTTCCTCGTCGCTACGCTCCTCGGAATGACAAGAAAAAGGGGGCGCTGGACGCGGGCCTGAAGGCCCGCTCTTCCACCGGCTGAACCTCCGCGTCCTCCGCGGTTTTCATCCGCGTCGTTCTTTGACAATCAGCGTCAATCCGCGGTCGAGGGCGAAACACCTTCGTGTTCCCTTAGTGTCCTTTGTGGTTAGCTTTTGGGAACTCAGGCCACTGGTGAGCTGCTGGTTCTTAGCTCTTCAGGCCGCGCAGGGCGACTGCGGCCAGGCCGGCGACGGCCAGGATCATCGCGGTCCACAGCACGGCGGGATGCTTATCCGTCCAGGGACGCTCATCCGGACGCCCGGTGTAGGCGGAGTTGTGGGCTCCGGGGCCGAGTTCGGCGCGGAGAGCATCTTCCGGCTCCTGGAAGAGCTTAGCGTAGTCGTAGAGGGGCGCGGCCAGGTGGTCGTCGCCGTAGTAGAGGCGCAGGGTGGAATTGCCGCGGGGATCGAAGTAGACGCGGCGCTCCATGGAAAACACCTGCACGCCCACGATGCGCAGCGGCGGGTCGTCTCCGTTCTCCACAGTGAGCTTGTAGCGCGGGGCATGGATGCCACCGAGCGAGAGCGCCAGCTCTTCCGACTCCACGGCGCGACCGTCGCGCTTCATGCGGATGCGGTGGATCTCGCCGCGTCCCACCATGTTGTTGCGGGCGAGCACTTGAACGTCGCGCCGGAAGTTCACGTCGGCCGGGTCCACCAGCAGCGCCACGCGGTCCACGGGCACGTCGGCGAGCGCGTCCCAGGTGAGGACGGTCCGCTTCCCTGCCTGCTCGATCTTCAGGCTCACGTCGAGCGGCGTCCACTGCGCCTTCTGCTCTTCGATGTTGGCGACGGAGGCGCCCAGCACATCCTCCGGCGTCACCGCGCCCTCGATGTGGATGTGCAGGTAGCGGAAGCGGGAGCGCGGCAGCTTCAGGGTGGAGTTCGAGCCCAGAAACTCGCGCGCGAAATTGTAGAGCGTGTAGGTGCCGAGCCGCGTGACCGGCAGTCTGCCGAGGTCGTCGCGCCCTTCGACCGTGGCGTGCGCGATGAAGTCCCGGGCGGCCAGACGCAGGCGCACCTGGTCGTATTCGGGGACGGCGGAGACGTCGAGCACGAAGTCCGTCGCGCCCCGGACCGTGCCCAGTTGCAGCACCTTGACCTCGGTCTCACGGGTGCTGGAGCTGCCGGACTTGACCACCATCGCGTAGGGGATCTCGGAGCCCGAGGCGGTCACCAGACGCAGGTCGCCCAGGCTGGTGCTGCCCTTGTCCCACAGCTCCGGATCCACCACCAGGTAGTTCTGGCGGTCGGGATGGGCGATGCGCACCTCGCGCACGTTGGAGAAGTACGCCGGATTCAAGTCGGAAGCAATCGCGGCCACGGCAACTAGCGCCAGCAGGACGGCAAGCCGTGACTTCCTCATACCGATTCCTTCCCCGAAGCTTCTTCCCCGGCCTGCTGCTCCAGGCGATAGACGCGCTGGATCAACGCCGCCAGCCGCTGCTTGAGCTCCTCCAGCTCACTGCGCTCAGGGCTCATGGGCCGTTACGTTACTGCATCCTCCGGTTCATGCCAACCGGATTTTGCCCCGCTGGTCAGAAAGCCATCGGCTGGGGTCAAGAAGAGGTGGTGCGCGCTTTTGCCAAAGTTCTCGACCTCGGGCGTGCTGGGCGCGCGGAGGATCCCGGCGACACCACCACGCGGTTCCGGCCCTCGCGCTTGGCCGTGTACAGAGCCTTGTCGGCGGCCTTGACCACTTCCTCCGGGCTGTTGGTCCGCGGCATCGCTTCGGCCACGCCGATGCTGACCGTGACCGCGGTCTCCACCGGCGAGCCCGGCCGGGCGCGCCGCGACGAGGTCCGCCGCTCCGCCCGCTTGCGCTGGCTGCGCGCTGGCCCGCTCACCACGAACACGTCCCGCTCGATGGCGCGGCGCAACTCCTCCACCGCGGCTGCGGCCTGCGCCAGCGGGATCCCGGGGAAAAAGACGCCGAACTCCTCCCCGCCGCAGCGATAGGACGTTCCTCCGCCGCCCACGCGCGCCAGGTACCCGGCCACCATGCGCAGCACTTGGTCCCCGGCGTCGTGGCCGAAGCTGTCGTTGAAGCTCTTGAAGTGGTCCACGTCCACCACGGCGACCGAGTAGCGCGTTCCTGCCTTGCCCAGCGCCTGATTGAAGGCGCGGCGGCCGGGCAACCGCGTCAGCTCGTCGTGATAGGCGATCCAGTGCGAATGCTCGGTGGCGGAGATGCCTACCATCAGCGCCGCCAGCGCAATGCATCCCTGGATGGCCGCCAGGTGCGACTGGCCCTGACTCAGGGCCACCAGCACCCACACCAGGCCGGCGCCCACCGGGTCCGGCGAATAAACGAACCGGCCCAGGTGGATGAGCAAAACGACGAGGAACACTCCCGCGATCAGCCCGATGTGGCCGAGGGGACCCAGCGAGAACGCCGCGCTGGCGAGCGGCTTGAGCGCGCCGGGCGCCCAATATGCGACGCCGGTGAAGATCGCCCACTGCGCCGCCAGCACGCCCATCCACCACATCACTACTTCCCAATCGAAGAAGGCGTCCTCCAGCAGCAGAAGCAACCCGAGGTCGCAGGCCAGAAGGGCGGCGGCGCAGCGGTCGAGAGAGGGCTCGTGCGGTCCGAATCGGAGGAAGACGAAACCGCCGGCCAGGGCCAGGATGGCGAGAAAGGCGCGCAGGGAGCCGACCCTCGCTGCCAGGAACCCGGCCAAGGCCAGTAAACACGCCGCGAACAGGCCCATGCTCTGTTCGTATCTCTGCCCGTAGGTCAGGACGAACCACAGCCCCAAGACGGCGAGGATGCCGTTGGGGAATACGAGTCTCTGCGCGGCCGCCCTTAAGTGAAATCGCACCTACTGAGAGCATATGACAGGCTCGTAGGCGGGCGTAATAACCGGGCGGATGCGCCTGGGAAAGCGAGAAGAGTGGTGGCCAGGGACGGAATCGAACCGCCGACGCCAGCCTTTTCAGGGCTGCGCTCTACCAGCTGAGCTACCTGGCCACTCTCGCACGCCCGGCGTTCCCCAGGCGGGTCACGCGCGGCCTGCGGTGGGATCTGGAAGAAGAATAATCCTTCAGCAGATTGGATGCGTGCAGGTGAGTGATTATAGCAATTACGCGGAAGAAGCCTCAAACTTGCCTTTTCTTTACATTCCGATCCCGCGAAGCGGGAGAGGAATCCCTACCCGCTGCGAACGATTCAGTGGGGGTAGGGCTCCCTCGCTCCGCTCGGGATGTAAACAAAGAACTAGCGGCCCGCCTCTCGCCACCACTTCACGAAGCGCTCGACTCCCTCTTCGAGCTTTACCTTCGGCTGGTACTCCAGGCGCGTCTTCGCTTTGGTGATGTCCGCCCAGGTGGTGCGGACGTCGCCGGGCTGCTCGGGCTGGGGGTCGAGCACGGCTTCTTTCCCCAGCGCGCTCTCCACCGCTTTCAACATCTCGTTGAGCGTGACCGGGTTGCCGCGGCCGAGGTTGTAGATCTGGTAGCCGTCGGGGCGGTCGAGCGCCGCGGTGATGCCGCCCACCGTGTCTTCCACGAAGGTGTAGTCGCGGCGGCTGGAGCCGTCGCCGAAGAACGGCACCGCCTTCCCTGCCTCCAGCAGCCGGACGAACTTGTGGATAGCCAGGTCCGGCCGCTGCCGCGGGCCGTACACCGTGAACAGCCGCAGGCAGGTCACCGGAATCTTGAGCAGTTGGTGGTAGGTAAAGCAGAGCACCTCGCCGGCCTTCTTGGTGGCGCCGTAGGGGGAGGCTGGGGAGTCGGTGGGCGCCTCCTCGGTGCAGGCGGCCTGGACGTCCTTGCCGTAGACCGACGACGAGGAGGCGAAGACGAAGTGCTCCACCGGAAAGCGCTGGCAGGCGAGCAGCAGGTTGAGCGTCCCGTGAACGTTCGCCTCCACGTAGGCCGCGGGATTCTCCAGCGACGGCCGCACACCCGCCTTGGCCGCCAGATGCACGATGCGCCGCGGGCGATGGCGCTCCACCAGCCCGGCCATGGCACCTGCGTCGCGCAGGTCGGCTTCGACGAAGGTGAAACCCGGGTGTGCCTTCGGTCCGCTGAGGTTCCGCTCCTTGGCCTCGCGGGGATAGAAGGGGTCGAAGTTGTCCAGGCCGACCACCTGGTCGCCGCGCGCGAGCAGGCGCTCGGCGAGGTGCGAGCCGATGAATCCAGCGGCGCCGGTGATGAGGATGAGAGACAAGGAGTTTGCGCTTGTGGGAATCCGGAAACCTGAGTCTAGGGGGCGCGAAGTTGGGGTGTCAAACCAGGAGCGTGACCACCAAGAGCACCGTCATGCTCTGCTAAAATCAATCACTTGCGGACAAACCCTCGAGGAGAGTAGAGAGTCTTGAACCTGGCCGTCATTGGGATGGGGCGCGTGGGGCTGGTGGCCGCCGCCGCGCTGGCCGACTTCGGGCACCACGTCGAAGGTGTGGAGATCGCTCCCGACCGCGTGGCCGCTCTCGAGCGCGACCAGATGCCCTTCTACGAACCCGGCCTTCAGGAACTGGTGCACAAGAACCAGCAGGCCGGACGGCTGACCTTCACCTCCGACCTGACCCGCGCCGTGCGCCATGCTACCGCCATCTTCATCGCGGTGGGCACGGAGGAGCGCGCTACGGGGGAGCCCAACCTGGCCCCGCTCTTCGCGGTCAGTGAGCAGATTGTCCGCTGCACCCACGACTACAAGGTGCTGCTCATCAAGAGCACGGTGCCGGTGGGGACGGCGGCCCGCCTGCGGGCCCACCTCGCGGGGGCCGCGTTGGGCGAGTTCGACATCGTCTCCAACCCCGAGTTCCTGCGCGAAGGCTCGGCCATCGAGAACTTCCTGCGCCCCGACCGCGTGATTTTGGGCGGAACTTCGGAGAAGGCTCTGGCGCTGGCCCGCGAGGTCTACCGGCCGCTCTACCTGCTG
>Ga0209726_10006630_pt1 | contig 13339 bp, 14 predicted proteins | sample Subgrocontami54m_FD_187453 | JGI IMG/M metagenome (GOLD analysis project Ga0209726, IMG submission 187453) | Subsurface groundwater microbial communities from S. Glens Falls, New York, USA - GMW46 contaminated, 5.4 m (SPAdes) (version 3) | ecosystem: Environmental > Aquatic > Deep subsurface >... | reverse complement strand
CCTCTGCGAGGACTTCGGCCTCCACGGCCAGAGTCCCTGGGCTGCCTGTAGCCTGCGAGGAGCCGGACCGGCCCCTGCCCGTCCAGGGGCTCTTTCTTGGCGGCCACTCTCCTGGATCGAGGGGGGTATCCGACCGGCACCTGTCTGATTAGGTAGGGACTTAGGCAGAGCCACCTAAGTCCCTACCTAATCAGCTAGGTCCCTCCCCCGAACCCCTCCCAGGTAGGGGGGGGCCAAGACCCGTCAGGGGCAAAACCCATGCTAAGGAGACGGGAGGAGAGAGCCGGAACCGCGGTCGAAGACCTCGGACCCCCCGAAAGAGGGCCCGGAGGGGAAGGAACGGGGCCTCTGGCCCCGATCGGGGCAGAGTGTCTTTGGGCGAGGACCTGGAGGGGACGAGTTTTCAGGGGCGGCGTTGCCGCCTACTCCTTCTTGGGACGATAGCGGGACTCGCCGGTCTCCTGAACCGCCGGCCGCCGGCGCTTCGCGTCCTGCTTGTGGATCCAGGCGAGGATGCCGTGCACGTCTCCCGCCGTGACCTGGTGCCCCTTCCTCCCGCGCGAGCGGAGGGAGAAGGCGAGCCAGAGCGACAGGTAGAACGGCTCGTCCTTCGTCGCGTCGAGGTAGGCCGCGCCCGCGCCTTGCGGGACGATCTTCCTCGCGAGGCCCTGCTTCCTCCGCTCGAAGCGGTCGAGCTTCGCCTTCTCCATCGCGGCCTCGACGTACGCGATCCGCGTCTTCGGGTCGGTGAACAGTACCGCCGCCTCGATGCGGGCCCGCCGCTTCGCCATCGGCTCGGCGCCGAGACGGTCCCAGAGGAACCGCCCCGGGTCCTTCACGTCCCAGGCCCCGTGCGCCTGCCGCGCCTCCAGGATCTCCCGCTTCAGGTGGTCCACCGTGTAGTACGGCAGCACATCGCGGCACTGGTCGTAGCGCCACCCGAACGCCCGCAGCTCGTCGCGGACCTGGCGCCGCTCGTCGAGGATCCCGAGGATCCGATCGAACCCCTCGATCATCTTGTGCCGCACCTCGGGGATCTCGTCGAAGACCTTCGTCCCCGCGTGCGTCACGTACCAGACCTTCGGCTCTGCGACGCCGTCGCCGCGACGCTCGATGAGCTTCCGCTTCGCGAGCCCGCGGAGGCGCCGATGCGCCGTGACCCACGAGACCCCCGCCCGCTTCGCGAGGTCGCACGTCCGCCCCGGCTCCTTCGCCACGAGGACAAGGAGCCGCTTCCGCGGGTGCGTCAGGTACGGGTCCCGCACCTTCCGCCCTCGGCGGAGCTTCTTGCGGATCTCGACCTCGATCTCGTCGAGGACCTTCTTGACGAGCGCCCGCGCGAGCGGAGGCTCCACCGTGAAGGCCTTCGAGAGGTCCTCGCGCGCCTCCTCGAGGAGCTCGCGCGGCAGACGGAGCTTCTTCGCCGCGGCGAGGACCTCGTCCGCGAGCGTCGACAGGTCTTCGGAGCCTGACGAGACGCGCGCGCGCACGAAGAGCCCCGCCGTCTCTCGCGGGAGCGGACCCTCCGCCTTCCGCGCCTGCTCCTCGACCTCCCGCGCGAGCGCGCGCCTCGCCTCGACCCGCGGGCCGAAGACGCGGGTCTCCACCTCCCGCGCGACGAAGTCCTCCGGGTATCCCCCGTCGCGCAGGATCCGCACGTAGGCGGTCAGGTCGCCAAGCCGCGCCTCGGGCACGAGGAGGAGCATCTCCTCCACCGACAGCGCTGCGGCCGCCGACGTCGGCGTCCCCGCCAGGGTCGCTGACCCCCTCTCCGCCGTCGCGCCGCGTCCCGCGGCGCCCGTGGTCTCCGCCACGTCGATTCCCTCCTCTCCGGCACCCCGGGGCCAGGGGAGACGGACCCTGAGCCCCTCTTCGAGTGGATGGAGCCCGAGCGCGTCCAGGCGGCGCAGATGCGCCACCGGGCCACCTCGGGACAGATTTTCCCCGAGGACGTTTCAGGAGGGAAAATGCGACAGGCGCGAAAGGCTTGACGCCCCAGCGGTCGCTGGAGAAGATGTGGGTGTTCAGGTCCACACCTAGAAGACTTTCGCATCGCGCGCGGCATCGTGCCGCGCGCGTTCGCATTTCTGGACCTCGCTGCGGGTCCGTCGTTCCCGCGGAGGCCCTTCCCCGTCACCGTCTCGGACGGTTCCCCTTCACCTCCACTGCGCGCGATCGCGCGCGGGCCATCTCGAACGTAGGGATCGTAGTCAAATCAGATGTTACGTCTAGACATTCCCGCCCCTGCCCGAAGACGGACCCCGGCGAGGCTCAGGAGGCGGTCGCGCGAAGAGCCCGGTTCCGCTCCGGACGGTCGCAGGCGTGGCGGGACGACGCCTCCTTCCACGAGAGTCCTCGTCTCCGCCACGCGGGGACCGCTCCTCTTGCGCGCCCGGCAGCGCGCGTCTCCGCCGGGATACTACCCGGTCCAACGCCCGCGCGATCAACCCGCTCGTGACGAATTCCAGATAACGCGAAAACCCCCTATCTGGAAGGGGGGTTTTCGCGCACCCCCTGGATCGAGCGCAGGAAGGTTCTCGCGAGGCCTCCGGTCTCCTTCGCCGCCCAGGCGGCGACGTGGCGATCGGTGTGGAGGCGGAACTCGTCGCTTGCGAGGCCCCGCACGCGGCGGATCTCCTTCACGAGCGCGACGAGCAGCGCGGGCGAGGCCGACCGCGGCCGGCCCGGTGGGATCCGCGCGACCTTGAACTCCCCCACCTTCTCGCGCCAGCGATCGAACGCGCTGCTGAACGCAGCGCCCAGGGCCTCCTGCCCGTCGAAGCGCGGGTCGAGGACCTGGTGCCCCGTCTCCTTCTCCACCTCCTCGAAGAAGGCCCTGCAGAACTGGAAGAGGACCGTCCCGGGCATCGTGAGGAGCAGCTTCATCGCGCGGAGCGTCTCCGCCTTCCACTTCGCGTCGTAGGAGAACGGCTCCGTCTTCTCCATGAAGAGCGCGGTCTGCGCCGCGACGAACGCGCGGCGGAGCGGGTGGTCGAGCGGGGCGAAGCAGGTCCACTTCTCCAGCTCGTCCATCGTGCGGACGACGGTGGGAGCGGTTGACGGAGGAGGAGTCGATGGGGCTGGCGGAGCGGGTTTCGGCGGAGGGACCGACGCGGGCTTCCGTCGCGCCACGTGAGGGACTCCAAGAGGGCCCGGAGGGGGCGGGATCGTACGAGGCGGCCGGCCAGGCGTCAACGAGTCCGCCTCCAGACCGCGCCGTCCGCCGGTCGATACCCGGACAAGGGCTGCAAGGGCGAACGAAACCAAGTCAGGAAGGGGCTTGGGAAGGTCGGCAAACCCGGATCCGTGACCCGCGTCATGTCGGGTGGCCGGGTTCTGAGTCGGGTCCTTTCCTGGACACGAAAGGTCGGCAAACATGGACACGCTGTCCGAGATTGCGGTGGTCTTGGGGGTTCATCCGCGAACGGTCCGACGGGTCGCACGCCAACTCGGGATCGCGGGCACCCTCGTGCGCGGGAAGCGGGGGATGATTCGCGCCTACGGAGAGGAGGAGGCCGTACGGCTCCGCGAGTACTTCCGGCGCTCGATCCCCACCGCTACGGAGGTTCCAGAACCGGGGGAAGTCGAGCCGCCGTCCAACGCGCCGACCCCTGGCAGCGTCCCGCCAAGTGCTCCCTCGTGGGGCATGTCCCTTCCCGAGGTCCTACGCCCGTTCATGGAGGAGTACCAGCGCACGCAGGCCGCCTCCGTCGCGGAAGCGACGCATCTCCGCGAAGAGGTCCGTCAGCTCCGCGAAGTCCTCTCCGCCCGCCTCCCCGGTCCTCCTGCTCCCCCTTCGCCGCCCCCGCGGCTCCGCCCGCGGGTCGTCCTCGAAGTCGTCCTCCTCGGGTGGGTCGGCCTTCTCGCGGGAGTCCTCGGCGTCGTCGTGCTGCAGCGCCTCGCCGACGTCGGCGTCGTCACGCTGCCGGCGTGGTGGCCGCTGGGGTAGGGGAGGGCGCGGGATCCGATGGGGGCGGGCGCTTACGTTGTGCCGCGGCGCGGAAACTACTTGATGGAGTCTAGCTCCGCCTTCAACTGGGGATCGTCGAGAGCCTCCGGCCAGTCGCGAGACAGCCTATCCACGGCGAGCCCCTTTAAGCGGATCGCACGATCGCGCTGCAGAGACTTGATGGCGTCCAGCAGCTCGCGTCCATGTGTCAGCGCGTTGGCGTTGTCCTGAGACGTGAGGTCTCTTTTGATCCTGACGTATCCAGCGCGCAGGGCCGCATCCCCGACCGGCGGAGAAGGATCTCCTAGGAAACTCATCGCTGTCGCGAACCTGGCCGATTCCGTGGCGGGGTGCCCCCCGAAGAACTCATCCAACGCCAATTGCGACACTCCTCTCTCTCTCGCCTTCGCATCTGGTTCCTGCGCCAACAGACGGGCCGTCCGTGCGAAGAGGGTCGGGTCGTCCTCTTGGAGGAGGACGGCCATCGCATTGCCACGGCACGACGGATCAGGATCGGAAGACGCAAGCCGTTCCACCTCGGGAAGAATGGTCGAGCGCGACTCGGGATCAAGACCGCGAAGCGCCAGAGACTTGAGGATAGAACTCCTCCCAGGTCCATCGAGCACATCGAGGGCATGCACGATCATGGTCAGGACCGGACCGCTCATCTGCGCATACAGGAGGTAGGAGTCCATCAGCCGTAGTCGGCCGATTTCTGTGGGGCCGGCTGCCGCGAACCACCGCAGAAACCAATCATTGATCGGCCGACTGTCCTTCGCGTACACCGCGAACGCCCTCGCCAGGCTCTCGACGAGCGCCTCGTCTCTAGAGGAATCAAGGACACCTAGGACAAGGTCGAGATCAGGTGCCTCCAATCTTGGAACCAACTTACTCGAAGCCACGTCCCGCGCCGCTGCGATGAGAGCTTGGGCAGCGATCGCTCGAATCCCGGGGGGCGCTGATTCGCCTAGGAATGGCAACAGATCGCCGACGCGCCCCACGATGTCCATGTGCCTTTGGCCGCTCTGAGGTCCCATCACCCGAGCGACAAACGCCAAGAACTCGGAGTTTGCCCCGTACGTTGAGGACAGCTCGCGCAGCAAGAACAAGTACGTGTCCAGGTCCACCCACGCTCGGTCCCGAATGCTCTGGGCTAACCGAGCGAAGTCATTAGGGTTCAGACTTGGCTTGTCGAGGTGGGAAAACGCGTGGAAGAGGGATGCCAGATCGGCGGTCAGTGCAGTGTCGGTTTTTGTGGGATCCGGTGGGAGGGTAGCGGGCGGCACGATGGGACGGTCGATCACATGGACCGGATCGACGGACGGTGGCTCTGCGGGCGGTGGCGCAGGCTGAGTCCGGGGCCTACTCGTGGACGGCCCAGACAGGCAGCCTCCTGGCGCGAGCAACGCCGCGAGGGCAAGGCCGACCAGAGCAATAATAATCACCCAACGTTGCAACACGGTGCAGCGCCTAACGAACGGGCATCGGGAGTCTACTGCTCGATTTGGACCGTCTTGGGCCCCATAATGATCGTCTCCGTAGTGCCGTTGGCCGCCCTGAAGGTCACGAAGCCCTCGACGGAGACCGTCACCGGCGGGACATACCCACCGACCGGTGTCGAGAAGGCAGTGTAGTGCCACGTGACGATCGTCACCCTTCCACGGGGCCCGACCGTTGCTGCATCCCGCGAATCTTCGACCAGCAGCAATGGCGTAGGGGGTTCGTGACTGTCCTCGGCGGGCGCTCTGTATCCCATGTCTACGATTTCCACACCCTTATTGGCATTCGCGACGAGCTGCATCGTTACTTGGTTGCCACCGACGGAAACGTTCATCTCGACATCGCCCATCGCCGATGTCTGGCGTTCGCGCTGCCTATCCGTCTGGCCTCTGCACCCGAGGAGCAGAGCGAACGCGAGCGCGGCCATGCCTCCCACGAGGCACACCCAGCGATTCACCATGACGACCTCCCGGCAAAAGGAGCCCCACGTGATGAGTTCAATCCAGCCCCAGGATCGAGGCGGTGATTGTGGAGCGGCCGGGCCGCCCGGGGCAAGCGGAATTCCGTGCGCGCTCCTCGGATTCCTGCTCGCAGCACTCACGCGCTCACCGCGCCACCTCCTCCACGTCCCGCGCGAGCTGCGCCAGGTCCACGGGCTTCGCGTAGACGCGCGCGGCGCCGAGCTCGCGGGCCCGTCGCCGCTGGTCATCGGTCCACGAGCCAGAGACGAGGATCACGGGGATCGGGCTCTCGCGATCGCGGACGTAGGCGAGGAGCGCGAGGCCGTCCATGCGGGGCATCTGGAGGTCGGTGACGAGGACCTTGATGTCCCCGCCCGCGAGGATCTCGCGGGCATGCTCGCCATCCATCGCTGCCTGGACCTGGTGGCCCAGCGCCACCAGGCCACCGACGAGGACCTCGAGGACGGCGGGGTCGTCGTCCACGACCAGCACGCGCGCCATGCGCTCGGCTCCAATAGAAAGGGCCTCCAGACGCTCACCCGTGCGACACGTCCTTCGGCCCTTCCAGTCCGAGCCTGAGGGAATCACCCCCAGGAGTGCTGGCACCTGGATGCACGGGTGATCGAGGCGAGGGTTGCTCTGCAGATCCCGTTGCGGGTGATGAAGCCGCTACTCCCTTGCGGGAGAGGAACCGCTCGGCGTCCTACGCCTCGCGTCTGAATGAATGCTTCGAGCTACTCGATAGCGGGTCTCCGATCGAACGGCGCGGATTCTACCACCGAGGCCGGCGGGCGGCCCGGAAATGCGGAAGGCCCGCGTGAGGGCGCGGGATGAGGAGGATGCTCTCGGGTGAGACCACGTTGACGTTCCCGCCCTGCGGGTCCGTCTACGTCGCCAACTCGACGTTGGACCTGACGGGCCTGGTCCTCTACGTGGACGCGGCCTACGGCGATCCAGGTCCTGCGCCGACCACGATCGCGCTACAGCGTGGTGCGTTCGCTGGCGTCGCGCGCCTGCGGCGCGTGTGAGCTCACTTCGGGGGCTGGGGGTCCTTGGCCTTCGGCGGGACCGGCGTAGGATCCTTCGGACCCACCTTGATCTCTCGCTTCTTGAGGACGACGGGCGGACGGACGATCGGCCGCGAAGGGTTTGCCGTGGCAGGATCGTAGGCCCTTTCGACCGAGGCCGGCACCGGCCTCCTCGTCGGAGTCGGTGTCGTCTTGCGGCTTCCGCCGCCTCCCGCTAGCGCGCCGAGCTTCGCCATCGCGCCGATGATCAGCACGCCCACGACTATCACGGCGAGAATGCCTCGCCAGATGAAGTGGGGGTCTGAGTCCTTGTACAGGTCGTTCGGCGTTCCTGGGGCATCTGTGGGGTTCGGCATGTTGACCTCCCGACCTCGGCCGAGAATCCTGGGCGAAAATCGTTAATCCGCGCGCGTGTCGCACTCGCGCTGCGGCGTAGGCTTGGCTGCTTCTGCCTCGACCTTGTCGAAGATCTTCTTGGCTTCTTCCAGGTCGCTCATTAGATCCACCCCCCGCCCGCGCGGGCGAGCTGGGCGACAGCGCCGACGAGGAAGAGGACCTGCACCCGGTGAGCCATCGGAAGTCCTCCAGAAGGTGCCCCAGGGTTGAAGAAGATCACCGGTAGCATGGTCGCCCCGGGGCGTCAAGCCTGTTCCGGTGGTTGATCGGTGGAACGGGGCGCTCCCGGGCCGGCCGCGATCGCCGCCGGAAATGGATGGGTGGATCACTGCCCCGTCGTTGCGCGGATGCGCGGGGACGGGGCGGGGCGCGCGGGAGCGCGCATAGGCTACGACAGCGTATCGGCTGTCGTAGGACATACATACATGCATACAGCTAAGCAACCCGCGAGGGTGGCCGCCGCGGCGCAAGCGCGCGCGGCGGGGCGCGACGACGCGGACCGGCCCGTGGCCGGCCGCGGTCGCGGCACCACCTCGGCGGGTTGATGGGGCGGGGGCGGCATGTGCGCTCACTTGGGAGCCACACGCGGTCGGCCCGCGCGAGGACGAGGTCCTCGACGGCGGCCTCCCGCGCGGCTCCCAGGGCGACGCCTTGCGGACCGTTTCACGCGGGGCGCTCGCGGCGCGGCAGCGGCGCTCCGCGTGAGCGCACACCCCGTCCCCGCCCCGCCCGATGCGCGGGCCATGCGCGCCGGTCTGCGGGGTTCCCCCGCGGACGGCGTCCGCTTCGCCGCGGCCCGCGCGTCGGGCATTCATCCATCCCTTTCAGGGGATAGGGGGGTAGGGGGGTGTTTTACACTCTCCCCACTCATACGAATGGGGAACCGAAGATGAGCCAACAAGCGATGACGTTGAGCACGACGATCACCACTGCGGCGGTAGTACAACTCAACTCCCGCCGCCACATTGGCCGCAGGCGTGAGATGAGGTAGGTCTCATCGAGCGCCTTCCACAGCTCTGTCTCGATCCGCTTCGCGGCTAGGATCTGCTCGATCACCGGCGGCTCGGTCCGTAGCAGGGCCTCGTATTCGGCCCGCTGCTCTCTGATCTTTAGCAGGAGCAGGATTCGTTCCTCCTGCTGCCACTTTGGCCACAGGCGCTCGATGAGGTAGGTCTCTTCGATCACCTTCCACAGCTCCGTCTCGTTCCGGTGCGCTGCTAGGATCTGCTCAAGTCGCGATTGAGATGCGACCGGCGATGCGACCGGCGACGGCGGCTTGGTCTGTAGCATGGCCTCGTATTCGGCCCGCTGCTCTTTGGCCTTTTGCAGGAGCAGGAGCCGTTCCTCCTGGGGGGGCATGGCCGTTAGGAAGGACGGCCGGGCGTGCCGCCGCTGGCGGAGAAAGACGACGACGGCGAGGCCGACTACGATGGCGCCGAGCAAGACTCCCGCAGGGCCGGATACCGCCTCCGTGATGGACTTGAAGTAGTCACGGAAGATCGACATGGCAGCCTCCCTCAAGCGAGTGGTCGAACGATAGCGCCGTGCGAGGGTGTAGCGCAAGGGGGAGCGTCACGCCTGCTCCTCCCGCTCGACTCGGCTGCAGGGCCAGCAGAACGCCGCGTATCGAGGGTATCCGTGTCGGAGCCCCTTGCGGAAGCGTGGTCGAGTCCCGCAGCTCGGGCAGAGGGGAGGCGGGGGGTCTGAGAGCCCCGCCGCGAGGCGACGTCGACGTGCGCAGACGTTGCACAGCGCTCAATACCTCACCTTCCCGGTGGCCGGGGAGAGGCCCTTCTTGAGGAGGGGCCTTTTTCGACAGACGGGGCAGGTCTTCCGCGAACGCTTCGCGGCCGCGCCTTCTTTCGGGCGAGGGCGGACCCCGACCTGGTCGTCCTTCGGGGACGGCCTCTGCTCTGCCAGCTTCGCCTGCAGGGCTGTTGCGGCGAGCGGGATCCCGAGACGCCGCCGCATCCGAGCGACCTTGTAGCGGGGGACCCCGAGCGTTCTGGCGACGTCGCCATCGGGGTACTTCCCGAGGCCGGCGTCGACGTACGCCTCGATCGAGGCCCGCCACCGAGAGGGCATGCCCCGTGGGGCCGTTGGGATCGTGTGCCCCTCGGCGCGGAGGAGGTTCCGAAGCTCCGACACCTGCGAGTAGGACATCCCCAGGAGCGCCGCGAGGACGCCATTCGTCTTCGTCCAGTCGATGGCGAGGACTTCCTCGCGCGGGTGGTCATGGAGGTACCTCTTGGCGACCGACCAGAGCATCGCCCCCCTCGTCGGCATGGGGTGCCCCTCTTTTCGGAGGCGCTTCCGCAGCTCCTGGACCTGGCGGTGACCCAGCCCGATGATCGGGGCGAGCGCCCTGTTCGTCTTGGTCCAGTCGAAGGCGAGAACCCATTCACGCGAGCGGGTCGCGAGGAGCCTCGACACCGGTCCCCGCTTTCGCGCAGCCATCCTGCGTTTCCACGCCTCGGGGTCGATCGCGTGGGCGTCGAGGTGAAGCGCGAGAAAGAACGGGCCGTGGAGGGTTCGGCGCGCGCGCGGGCACTTCGACCACGGGCACGTCCAGAGGTTCTTCGCCTTCTCCTCCTCTGGACTCGGGGGCATGTGGACGTGTCGAAGGTGTGCGGCGAGGGCGTCTGGGACCGCGGCCTCGAAGGGGCACGCGGGACAGCACCAGAGGTTCATCTCGCCTTCCCCCTGGACTCGATCCGCTTCATCGCCATGCGGTAGTGCCTGAGGCATCTCCGGCGGGCGATGGCGCGGACTGTGCATCCGCGGATGAAGCAGCGCTGCGGGGGCTTCTTGGGCGCGCCCCTCTTCCTGGGGCTCCTCGCCGTTTCCGTCAGCGCGTGCTTCTCAAGGTGAATCGCGAGGTCCTGCGCGCTGACGAAGCGCTTGGCCTCGCACTCCTCCGCGGGACACGTCCAGGGGATCGGCGTGGCTTCCTCGATCACGGGACGGACGTGGACCAGGAAGAGGTGACCGACGAAGGCCTCTGCCGTCCTTCCCGAGAAGCGGCACGCGGGACAGCACCAGAGGTTCGTCACGCCTTCCTCCGCGCAGAACGGCACTCCACCGCGCTCGATCCTATCCGCTGCTGCGGATTCTGTTGCCTGGGTGCCCGCCGTGGCGTAGGGTCAACGATGCGAGGAAGAAGTGCTCCGATGTTCGACTGGCTGCGTCGCGCCTTTGGCGCGGAACCCCGCCCCCAGGTCCCCGCTACCCCACTGCACGGTGTCGAAGTCCGTTTGCAGCGAGACGACCAGGGCATGGTCAGCGGCTTTGTGGTGCTGGTGCACAATCCCCACGATGGGCACCTCCCCGACGAGGCGCTGCGCCAGGCAATCAACACGCTCCTCGCGTATGCGATCCAACAGGACCAGGAGCGGGGGCAGATCACGCAGGCCGAGATCAACCGACAACTCGCCTCCATTTGGCGCCAGTGCGTTAAATCCCCCTGAGGGTACGCCGTCGACGTATGCCGCGCTCACGCCTTCCTCCGTGCGGAATGGCGCGCGATCGGGCCCGAACGTCCTTGCAAGCGCTGCGTCTTTCCGGGCTTCCGGCGCGATTCGTCAGGGCGCTTCGTCTTGGGCTTCCTGGGCCCCTGGGTCGTCTTCGCGCGGGATGATGCGCCTGAGGCGATCCTGGGGGCCTTCGTCCGAGCGCGATCGCGCTTCTTCGGCTCCGATCGCTCCTCGACGGTGTCCGCCTCGTTCGCGATCGCGGGCGACGTCGCCGCCTCGGGGATGGCGGAGTGGAAGGGGAGGAAGCGGCGCAAGGCGGCCGCGCGGAGGGAGACGTCGCCGCGTCGGTCGTAGCGGGCGGTGGTCTCGACCCGCTCGTGTCCCGCGAGGCGCTGAACCGTGACCAGGTCCTCGCCGTCCTCGAGGGCACGGGTGATGTAGGTCCTGCGCGTATCGTGGGGGGCGAAGCGGGTGACGCCGGTGCGCTCGGCGAGGAGCTTGAGGCGGACGTAGACGCTCTCGGTGCTCATCGGCTTGCCTGCGCGGGGCCGGCCGTACTTGTCGAACGGGCATAGGAGGGGCCCGCCCTTCCTCCCCCGGACGGCGAGCCACTCGGCGATCGCCGCCCGTCCTTCCTCGTTGAGCCAGTTCCGTCGGTCTTTGTTCCCCTTGCCGCGGCGGACGGTGATCTGGCCGCTCTCGGCGTCGTAGTCGCCGAGGGCCAGGCCGACCGCCTCGGCTCGGCGGACCCCGGTACCGAGGAGGAGCGCAAGGAGGGCCGCATCGCGGCGCCCCATGGGGGACGTGTCCCTCGCGCAGGCGCGGAAGAGGGTGTCCATCTGCTTCCGCGAGAGGGCGATCCCCACGGGGATACGGGCCCCTTTCGCGTCGTCGATCTCGACGGCGCGGTGGAAGCTGTCGGTGTCGATCTGCCCGAGCTTCCACGCCTCGCGAAGGACGCACCTGAGCGCGGAGAGCATCTTGTTCGCGGTCGCGGGGGCGTACCGCTCGACGAGGGCGGAGCGGATCAGGGCGGTGTGGTTGTACCGGAGCCCGTGCCACGGGAGGTTGACGAGGTTCGCGTCGGGGCCGGCGACGATCTGGGCGATCGTGTCGAGGGCGTCCTTCATCGTGGGCCTGGACCCGCGCGCGAGGCGGGCCAGGTAGACGAAGGCGGGATGTCTAGCGACAGCGTCGCCTTCAGTCACGGCGGTATCGCCGCCCCCAGGAAGGGCGGCCTCGTCGTCTACGCTGACGATCTCCGCCCCCCTGACCGTGAGGACGTTCACTTCCTCGGAGACGGGCTCCCTCGGGCGGGCCTCGGTGGTGGAGCTGGCGCTGCCAGCGCCGACGCCCGACAAGACCTCGATGGGGGCCGGTCCTGCAGGTTTGGCGGAGCGGGCGGTGTCCAGCTTGGAGGGGCGCAGCCCTGGCGGCAAGACGACGAGCGGGGCATCCGGTCTCTTCGCGACGGACGGCGGTGGTGCTGCAGGCGGGGCCTGTGACGCCGGGTGGTCGGGCGGGGCCTGGGGCCATGGCGTTGCCTGGGGACCAGGTGGTGCCTGCAGGACAAGGGGTTGGAGGTTGGCGATGGGGAGGCGGCGGAACTCGGCGTTCTTCGTCCGTGCGTGGGCGAAGCAGAGGGGGAGCGCGTGGTGTTCCCCGTTCTCGTCCCACTCGAGGAGGACGACGGCAGGAATGGAGACGGAGCAGTTCTTGCCTTTGCTCCCCTTGCCGCGTTTGGCAGGGGCGGCAGCGCCGCCCTTGCTGGAGGCGGCAGCGCCGCCTTTGCTGGGGGCAGCGGTGCTGCCTGTGCTCGGGGCCGCGCCGCCGCCGCAGGCGCGGCAGGGTTCCTTCTGGTCGAGGATCGGGGTGACCCGGACCCCTTCTTTCGTGGTGACCATGGGGCGAGGCGGTGAAACCGCTCCTCCATCGACTCCTGGGGAAAGGGTGCGGGCGGCAGGGCCGCCCTTGCTGAGGCGGCATCGCCGCCCTTGCTGGGGGCGGCATCGCCGCCAGCCATTCACCGGGGGCGCTGCCCCCCCGTTCGACTAATAAGAAGACGCCTTCTCGGTAATCCTACCAGGCCAGCGGCCTGGACCCTACTGGGAAATAGGCTAAAGCCTATGTCCTGACGCTCGGAATCGCCCCCCGCCTCGTCCGCGGCCCCTTTCTCAGAGGGATACCCTTGCATGTACCCCCAGGGTCCCCCCCCTCTGATGCCAGGGCCCTTGGCACGGCAGCCCAGGGACTTTCAACGGCCCGGTGCCGGTCCGCCCAGAGTCCCTGGCCGGACCGGCAAGAGTCTTTGGGCGGCCATGCAAAAGCCTCTGCGAGGACTTCGGCCTCCACGGCCAGAGTCCCTGGGCTGCCTGTAGCCTGCGAGGAGCCGGACCGGCCCCTGCCCGTCCAGGGGCTCTTTCTTGGCGGCCACTCTCCTGGATCGAGGGGGGGATCCGACCGGCACCTGTCTGATTAGGTAGGGACTTAGGCAGAGCCACCTAAGTCCCTACCTAATCAGCTAGGTCCCTC
>Ga0209726_10006627_pt1 | contig 13346 bp, 8 predicted proteins | sample Subgrocontami54m_FD_187453 | JGI IMG/M metagenome (GOLD analysis project Ga0209726, IMG submission 187453) | Subsurface groundwater microbial communities from S. Glens Falls, New York, USA - GMW46 contaminated, 5.4 m (SPAdes) (version 3) | ecosystem: Environmental > Aquatic > Deep subsurface >... | reverse complement strand
CTTCCGATCTAGGGGACTTGGCTTTGCGTAATTTTTTCTGTTTGATAACTGAAAGGCGCCGGCTCTTCATCGCCGTGCTGCGCTTCAAGTTTTGAAAAATCAATGGACCTGCCGTTAACGCGGGGAGGAGTGCCTGTTTTTAAACGTTTGATCTCAAAACCCAGGCTTTCCAAGCATCCCGACAAACCGTGCGATGCCTTGTCGCCGGCGCGGCCGCCGCCGAAAGTCACTTCACCAATGTGTATGAGGCCGTTCAAAAAGGTGCCTGTGGTCACTATTACAGACTTTGCGTAGTAAACCGTATCAATGCTTGTCACGACGCCTTCGACGACTCCGCCGCTGGCGAGAATGGTTTTGACTTCGCCTTGTTTTAAATCTAAATTGTCCTGGCTTTCCAGCACTTGTTTCATCGTCATCTGATAAATTTTTTTGTCGCACTGTGCGCGCGGCGCCCAGACGGCCGGACCCTTGCTGGTGTTAAGCATGCGAAATTGTATTCCGGTCCGGTCAGTGACCTTGGCCATTTCGCCGCCGAGCGCGTCGATCTCGCGCACAATATGGCCTTTGGCGATGCCGCCGATGGCCGGGTTACACGACATCTGCGCCACCGAGTCTAAGTTCATAGTGAGCATCAAGGTCTTGGCGCCCATGCGCGCGGCCACAAGCGCCGCCTCGCAGCCCGCATGCCCGGCGCCGATGATGATCACGTCATATTTTATATTGGAGGAAATCATAGCTGAATGAAAAACACTGTAAGTCTTAGGCGTGCCCGCCGAGTTTTTTGGCGGGCGTGACAGATTTGATGCTTCTTAAGTGAGCGTCATCTTTTTCAAATGGAATTGGTAAAACGCCATCAGTATCGTGTTGGTGAGCCAGTAGATCACCAGGCCCGAGGGCATGGTGTAAAAAATAAACCCGAAGATGATGGGCATCATGAACGCCATCATCTTTTGCTGGGACTCCATCGCGGGGTCCTGTCCTTCGATTTTTATTTGAGTAAATTTCTGTTGCAGCACCATCGCCAACACCATGATCAAAGGTAGTATGTGTATCGAGTCGCCGAGAAAGGGGAGAGTAAAGGGCAGGCGTACGTTGTCCGGTGACGAAAGGTCGTTGACCCACAGAAATTTGGCATCAACCAGCTTCACCGTCTTTGATAAAGCCACATAAAGCGCGATGAATACCGGCATCTGCGCAAACATGGGCAGACAGCCGCCAAATGGGTTCACCTTGTGTTTTTTATAAAGCTCCATCATCTCGCGGTTCAGCTTCTCGGGGTTCTTCTTGTTCTGATCCCTGAGTTTTGTCATCTGCGGTTGTATGAGTTGCATGCGCTTCATCGACATATAGCTTTGGCGCGTGAGCGGGAATAGAAGCAGGTTGATCAGGATGGTCAGCGCGATGATGGCCAGTCCATAATTTCTGAGACCTTTGTGCAAGAGCTCGAGCGCCCCTACCAGGAGCTTGCCGATGCCGTCAAGCTTGCCAAAATTGACTATCGGATCCAGGCCCAGAGGCATGAGCTCGTCGATGTCGTTGGGGCCTATATAGAGAAGGAAATCATGGTCCAGCACGCCTCCGGCAGGTACGCTGACCTTCCCGGAAACCAGAGAAACGCGGAAGCGATGGTCTCCGAGGCCTTCCACCAAACCGGAAAAAACCTCGGGAGATTTGGGTTTCAAGATGATGGAAAAATGCCTGTTTTTGGTAGCCACCCACTCGAGCGCGCCGGAGCTGGTCACGCTTTTGCCGGCTTTGGACTCTTTTACGTGGCGAATTTGTTTTTTCCCGTTCACGTCGGTAAAAAAATTGGCTTCTGTGTATTGCGCGTCTATGGAATTTCTCGACGCGATGCTGTTTCCGGCGAATAGCTGGTACTGGATATCCACCGGCGCGGACGCGGTATTCTCAAAATGAAGCCGCAGGTCGGCGGCGTAACCATTACGAAATGTATAGTCCTTGGTCAGCCGCAGTCCGTCGGTGAGCGCGGCCGAGGCGACGAGGCCGCCCAAACGTTCTTCCATCGTGTAAAGAACGCCGCCCGCTTTTTCTCCGGCAAGATGCGCCGAAGTCGGCGAGCCGCTCATGTCCTCGAGAGAAAGCAGAGTGATCGGTGATTTTTTATCGGGGTCTGAAAATTTTAAAAGCTCTATCTGCCGGATGCCGGCCTCGCGGCTGTTAAAAGCCAATGCCAGAGAATCGGTGCTTAAAATTTTATCTTCCGCGGGGAGAATAGCGCCTTCTGAGAGAGGCGTCGGAGACAGCGCTGCGGCCTGAGGAACGGACGTCCCCTCTGTGGGTCGCTTTTTTTCTACATTTTTTTTATGTTTATAATAGTCCGGATAGAGTTTTTCCAGCACTACCGGATAAAATCCCAGCACTAAAAACGATAACGCCAGAGCGATCAGTGTCCTTTTTTCCATCAGCGGCCTCTCGTCAGCGGATCATGTCCACCTTCGCAAAACGGATGACAACGTAGAAGGCGTGACGCCGTCAGCGTAAAAGCCTTTGCCAAACGGACACTGCGGAACGCCTCGGCCGCGTACTCGGAGCAGCTCGGATGGAAACGACAGGCTCTGAGTCCCAGTGTCTTGAAAAATTGTGACACAAACCGTATTAAGAAAACGCAGGTCTTTCTAAGCAATTTCGTACTCCTAACGTAAACTTCTGACTATTTGCCGTTGCACGTCGGACAGGCCCGGCTTGGTCGGCCGTGCCAACACGCGAAAATAATAAACGCGTGGCGCTTTAAAAAAAGCGTCCTTACGCACCGCCTCGCGGACCAGACGCTTCAGGCGATTACGCTCCGTCGCGAGACGCACCAGTTTTTTGGGAACGGAAATAAGTACGCGCGGCGAGGTCTTTGCCGCTTTGTTTGCGGGACCGGAAACCGTATCTGAAATTTTCAAATAAAGCCAGTGATCCCCCGGAACCGTCACGAGGATTTAAACGGTAAGCCTGGCTCTGCCTTTACGACGCCGCCTTTTGATCACGTTACGACCGTCGCGCGACCGCATCCTTTTGCGAAAACCGTGCGTCCGCTTTCTTTTTATATTAGATTTGTTCGTCAGTGTCTTTTTCATGTCCGCCTTTGGGTTTAAAGCACCAGATTATATCACAAGAAAGGCCGGAGTCAAGATTCGCTTACGCGCTCAAAAATGTGTTGCAATGCCCCAGGGTGCTTGTTATAATTTGGCTCTGAATTTAGCTCATTCTCTGTTGTTTGCAAGCCTGTGGATAACTTGTTGATAATTATTATCATACGGGCAATCAGTTGTGAATAATATTAGCATCTCATAACTTAAACAATTATATATAGTTACAGCGATTAAATTGGTTAAATTTTAGACCCTGGGAATAACTCTGTGGATAATTTTAGAGAATACACAGCTCCGGACCTCTGGATCAAGATTTTAGACGTTCTGGGTAAGGAGCTTACATCGCATGTCTGTGAGCGATGGTTGCAACCCATGATGCCTATTGAGCTTAACGATCAGGGGTTGGTTATGGCCGTCCCCGATGAGTTCTTCAAAAGCTGGATTGCCGATCACTACGGCAGCATGATCACTCTGGCATTAAGAGAAGTGATCAATCAGCCTGATGCCAAGCTTATTCTTGAAATCACCAAGCAGGAACCGATAGTTTCATCGGTGTCATCGCCGCAAACCTCTGCTTCATTTTCGCTTCATCCCCACAGCGCGGCGGCCAACAACGGCAACGCCTCTGCAGAGGTACAACTCAATTCCAAATACACCTTTGAGAGCTTTGTGGTGGGACCTTCCAATCGTTTCGCCCACGCCGCTTCCATGGCAGTGGCCGAAACCCCGGCCAAAGCCTACAACCCTTTATTCATCTACGGCCCTGTCGGTCTCGGTAAGACGCATCTGATGCAAGCCATTGGACAGGAGACATTTAGAAGAAATCCAAACCTGAAGATACTCTACATCACCAGCGAAAAATTTACCAACCAGCTCATCAACGCCATCAAAACGGGCACCACGGTCAAATTTAGAGAAAAATATAGAAACGTCGACTGCTTGCTAATAGACGACATCCATTTTATAGCGGGTAAAGAGGCCACTATGGAAGAATTTTTCCATACTTTTAATTCGCTGTATGACGCTCATAAGCAGATTGTGGTTTCTAGTGACAAACCCCCCAAAGATATTAATAACCTCGAGGAAAGGCTGGTTTCACGCTTCGAATGGGGCCTGGTCACAGACATACAACCGCCGGACTATGAGACACGCACCGCTATTTTAAGAAAAAAAGCTGAGAGAGAAAATCTCTACATCCCCGACTCGGTAACTTCCTTTATAGCCGACAAAATCAAGTCTAATATAAGGGAGTTGGAAGGCGCCTTGATACGTGTGGTGGCCTACTCCAAGCTAGTGGGCAAGGAAGTGGATGAAGCTACGGCCTACGATGTTTTAAAAGATCTTATTGTTGAGACGCAGAAGAAAATCACTATTGACCTTATTCAAAGAAAGGTGGCAGAATACTTCGAAATACGGCCCTCGGATATGACGGCAAAAAGAAGGTCTAGGAATGTGGTCTATCCCCGCCACGTCGCCATGTTTTTATCTAGAGAGATGACCGGTATGTCATTTCCTGAAATAGGGGAACAATTTGGTGGAAGGGACCACACGACTATTTTACATGCTTATGAAAAAATAAAGAAAGATATAAAGAAAGATCAGAAGTTTAAATTGCTTGTGGATAAGTTGGCGGTTGAGATTAAAAAATAAGGTGGGTTGTTGATAACTGTTAACTTATACACAATTTAAAACTTTTTCAATACCTTAAGCTTAAAGTGATTACGAATAAACTTGTTTATTCACAGCATCTACTACTTAGACTGTTTAAGTCTTTAATTTAATAAATAATAATAGCGGAGTGAATAATGAAGATAAATACACAAAAAGATGATTTGTTGAGAGGGGTACAAGTTGTTCAAAATGCCGTAAGTTCCAAAAGCACATTACCTATACTCTCGCATATTTTAATCGAAGCTAAAAAGGGCGAGATCCGTTTAACAGCCACAGATCTTGAAATAGGCATCTCGGTTAGAGTTGAGGGAGAGGTGTTGGAAGACGGGGCTATTACAGTACCGGCCAGAAAATTCAGCGAAATAGTAAAAGAACTACCCACCCAACAGCTAATTACCATCTCACTAAAAAAAAGCCAGTCTATTAATATTGAGGCGGGGAAGAGCTATTTTCGCCTCATGGGACTTTCGAAAGAGGATTTCCCCCAAATCCCTGAGTTTCCCACATCAAACAAAAGCGCCGAAGTGATTAAAATCCCCCAAAAGATTTTAAAGACCATGATACAACTCACATCTTTCGCTATGAGCCATGATGAATCACGTTATGTGCTTAACGGTATTTTGTTTAGTTTTAAAGATAAAGGTTTAAAACTTGTGGCCACTGACGGAAGAAGACTGGCGTTTATTGAAAGGCAGATCCCTGATTTGGGAAGTTTAAGAAAAGATGTGATTGTGCCGATGAAAACCATACAAGAATTGAATAGAAATTTGACGGAAGAAAATGATGTTTTATTTTGTTTTAAAGAAAATCAACTACAAATCAGTTTAAACCCCATCACTATCACCTCACGGCTTATTGAAGGGGAATATCCAAATTACGAACAAGTCATTCCAAAAAAAATCAAAGAAGAACTTAAAATCAACACTCAAAATTTCTTACAGGCGACGAGGCGCGCCAGTGTTTTGACCAATCAAGAGTCACAGTCTATTAAAATAAATATCATCCGCGACAAGCTGATCATCACCAAAAATACGCCGGAGCTGGGCGAAGCGCGCGAGGAGCTGGATGTGGACTATAAGGGTGGGGAGCTGGCGATAGGCTTTAACCCCAGCTTTCTGATAGACGTTTTGAAGAACGTGGTTGAGGAAGATATTAAGTTTGGGTTTATCGACCCTGAAAAACCGGCCGTGATCCGAAGCGGGGAAGATTATACCTATATCGTGCTGCCGATGCAGGTGAATTAGAGCGGTGGCTAAGAAAGCATTAAGCCCCATCGGGGACATAGTCAAAGACGTTTTCGCAAAGATAGAGAGTGAAAGCGCGTTTTCCAGAGAAGACATCGATGGCTACTGGAAAGAGTTTGTGGGGGAAACAGGTTTCAAGCATTCACGGCCGGTGGATTTCAAAAAGAAGGTGTTGGTCGTGCGCGTCGACAGTTCGAGTTGGATGCAGGAGCTGGCGATGCAAAAAAGAAAATTATTAAAAGAATTGAAAAGAAAACTGGGAAAAGATACAATTTCTGAAATTCATTTCAAAATCGGGAGTTTTGATGCCAAAGACAGCATCTAAGGACAAAGACTTGGACGCCAAGAAGGCCGGGGCCGCCGACGAGGCGCTTCCCAACGGAACGCACGCCAAGGATGACTCCAGCTACGACGCCAAAAACATACAGGTGCTTGAGGGTATGGAGGCGGTGCGCAAGCGCCCCGCGATGTACATAGGCGATGTGGGCGTGCGCGGACTGCATCACCTGGTCTATGAGGTAGTCGATAATGCCGTGGACGAGGCGCTGGTCGGCCATGCCGATAAGATAGAAGTCACCATACTGCCTAACAACGCGGTGGCCGTGGTGGACAACGGCCGCGGCATCCCCGTGGACATACACAAAGGCGAGAAAAAGCCCGCCGTCGAGGTGGTGCTCACCAAGCTGCACGCCGGCGGCAAGTTCGACAAAAAGAGCTACAAAGTCTCCGGCGGTTTGCACGGCGTGGGTGTCAGCTGCGTGAACGCGCTGTCCGAGTGGCTGGAGGTCGAGATCAAGCGTGACGGCAAGGCCTATCACATGCGCTTCGAGCGCGGCAAGACGGCCGGCAAGCTCACTGTTATAGGCAAGTCCAAGTCTACAGGCACCAAGGTCACGTTCAAGGCCGACAAAGAGATTTTCCACATCCCCATCGAGTACACCTACGACATCCTGGCCAACCGCCTGCGCGAGCTGGCCTTCCTCAACAAGGGCCTGACCATCACTCTCAAAGACGAGCGGTCCGGCAAGGAGAAAGAGACCGAGTATCATTTCACCGGCGGCATAGTCTCTTTCGTACAAGAGCTGAATAAAAACAAGAATCTGCTTCACCCCAAGGTCATTTTTTTCGAAAAGGAAAAGGACCACGTCCAGGTCGAGATAGCGATGCAGTACAACGACGCTTACGCCGAGAACATATTCAGCTTTGTGAACAACATCAACACCACCGAGGGCGGCACGCACGTCAGCGGGTACAAGGCCGCGCTTACGCGCTGTGTGAACCAGTACGTGAAGGGCAAGAACATAGTCAAAGACGACGTCTCTATACAGGGCGACGATATCCGCGAAGGTCTTACGGTGGTCATCAGCTGTAAGGTCCCCAACCCTCAGTTCGAAGGCCAGACCAAGACCAAGCTGGGCAACAGCGAAGTCGAAGGCCTGATGGAGTCCATAGTCAACGAAGGCCTGGGCAAGTTCTTCGAGGAAAACTCGAGCATAGCCAACAAGATCATAGAAAAAGCGGTGCTCGCGGCCAAGGCCAGAGAGGCTGCCAGAAAGGCGCGCGAGCTGACGCGCCGCAAAGGTGCCCTGGAAAGTGGCTCGCTGCCGGGCAAGCTCGCCGACTGCCAGGAAAACGACGCCGCGCTTTGCGAGATCTACCTGGTAGAGGGCGACTCCGCCGGCGGATCGGCCAAGCAGGGCCGCGACAGGCGCTTTCAGGCCATACTTCCTCTCAAGGGTAAAATTTTAAACGTCGAAAAGGCGCGCCTGCACAAGGTGCTGTCCAACGAGGAAATCTGCACCATCATCAACGCGCTGGGCACGGGCATAGGCGAGGAATTCAATATAGAGAAACTGCGTTATCACAAAATCCTCATCATGTGCGACGCGGACGTCGACGGCAGTCATATACGCACGTTGCTTTTGACATTTTTCTTCAGGCAGATGCATGCGTTGGTGGAAAAGGGGCATGTGTACATCGCTCAGCCCCCGCTTTATAAGATCAAGCGTGGCAAGAGAGAAGAGTATATTGAGACCGAAGAGGACATGAGCGAGCTGCTATTAGAGCTGGGTAGCGAGGACGCCACGCTAGTACGCCTCAAGGACAAAGAAAAAATAACAGACAAGAAATTTATGGAACTCCTTAAATTACTGGTACTTCTGGACAAAATGGCCACAGGAATTAAAAAACGTGGAGTAAGTCTTACAGAATACGTCAATTTTATGGATAAGAAGACCAAAAAACTGCCATATTATAGGGTCAAAGTGGAGGGAGAGCAACAGTTCATATTCACTGACGACGAGCTGGCGGCGGTAATTAAGAAGTATGAGAAGTGGAAAGGCAAGGATTTGGACGTTGGCGAGTCCGAAAAGGGCAATCAAAACAGCATACGCAAAGAGCTGGACCTGGTGGAGTTTTACGAAGCCGACGAACTCGCCGACACGGTAAAGAAGATAGAGAAACTGGGCCTGGATATAGAGGATTACAGCCCTCTGGTGGACGAGAAGAAGGCCGCCAAGGTCGCGGCCTCCAAGGCCTCAGGCAAAAAGGAATTGTTTCAAAAGAGCACGCTGTATAAGGTCGAGAGAAAAGACGAGGAAGACATTTATCTGGAAAACCTCGCCGAGGTTCTTAAATACGTGCAGGCCGAGGGCAAGAAGGGCCTGGTGATGCAGCGTTATAAAGGTTTGGGTGAGATGAACCCCTCGCAGCTTTGGGAGACTACCATGGACCCCGAGAAGCGCACGGTGCTCAAGGTCACGTTGGAAGACGCGCTGGAGGCGGACAAGACTTTCACCACGCTGATGGGCGATGAAGTGGAGCCGCGCCGCGAGTTCATTCACAAGTACGCGCGTGAAGTCAGAAACTTAGACATTTAACATTCGCGCGGTCCGCCAAGATTTGTGGCGGAAAAGCGTGAAGTGAGGAATTTGGATATTTAATATGGCCGACAACAAAGTCCCCGATAATATTTATACACGCAACGAAAAAGTGGTCCCTGTTTTCATAGAGCAGGAGATGAAGACCTCGTATCTCAACTACGCGATGAGCGTGATCGTCGGGCGAGCCCTGCCCGACGTGCGCGACGGCCTCAAGCCCGTGCATCGCCGTATCCTGTACGCTATGAAAGAGCTGGGTCTGGACCACTCGCGCAGCTACAAAAAGTCCGCGCGTATAGTCGGCGAGGTGCTGGGTAAATATCACCCGCACGGCGACACGGCGGTGTACGACACTCTGGTGCGCATGGTGCAGAGCTTTTCGCTTCGGTATCCTCTGGTCGACGGTCAGGGGAATTTCGGCTCGGTGGACGGCGACTCGCCGGCAGCCATGCGTTATACCGAGGCGCGTCTGGCGGCCATCACCAGCGAGATATTAAGCGACATCGACAAAGACACCGTCAACTTCGCTCCCAATTTTGACGATACTCTGGAAGAGCCGACGCTTCTGCCGGCCACGCTTCCCAACCTTTTGTGCAATGGCTCCAGCGGCATCGCCGTTGGCATGGCCACCAACATCCCGCCTCACAACCTGAGAGAGGTTGCCGACGCCATAGTCGCGCAGATGGACAACCCCGAGATACAGACCAAGGACCTGATGAAGTTCGTGAAGGGTCCGGATTTCCCGACAGCCGCCACGATCTGCGGCACGGAGGGCATCAAGTCGGCCTATGAGACCGGCCGCGGCCTGCTCAAGATTCGCGCCAAGGCCGGCATCGAGGAGCAAAAAAACGGCAAGCAGTCCATAGTCATCAGCGAGATCCCTTACCAGGTCAACAAGTCCAACCTCATAGAGAACATCGCGGACCTGGTGAACGACAAAAAAATAGAAGGCATCTCGGACGTGCGTGACGAGTCCGACAAAGAGGGCATGCGTCTGGTCATAGATCTCAAGCGCGACGCCAACTCTCAGGTGATACTGAACCAGCTTTTCAAGCACACGCAGATGCAGACCACTTTCGGCATCATATTCCTGGCGCTGGTCGACGGCAGTCCGCGCGTGCTCAAGCTCAAGGAGATCATCCACGAGTACATACGCCACCGCAAGGAGATCATCATACGCCGCACCAAGTTCGACCTGGAAAAAGCCAAGGCGCGTGCGCATATCGTCGAGGGCCTGATGAAGGCAGTCGACATCCTCGACAAGGTCATCAAGACCATACGCAAGTCCAAGACGCCGGCCGAGGCCAAGGGCGCGCTGATAGAAGACTATGAATTTTCAGACAAGCAGGCCCAGGCCATCCTGGAAATGCAGCTTCAAAAGCTCACCGGCCTGGAACTACTCAAACTGGAAGAGGAGTTCAAAGAGCTCAACAAGACCATAGAATATCTGGAGTCGGTGCTCAAGTCCGACAAGAAGGTGCTTGATATTATTAAAGAGGAGTTGGCAAGGCTCAAGGAAAAATACGGCGACGAGCGCAGGACAGAGATTTCCCGCAGTATAGACACCGAGCTGGACATAGAGGACCTCATCGCCGAAGAGGACGTGGTCATTACCATCAGCCACCAAAACTACGTGAAGCGCCTGCCGGTCACCACCTACCGCAAGCAGAGGCGTGGTGGCGTGGGTGTGGGCTCGGGCGGCGTGGAGGAGGACTTCGTCGAGCATCTCTTCGTGGCGTCGACGCATGACAATCTTCTGCTTTTCACGTCCAAGGGCAAGGGCTTTGTCATCAAGGTGCATGAGATCCCGCAGGCCAGCCGCATCTCCAAGGGCAAGTTCATAGCGAACTTCGTGTCCCTGGCGCAAGGAGAGAAGATCACCTCTTATATGCCCGTGCGTGAGTTCGAGGAAGGCAAGTACATCGTCATGGCCACACGCATGGGACAGATCAAAAAATGCGACCTCACGGCGTTTGAGAACACGCGCCGCAGCGGCATCGTGGCCATAGGTCTGGACCCCAAGGACGAGCTCATCGAGGCCGAGCTCACCGATGGCAAGCAGGAGATATTCGTGGCCACACGCAAGGGCAAGGCCATACGCTTCCCCGAGACGCTGGTGCGCAGCATGGGTCGCGCGGCCGGCGGCGTGCGCGGCATCAACCTCGAAGGCAACGATTATGTAGTAGGCATGGAAGTGGTGAATAAAAGCGCCACACTGCTCTCGGTCACAGAAAAGGGTTTTGGCAAGCGCTCCCAAGTCGACGAATACCGCGTCACCTCACGCGGCGGCAAAGGCGTCACCAACATCAAGGTCACCGACAAAAACGGCGAGGTCGTCGGCCTCAAGTGCGTCACTGACAAGGACGACCTTATGATCATGACACAGACCGGCATGGTGGTGCGCTGCTCGGTCAAAGACATTCGCGAAACCGGCCGCGTGGCCCAGGGCGTGCGCCTCATCGCCATCAAGAAAGACAACGACAAGGTCTCCACCATAGCCAAAGTGGAGCCCGAGGACGACTCCGCCGTGGAGATAGCCGAAAAGGCCGCTGCGGCGCAAGCCATTCCGGCTGAGGCCAAGACCGAGGCCGCCGAAGAAACCAAGGCCGAGACCAAGGCGGAAGAAAAGCCGGAAAAGCCCGCTGTCAAAAAATCCGAAGGCGCCGCCAAAACCGAAAAACCCAAATCGGCCCCTTCCAAAAAGAAGAAAAAATAGCCCCCTTTTAAGACCCCATCGTCTAGCCTGGCCTAGGACATCACCCTTTCACGGTGATGACGCGGGTTCGAATCCCGCTGGGGTCGCCAATTGTTACGCTCAGGCACACTAGAATTAGCACCCTCGGTTGCCTGAGCGTTCTCTTTTGCTAGTCATGTTAAACGACTAATTATTTACTTGACAATAGGCACCTTTTTGATTGACAATGTTTGTGTGTTTGATTGACAATGTAACTATATGGGATTTCATTAGATATGGATTTTACCTCAGAAGATATTAAAAATTTTATAATTGAAAATATTGAAGATCACCCGTCTGATATTTCAGCCTTGGTCGGCGAAAAATTTTCGATATCCAGGCAAGCTGTTCACCTTCATTTAAAAAACCTCGAAGAAGAGGGCGTTATTTCTTCCGAAGGTAGTACCCGAGGTAAGAAATACTTTCTTCGCGTAATGTTAGAACAGCATTGGACAATTCCTCTTAATTCCGGTTTGCAAGAAGATCAGATATGGAGAGAACGTATAGAACCATTGATGAAAGAATTGAACATCAAGCCCAATGTTACTAATATATGCCACTACGGATTTACCGAGATGGTAAATAATGTTTTAGACCATTCGGAAGCACAAACATTCTCAGCCAGTTTCAAAGCCACTGCTAAAAATATTAGAATGTCCGTTTCCGATAACGGAATCGGGATTTTTGAAAAAATAAAACAAGCATACAAATTGGAAGATCATCGACACGCTATTTTAGAATTGGCCAAGGGAAAAGTAACCGTCGATCCCAAAAATCATACCGGCGAAGGTATTTTTTTTACTACGCGAATGTTTGATTATTTTGCCATCATGTCAGGAAGACTTTTTTATTCCAGAAAAAGTAAGGGAGATGATTGGTTGATTGAGGACAAGGATAGTGATCATCATGGAACATATGTGGTCATGGAAATTGATCGGAATTCTTTAAGGACGGCAAAAGAGGTTTTTGATAAATTTGCGTCAGAAGCGCATAACTATGGTTTTACAAAAACGCATGTTCCTGTGAAGCTCGCGATATATGGACATGAGAACCTTATCTCCCGATCTCAGGCAAAGAGGCTTCTTGCTCGATTTGATAAATTTAAGGAAGTTCTCCTGGATTTTGACGGGATAGAAAAAATTGGACAGGCATTTGGTGATGAAATATTCAGGGTATATAAAAATGAGCATCCAAATGTAGAAATCGTCTGGATTAGGACAAACGAAGAAGTCGAAAAAATGATTCAAAGAGCCCAAGATGGCGGTTTATCAGATCAGAGTAGTTAGTAACATTGGGATAGGAGATTTGCCTAGCGTCTCGTGTGGGTCGCTTTTGAGTCAAAAAAACCCGCGCCGGTTTTAAAACTAGCGCGGCTTTTTAACCGTAAAAAGCGACCCCAGCAGGATTCGAAAAGAGCCGGCGACTGCTCGCCAGCTATCGACACTTGTTTGACCCGCAAGTCTGTGCTACCGTATTTTCTGTATCCCGTTATTCTTATCCCCGAGGACCCCTTTTGAAGCAGGATAGAATGATTTTCAGCTTTCGTACCAAGGTCACCACCGTGGCCATCCTGGCGTTGGTCTGCGTCGCTTGGTTAAGCAATTTCTTCATCTACCGCTCCAGCGCCCATGAGCAGTTCCAGCAGTTACGCGATCGCCTCAAGATTATCGCCCAATTGGCGGCGATGCAAGTGGAGGGAGACGCGCTGGCGCGCGTGCCT
>Ga0209726_10006612_pt1 | contig 13374 bp, 11 predicted proteins | sample Subgrocontami54m_FD_187453 | JGI IMG/M metagenome (GOLD analysis project Ga0209726, IMG submission 187453) | Subsurface groundwater microbial communities from S. Glens Falls, New York, USA - GMW46 contaminated, 5.4 m (SPAdes) (version 3) | ecosystem: Environmental > Aquatic > Deep subsurface >... | reverse complement strand
CCGTACCGAACTGATGCTATCATCGCGCCATGTGGCATTCGATCCCGCTGACGCTTTTTTGGTTCACCTATTTCGGTTCGCTGGGAATCTTTTATCCATATTTCACGCTTTATTTGCGCGAGAACGCCGGACTGACGGGAACGCAAGTCGGATTCGTTCTGGCGATCTCGCCATTGATCGGCATGATCGCGCAGCCGCTTTGGGGGCAGGTGGCCGACCGCACCGGCGCGCGCACGCGGGTGTTGGCTATTCTCACCTTTGGCACCGCGTTTGGGTATCTCGGACTCGGATATGCGCAGAGCTTCTGGTCGATCATGCTGGCGACCTCTGCGCTCGCAGTCGTCGGCACGGCAGTGTTTCCCCTGATGACTTCGGTGAGCTTGGCGATTTTGCGCGATGCCGGCCGCCACGCGTTTGGCCGGGTGCGCGCTTGGGGCACCGTCGGTTACTTTATTCTCGTGTTGATGTTGCCGTGGCTGCTGGCAACGCTGCCCCATGCCAACCAAGCCGCGGGCGCAAACGTTTCTCAACCCGCTTTGGGCTTGATGTTTCCTCTGACTGCCACCTTGGTTTTCATCTCGGCGTTGATCGCATGTTCGTTGCCGAAAAAAGGCGCGGTGGGCTGGCGCGCCGCGCGCGGCGATTGGCGTGAGCTGCTGCACAATCGCGCGTTTGTGCGATTTCTCGGTTTTTCCTTGCTGGCGCATTTTCTCATGCATGGGCCGATGTGGCTGTTGCCGATTTTCATTCGCGCCCGCGGCGGCGATTTAAGCTCGATTCGCAATATGTGGATTCTCATGCTGATCGTCGAAATCCCGCTGGTTTTGTCGACCGGTAGCGGCTTAAAGCGGCTGGGCGCGCGCGGCATGCTCACCGTCGGTGTCACGGTTGGCGGTTTGCGTTGGATTCTGTCGGCGCTGATCAGCGATTCGAATCTATTATTTGCCGTGCAAGCGTTGCATGGCGTGATGGTTGTCGGCCTCAATTTGGGCAGCCCGCTTTACTTGGACGCCGTCGCGCCGGAGAAGTTGCGCTCGACGGCGCAAGGCGTTTTGTCCATGGTCGCCAGCGGTTTGGCCGGCATTCTCTCCAACTTGAGCGCGGGTTGGCTGGTGGATCGCAGCGGCATCGATGCGCTGTATCTCATCTGCGGCATCGGCTCGCTGACATTGGGCGCATTGAGTTTTTGGATACTCGCCCCGGCGCAGCGCCGCATCGATGCGCTGCCCAATGCGGTCATGCCGAGCGATACCTTGGCTTGAAATCGTTCAGGCAACTGGAATATAGGGTACGCAGGTTGGAGCTGCGGTAATTGTACGGAGGTCGCGATGAGGAAATGCTTTCGGATGTTGGCAATCTCTTGGCTGGCGTTGCCGCTCTTCTGTTTTCACACGAGCAAGGCATGGTCGGCCGCGGCGGAACCGTCGGCGGAGCAACTTTACGCAACGCTGGCGAAATTGCCGGCGGAGCAGCGCGCCAAGCGGCTCGAAGAAGGCGCGCGCAAAGAGGGCGCGCTTAACTTCGTTCACACCTGGCGCGGCAAGAATGCGCGGGATCACGTCAAGCTGTTTGAGAAGCGCTATTCATTTCTCAAGGTCGAGATGGGCGATCTCGGTTCGCAAGACGCTGCCGAGCGCTTCATTGCGGAGGAAACCGCCGGCCGCCATCTCACCGACATTCTTACTTTGGGCGTGCCCGATTTAGCGATTATTCTCAAACAAAATCTGTTGGCCAAGTATGTCACGCCGGCGACAAAAAAGATTTTGAAACCCTATCAAGGATTTCTCGACCCGGAGAACCATTGGATCCCTTGGTACTGGGCCGAGCATGGAATTTCTTACAACACCAATATGATCAAACCGGACAAGGCGCCGAAAACATGGTTCGATCTGTGCAATCCGGCGTTCAAAGGCCAAGTCTCTTTCGATCCGTCCGAGACGCGCTTTCTGGCCGGCTTGTACGTAATGATGGGCGAAGCCAAAACCAAAGAGTGGCTCAAATGCATGGGGCAGAACCAGCCGATCGTCCAGACCGGCCACACCCAGCGCATGGAGTTGATGCTCACCGGCGATCATGCGCTGCAAGGGGATAATTATTTTTACACCGGCGTGGAGCAGAAGAAGAAAGATCCGAAAGCGCCCTTCGCGATCGTTTACACGGCGCCGGTGCTGGCTTTTGCCGGCGCCATGGTGATCAACAAAAATACCCAACACCCGTACGCTTCGGCATTGTTCGTCGACTGGACGCTTGGCGAGGACAGTCAAAACATGATCAATGACATCCTGCGCGGGCCGCTCACGACCAAGCATCCCTATCTGCCGGATAATATCAAACTGGTGACCTATAACGTGGTGAGCGAAGATGTCACCAAACGGCTGCACGAGGCGTGGGGCCAGTACATCGGCCGGGCGAAGTAGCAAAAAAGTTTTTTGCCGATGTCGAAAAGCTCGCTGCCTGCTGGAGCTGCCACCCGTACGCCGGTCTCCAGCGGCGGCAGGTTGGTGCTCTTTGCGCTCATCTGCATTCTTGCCTATCAGGTTCTACTGCCGCTCGTTCTAATCGTCTGGACTAGTTTCAAGGTCGTTCGGCCCGGCGAGCCGGGCTTCTTAGATTTTAGCTTTACCTTGGCGAATTATTTTCGCGCCTATGGCGTGAGCGAGTTTTGGCAGGCGAGCGTCAACACGATTTACTTTGCGTTCTTGTCGACCGGCGCCGCCTTCGTGCTGGGAACTTTTCTCGCCTGGGCGGTGGAGCGCACCAACACGCCGCTGGCCCGCGTGATCGGTATCATTACGCTTAGCCGTATAATTATTCCCGGCGTGATCATCGCCATTTCCTGGATTCTCTTGGCCGCGCCGAATATCGGCGTGCTCAACTACTTGATCGAAGCCAGCACCGGCGTCAGCCGGCTGCTAAATATTTATTCGTTCTGGGGCATGGCGTGGGTGCAAAGTTTGGAAATGACGCCGCTGGCGTACTTACTCATGTCCGCGGCTTTGCAGTCCATCGATCCGCGTCTCGAAGAAGCTTCGGCCGTCGCCGGCGCGGCGACTTGGAGGACGTTGCGGCGGATTTCGTTGCCACTGGTTTTACCCGCCGGCGCGGCAGCCGCCTTGCTGCTGTTAATCCAAACCGTCGAGAGCTTCGAGGTGCCGCTGCTGCTCGGCGGCCGTGCCCGCGTCGCGGTCTACACCACGGAGGTTTATTTCAATACTTCGCGCATGCCGACCGACTGGGGCTTGGCGAGCACCTATTCGATGGTGTTGTTGGCGCTTTCCATGGCGTTACTATTCGTTTATTTCAGACTGGTGCGCCACGGTGAGCGCTACCAGACGATTACTGGAAAAGATTTTCGGCCGCGCCGCATCGATCTCGGCGGCTGGAAATATTTGAGCTGCGCGGTGAGCTTGCTGCTGGTGTTTCTCATCACCGGCCTGCCGTTTCTGGTGATGCTCTACGCGTCGTTCTTGCCGCGCTTTCAAGCGCCCAGCGGCGACGCGTTGCAATTGCTGACGCTCGCCAACTACAAAAGTCTGTTCGACGACGGCGGCTACGCAATCACGCCGATCATCAACAGCACGCTGCTCGGCATCGGCACGGCGTCGGTCGTCATGCTCTTGGTCGCCGCCATCAGTTACTTCGTGCACAAGACGCGCGTGCGCGGCCGCAAGCTGCTCGACTTTCTCGGCTTCGCGCCCATCGCCCTGCCGAGCGTCGTGCTCGGCTCGGCGTTTCTCTGGTTGTATTTGATCGTGCCGCTGCCGGTGATCGGCACGCTGACCATCATCGGCTTGGCCTACCTGACGAGATATTTACCCTACGCTTTGCGTTTCGTCTCGAGCGCCATCGTGCAAATTCACACCGAGCTCGAAGAAGCGGCGGCGGTGGCGGGAGGCACGTGGTGGCAAAACCTTTATCGCATTTATCTGCCGCTGCTTCGTCCCGGACTGATGGCCGGCTGGTTTTGGGTCATGGTGCACGCCTATCGGGAGCTGACGATCTCGCTGATGCTGGCGCGCGCGAGAAATCGCACCGCGTCGGTGATTATCTTCGATCTGTGGACCAGCGGATCTTTTCCGCAACTGAGCGCGTTCGGCGTGCTGATCTTTCTGATGCTGATCGTGCTGGTGGCGATCTCGCAGTCGGTCAGCCAACGCTTTGGCGTGCGCGAGCAGTGGTGAAGGTTCTGCAAACAGAAAAAGAAATCGGAATGTCTCCCGCAAAGGCGCTAAGTTCGGAAAAGAAATTATTTCTTATAACTTTTGCGCCTTAGCGCCTTTGCGGGAGGAAAATCCGAATCCTAAAGTCTTCGACTTCTGGAAAATTTGCGCGCGCCGCGTAAGCCCTTATTGATGGCAGTGCAAAGGGCGCAAAGTAGGGAACGGTCGCGACCGTCCCGCTCCGAGGATTCGCTTCCGATATCTGTGAACAATCCGATTCCTCGAGTAGCCATGTTTCATGGCGTATCGAGGGGGAGTCCCTCGCCCCGCGCTGCACGCTACTCGGGAAATCGGATGAAGAATATCGGCGTGATTCGGTGAATCTACGCCGGCAGACCGGTGCCTTCGGCGACTCCGAGCATGAGATTTAAATTCTGTATCGCCACACCGGCGGCGCCTTTGCCGAGATTGTCGAGCCGCGCCATTAGAATTACGTGGCCCGACTGATGCGGCAAGACGCGCAGAGAAATTCGGTTGGTGTCGTTGAACTCCTGTGGATCGAAACTTAATTCATCGGACTCGCTGGCGTCGGTAAGCGGTTCGACGGCGACAAAAGTTTCTTTGTCGTAGCGCGCGGACAAAGTTTCCCACATCGCTTTGGCAGACGCCGCCTTTGGCAGCGACTTCGCGGGGATCATGATTTGCACGCGCATGCCGCAACGAAATGGACCGACGTTGGGGAGAAATTGCGGTTCAGTGTTCAATGCGCCGTGGCGCATGATTTCCGGGATGTGCTTATGCAGCTTGCCGATACTGTACGGCGCCTCGTGCGGTAGATGGATCAATTTCTTCTTCGGATCTTCCCAGCGCTCGATCATCGAGCGCCCGCCGCCGGAATAACCCGATAGCGCGTGAATCGCCAGCGCTGTGTCGGGCGGGATCAAACCCGCGTCGACAAGCGGACGCGTGAGCAGAATCACTGCGGAGGAATAGCAACCGGGGTTGGCGACTCGCTTTGCTTTGGCAATCTGCTCGCGCTGGCCAGCAATCAGTTCCGGCAAACCATAAATCCAACCATCCGCGACCCGATGCGCCGTGCTCGCGTCAAGAATCCGCACCGGCGAGTCGGCGAGCCAAGCCGCCGCTTCCTTCGCGGCATCGTCGGGCAGGCAGAGCAGCACAATCGTCGCGTCTTGCAACGCCTTCTTCCGCGCGGCCGGATCTTTGCGCAGTTCTTCTGGGAGCGTGACGACTTCGAGATCGTTACGTCCGGCAAGCCAGTCGCGAATTCTAAGCGCCGTGGTGCCGGCTTGGCCGTCGATGTAGATTTTAGGTGGCATAGATTTATTGCTCGAACTTATCGAAGCGAATATTACGACGATTCGTTGAGCTAAGCAAAAGCGGAAGGATAGGTTGGGTTGACTGTGATCCTGCGAACCCAAAACTCTGACTGTGCTGCACAAGAACGTTGGGCATCGCTTTCTGCCATCCTACGAGAACTGTCAGTCGCTTACCCATACACGTAAGAATTTATTTGACTTGTTGCTCCAGAAGTAAAGCGAAGCGGCGCTTCCGAATTTGAAGTAGCGCAGACTCGGGTCGCGTAGTTTGAGTTTTGGCCGGGGGCGATTGAAGTTACAGTCTTTGGCACCTTCGAAACAAGCGTATTCATGAACGCCCGGGGCAGCGACATCAATGCCCATGGCAAGGTCGACCTCGGGATATTGCGGACCCCATTTGATTTCATTGAGTTTGAACCACTGGGCAGTATTCGTACCCGTTGATAAATAGATCCAAAGCGCTTCCCCGCTGAACCCTGTGCTCTTCAGAAGCAACGCCTCGTCGTCGATGCCGTCACCGTTGAAGTCTGCAACAACGCGAGCATATTTCGAGGGGGAGTCGTTCCTTTCAAAATAAGACAGTTCTTTCTGAGTTGGCAGCCGCCAGGCCTTCGGCAATTCCCGCGCCGATGCTGACAACGTCGCGATCCCAAGAAATATTGCGGTAAGGGAATTGATTAAGGATTTATGCATTGGCTAGTCTCGGGGTGACGGGTATTTCATCGTTCGATCCATCCTACGTCAGTTTAGACGGTGGCTTCCTGGTCAAACAGACCTGCAATTAAATCCGCATGCAGCAGCCGGTGAAACAGATGTTCGCCAGCTTCGCGCCGAACCGACAGTCTTCCAGTATCGTACGCGCGCGAATTCAATCCGCGCTGTACCGATTCGCAGATCGCGACATCTTCCGCTTGGATTTGTTCGCTGACGGCGATGCTGGCAAGATTTTTTTCTCGTGCCGATTCGGAAACGTCGGCGAAGTAGTAGTCGAAGATGACTTCAGTCTTGTCGACGCCGCGCGGGATGACGAGGTTGGTATCCATTATCTCGTCGTAGATGTTGATCATGAAGTTGGGATAGAGCCAGAAATAGTTTGCGTTCTTTCCTGTTCGCACGGCGGCGGTTGGTGATTTAGTTTTCCCGCTCGCAATCGGGCTCGATTGCAGACAGAAATGCTCGCCGGTTTCGATTGTGTATTGGCTGTAGTCGAGTACGCTGGCGAGGCCGCCGTGGATATGCGGCACGTGGTAGCCGCCGTCGAGATAGTTGTCGACGAAGACTTTCCAGTTGCAGTTCAAAAAATAACTTCGGCGCTCGAACCATTGCAATCGTTCGAGGTTCAAAGGTTCAAGATGTTCAATTAGATCGGCGCCAAGAAATTCCGGCAGCGATAATCCCGTAGGTTCGAGTTTGGCGAAAACCCAGTTCCGCCATTCGGCCACTTGAATAGTAACAAGCCCATTTGCGCTTCGGTCGAAGTTGGCAACGCCGGCGAATTTCGGCGTGAGGATTAGTTTTCCTTCGAGATCGTAAGTCCAGCCGTGGTAAGGGCAGCGAAGATTTTCGATTTTGCCTTCGGACTCTGTCACGACCGCCGCGGCGTGATGGCGACAGACATTGAAAAAGCCGCGCAGGATATTGTCGTTGCTCCTGACGAGAAGGATTGGTTCGCGAGCAATGTTGGCCGTGATGTATTGTCCCGGTTCGCGAACTTGATCGGAACGTCCGATGAAATGCCACAAGCGGGAGAAAACGACTTGGAGTTCTAGTTCAAAAATCCTCTGGTCAGAATACCAGGAGGAGGGGGGCGTAGATGCATCCGAAATTACGGTTTGTGGATTGTAGGCGTTAACAATTTTTCTGACGGCAGTATTCATCTAAACAGGCGTCTGAAATCTGCGGTTAGGCAAAAACGCCGGAAAAAGTTAGCTGCCACCATTCAGAGAGCTTGCGATTTGGACGGCGTCTTCAAAGTACCGACGATGGGTTCGGCGTAACGCGAGTTCGTCTGCCGCATCTAGCAAAACAACTTCGTGATCGACTTTTCGCCGGTTTAGCTCCAATTCGATTTCCAAACGCGATCGTTCAGCGTTGGAACGTTCGGAATCAGCAAACGTTTTGAAAGTTACTATTCGCCCTTCAGAGCGTTTATACTCGATTAGGAATAGCATGTTAGTTATCGTCGTTTGCCTTCAAGCTTTGAGATGATCCGGCGAAGTCTTTCGGCCAAGTCGGTTTTTAGGTGCGTGAGACCTTCTTGAAACTGTTGTCTTCTTGAGCTTTGTACTTCTTTATCGGACAAGATTGGATCCCGTTCCAATTCTTCTAAAGTCGCGATGAAATCGGATTCAGATGTCAGGAAATCGTTAACTTGTTGATCGCCGGTACCATACTTGATGTTTAAGTCTACCACGTCGGCGAGGCGCTCCGAAAGCTCTGCCCATAGGTGTTGGAGTGCGGTTCTTATCTGGATCTCTACACTCACCCGTTGGGTCGTGATGATTACATGGACAGCTCTATATCCGTGACTGGGATTTATTCGGCGATCCATCACTCTGGTTTCAGGGAATGTCGCACACAGTGTGGCAGTCGTATGGTCTTGAGTGAAAACGTCCGCGACTGTGACGCGACAACCGGCGATATCTTGGACTTGGCTTAGCCGTATACTTTCACGGCGAAGCTTCTCGGTAATTGAACTGGTGGATTTAGCTGGTCTACCGGTGGGCTCTAGATGCAATTTTTCTCGGATTGTTCCAATAACAAAGTCATAGGCGGGGCCAAAGGACCTTCGGTAGTCGTCGAGTAACCTTAGGTCATCGTCGCTCGGAGATCCCTTCTTCAGGCGATCCCCGAGACGATCGATTTGTGTTTTACTCAATGTAGCCATTCAGTGGATGGCTACCAACTCTAGTCCGTCAAATCCAGCAGCACGCCGTCCGGATCCGCCAAGCTTTGCTTGCACAGCTTGCAGGCTTCGAGATTCTCTTTGTGCTTGGCTCCGTCGCGGCCGATATCGACTTTTCTCGGCGCTGATTCCGGATGCGCTGCCGCGAGCGCTTGGAGGTCTTTGTTGGTTTGTTCGAGATTGTCGACCTTGAAGCCGAAGTGGTCGAGGCCGGCGTAGAAGCCGCGGTGGGTGACCATGCTCCAGGGGCGGATCGCCAAATTGACCTTGCCGTCGCTGAGATAGTAGCTGCCGTCGCCGGACATTCCTTCGACCGGCTTCAGGTCGAAAACTTTTTGATAGAACTCGGCGATGAATGCCGGTCGGCCGCTGCGCAGGCAGATGTGATTGATCCAGCGCGGCTGTTCCCAGCCGAATTCGACGTAGCCTTCGCGCACGTTGGCCATGCCCATTTGCGACAGGTCCCACTGATTGCCGTCGGGGTCGTGGCCGCGCAGGCCGGCGAAGGGGACATGGCTCTGGCTCTGATGAATGTTGACGTCGGGGTAGAACTGCTTGACGCGCTCGCGCACCAAGTCGACGTTTTCGACGGCGAAGCCGAAATGGTCCATGCCCGAGCGGAATCCCGGCTGGCGCTGCAAGAGCGCGAGACCGATGACGCCGTCGCTCAAGTGGCCGCGGTTCTGGTCGTAGTTGCCGTCCTGGTCGGTCATGCCGTTGGTGATTTTCTTCATGCCGAAGATGGTCTGATAAAACCGTGCTTCGCGGTTCCAGTTCTCGGTCATCACGGCGATATGGCGAATGCTGACAAACATGATTGCGCCCTCCTCTTGTCCCGGATTCTTCTCAAAGTTGGGCCGTTCTGTCAAACGGGTTTGGATCGTCTGCGACCTTGATTATAAATTTGCGGAAGGATAGAAACGAAACGACTCAGGAACGCCGATGACCATTCGCTCATTCGAATTGCTCCAACCGCGCTCATTGGCAGAAGCCGCAGCACTTTTACAAAAGCATGGCGACGACGCGCGTGCCATCGGCGGCGGCACGACGCTGGTGATTTTGATGAAGCAGCGCGCGCTCTACTATCCTTACTTGGTCGACTTGCAGACGATTGCGGGGCTGAGCGAAATTAAAATGGCGAGCGACGGCGTGCACATCGGCGCGCTGGCGACGCATCGGATGATCGAGCTGTCGCCGCTGATTCGCCAAGCATTCCCGGCGGTCGCCGAAGCTTTCAGCCAGATCGGCAACATCCGCGTGCGCCAGACCGCGTCCATCGGCGGCAATCTCGCCCACGCCGATTACCGGCTCGATCCGCCGCCGCCGCTGCTGGCGCTCGGCGCCGAGGTGACTGTGTTCGGTGTCAACGGCGCGCGGACGATTGCGCTTAAAAACTTTTTCCGCGGCCTGTACGAAACCGTTCTCGATCCCGGTGAAATTCTCACCGAAGTGAAAATCCCGCCTATGCCAACCAACAGTAAAGCGGTTTATCTGCGCTACAGTACGCTGTCGGCCAACGATTGGCCTTGTGTGAATGTCGCGGCGTTTTTGCGACGAGCAAATGGCCGCTGCCAAGAATTGCGCGTCGCGCTGGGCGGCGTGGCGGCGACGCCGCTTTTGATTTCCGGTTTAGAATTCGCCCATGACCAAAAACTCGATGACGCGGTGATTGAAAAGATTCTCGCCGCGGTCGACGAGCAAATTTCACCGTCTTCCGACCTGCGCGGTTCGGATTGGTACAAGCGCAAGATGGCGCGGCTGTTTACCAAAAAGGCGATCGCGCAGTTGAACGGATAACCCCATGGCAAACTTCTCCGTCGTCGGACAATCGGTTTTCCGCAAAGACGCGCACCAGAAGGTGACCGGGCAAGTATTGCACGTCGGCAACATCGAGATGCCCGGCATGCTCCACGTCGCCGTGCTGCGCAGCCCCTACGCTCATGCGCGGATCACGCGCATCGAAAAATCCCGCGCCGAAAAAGTTGCCGGCGTCGCCGTCGTTCTCACCGGCGCAGAAGTGGCCAAGATGCCGGGCGTCGATCCGCATTTCGGTCCGGCGTTTCGCGATCAGCCGATTCTATGCGTGGAAAAAGTTTGTTACGTCGGGGACCCGGTGGTCGCAGTCGCCGCGGTCGATCGGCGCACTGCGGAAGATGCGTTGCAGTTGGTCGAGGTCGATTATGAACCGTTGCCGGCGGTGCTCGATGTGCTCGCAGCGGCCAAGCCCGAGTCGCCGCTGGTGCACCAGCAGCATCGACCGGCAAAAGCCTTCGCCGATCTTGCCCATGTGAAGGCCGGGCAGAAGTCGAACATTTGCTACCAATTCAAACTGCGCCTTGGCGATGTCGATAAGGCGTTTGCCGAAGCAGATCGCGTCTTCGAAGATACTTTCAGTTCGCCGCCGGCGCAGCATATGCCGTTGGAACCGCACGTGACGCTGGTTTATTTGGACGAGGCGCAGCGGATCAACATTTGGACCGCGAGCCAGACGCCTTCATACGTGCGCACGGAAATTTCTAATACCTTCGGCGTTCCGATGAATCGGATTCGCGTGCGCATTCCATATCTCGGCGGCGGCTACGGCGCCAAGCTTTACGCCAAGCTGGAGCCGCTGGTCACGGCATTAGCATTGATCACCAAGAAGCCGGTGCGCTACGCGCTGACGCGCGAAGAAGAATTTCTGACCATCACCAAGCATAAGGTGATCGCGAAAATTAGGACTTCGATTAAGAATGGCGAGATCACCGGACGTAAGTGCGAGGTCTATTGGGACACCGGCGCTTATGCCGAGATCGGCCCGCGCATCGTCCACAAATCCGGTTACACTTCCGCCGGGCCTTATCGTATTCCCAATGTCTGGATCGATTCCTACTGTATCTACACCAATCGCGTGCCGGCCGGCGCGTTCCGCGGCTTTGGCGTGCCGCAGGTGATCTGGGCCTACGATTCGCAAACCGACATGATCGCCCGCGCCATCGGCGCCGATCCGCTAGAGTTCCGCATGCGCTATGCGCTCAACGAAGGCGAAGCGTTCGCCACCGGCACGCCGGTGAAATCTTTCGGTGTCAAGCAAGCGCTGCAGGAAGCGGCCGATGCAGTGGAATTTTCCAAGCCGAGCGAAAAACATTCTAGTACCAAACTGCGCGGCAAAGGTGTCGCGTGCGGCGTCAAAGCGGTGCTGACGCCGTCGATTTCCGGCGCCATCGTGATGATGAACGCCGATGGCACAGTGAACGTTCTCAGCAGCACGGTGGAGATGGGGCAGGGCTCGGAAACCATGATGGGACAGATTGTCGCCGAAGAATTGGGCGTGTCCTTCGACAAAGTTCACATCGTCCAGCCCGACACCGACATCACGCCCTACGACACGATCACCGCCGGCAGCCGGTCGACCTATCATATGGGCAACGCCGTGCGCATGGCGGCGGGCAAAGTGAAAACGGTGCTATGCGAGGCGGTGGGGAAAAAGTTGGAAGTCGATCCCGACGATCTGGAGATGCAAAACAATCGCGTCCAGGTACGCGGCAACGAAGAGCGCGGCATGTCCATCGGCGATGCGTTCTTAGTGAAATTCGGCAGCGCCGGCACGACGATCACCGGCGAAGCGATTTGCCAACCGGAAGCGGCGCCCATGGACCCGGAAACCGGTCAATCGGAAAAATGCACCGAGTTTTGGTTTCCGTCGGCGACTTCTGTCGAAGTCGAGGTCGATACCGAGACCGGGAAAATTAGACTGCTGCAGTTTTACAGCGTTGGCGACACCGGCACGGCGATCAATCCGCGCCATTGCGAGCAGCAACTGCTCGGTTCGGCGATCACGCACTTGGGTTTGACGCTGTTCGAAGAGATGATTTTCGACGAAGGCCAACTGGTCAACGGCTCGCTGCTCGATTATCAAGTCGCATCGTTCAAAGATTTGCCAGACTTATTTCGCCCGATCATCGTCCAGGTGCCGCATGAAACCGGCCCGTTCGGCGCCAAGGGCGTCGGCGAGACCGGCACGCTGACCGTGTCGGCTGCCATCGCCAACGCGATTCATGACGCCACCGGCGTGCGCATTCGCGATTTGCCGATCACGCCCGAGCGGGTGCTCAGAGCGTTAGCCGAAAAGTCCCAAGCGGCAAAGCAGGATTAAGCTCATGAAGCGCGACATCACACTGAAGATCAACCAGCGAGTTGAGAGTTTCACCATCGACGACGCCGATACACTGCTCGAAGTGCTACGCGAGCGCTTTAAGTTTTGGAGCGTGCGCGAAGGCTGCGGCGTCGGCGCCTGCGGAACTTGTACGGTCTTACTCGACGGCAAGCCGGTGAGTTCGTGTTTCGTGTTGGCGGCGCGCGCCGACGGACATGAGATCCTCACGCTTGAAGGCTTGAGCGACGGCGAGTCGCTGCACCCGATTCAGCAAGCGTGGGTCGAAGAGCGCGCGTTGCAATGCGCCTACTGCACGCCCGGCTTCGTGCTTTCGGTCAAAGCGCTGCTCGAAGAGAATCCCAATCCGTCCGACGACGAGGTGCGCGAATATCTTGTCGGCAACCTTTGCCGTTGTGCCGGCTACGCCGATATCTTGCGTGCAGTGCGCGCGGCGCAAGTTAAACTCAGCGCGTAATCGCACCGGGTGTGAATCATCGTTGCTAATTTGTGCGCTGCTTTCCCGCGTTCTTCGTTGCCTTCATTTCTTCCCGCGTTAGTCAGTCTACGACGACAAATGTGTTTCGCATCGGCATAAATTGGCCGTCGCAGCTGCGCAGTTTCCAAAATTCAATACCAGCCGATGGTCAAGTCGTGCGAAGTTGTGCGAAGTTCCAACCGCCGGCCTGGTTTCGGCGCGACAATTTAAATTTGGCATATTAAATGCACTTGAGACTTTATTGAAACGTAGGGAAATAAATTCCGAGAGCCCAAATGATTGGATCGCAAACACTTGCTTATTCGTCTGCCGGGTGGAGCGGCTGGAGCTTGGATCGG
>Ga0209726_10006610_pt1 | contig 13379 bp, 14 predicted proteins | sample Subgrocontami54m_FD_187453 | JGI IMG/M metagenome (GOLD analysis project Ga0209726, IMG submission 187453) | Subsurface groundwater microbial communities from S. Glens Falls, New York, USA - GMW46 contaminated, 5.4 m (SPAdes) (version 3) | ecosystem: Environmental > Aquatic > Deep subsurface >... | reverse complement strand
GCGGTTCGGCTCAGGCGTGCAGGTGACGTCGAGGGCCATCGGGCCGATCGGATCGCCGTCGGGAGGAAGCCAGAAGGCATCGGCGATGAAGAAGCCATGATTCGGTTCGAATTGCACGACCGTGCCACGAAACACGCCGCCGAGCCTCCCGAGGACTTCGTCCCGGTAGTCGGTGGGTGTCCATTCGATGGCATAGGCGCCCAACGTCCGCGGGGTCGTGACCGCGCGTGCAACCTGCCACCAGGCACCGAGGGCGTCGGCGTCGAAGAACGCCTTGAGAATCCGGCCCGGCGGGGCCGCGATCACGAGGGTCACGTCGAGTCCCGGCGTCGGCTGCTTGTCGGCGACCGGACGGCCGTGATTCGGCACGGGGAACTTCACGGCCTTATGGTGTTGTTGCGCGCGACCGCGCCTGCATGACCATGTCCTTCACGTCACGCATCAGCGTCGGCACGTGGTAGGGAATGCCGTCCTTGATGGTCCACTCGATACCGCCTCCGTGTGCGGAGTGCACGCGGTCTCCGGGCTCGAGGCGCGTGTCGTTGGGGACCTGCCTCCCATTCACGGTCATGATGTCAGCCCCGTACGGATTGAGCAGTTTCAGATTTTCGAGCGGGTTGCCGTTCACGACGAGCAGATCGGCGATGAATCCTTCGCGCACTTTGCCGAGTCGATCATCCATGCCAATCATCCGTGCACCATTCCACGTCGCGTGCTCGATCACCTCGAGGGGGTGGAACCCGGCCTCCTGATGCAGCTCGAGCTCGCGCGCAATGCCGAAGCCGTACAGGGAATACAAATAGCCGGCATCGTCACCCGTCGTGATGAGTCCGCCTTTGAGGCCGAACTCGCGCACCGTGTCCATCCAGATGCGGTATTGCCGCTTCCAGGCAGCTTCCTGTGCGCTGGTCCAGCCAAAGAAGAACGACCCGTGATTGTCGAGCGAAGGCCGGAAGAAGGCTTCCATCGAGGGATGCAGGTAGTCTCTGAACCATGGCACGTTCTGCGCGCGCACGACGTCTCGAGCGGCCTCGTAGATCGAGAACGTTGGGCTCCAGCCCACGTGCCGCCGTACCATCAAATCGACGATCTCGTGCAGCTTCTTCGGATCGGCCTGCGCGTACAGGTGCCCTGCGGAAGCGAAGCGCTTGATTTCGTCGTCGTAGTTCATGTCGGCCGGGAAGTTCTGGACGCCGTCGAGGGCGGCATCCGCGACGCCATAGAAGTGCTCGATCGAGTCCACGCCCAACTCGACGTAATCCTTCGCTGTTGTTTCCTCCGCGCCGATGTGCGCCGCTGTCCGAAGTCCGAGCTTGTGCGCCTCGTCCAGAATCGCCTCAACCTGGTCGCGATCCATCGCTATGATCTTCAGGCCATCGGCGCCTTTCTTCTTCATGTCGCGGATCCAGGCTCGGATCTCGGCAGGGCTGCCGCGCTGTCCTCGACTGACGACCGGATAGACCAGGATCCTCGGCGCGACGATTGCGTGCGCGTTGCTGTCGACCTGCCACCGCTTGGATTTCTCGAAGTCGCCGCCGAGCTCGCGCGCTGTCGTGACACCGGCGGCCAGGTAGAGGTTGCGTTCGTATTGAATCGGCTGTGACGTGCCGGGCTGCCGCTCTTCGTGCCAGTGCATGTGCGTATTGACGATGCCGGGCATGACGTACTTGCCGGCCGCGTCGATCACGCCATCCGCGGCGCCGCCGCGAGAGCTCGTTGGAATGCTGGCGGAGATGGAGGAGATCAGGCCGTCCTGGAGGTCGATGTCCACGGGGCCGAAGGGCGGCCGGGCGCTCCCATAAATCACCATGGCGTTGCGGATCAGGAGCCGGCGCACGCTTCTGGCGTGGAGCTCTGGCGCCCGCGACGCCTGGGCATCGAGACGTGGAACAAGCAGTCCGACCGCGCAGGCGACAAGGGACAACCCAAGTGCCAGCGCGTGGCGGGCCTTCATGGTCATAGTGATCACTCCTCAGCGACGAGCGATCATAACATCTGAGATAAAGTAACGAGCTATGTTGCAGCAGCCGCTGGCGTATCTCCTCCCCGAGTTTCTCGAGAGCGACGATGCTCGCCCCCTCCGGATACTGGCGGAGTATCTCGAGCCACTGCGACGCTTCAAGGCCGAGAAGATTCAGGACACGGTGGTGTTCTTCGGATCGGCGCGCGTCGACAGTCGGGAGCGGGCGCTTCGTGCGCTGCGGACGCTGCGTGCGAGGGGCGTGCAGCAGGCGAATGAGGAGTACGAAGCCGAGCTCAACAGGTCGCGCAAAGCGGTCGAGTGGGCGAGGTATTACGAGAGCGCCCGTGACCTCGCGAAGCTTCTCACCACGTGGAGCATGTCGCTCGAGTCAGAGAACCATCGCTTCGTGGTGACCTCCGGCGGCGGGCCCGGCATCATGGAAGCCGCGAATCGGGGCGCCCGGGAAGCGGGCGGGAAGACCGTGGGCCTGAACATCCGTCTGCCGTTCGAGCAGGGGGCGAATCCGTACATTTCCGACGGCCTGCACTTCGAGTTCCACTATTTCTTCATGCGGAAGTTCTGGTTCGCGTACCTCGCGAAGGCGCTCGTGATTTTTCCGGGCGGCTTCGGCACGCTCGACGAACTGTTCGAGATCCTCACGCTCGTGCAGACGGACAAGCTCTCGAAGAAGATCGAAGTCATTCTCTACGGCCGCGAGTACTGGGACGATGTGCTGACGTTCAAACCGATGGCCGAGTGGGGCGCGATCGCGGAGAAGGATCTCGAGCTCTTTCATTCCGTGGACACGCCGGGCGAGGCGTTCGAGCGCCTCCGCGCGCATTTCGTGGAGCATCATCTGACGCCATCGACGGCGCAGGAATCGGCGGCGCCTGGCATCGCCAAGACACGCGGATAATCTGGCCCCGCCATCATCCGCGCGACCGGGTGGTAGGATGGCCACCTCGAGCCCGCAGAACTTGTGGAACTCGTCGAGCATTGACACGGGATGGCAATCAAGGAAGGTGGCCAATGGCACATACCCTGAGCACGAAACACGCGATTCTCGGCGCCGCTCTTGTTCTCGTTCTCGCTCCGTCCGCTCGGGCGCAGGAACGGATGCCCGCGATCTCCAAGGACAAGCTGACGCCTGAACAGCTGAAGCTGGGCAACCTGGCCGGGCCCTGGATTCCGCTGTCCCGGAGTCCGGAAGTGGCCAAGCTGATGATTGACATGCGGAGCCACGTCGCGAGCCGGACCCTTCTGCCTCTCGATCTCACCGAGATTCCCATTCTCATCGCCGCTCGGGAATGGTCGCAGCAATTCGAATGGAATGCGCACGAGGGGATCGCCACCAAGGCGGGGCTGAAGCCGGAGATCATCGCAGCGATCAAGGAAGGTCGCCGGCCACGAGGCATGAGCGAAGCGGAGGAGAGCCTCTACGATTTCTGCATGGAATTGCAGCGCAGCAAGGGCGTGAGCGATATCACGTACGACCGGGCGCTGAAGGCGTTGGGCGGCGAAGACAAGATCGTCGAGGCCGTCGCGCTCCAGGGCTACTACTCGCTGTTGGCGATGGTCATGAACGTCAATAGAACGCCTCTTGGTGCTGGCGCGAAGCCGCTCCCGCTCTTGCCCGCGCGCTAGCTCAGTAGAGGAGGAAACGCCTCCTGACAGCGTCGAAGGTCTCGACTCCGGGTTCCCATGAACGCGCGATATCTTCAGCGGCTACGCCCGCCTCGATGTGCGCCCGCAACTCTGAGGATCCGGCCAGGATGTCGAACGGCCGCTTCTCGTGTTCGTACTCGTACGGCGGATCCCGCCAGCGGAACCGATCCGGATCAGCCGCGCGAAAGGCGGCAACAAGCGCAACCCCCACGAGGACCGGCCGGAACATGCGTCGGTCGACGACATGGATCTGGCATCCGCCGCATGTCTGCTTCGCATGTTTATGGAACGTCGGCTCGAACACGACCGGCCGGAGATGGGTGCCTGGAAACGCGCGACGATTCAGGGCCTCGACGAAGCGCTCGGAGACGATGCCTGGCGCGCCGACGATTTCGAACGGCCGCGTGGTGCCGCGCCCCTCGGAGACGCTCGTGCCCTCGAACAGTACCGTGCCGGGATAGACAATGGCCGAATCGAGCGTCGGGATGTTGGGCGACGGCAGCACCCACGGGGCCTGCGTCTGGTCGTGGTACATCTCGCGCCGCCAGCCATGCATGGCCACGACCTCGAGATCCGCGCCGATGCCGAAGTGCTCGTTGAACAACCGGGCGAGCTCGCCGATCGTCATGCCGTGGCGCATCGGAATGGGATAGAGGCCGACGAACGACTCGAAACCGGGCACGAGCATCGGGCCTTCGATCGAGATGCCGCCAATCGGATTGGGGCGGTCGCACACGATGACCTTCACGCCGTGCCTGCGCGCGGCCGTCAGGCAGTTCGCCATTGTATAGACGTAGGTATAAATGCGAGTCCCGACATCCTGCAGATCGATGACGAGCACGTCGAGGCCGTCGAGCATCTCCCCGGTTGGTTCGCGCGTGTCGCTGTAGAGCGAGTAGATGGGAATACGGCGACGATCGTCGGTGCCGTGCCCGGTCTCGATCATGTTTTCCTGAACGTCCGACCGGAACCCGTGCTGCGGGCCGAAGATCGCCGCCAGTCTGGCCCCTGGGTGCGAGGCGACCCGGTCGGCGATATGGCCAAAGCCGTGGTCCACCGACGCAGGGTTACACACGACCCCGATGCGCTTGCCGTCGAGGGCGGAGGAAGCGAGCAGGCATTCCGATCCGAGTTGGACGCGCATGAGCGTGTGATTATTTCACACGCCGCGCGGCCGTTCTCATGTTGGTCGAGACGTCGCAGCGAGCGCAGCTCGAGCTGGTCCATCACCCCCATCGGGCAACCGCCAGGTCGACGCGTGTTCAGTCTTCGCGCCGTCGCGCGGTCGCCGGAACACCTGTCGATAGCCGCCGGCGATGAGCGCGGCGATGTCGGCGAGGATGAGTGGCAGCTTGAGTCCGCCTGGATACGCGAGATATCGCGGCTCCCATACCGGGTTGAACTTCTCCTTGAACGCGCGCAAGCCCTGAAACCCATAGACGGGTTCGGCGTGCTCGTAGAGGAAGGCGCCAATCTTGTTCCACTGCGTGGCGAGTGGTGAGTGCCCCACGCCGGCGAGCGGGGCCATACCGAGCGCGAACCATCGGTATCCTTCGGCTTTTCCCCAGATCATCAGATGGATCAGGAGCGCTTCCATGACGCTCTTGGGCGCCTCGTGGCCGTAGCGCATCAGATCGATCGAGAGCTCGTCGCGGTCGCTTCCGAGCCACAGGTTCGCGAACGCCTGGATGCGCCCGCGGCACTCGATCACGCCCACCGGGAACCGGCGAACGTACGACTCGTCGAAGAAGCCGAGAGAGAATCCTTTCTCCGCCCCAGCCTTGGCGGCGAGCCACTCGTCGGAAATCTCCCGCAGTCGCGAAAGGACAGCCGGAACGTCTTCCACGGCGACGACGCGAAAGCTCGCGCCCTCGTTTTCGATCCGGTGGAGCGTCTTCCGGAGGCGCGAGGCGGCACCTCCGCTCAACGTGAAGGCGGAGAGATCGACGCGGGCTTCCTCCCCCAGCTTGACGAACGTCAGCCCGAGATCGGCGTAGCGGTGAAGATGTTGGGCGCCAACCTCGTAGAACACGGGTGTCCCGCCAAAGTCGTCGCACCGCTCGAGCAAGAGGTGGATCATCTCGTCCATGCGCTCGGGAGGCCCGACCGGATCGCCAATCGCGACCCACGTGCCGCCCTGCACGCCGTACATGACGAACGCCCCCTTGTCTTCGCTGAAGAGCACGGACTTGTCGCGCAGGTACACCAGGTTCGGGGTGGTCGCCTTCTGCGCGGCGATCACCGCGCTTGCGGCAGCCAGATCGGCGTCCGTGGGCTCGATGAATTCATGCGGCGCGTGTCGCATGAGCCGCGCGATGCCGAAGAGGAGGACGACGACCGCCGCGCCGACCGACGCGCGCAGAAACCGCGATACCTCGTCGTTCAGTTCGAACTGCCACCAGAGCTCGTACGAATAGTTGATTTGCTTGAACGCAACGAACCCCAGCCAGATCGAGGCGATCACGGCGCCTCCGAGCGCGGCGATCCATTCGGCCGAGAAGCGCGTGTCGAAGAAGGCCGCTCGGCGGGTGAACGCGGGCCGCGCGCGCCAGAGCAGCACCAGCACGAACGCGAGGAGCATCGCTTCCTCGTAGTCGAACCCTTTGGCGAGTGCCGCGGCGATGCCCGCCGCGATGGCCATCACACTCAGGTAGTACGCCGCATCGAGCCGACGGCTGATCCCTTGCGACAGGAGCAGGAGCGCAGCGCCAACGACGCTGCCTGCGAAGTGTGAAACCTCTATCACGCCGATCGGGAACACGCGCGACAGCCATGCCAGTCGCCCGGCCGCCGCCGGTGTTGCCCCGGAGAAGAGCAGCACAATTCCCGCGAGGAAGGTGAACGCGGCCAGCAGCCGAGGCGTCAGTTCCTCGGTCAGCTCTCCGATCGCGGCGCCAACCCGTGCGGCCTGTTCCCTGCGCTGATGCAGTTCGTCAGCGACGAGTCCCACCAGCGCCAGCGACAGCGGCGCAAGGTAATACACGGCCCGATAGACGAGGAACGCGGGCAGGAGTTCGGCAGAACTCAGGTGGGGCTTGAGCAACAGCACCATCAGGCCCTCGAAAACGCCAGCGCCACCGGGCACGTGGCTCGCCATGCCAATCAGCATGGCGGCCAGGTACGCGGCGAAGAATTCGAGCCAGGTCAGATCGCTCGGCGGCAAAAGTGCGTAGAGAACCGTCGCCGCCACGACCCAGTCGATGATAGAGATCGCGAGCTGCGCGACGGCGATCCGCGGCGAGGGCAGCGGAAGCTCGAACCGACCGACTCGCAGCGGTTGGGGGCGGACCGTCGTGGCGACGATGTAGCCGGCGCATACGCTGATCAGCAGCCAGCCAAGCGGTGCGACGGGGAATGGGACCAGCTGGCGTGCAGCGTCCGGAAGCGGTCCGACGGCCAGCACGAGTCCGCTGAGCGACAGCAAGCCAATCCAGAACGTCACCGAGTACGAGAAGACGATGCCCGACAGCTCCTCGGCGGTGATCCCCCAGCGCGTGTAGAAGCGGTAGCGCACCGACGCGCCGGACAGCATGGCGAAGCCGACATTGTTGGCGATGGCGTAGGCCAAAAAGGAGGCCACCATGATGCGCATGCGCGGGAGCGACCGGCCGATCGTGGCGAACGCCAGCTGGTCGTATCCCGTGAGCACGACGTAGTTGAGAGCCGTCAGCGCGGCCGCGATTCCCAGCCGCCACGGCGAAATCTCGAGAGCGTTGTGCGTCAGTGTGCGCCAGCTGGTCGAGCGGAGCTCGACGCCGAGCACCCCTAGTGCCGCCAGGAAGAGGCCAAAGCCGATGATGACGGGCAGCGTCCGGCGAAGCCGTTCGCTCACGGGTCCTCCCGATGCGCCCCGTTGTGTCGCACCCAGTCGATGGCCTCCAACAGGCGCGCATCGAACTCCGCCAGGTTGCCGCTGAACCGATGGTTGGACGGGTCGACAATCCAGAAGCGCTTGGAATTCTGTGCCATGCGCAGCGTCTTTTCAACCTCCGCGAGCGGCACGAATGCATCCCTCGTGGAATGAATGGCTGCGAGCGCGCCCCTATTCCTTGAGTTCGATGCCGAATCGTTCGGCCATCCGGTAGAGCGTGCGCCGGTCAGTGCCGAGGATTTCGGCGGCCCGTGTGCGGTTGCCGTCGACGGCGTCGAGGACGTGCAGCAGGTAGCGGCGCTCCAGATCGTCGAGTGTCGGGAGATCGGAGAACGGCTTCTCCAAGGCCATCGATGTGACGGCCCTTGGCAAGCTGACCGGACACGATGTCATTGTCCGCTACCTCGAAGAGGGCGTCAGAAGATGGCCCAGTCGGTGCGAGTGTCGGCCGCCACTCGGAAGACGACCGAGAAGAAGAGCTGACGTTCACTCGCAATCCCCCGAGTTCACTCAGGTTGGGAGTCAGAGGGCGATTGGCGCGTGTGGACGCGCGTCGTCACGGCCGTTGCCAGAAGGGTGTCGCCCTCGGTGCGATATCGCACCGAGACCGTCACGCCAGCCGCGATTGTGCCCTCTCGTAACGTGGACGAATTGAGGACGAACGCGAGTTCGCTCCGCTTTCTGTGGGAGCGCGTGATCACCAGAGACGTGGCGCTGACCGACTTCACGGTGCCGCGAACGGCGTGGCTGGCTGCCTGTGTCGTCGGTGTCTGTTCGGCGAACAGGACGCCAATGGACCCGCCCGCCGCGGTCGATCCCGCCACGGCGGCCATGAGTACGAGCGTTGTGATTGTGCGGCTCATACGGCACCTCGGCCACGAAGGAAGGATTGCCACCGCGCAGCCTCCTTACCCCTTGGGCCGCGCCGAGGATACTCCCCCTGACAACGATTAGATGCGACTGATATGAGATGCAGATGAGCGCTGGATTAACGATTGTTAATGAGGTGGGTCGGGCTCAGGAATCCGACGGGTCTGACGAGAAAGCGAACGCCACTACGGTGCGGTCATCGGCCCACGTGGCTACCCCGAGAGGGCCCGGCGACCGGCGTGCGTGCCGAGGAGCGCATTGCACGCCATTTCCGGGGTCTTCTCGCGCAGGTTCGCGAGCTCGGCGCCGAGCGCGGCTGGAATGCCATCGCCGGTGGCGTTGATGGCGTCGCTGATGCCGTCGGAGACCAGGACGAAGAGATCGCCGGAATTCAACGTGATGAGTTCCTCGTCGTACCGGGACGCGGCGAGCAATCCCAGTGGCGGGCCACCGATGTCGAGCGCTCGTGCGCCACGCTCGGCGCTGAGAATGACACCGGGCGGGTGTCCCGCGTTGGCATACACCATCGTGTGGCGCACGGTGTCCACAAACGCGATCACACACGTGACGTACGTGGCGCCTCGAGCGTCCAGCAGGATCATCTCGGAGACCGCGGCGAGCACGCTGCTCGGGGTGGACCGCTCTCGCGCGATCGCTCGAAGCGTCGCTCGGGTGTTCGAGACGAACACGGCCGCCGGCACACCCTTCCCTGACACGTCGGCGATCACGACGCACATGCGGTCGTCGCCCAATGGGCCCAATGGAAAGAAGTCGTAGTAGTCCCCGCCAACCTGGCCAGCCGGTTCCATGACGGCGTGCCAGACGATGCCATGCATCCGATCGGGGATCGGCGGTAACAACGCTCGCTGCACCTTGGCGGCGATCGCCAATTCCGTCTGGAACATCAACCGATCGCGCTCTAGGTCCGCGATCGCTGTTCGGGCCAGCTGGAGCCTCGCCCACAGGGTAGCCAGTACTAGCAGCGCGACGACCAGGAAGACCTCGCTGATCCAGGTCCACTCCTCGAGATCGGGACGCAGTATCCGGTTGATGAACAGTTCTGTGAGCTGCGACACGCCAACGACGGTCGCAAAAATGATCGCGACCGTGCCCGCGAGTCTCAGTCGCGGCGTCCTGCTGCCTTTCCAGCGGCCTTCGGCCTCGCCGGCTGCGCCCGCGGAACCCGGGCGGTCAGCCGTCATCATTGCCCCTCCGCGAGCGGCAGGCGTCGCTCGATCGACGCCAACCGCTCCATCTGCTGCTCCATCAACGTCAGAATGCGGCTCAGTTCCACGGTGCGAGCGAGATCCAGCTTCTCGTGTAAGGCGAGGATCTGCAATTCGGCCCGAACGTTGACTTCGTAATCGCCGTGCGCGTCGAGCCGGTCGCGTTCGTTCTGCCGATGGTGAGGTCTCCAACCAAACCAAAAGCTCGACTGCGCATCGCGGTTCGGGCCAGCCAACCCACGGCGAGGCCCGTCGCGTTGACAGTCAGCACTTGTTGCATTGCGCGCGCTCCTTGTAAGGTGAGAGCATACTATCGCCGTGAGGTGCGACGTGGCGAGACGCGCCCGACGCGTGGCGACGACGACAATGGAAAGACATTGGGGGGTGGGGTATGCGCGTCCTCGTGATTGAGGACGACCGGAAGGTCGCGACTTTCATCCAGACCGGATTGCAGCAGGAGGGCTACGCCGTGGATCTGCTCAACGACGGCGGGAGCGCGGCCGATCAGGCCCGCACCATTGACTACGACGTGGTCGTTCTCGACCTGATGTTGCCCGATCGGTCGGGGTTCCAGGTCCTCCGCGACATTCGAGCGCGAAAGGCGTCGCTGCCGGTGCTCATTCTCACGGCAAAAGGCTCACCGGAAGAGCGCGTCACCGGTCTGGACGCCGGGGCGGACGACTACATGACGAAGCCGTTCGCGCTCGCGGAATTGTCGGCCCGGCTCCGCGCCCTGCTCAGGCGCGGCTCTACACGGGAGAGCGTGCTGCGTGTCGCGGATCTCGAGGTGGACACCATTCGTCGAAAGGTGCGACGCGGCGGCGTTGCGATCGAGCTGAAGCCCAAGGAGTACGCGCTCCTCGAGTTCCTCATGCGCAACACCGATCGGCCGTTGACCAAGTCCCTGATCATCGAGCACGTCTGGGACATTCATTTCGACAGCATCAGCAACGTGGTCGAGGTGCACATCAATTCCCTCCGAAACAAAATCGACAAGGGATTCGGCGTTCCGCTCATTCACACCGTCCGGGGCGTCGGGTACGTGCTCACGGATGCCCCGTCGTGACCCTGACGCTGCGCGCCCGCCTGGCCGCGATCTCCACGATCGTGTTCGGCCTGTTGTTCGCGGCGTTCAGCATCGTGACGTATCAAGTACTGGCCCAGCAGCTCGATGCTGACGCTACTGAGCGCCTGACTCAGCTCACCGACGGCCTTCATGGGTACCTGCGGTTCAATGACGAGACCGTGTCGGTCGATTTCGACGCAGCGGACAACGATCAGGCGGCGTTCGTCCACGAGGCGACGAGGTACTACCAGGTGTACGACGTCGGCACCGGGAGCCTTCTCGTGGAGTCCAGTGCCCTCTCACCTCTCGGTCTGGAGTTCAGCCCCACCGAGGTCCAGGCGTTTCGCGTCCAGCAACGCCCCTTCGACATCCAGACCGAGTATGGCCGGTTACGCATCTCGAGCAGCGAGAAGACGACCGCGGGGGGCCGGGTGTACCTCCTGCAGGTAGGAGCGTCTCTTGCGTCGATGGATGCGGCGCTGCGGCGCTATCGCGCGCTGCTGCTGTTGCGTGTCCCGGCGGTGCTGTGCGTCGCCGTCTTGGCCAGTTGGTGGTTGTCCGGCTTCGCCTTGCGTCCTCTTGCACGGATGGCGACGGCGGCACGTCAGATTGACGTAAGAACGCTCGATCAGCGGTTGCAGGTTCGTGGTGTGGACGACGAACTGGATCGGGTGGCGAAAGCCTTCAACGAGACACTTGGCCGCCTCGAGCACGCTGTCGGCGAGATGCGCCAATTCAGCACCGCGCTGGCGCACGAGTTGCGCACACCCTTGGCCGCACTCCGCGGTGAGATTGAGCTGGCTCTGCGGGCGCCGGGAACGGGCGTCGACCAGCACCGCGCGTTCGCCAGCCAGCTCGAGGAGATCGACAAGCTGACGCGTCTGATCGACCACATCCTCACCCTGGCCCGAGCCGAGTCCGGGCAGATTCGGCTCACGAGTGCGCCAGTGAACCTTGGTGATCTCGCCGCTTCGCTCATCGAACAGATGGAACCGATCGCGGAGGCACGGGCCATCGATTTGCGGTGCGAACAGGCGGATGCCGTGGTCGTGAAGGGTGACGCCGGCTGGCTCGAGCGACTGCTGTTGAACCTTCTCGATAACGCCCTCAAGTTCACGAAGGCGAACGGTCGGGTCGTGGTGCGGGTCTCGAGAGAGGGTGACGCCGCGCGAATCGACGTGCAGGACACGGGCATTGGCCTGTCGCCGGGCGATACACAACAGGTGTTCGAACGATTCTTCCGGGCCGATCCGGCCCGGTCCCCCTCGACCGAAGGTGCCGGCCTCGGCCTCAGTCTGGTGCAGTGGATTGCAAGACAGCATGGCGGGGCGGTCACAGTCCGGAGTCGGCTCGACGAAGGCTCGACGTTTACGGTCATGCTGCCACTCAGTCGAGCCTGATCGCGCTTCGAGGAGGCATCGACGACGACTTCTCGATCGGCGGATGGCGGGTGTCGATTGACCTTCGCGACCAGCCCGCGGGACAGCCTCCGATCACCGGTCCTGGGCATTATCCAAAAATAATCCTCCCTTCATCATCGCCTCACGCGCCGGATGTCGAATACAAGAGACCACTCCGCAGCGCACGTACAAGGGTGGATGGAGGCATTATGAAGATCGAACAACGCACAGTCGGGAAGGTCGTCGTCCTTTCGATCACCGGCGACATCGCGATGAACGAAACCGGGGGGAGTCGTTTGGTGGACCACGTGCGAAAGGTGCTGCACGAGGGCCATAACCGCATCGTGCTCGATCTGGGGCATGTGCGGTACGTGGATAGCACGGGACTTGGGGATATCGTCGAGGCCCTGGCTGCCGTGCTGAACCGTGGCGGGGCCCTGAAGCTCCTCAACGTGACGAGGCGGATCAACGATCTGCTGGCCATCACGAGGCTTCTGACGACATTCGAGTGCTTCGAGCAGGAGACGGAGGCATTGGCCAGCTTCGAGCCGAGCGTCGTGCCGCGTTGGGAAAGTGACGATCCCACAATGGAACACCGCCGCGAGGCCATTAAGAGCCATTAAGAGAGGTTAATCACCAGTTCACGCTCACCTCACGTGCGCGCCGTCAAATGTGGATATGGATGACAGAACGTCGTCCGGCGCACTGGGGCGCGAAAGGAAGAAGGTGTGCGACGGACAAACGCGCGGGAGGTGAGTATGACAACCATGACGAAGCGAATTACGAAGTTCGGGCTGCTGGTGGCGGTATTGGCCCTCACATTCAGCGGCACAGCGAGCGCTCAGCGGTTCCGTGGCGGGTTCGGGGTCAGGGTCGTGCCGTTCAACTTCGGAATCGGTCCCTTCTACTATCCGCTCTGGGGGCCGTATTTCCCCTATGCGTATGGAGTCTATCCGTTCGCGGTGCACCCGACCGCTGACGTACGCGTGGAAGCAGTACCCAAACAGGCCGAGGTCTTCGTTGACGGGTACTACGCAGGCGTGGCCAGCGATTTCGACGGTGCCTTCAAGCGGCTGCACACGACGCCTGGCGGCCACGCGATCACCTTGTATCTGCCAGGGTATCGGACCGTCACGCAGAACATCTACGTACGGCCGGACTCGACGTTCAAAATGAACGAGACGATGGACAAGCTCCCGGCAGGGGAGGTGAGCGCGCCGCCGTCGTCGCCCGTTGAGCAGTAATCGTCGCGCTAAGCCACGTGCGCTCTCGACAGACCGCCGAGATGACCCCTACGGATCGTCTCGGCGGTTCGCGC
>Ga0209726_10006604_pt1 | contig 13391 bp, 13 predicted proteins | sample Subgrocontami54m_FD_187453 | JGI IMG/M metagenome (GOLD analysis project Ga0209726, IMG submission 187453) | Subsurface groundwater microbial communities from S. Glens Falls, New York, USA - GMW46 contaminated, 5.4 m (SPAdes) (version 3) | ecosystem: Environmental > Aquatic > Deep subsurface >... | reverse complement strand
CGTGAAAGAAACCCCCCGCTTGCCGTCCGGACATTCGACGATGTCAGTGGCATAGACGCCGTCCGAAGGTTTGAAGCCGTACAGCGTCGCCTCACGCAGGTTCTCCGCGGCGATACGCACGACGCACGCGTCCTCGGCACAGCCTATCCACCGGCCGCCCGTCGGCAGGCGGCGTATAAATTCCCTGTAGGCCGCCTCCACGTTTTCCAGCGTCTTGAAATGCTCCATGTGCTCGGCCTCGATGTTGGTGATCACCTCAAGTGCCGGCGTGAATTTAAGAAATGAGGAATCGCTTTCGTCGGCTTCGACCACTATCTCGGGGCCGCTGCCGTGGCAGGCGTTGCCGCCGAAAAAATTTACCAGGCCTCCGACAACGATGGAGGGGTCGCGGCCCGCCTCCTTGAGCACCATTCCTACCAGCGCCGTGGTAGTCGTCTTTCCGTGTGTGCCGGCGACGGCGATGGTGAATTTTTCACGGCTGATGGCGGCCAGCGATTCGGCGCGGTGCAGCACGGGGATACCTTTTTTTAGCGCGGCGATACGCTCGGGGTGGTTTTCGGGAATGGAAGAGGAATAAACGGCCAACTCGGCGTCGTCCATATGAGAGGCGTCATGTCCGATGAATATGCGGGCGCCGCTTTTCTCCAGCTCAGCGATGATCGGACCGGACTTCAGATCGCTGCCCTGCACACGGTAGCCGAGCGATAGATACATGCGCGCGATACCGCTCATCCCTATCCCGCCGATACCTATGAAATGCACGAGCTTGGCGCGCGCTATCATCGGGACGCGCATTCTATGACGAAATCGGCCAAAAGCGCCCTGGCGCCGGAGCTTGCCTGCGCCGGGTGCCGCTCCCCGGCACGCTCCGATATTTTTAAAAGACGCTGCTCGAGCGCCTCGGCCAGCGCTTGAGGCGTCACTTCGCCCTGCCTCATCACCAACGACTCGTGATGGCGGCTGAACACCTCGGCATTCCTGAATTGATGGCCGTCGCCGAACGGATAAGGCATGAGTATGGCGGGGATTTTCTTGGCCGAGATCTCGGCCAAGAATGTCGCGCCGGCGCGGCCCAGAGCCAGGTCCGCTACCGCGTAGGCCAAGTCCATACGCTCGAAAAATGAAAATGCCCTGCCCGTGACGCCCCATTCTTTGAGTGTGGCCTCGGCCTGGCCCGTCTCGAGCCGTCCGCACAGGTGTAACACCTGAATTTTTTTTCTCATAGACTCCGCTAGATGAGGGAGGCACTGCAAAAACAAACTATTTATCGACTCGGCGCCCTGACTGCCGCCGAGCACCAAAAGCGTTTTCTTGTCTTCCGAAAAATTAAAAAACCTCAGCGCCTCGTCACGGCAATCCTTCTCGATGGCCACACGTATCGGGTTGCCCGTAACACGCACATTGCCGTGTCGCGGCAGGTACTGCTTGGTCTCCTCGAAGCTCAGCGCCACGCCGTAAACCACGCGCACCAGCCACCGGTTGGCCATGCCGGGCGCCACGTTCTGCTCGTGCAGCAACACGCGCGCGCCGGCCAGCCGCGCCATCAAAACCACAGGAAACGAATAATGCCCGCCGAAACCGACCACCACGTCCGGCCTTTCACGCCTGAGCAGTTTGAAGGCCTGCGAAAATCCCATTATCAATTTTATCAAAAAAGACGGTTTCAATAAAGATAAAGCGCCCCGGAACGGCGCGCTTTCGACAGAAGCTATTCTCTGCCCAGCGACCATTTTAAAGATCGCGTTCTCGATGTCCTTGTTGCCGCAAACGTACAGCACGTCGATGCCCGGGTCGCGCGCCTTGAGCTCCTCGGCGAGGCTGAAGGCCGGAAAAATATGGCCACCGGTCCCGCCGCAGGCCAGCAGTACCTTCCGCGGGGGCCTCATGCCTCTTGTCCCACGCCGGCCGCCTCCGCCTCTTGCGGCGCCCTCTGCGCCGGGTCATGCGCCTCTCTGGAGATGTTGATCAAAAGCCCCAGCGCGGCCATATTGGCCAACAGCGCCGACCCGCCATAGCTGATGAAAGGCAGCGACAGCCCCTTAGTGGGCAATGCGCCTATGCTGACGCCGATATTGATCACGGCCTCCAGACCGATCAGACTGACCAGGCCCAGACCCAGAAGCTGCGAAAAATAACTGCGTGAGCGAAACACGATCACCATACCCGCGAACAAAAAAACAATGAAAAGAAACACCACCGCGCCGGCCCCCAGAAAACCCAGCTCCTCGCCGATGATGGAAAAAATAAAGTCCGTGTGCGACTCAGGCAGGTAAAAAAGTTTCTGCTGTGACCTCCCCAGCCCCACGCCCCAAAGTCCGCCCGACCCCAGCGCTAAAAAAGACTGGATGATCTGAAATCCCACGCCACGGGGGTCGTCCCACGGATGAAAAAACGCCAAAAGACGTTTGCGCCGGTAAGGCTTGGCCAGCATCGCAACCACCAGAAGCGGCGCCGTCGATAACAGCAGCGTCGCCAGGTGCGCGACTTTAAAACCGGCCGCGAAAAACATCATGACAACCACAAGCGCTATAGTCACGGCCGTCCCCAGGTCCGGCTGCAGGAACACCAACCCCGCCGAAAGACCCAGCATGAAGAGCGCCGGCGCGACGGTCTGCTTCAGATCCTTCAGGTTGTCCCTGCGCCTATCCAGAAAATCGGCCATGTAAAAGATCAGCGCCAGCTTAAGGAACTCCGAGGGTTGGAAGCTAAAGCCTAAAAATTTGAACCAGCGTCTGGCGCCGCCGGTGGAATGGCCGATATGCGGTATGAGCACCAGCACCAACAGCACCAGTGCCACGATGAGTATGGACTTGGAGCGCTTTCTTAATTTTTTATAGTCGAGAGAAGAAAATATCCACGTCAAAAGCGCGCCAGCCGCCAGGTAAGCTAAATGCCTTTTGAGGAAATAGGCCGTGTCCTTCATCTTGTCCAGCGCGTAGATGGCGCTGGCACTGTAAATCATCACCACGCCGATAGCGACCAGGATCATGGCCGACCCGAACAATAGCGTTCGTGCCTTGCGAAGAGCCTCCATGTCAATCCGCCTTTGGATTGTTTTTTAGGGATTCGAAGATACTCTTAAACGCCTCGCCGCGCTGCTCGAAAGAGTTGAACTGATCAAAACTGGTGCACATCGGCGAGAGCAACACCGCATCGCCGGCGCTGGCGTGCCCGAACGCCGCCTTGACCGCGTCGCCGAAGCTCTCGCGTAGATCACAGCGCCGGTAGCGCTTCCAGGACTTGGCGATTTTTTCGCGCGCCTCGCCGTAGAGCACGGTAACCTTGACGCGTTTCTCAAGCAGTTTTTCTATGTCCCCGAATGCGGCCCCCTTGTCCCTGCCTCCGGCGACCAGTACTACTGGCCCCTGGCAAGCCATCAGCGCCGCGCGCGTGCTGTCGACGGTAGTGGATTTGGAATCGTTGATAAATTCCACACCGGCGATACGCCCCAGAGGCTCGATACGGTGCTCAAGCGTGCTGAAGGCCTCCAGCGCCTGCTGCATCGCCAGCGGCGGCAGCTTGAGCAGCGCCCCTACGCAGGCGGCGGCCGCGATGTTCTGCAGGTTGTGCACGCCCTTGAGCTTGAAATTCCGCGTGTCCAGAGTGAAACTCTTCACGCCCGGCACCTTCACAGTGATTTGGCTTAGGTCCCAAACAGACGCCACGTCCGGCCCGGCCTTTTTCGAAAAAAACAACACGTGAGAGCGCGCCTTTTTACGCATCGCGCGCACGCGGGCGTCATCGCCGTTCAACACGAGAAAATCGCGGGACGTCTGGTTGTGAAATATCCTCTCTTTGGCGCGCGCGTAGCCCTCAAGAGTCTTATGGCGGTCCAGATGGTTGGGGCTCAGGTTCAGCACCACGGCGATGGAGGGGCGAAGGCGCGGGCTGTCCTCGAGCTGAAACGAACTGAGCTCGACGACGGCCACGGTGTTTTTGTCTATGCCGGACATCGCCTCGACGAAGGAATAGCCGACGTTGCCGCAGAGCGCGCTTTTTCTGCCCGCCGCCTGCAGGAGATGCTGGACGAGATGGCTGGTGGTTGTCTTGCCGTTGGTGCCGGTGACCGCCACGACGCGCCCCGGGCAAAATGCGGCGGCAAGCCCCACCTCGCTGATCACCTCGACGCCGTTTGCCCGCGCCCAGGCCAGAGGCAGGCTTTTCTTGGGCACGCCGGGGCTGACCACCAACAGGTCCGCGCCCACGAGAAACCCCTCGGTGTGCCCGCCGGTCTCCACCTGCGCACCCAGCGCCTTTAAATAGCTGGCATTCTCCAGTACTTCTTTTTTTTGAGAATTATCAGTAGCGCACACCCGCGCCTTTTGCGCGGCCAAAAACTTGGCGGCTGCGAATCCGCTGCGCCCCAGGCCAACTACCGTTACCTTTTTGCCCTTAAGGATCATTTTTTATTTCGTATTTTTTATTGTAACTTTAAAGTAGCCAGCCCAAAAAGGGCCAGCATGATGGAAACTATCCAGAAACGGATCACGACCTTGGACTCGGTCATGCCCATGAGCTGGAAGTGGTGGTGCAGCGGGGCCATCAGGAATATCCTCTTCTTGCGAAACTTATAACTGCCCACCTGCAGCATCACCGACAACGCCTCAACCACGAAGATACCACCAACGGCCAGGAGCAGAAACTCTTTTTTCGTGAAAATCGCGACCACACCCAGCGCCCCGCCGATGCTGAGCGACCCCATGTCCCCCATGAACACGCTGGCCGGATGCGAATTGAACCAGAGAAACCCCATGCCGGCACCAAACAGCGCCGCGCAAAACACGGTTAGCTCGCCCGCGCCCGAAATAAAGGGGATCTGAAGGTAGCCGCTGAATATCGCGTTGCCGGTCACGTAACTGAAAACCCCGTAAGTGAGCGCGATCATCAGTGTGCACCCGACGGCCAGCCCGTCCAGCCCGTCAGTGAGGTTTACCGCGTTGGACGTGCCTGCGATTACCAGAGACACGAACACCACATAAAACGGCCCCATCACCCAAAACCAGTTCTTCACGAACGGGATGGCCACCTGTTGCCACGCCGGCGAGTCCAGATACAGGAAAACGCCTATGCCCAGCCCCAGCAACAGCTGTCCGAACATCTTGTTCACGGCCGTCATACCCTTGGAATTCTTTTTAAGCAGCTTCAGATAATCGTCTAAAAAACCTATGGCCCCCAGCCACACAACGGTCAACAGGGTCAGTAGGATGTAGCGATTCGAAAGGTCCGCCCAAAGCAGTGTGGAGATGAGCAGCGAGCCCAGCATCAAAAGCCCGCCCATGGTGGGCGTCTTCTCCTTGTCCTGATGCGCCGCGTAGAGCTTGGAAAACCCATCGCGCTTGATGGTTTGTCTCAGGTTGAGTTCTGAGAGAAAGCGGATCACAAAAGGGCCGATGATGAGGCTGGCGATAAACGCCGTAATGCCGGCCATCGCCGCCCGGAAAGTGATGTACCTGAAAACGTTGAACCCGAAAAAAAAGTCCCTTAACGGATAGAGGAAGTGATAAAGCATTCAAAAACCTTTTCCATTTGCATGCTGCGAGAGCCCTTGACCAGCACGCGGTCCCCGGGACCGGCGATCTGGCGGCAAAGCCTGCCGGCCTCCGCGCTGTCCTTGGCGTGATGGATGCGCGACGGATCAAAACCGTTTTTCAACGCCTCGTCGACCAACGCCGCGCAGCGGGGCCCGGCCGCGATCACGAAATCAAAAAGGAGCTCGGCCATGAGCGCGCCGAGCTGCCGGTGCATCGCCTCGGTCGCGTCGCCCAGCTCCAGCATGTCGCCGCAGACCACGCCCTTCCTTTCCCTGATCTTAAGCGCTTTCAGCGTCTGCAGCGCCGCAGTGAACGACGTCGGGTTGGAATTGTAAGTGTCGTCGATAAAATAAATCCCTTCCACGCATTTCAAATGCATCCTGCCGCCCACAGGCCGGAAGGCGGCCAGCGCCTTTTGCAGCGCGGCCTTCTCCACACCCAGTGACGAGGCCACCGCCAGAGCGATCAGGCAGTTCAGCACGTTGTGCCTGCCGATGAGCTGTGTCTCAAAAAGGTCGTCGCTAATACGGAAAGAGCTGCCTGTCTCATGGCACCACACCTGAGCGGCCATCCAGTCACAACCTTCGGAAAACCCCACCCTCAGCACGCGGTGCACGCCGCTTTGCACGCCTTGAAGCATCGCATCCTCACCGTTCAGGACCAGGATGCCGCCGCGCTCGAGGTTGCGCGTGAGTTTGAGTTTTTCCTCGCGCACCCCTTCCAGCGAGCCCAGCCCCTCCAGATGCGAATGCCCGATCTGCGTCACCACGCCGATTTGCGGCCCGATAATCGAGGACAGCCTTTCTATCTCCCCGGGATAATTGGTCCCCATCTCCAGCACCAGCACCTCATGCGCCGGGTTGATTTGAAGCAAAGTCTTAGGCACGCCGACGAGGTTGTTCTCTGTGCCGCGGTTTTTAAGCACCTGATAGCGTGTCGACAAAAGATGTGCCACAAGCTCTTTCACCGTGGTTTTTCCGGTGCTGCCGGTGATGGCCACGGCGGGCACTTTGAATTTTTGCCTGTAATATTTGGCCAAATCGCCGTAGGCCTTCAATGTATCGTCGACCACGAGCACATTGGCCGTTTTTTTGAGTTCGGAGGCCACCTTTTTGGCGTTCGAAACCACTAGATGCCTGGCCCCTTTGGTGACAGCCTCGGCCAAAAAATCGTGCCCATCGAAACGCGCGCCCTCGAGAGCAAAAAACACCGCGTCACGCTCTATAGAGCGCGTGTCGGTGGACACACGCCCCACGGACAACTCCTCGCGCGGTCCGGACAACAGTTGCGCGCCCATGGCCTCTATGATTTGACCGATGCTAACGTCCATGCAGCACCCTTTCGGCCTCTTCGCGCTCATGATAAGGAAGCGCCTCGGCGCCTACGATCTGCGCCCTCTCATGACCTTTACCGGCCAAGAGAACGATGTCGCCGCGGCGCGCCGCCAAAAGCGCCTGGCGCACGGCCTTTTTACGGTCCAACACCACTGTATAATTTTTAAAATCACCGAAACCCGCGCAGATCTCCGCGGCGATATCTTTGGCGTTTTCAGAGCGAGGATTGTCCGACGTGACGTAGACAAAATCACAAAACCGGGCGGCAATGGCGGCCATCATCGGCCTCTTGGTTCTGTCGCGGTCGCCGCCGCAGCCGAAAAGGGCCGTGAGTTTTCCCTGCTTGTAAGGCACCAGCGCCGACAGCACATTCTCCAGCCCGTCCGGTGTATGCGCGAAATCAATAAACACCAGGAAATCCTGCCCACTGCGCACGGCCTCGAGTCTTCCGGGCACGCCCTCGAAACCCGCCAGACGCTTCACGCAAAACCCCAGGTCGCAGCCCAGCGCGTGGGCGACGGCCAACGCCCCCAGCGTGTTGTAAACGTTGTGTAAACCGATCAGAGGCAGTTCAACGGGTAAAGACTTCCTTTTGTATAAGAGGTCGAAGCGCGTGGCGCCGTCCTGCCAGCGTATGTTCTCGGCCCTGAAGTCCGCTTCTCGGATCGCAGAGTAGGTCAGCACGCGACAGCCCAGACGTGTCTTAAGACCGCTCACGCGCGCGTCGTCCGCGTTCAGCACGGCCGTCTTGTCGGGGCCCAGGCCCAAAAAAAGGCGCGCCTTGCACTCAAAATAATTTTCTAAATCACCGTGATAGTCCAGATGGTCCTGTGTGAGATTGGTGAAAAGCGCCACCTCGAAGGCGATGCCTTCCACGCGTCTTTGGTCCAGCGCGTGCGAGGAGACCTCCATCACCGCATAGCGGCAGGCGCTTTGGCGCATCTGAGAGAGTATCTGATGGATGCGCAGAGGTCCCGGCGTCGTTTCGACGGCCGGGATCTCGCGGCCTGCGAAACGATAGCTCACCGTGCCCAAAACACCGGTGTTTTTGTTTTCCGCATTCAACAAATATTCTATGAGATAACTCGAAGTGGTCTTGCCGTTGGTGCCGGTAATGCCGACCAGCTTCATACCTGCGGACGGCTCACCATAAAACACGCTGGCCAGGCGGGCCGCGGCCAAACGTCCTTCGGGCACGCGGATCAGCGGTACGCCGTTGGAAAGGGCTTGAGCCTTGTCGGCCACCACGGCCGCGGCGCCGCGCTCCAATGCCTCGCGGATGAAAACGGTGCCGTCTTTATTGATGCCCTGGATGGCGATGAAAAGAAAATCCTTCTCCACTTTGCGCGAGTCGCATTCGAGGCCCCGTATGGCGATATCCGGCAACCCCGCCGCCTCTGCAAAGTCGGGGTAGGCTTTGAGCATAAGTTCTTTCAATGAAATCATTGGGCCGCGAGACCTATCTTGGCGGGCGCCGAAGAAGGGACGTTTTTCTTTTTAAGGTCTTTGCCGGTGGACTTCATCACGCCAGATGCGACCTCGGTCTGAGAGATCTGCCAGTACGCGAGTATGCCCGACGCGACGCGAGAAAACGCGGGCGCGGCGACCTCGCCGCCGAAGATCACCGGATGCGGTTCGTCGATGTTCACAACAATGACCAGTTTGGGCTCATCATAAGGGACAAAACCCACGAACGACGCGTTAAATAGGTCGTGCGAATAAATGCCGTTGACAATCTTTTGCGCGGTGCCGGTTTTGCCGGCCGCGCGGAAGCCTGGCACGGCCGCTTTTTTGCCTGTGCCGCGGCTCACGGCGCCTTCGAGCACAGAGCGCGCCTGCAGTGAGGTCTCCTTGGAAATCGCCTCCGAGACCACCTGCGGCTCGAAAGACTGGATGATCTTGCCGTCCTGGTCGTCAATGTGCGTGAGTATACGGGGTTTCATGAGTTTGCCGTCGTTGGCGATGGCGCCAATAGCGACGGCCAACTGTAGGGGCGTCACCGCGACGCCTTGACCGATGGGGATGTTGATGATGGAGCTGCGCGACCAGTTCTTGGGATGCGGCACCAGGCCCCGGACCTCACCGGCCAGTCCGATTCCGGTCCGTTCCCCAAATCCGAACGCCTTGATGTTCTTATAAAGTTTGGCGGCGCCAAGGCGCATGGCCCCCTTGACCGTGCCGATGTTGCTGGATTTCTCTATGACCTCGCGGAACGTCAACACACCGCTGCCATGGTGGTCATGCAGGACCTTTCCGGCTACAGCCCAGGAGCCGCGCTCGCAGTCGAATTTCTCTTCCAGGCTGAACGTCTTGTCCTGAAGTATTCCCGCCAGCGTGAATGCCTTGAACACCGATCCCGGCTCAAACAGATCGGTAATGGCGCGATTGCGCCGGTGTTCTGCCTTAGAATTGCGCGCGTTGGACAAGTCATATAAAGGATACGTGGCCATGGCGAGGATGTCGCCGGTCTTGGGGTCCATCACGATCACGGAACCGCCGACGGCATTGTGTTTTTTGCACGTAGCGGCCAGTTCCTTCTCCGTCAGCGCCTGGATCACCTCATCGATGGTCAGGTGGATGTTGTAACCGTCAATAGGCGGCACCATCTCCATCTGCTTGGAGATCAACTCGCGCTGCTTGGCGTCTTTCTGCGCCAAGCGCCAGCCCGGCACACCTTTTAAAAAACTGTTGTAGTAAAGCTCGATGCCCTCGAGTCCATTGTTGTCGACATCGGTAAACCCAACCAGGTGGCAGGCCGTTTCACCTTTGGGATAAACGCGCTGGGATTCTTTGACATAGCCGAGCCCGTCAAGTTTGAGTCTTTTGACCGCCTCGGATTTCGACACCGGCAGTTTGCGGGCTATCCAGACAAACAGCTTGTCACGGTAGATACGGTTGGCCACCAACTCCCGCGGCAGCCCCAGGGTGCGCGTCACAGCGTCGATGACGGCAGCCTTGTTTTTGATTTCACGCGAGACCGCGTAAAGCGAGTCCAGACGAACGTCCAACGCCAACTCGCGGCCTCCGCGGTCAAGGATCTTGCCGCGTGCCGGCTGCATCTCAATGACGGCGCGTGATTGGTTTTGGGCCAGCGAATGGTACTTGGAGGATTTGTAGAGTTGAAGGAATCCCAGGCGCAATAAAAGACAGATCAGCGCCAGAAGGAATGCGGAAAAAATAAAAAACAACCGGGTTTTTGAAAGTCTGTTCTCGGCCAAAATTTCAAAGTGCGGGAACTTTCGCACCCTCTGCTGTGGCGGCTAAAGTTGGGTTAAAAAAAACTATCGCGCTTGGGTCTCTTTCGCTTCCGCCTGGGCCGTACCTACAAAAAATCTTGAAAAAAACGGTGCCCTTTGCAGCGACGCGGAAGCCGCCGCGTTCTTAGCGACCGCCCCGTTGGAAAGCACCAGCGTCTGCCAGGACTTTGGCGCCTGCAGATCGATGCGCTGGGATATAAGCCGCTTCTCCAAAACGTGCGGCGCCTTCAAACGCGCAATATTGTACTTTAAGGCACGGGTATGGTCAAGCATCTGGACCTTGGATTCCTCCTGCTTGCGTATCGTGTAGCCGATACGCATGGCCTCGACCTCCTCGTAGACGTAGAAGAGACCGCCCAATGTCACAATACCCAATATCGCCAGAAAACGTTTCACTGGATCACCCCTTGTTGAATTCCCTTTTAAGCCGATCTGTCGTAAAAAAACATCAACGCCTCGGTAAGAAAATGAGGCAGCGGAGCCATTCTCGAACCGCGAGACGCCACGTACGAAACAGGACGTTTTTTCATAGTGAGTCATCCTCCGATTTAACGAAAGCCCGCAGTTTCGCGCTGCGAGACCGCGGATTTCTCGCGACCTCGGCCTCCGTGGCGACCAGCGGCTTTCGTGTCAGTATCTTCCCTCTTTTTTCCTGTTGATATGCCTTAAAAGCTGTTTTGACGGCCCTGTCCTCCAGCGAATGGAATGCGATCACCACCAGGCGGCCGCCTTCGGTCAGAACTTCGGGCGCGAATTCAAGAAAGCGCTCAAGCGCCTCCATCTCTTTGTTCACCGCGATGCGAAGCGCCTGAAACGTGCGCGTCGCCGGATGGATGCGCCCGTAGCGATAGGGCTTGGGCACCGCCTGCTTCACCAGTGCCGCCAGCTCCCCCGTGGTGTCGATGCGCCTTCTCTCTCGCTCCTCAACCAGGGTTGAGGCTATTCTCCTGGAAAAACGCTCTTCACCGTACTTCCACAGTATCTCCTGAAGCGTCGTCTCGGGCGCCTGGTTCACCAACTCGCGTGCCGTGAGCGTCTGCCGACGGTCCATGCGCATGTCCAGCGGCCCGTCGGACTGAAAACTGAAACCGCGCGACGCGTCGTCTATCTGCATCGACGAGACCCCCAGGTCCAGCAGCATGCCGTCCACGCGTCCGGCGTCCAGCGACCGCAGGTGCCTCGCTATATTGCTGAAATCGTCGTGTATCAACATCGCCCGTTCTCCGAATTCCGCCAGCCTCTTGCCGGCTTCCACCAGCGCGCGCTCGTCCTTGTCGAAACCTATAACACGGCCGTCCGGGGCCGACTTCTCAAGAATGCGTAACGCGTGTCCACCCAAACCCACCGTGCCGTCCACGAACGTCTTTCCCGGGCCCGGTCCCAACCACTCCATCGCCTCGTCGAGTAAAACACTTTCATGCAAGGCCATGCGTTTTTCCGCAAACGCCTTACCGCGACTTGGGGTTGCTCTTGGTGATAAAGATCAGTTCCTGTATCTTCTTGATGTTGATGACGCGTTCGAAAAACAACCGGGAGTCCAGATCCATCCCCGGAAGCGGCGTAAGCGCGCGCCGGCGCTTGAAGTTCTCCACGTTCCCATCGAAACGAGATATTTTTCTCATGCGAGCTCCTGTCTATGAAGACTGAGGGTTGTCGCCGGACCCAAAAATTTTCTCAGCGATTTGTTCGAACGTGCCTTTCGTGTTTTTATAAAATTCCTGCCAACTTTCCTTACTCCATATTTCGATGCGGTTCGAAACGCCGACGATAGTCACGTCACGTTTGATGTTCGCGAACTCTTTCAAATACTCAGGGATCAGTATCCTTCCCTGCCGGTCGCAGTTAACTTCACACGCGCCCGAGAAATAGAGGCGGTTGAAATGCCTGGCTTCGGCGCTCGTAAACGAAAGGGACTTGAATCTAGATTCCTGTTTTCTCCATTCATCTTCCGTGAATACGAACAAACACGTATCAAGACCTCGAGTGACAAAAAATCGCTCCACATAATGTTCTTTGGAAACCTCTCTGAATTTGGAGGGTATGATGAGACGGCCCTTGCGATCGATGCTATGTTCATGCTCCCCGTAGAACATGTGGCCTTGCCTCCACTTTCCCCCACTTTGTGGGTTGTTATGGGAAAATCATACACCACAGGGGTAATAGTGTCAATAGGATTTGTAAAACTATTTATTTGCATAATTTTGATAAGGTTCGATAAACACCACATATTGTAGTTTTTGATTATTAACACGCTGGAAAACCCTTTATATGGCCAAAAAAAAGATGAGCTTGGCTCACTTTTGACCGTCTCTTTGCTTTAAATTGTCGGCCATAGCGTTGATGATCTCGGCCAATTCCTTCAGTTCATCGTGTTTTCTCAAGATCAGCTTCACATCAAAATCCCCCTGACCGATGGCGCGCAGCGCCTGATAAATTTTCGGCAGAGGACCGGCGATACGGTGGGAAAAAATGATCGAGCCCCAGAAAATAATGGGCAGCGCGATGAGAAGGTTCACAAAGAGCGCGACATGCACGGACTTGAAAATAGTGAGCAGTCTCCCCTGCGGGTACACCTGCGCCAAACGCTCGCCGAGCATCATAAACGTCGTGTAAAAAATCGTGAGCCCTGTGAGTATCGAAGAGATAAACACGAAGATGATGACGAAGCGCGCGAAACGGAGCTGCAGGCCCCGCTCGACGAAATATTGTTTGCGGCGTAGGGTTGAAAGCATGTTATCTCCTGGCTAGTAGTACGGGTCTTTGGATGGTGAAAACAAGCTCCTGGCCTTTCGATTCCTGGATGATCTGAAGCGCCTTTTTGATGGGAAGATAACGCGTGGCTTTTCCGTTGATACCGGTAACCAGGTCACCGGTCTTGAGGCCCGCTTGCGCCGCGGCGCTATCGGGCCGCGCGGACTTGATCATGAGACCCGCGTATTCGAGTTTCAGATGAAGTCCCAGGGTCTTTATCGAATCCGCATCGGTGGGAAATTCGAGGCGCACCTGTCTCTCGATCTCAAGCGTGAAATTGGAGAACCGCGGCAAGAGGAGTTTTTTTGTCAGCACTTCGGGGCTCAGATAGCGTAGCGACTCACCGTCCATAGACACCAGCCGGTCCTGGCGCTTGAGGCCCGCCTGCGCGCCGGGTTTTTTAGGATCCAGCGTCACGACACGCACCCAGTTGTCTTTTTCTTCCAATCCGATGCCCAAACCCTCGCGTAAGAGGCGCGAGTCCCCAAGCTTCTGTGTCTTGGCGATTTCGTCCAGCG
>Ga0209726_10006598_pt1 | contig 13401 bp, 8 predicted proteins | sample Subgrocontami54m_FD_187453 | JGI IMG/M metagenome (GOLD analysis project Ga0209726, IMG submission 187453) | Subsurface groundwater microbial communities from S. Glens Falls, New York, USA - GMW46 contaminated, 5.4 m (SPAdes) (version 3) | ecosystem: Environmental > Aquatic > Deep subsurface >... | reverse complement strand
GGGCGGGACTCTGGCGGTCATCCCCGGACGGGTTCCCGCGCTCAGTCAGACCTTCGCCGGCTGCCGCTTCGCCGATCGCTGCGAATTCGTTTTCGACCGCTGCCGCGTGGAAGTGCCCGGCATGACAGCGGTTTCGGCGATGCACCGGGTTCGCTGCCATCTCGTCGAAGCGCAACGCGACGGCGTGATCGACCAGGTTCAGCTAGCCGCCCCGCAATCGGTCCCTGTCCCGGATGTGCAAGCGGCGTCGGCGATACCCGCTTCCCGGGGTGGCAGCGCTGTACTGCTCGAAGTGCGCGACATCAAGGTGCATTTTCCGATTCGCAAAGGCGTGCTGCGCCGCACCGTGGGCTACGTAAAGGCGGTGGATGGCGTGTCGCTTGCCATCGCGTCCGGGCGCACTCTGGCGCTGGTGGGCGAATCCGGATGCGGCAAGACCACCGTGGGCAAGGCGATACTGCAGTTGATCCGGCCCACCGCAGGGACGGTGATGTTCGAGGGTATCGATCTTGCGACATTGTCCGGCGCAGCCCTGCGAACGCAGCGGGCGAATTTCCAGATCGTGTTTCAGGATCCGTATGCCTCCCTCAATCCGCGCATGCGCGTCGCGGACATCCTGGCCGAGGGCATGGCCGCGCTGGGCGTGCAGCGGGACAATCGCAAGCGCGACGAGCGCGTCATCGAATTGCTCGGGCAGGTGGGATTGCCGGCGGAGGCGCTGGGACGCTATCCGCACGAATTCTCAGGCGGCCAGCGCCAGCGCATCGCCATCGCGCGCGCGCTGGCGGTGAATCCGAAGCTGATCATCTGCGACGAGCCCACCAGCGCGCTCGACGTTTCGGTGCAGGCGCAGATCCTCAACCTGATGAAACGGCTGCAGCAGGAACTGGGACTGTCGTACCTCTTCATCACGCACAACATCGCGGTGGTCGAGTACCTGGCGCACCAGGTGGCGGTGATGTATCTGGGCCGGATCGTCGAGCGCGGCAGTGTCGCCGAAGTGCTGACCGCGCCGAAACATCCGTACACCCGGGCGCTACTGGCGGCGGTGCCGAAAATCGAACCGCATGGTCTGGATCGGCCCGGCGCCGGACAAACCGGCAAGCCGGTGCTGCGCGTGGAGGGGGAATTGCCCTCGGCGGTCAACCCGCCCCCGGGTTGTCATTTTCATCCGCGCTGCCCGAATGTCATGCCGCATTGCAGAACCCACTATCCCGGCGCCACGGTGCTCGGCGAATCAGGGCAGGTGCATTGCTGGTTGTATGGCGAGCCGCCCGCAGGCTGAGCGGGTGATCCGCCACCCGGTGACCTCCTATTCCTTCGTCCAGCCCCCGCCCAATGCTTTCATCAGATCGACGCTGGCCGAAAGCCGCGTCTGGCGGTTGCGCACCACGGCGAGCGCCGCTTCGTTCGCGGTGCGCTGGGCGTCCAGTACTTCCAGATAGCCGGAGTAACCCGCCTCGTAGCGCAGCCGCGCGAGGCGCAGCGCATTGCGCGCCGCGGTGGCGCGCACCTGCACGTCCTTCTCGGAGGCGGTGGTCTGCTGGATATTGGTCAGCGCATCGGCCACTTCGCGAAAGGCGCTCTCGATGGCGCGCTGATAATTGGCCAGTGACTGGCGCTCGCGCGCTTCCGCGGCATCGGCGCGCGCCGACAGTCTTCCCCAGTCGAAGATCGGCAGGGAAAGGCCGAAGCCGAGCGACCAGATGCGCGAGCCGTTCTCCAGCAGCATCGCCAAGGCCCGGCTTTCTGCGCCGTAGCTGCCGGTGAGCGAGATCGACGGCAGCATTGCCGCCCGGGCCACGCCGATGGCGGCATTGGCTGCGATCATCTGCTGCTCAGCCTGGGCAATGTCGGGACGGCGTTCCAGCAGCGCCGAGGGCAGGCCTGGGGGCGGGAGGGGGGGAATCGGCAGGCGCATCAGATCGTCCGCCGGCAGCGTCAGATCGAGCCGGCCGGTGAGCGTGCTCAACTGATGTTCCACCAGGTGGCGCTGGCGATGCAGCTCCTTCAGCAGCGCCGAGGCATCGGCATGCGCGACTTCGGTCTGGCTGACTTCCAGATCCGAGGCGATGCCGCCGGCGGCGCGGTTGCGCACCACCTCCAGGGTTTCCGCGCGGCTGGCGAGACTTTCGCGGGTCACGGCGATTTGTGCATCGAGCGAACGCAGCGAGAAATACGCCTGTGCCGTCAGTCCGGCCAGCGAGAGCGTGACCACGTCCCGGGCATACCGCGTGCCGAGCGCGGTGGCGCGCGCCGCTTCGACCGCGCGCCGCAGCCTGCCCCAGAAGTCCAGTTCGAATGCCGTCTGTGCCGTGATGCGAACGTTATTCCGCACTGGTGCCGTGCCGGGCGGCAGCGGGGTGGCGCCGCGCGTGGTGACGCGCGAACGGCTGGCTGCGCCGGCCAGATCGAGCTGCGGCAGAAAGGCCGCATCGATTTCGCGCAGGTTCGCATCGGTTTCCTCGATGCGTGCCGCGGCGAGCTGCAGATCGGCATTGCGCGCCAGGGCGCTCGCCACCAGTTCATTCAGTGTTTCGTCGCCGTAGAGGCGCCACCAGGCCCCGCTCACTGCGGCGGTGGCGGAATCGCTTCCGGGGGTAAACGCGCCGGGCAACGCCATGTCGGGCCGCCGGTAGTCCGGCCCGACCATGGCACAGCCCGCGGCGAGCGTTGCTGCAAGCAGCGCCGCAACACGCAGCGATCGCGAAAGACGCGCGTTCATACCGCGTCTGCCGGTGGGACGGCCGGGGTTTCGGCCGGCGCGGCGTCGCGCCGTGCGCGGCGCCGCGACAGCAACTCGAAGAACAGCGGCACGAACAAGGTGGCGATGAAGGTGGCCGCCAGCATCCCGCCGAGTACCCCGGTTCCCATGGAACGCCGCGCCGCGGCGCCGGCGCCGGTGGCAAGGGCAAGCGGCAGCACGCCGAGCACAAAGGCGAGGGAAGTCATGACGATGGGCCGGAAGCGCTGGCGCGCGGCCGACACCGCGGCATCCCAGGGCGTCATGCCCTGGGCCTGGTTCTGCGCGGCGAATTCAACGATCAGGATGGCGTTCTTGGCCGCGAGGCCGATCAAGGTCACCAGTCCGATCTGGAAATAGATGTCATTGGTAAAGCCGCGCAGCACCACCGCCAGCAGTGCTCCCAGCAACGCGAAGGGCACCGATAACAGCACCGCGGCGGGCAGGGTCCAGCGCTCGTAATTGGCCGACAGAATGAGGAACACCATCACCACGGCGAAGATGAAGGCGAATATCGAGGCGCGCCCGGTGCGCTTTTCCTGGAATGCAGCGCCGGTCCAGGCGAGCGAGTAACCCTCCGGCAGCACTTTGGCGGCGACTTCCTCGACGATGGCGATCGCCTGTCCGGAACTCACGCCGGACACCGCGCTGCCGATCATTTTTCCCGAGACGAAACCGTTGAAGCGGTCGAGCTGGTCGGGGCCGACGATGCCCTGGATCCGGATGAGCGTTTTCAGCTGGATCATTTCGCCGCTCGCCGCGGAGCGCACATGGATGTTGCCCAGGTCCTCGGGCCGCGCCCGATAGGTGCTCTCAGCCTGCAGCTGTACCCGGTAGGTGCGCCCGGCGCGGTTGAAGTCGTTGACGTAGAGCGCGCCCATCATGCTTTGCAGCGCATCGAAGACGTCGGCGATGGGCACGCCGAGCGCAATCGCCTTCTCGCGATCGACGTCGATCAGCAACTGCGGCACGCTCGGCCTGAAAAAGGTGTTGATTCCCTGCAACTCGGCTCGCTTGCGCAATTCGGCGGCGAATTGCTGGATCACCGGGGCGAGCTGGCGCGCATCGCCGCTGGCGCGGTTCTGCACGAACAACTCGAAGCCGCCGGAGGTGCCCAGACCGCGGATGGGACTGGGATTGAAGGCGATCACCATGCCGTCGCGAATGCCTGCTGCCTGGGCGAAAACGAAGCGGGTGAGTTGTTCGGCGGTGGCGGCGCGGTCCTCCCAGGGCTTCAGGGTGATGAACAGGGTCGCGGCATTGGACTTGTTGCCGCCGCCGATCAGGTCGAAGCCGTTGATCAGCAGCACGTGGTTCACGGCCGGATGGCGGTTGAGCGCATCCTGCACCGTGGCCCCGACCCGCCCGGTGCGGCTCAGGGTCGCACCGTCAGGCAGGATCACCGAGCCGAATATGTAGCCCTGATCCTCCGAGGGAACGAAGCTGCCGGGCACGGACTTGATCAGCCAGCCGACCAGCGCCAACACCCCGACGAATGCCACGATGCCGATCAGCGCATGGCGCAATATCCACAGCACACCCTTCGAGTAGGCATCGGTGAGCCAGGCGAAGCTGCGGTTGAACGGGCGGAACAGCCGCGATTCGCCGTGGCCGGGTTTGAGCAGCAGGGCGCACAGCGCCGGGGTCAGGGTGAGCGCCACGATGCCCGAAATCACCACCGAGGTGACGATGGTGACGGCAAACTGCTTGTAGAGCTGGCCGGCGATGCCGCCGAGAAACGCCACCGGGATGAACACCGAACACAGCACCAGCTCGATGGCGATGATGGCGCCCGTGACTTCGCGCATCGATTCGATCGCCGCGGCGCGCGGCGACAAGCCGCGCTCGGCCATCAGGCGCTCGACGTTCTCCAGCACCACGATGGCGTCATCGACGACGATGCCGGTGGCCAGCACGATGGCGAACAGGGTGAGCGTGTTGATCGAGAAGCCGAACAGGTACAGTCCGGCGAACGCGCCGATCAGCGACACCGGCACGGCGATGATGGGGATGAGGGTGGCGCGCCAGCTTTGCAGGAACACGAACACCACCAGTATCACCAGCGCCGCCGCCTCCAGCAGGGTGATGATCACCTCCCTGATCGAAGCCTGTACGAACCGGGTGGTGTCGAAGGGGATCAGGTAGGCCACCCCGGCGGGGAAACTCCGTGACAAGTCCCCGATCGTGGCGCGCACCGCATCGGCGACGGCCAGCGCGTTGGCGCCCGATTGCAGGAACACGCCGATGCCGATGGTCGGTTTGCCGTCGACCAGGGTGTAGGCATCGTAGTTCTGCGCGCCCAGTTCGATGCGGGCGACGTCCCTGAGGCGCAGCACGCCGCCGGGACCGCTCGCGCGCAGGATGACTTCGCCGAATTCTTCCGGCTCGGCAAGCCGGCCGCGCGTCGTCACGGTATAGACGATGGCCTGGTCGGGCGCCGCCGGCTCCTGGCCGATCCGCCCGGCAGCGAACTGCGCGTTCTGCGCCCGCAGCGCGGTGGCGATGTCGGTGGGGGTGATGCCCAGTTGCGCCATGCGGTCCGGCTTCAGCCAGATGCGCATCGAGTAATCGCGCGCCCCGAAAATCGAGGCATCCGCCACGCCGGGGACGCGCTTCAGCGCGTCGAGCACGTTCAGGGTGGCGTAGTTGCTGAGATACAGCGTGTCGTAGCGCGGGTCGGTCGAGGTGAGCGACGCGACCAGCAGGATGTCCAGGGAGCGCTTTTGCACCAGCACGCCGGTGCGCCGTACTTCCTCCGGCAGGCGCGGCAGGGCGATCTGCACCCGGTTGTTGGTGTTGATGGTGGCGTTGTTGATGTCGCTGCCGACCTCGAAGGTGAGCGTGATGGTGAGGGTGCCGTTGGAGGAGGAACTCGAGTTGAAGTAGAGCAGCCCCTCGACCCCGCTCAACTGCTCCTCGATCGGCGCGGCGACGGTTCGGGCCAGGGTTTCGGCGCTGGCGCCGGGATAGTTCGCGGTGATGGTGACCGTGGGCGGCGCGATCTCGGGATACTGCGCAATCGGCAAAACCTGGGATGCGATCAGGCCGGCGAGCGTGATGACAATGGCAATGACCGCGGAAAATATGGGCCGCCCGATGAAGAATCTGGACATTCGGGCGCGCTACTTCGGGGCTTTGGCCGGCGCGCCGGTGGCTGGTCCCGCGGGGCTGCCGCCGGTTGGGCTGCTCCCCGCCTGGCCGTTTGCCGCTGCCGCGTCCAGCGGTTTCACGGTCATTCCCGGCTGGAGCTTCTGCAGGTTGTCGATGACGACGCGATCCCCGGCCTTCAGTCCTTCGAGGATGGACCAGTCCCGTCCGATCCACTCTCCGGTGCGCACCGGCCGTAATGCCGCCTTGCCGTCCTGATCGAGTGCAAACACGAAATACCCCTTTTCGGTTTGCAGCACCGCGGTCTGGGGGACAAGAAATACGTTGTCGCGCTGCCCGGCCGTGATCTGTACCCGTACAAATTGTCCCGGCAACAGGCGCTGGCCGGCATTGTCGAATTCGGCGCGCAACTGGCGCGTGCCGATGCGGGGATCGATCTGGGTGGCGGCGTAGTTGATGCGCCCTTTGCCCTCATGGCGGTTGCCATTGGGCAGGAGCAGCCGCACCTCGGTCGCACCGCCGAGCCGCTGATCCGGTAACTTGGCGAGATCCGCGTCGGACAGGCTGAAACGCACCCAGATGGGGCTGATCTGGGTGATGGTGGTGAGGAGGCTGTCGGGGCCGGTGGTGATCAGGCTGCCTTCGGAGCGCACGGCGCGGCCGCTGATGCCAGCGACAGGGGCGGTGACGAGGGTGTAGGAAAGATTGAGTTCCGCTTCGCGCACCCGCGCTTCTGCCACCTCAATGCCTGCGTCCGACAGCTTCAGTGTGGAGGTCGAGTCGTCGAACTCGCGCTGGCTGATGGCGCGCTGCTCGGCCAGTTGCCTGAGGCGGCCCGATTCACGGCGCGCCTGCTCGTTGCGCGCACGCTCCTGCGCAAGCTGGGCGCGCGCCTGCGCGAGTGCGATCTCGTAGCTGGTCGGATCGATCTGGAACAACCGCGCCCCGGCCGTGACCAGTTCGCCCTCGTTATAAATGCGTTTCTGCAGAATGCCGGATACGCGCGAGCGGATCTCGACTTCCTTGGAACCTTCGATTTGCCCGATGGCCTCGAATACGATCGGAACGCGTCCGGATACGACCTCCAGCACGCGGGCCGGCACCGCCTGCGGGCCGCCCGGGGCGCCGCTGGCTGCTGATTTGGCGGCGGATGCGCCTGCTTTCTGAGCTGGCGCCTGGGCGGACTCGCCGCATGCCGCCAGCAGGCCGCCGAGACAAATCACAGGCAGTGCGGCGAAGACGAGCATCCCCGGGAACTGAGACCAGCGCAGATGAGGCAAGCGCCGAAGCGCCAAACGCGATGCGATAGAGGACATGGAGGCGTAGCCCGGGATCGGGCACATGAAACGAAGCCCGGATTATAAGGAGCGAAACCCATGACGGGGTAAATTGAGCGCTGCGCTGGAGTGGGCCAGGCCCCGGAACGCAAGCGGGAGCGTGCGCTGTTGCCGTCCGGCCACTTAGCGCTGTGCCCGGGTAGCGGGCGACTTTCTGCCGCCCGGTTTGGCGATTCCCCTGGTGGGACGCTTGGCGCCGTTGAGGCGGCCTGTCGGCTTGCTCAGGCCGGGCAGGGCAGGCGGGAATCGGGTCGTCTTCACTTCCAGCAACAGTTTCTGGCCGGCCGAGAGTCTGCCGATCCGATTCCAGCGACGCAGATCGTCCACGCTCACTTTATAACGCTGCGCAATGGATGGCAGCGTGTCGCCGCGCTGAACGACATGAGTGACCTGCTGAGCCACGGTGCGCGGCTGCAGCTTCAGCGCAGGGGTCCTTGCCGGGGGCTGAAACAGACGGGGGAGGGGTTCATGCGCCGCCTTCGATCCCTTGATCGGCAGCAGGATCTGCGCTCCGGCGCCGAGTGCGTTGCGGGTCGTGATACCGTTGATTTGCTGCAGGCGCGCCAGGGTCAAGCCGTTCAGCGCGGCGATTTTCTCCAGCTTGTCGCCCGGCCTGAGGGTGTACGAACGCCATGACGTCAGCGGCTTGTCGTGATTGTCCAGATTGGTCTGGAACGTCTTGGCGCGATCGGCCGGAAGTACCAGCGTCTTGCTTTGTGCCACCGGAATCACCGGGCGGTTATGCGCCGGATTGAGGGCGATCAGCTCTTCGACCGGCATTTCCGCGAGTTTCGCGGCTGTGCGCAGATCGATGTCGGCGGTCTTCTCGACCGTCACGAAGTAAGGCTGGTTGGGAATCGGATCGAGCTGAATGTTGAAGGCCCGCGGATTGGCGATGATATTTTTCAGCGCCTGCAATTTCGGCACGTAATAGCGGGTTTCCGCCGGCATGGTCAGGCTCAGATAGTCGGCCGGCAGTTTGCGCGCCTTGTTCCTCGCCACGGCACGCGCCACCGCATTCTCCCCCCAGTTGTAGGAGGCAAGCGCCAGATGCCAGTCGCCGTGCATGTCGTAGAGCAGTTGCAGGTAGTCGAGCGCCGCCGTGGTCGAGGCAAGAATGTCGCGCCGTTCGTCGGTCCACCAGTTCTGCTGCAGGTTGAAGTTCTTGCCGGTGGAGGGAATGAACTGCCACAGGCCGGAGGCGTGCGCGCGCGAGTAGGCCATGGGATTGAAGGCCGACTCGACCATCGGCAGCAACGCCAGTTCGGTGGGCAGGCCGCGCTTCTCCAGTTCATCGACGATGTGGTACAGGTAGCGCTTGCTGCGTTCGACCATGTGCCTGATCTGGGTAGGGCGGGCGGCATACCAGATTTGCCGCTCCAGAACCAGCGGGCTGCTCAGGTTGGGCATGGCAAATCCGTTGCGAATGCGATCCCAGAGGTCGTCCGGCTCCTCGGTCAGGTCCAGTGGAAAACTGATTGGCAGCGGGTCGTTGACCGGGATACTGGGGCCAAGGGCCGGCGGCGGGGAATCGACGCGTTGCGCGTCGTAGCCCGGCAAGCCCGGTGCGGGTTGGGCCGCAGCAGCCGGCGCGGGCGCGGCCGGTAGTGACGGCGACGACCCGTCCAGGGATGCCGGCGGTGAGTCGCTGGGCGGCGACGAATCCGCGGCGAACGCGCCGTGTATCGCCAATGCAGCGAGTCCGGCCAGAATCCAGCGGCAGCCCCTGGCCAAGGCGTGCGCGCCTCTCAGGCTGCCTGCCAATAGGACCGCCCGGAGGACCACCCGGCGCCGAATACCATTTGGACCATGGACGGATGGTAACAGCAAAATCGGACCGGTCAATCAAGTGGCCGATTCTGAAGGGTTTTTACGTGAATCTGGCACATAATCCGGGGGGGTGCAGCGGGTACTTTCCTGCCGCAGCGGGCGGCGCCGCAGCGGCTTTTTTGGCAGCCGCGCGGTGATGCCGCCGAGGGCCCGATGCGGTCATCTTGAAAGTCTTGAAAGGCGCGAATCGCGGCGACCTTCATTTTGCCGGATGCAGGCATAATATTGGTAATGCTGTTGTCTATAGTTGGTAATGCTGTTGTCCATAGTGGGTGCGGCGCTGCCTGAACAAGCGTCGAATCAGCGGCGCCGCCGGGTCGGCCCGCCGCAGGAGCCGGGTCATCATGTTGCAACCGCTGAAAAAATCGATTTTGTCGGACTGGCTGCATACCCCGCAGGGGCGCTATGTCCTGGAGTGGGAACAGACTCAGCTGGACAATGCCGTGGACGATATATTCGGCTTCAACGCCGTGCAGCTGGGCCTGCCGGAAGTGGATTTCCTTCGCGAGAATCGCATCCCCCTGAAGATCCGCGCCGGCCTGGAGAAGCGTTCGACGGTCCACGCCAATGCCTGGCAACTGCCATTCGCCTCGCAAAGCATCGATCTGCTGGTGCTGCCGCATTTGCTGGAATTCAGCGAACACCCGCACCAGATCCTGCGCGAAGCCGAGCGGGTGTTGATGCCGGAGGGCAGCATCGTCATCTCGGGATTCAATCCGGTATCGATGTGGGGCTTGAAACGCGCGCTCAGCAGGCAGCGCCGCGACTATCCCTGGTGCGGGCGCTTCATCGGCCTGGCGCGGCTCAAGGACTGGCTGCAACTGCTCGGATTCGAACTCAATGGCGGCCGATTTGGCTGCTATGCGCCGCCTTTTGCCCAGGCCAAGTGGTTGTCCCGATCCCGTTTTCTGGAAAAAGCGGGTGATCGCTGGTGGCCGATTGCAGGCGCTGGGTACGTGGTGCGGGCAGTAAAACACAACGTCGGGGTACGGCTGGTCATGCCGGCCTGGCGCGAGGCGCGGGCAAAAAGGCCGGTGATGGTGCAGATCGCGCGGCGCGACAACGTGATTCATGTCCGCCGCAACGAGCGCTGATCGGTCACCCGCGGCGATGGCGAGCGCCGTCGGCTCGGAGCCGGCACCGCTGTCCGGCGGCACGGTCTGCATCTATACCGATGGTGCCTGCAGGGGCAATCCCGGTCCGGGCGGCTGGGGCGCGATCCTGATGCAGGGCGACAACCAGCGCGAACTGTACGGCGGCGAGGCCCATACCACCAACAATCGCATGGAGATGATGGCGGTGATCAGGGCGCTTGAAGCGCTCAAGCGTCCCTGCGTGGCCGAGGTTCACACCGATTCCCAGTACGTGCAGAAGGGTATCAGCGAATGGCTGCCCGGTTGGAAACGCCGCGGCTGGCGCACCGCCGACAAAAAACCGGTGAAGAACGTGGATTTGTGGCAGCGGCTGGATGAAGCAGCGCGTGCGCATCGCGTGACCTGGCACTGGGTCAAGGGTCACGCCGGGCATCCGGAGAACGAGCGCGCCGACGCGCTGGCCAATCGCGGCATCCCGCGCGCCGGCGCCCGGGCCGGACGCGAGCTGGCTGAATGAGGCAAATTGTCCTCGACACCGAGACGACCGGCCTGAATGCGCGGCTGGGCGATCGTGTCATCGAGCTGGGTTGCATCGAACTGCTCAACAGGCGTTTCACCGGGAATCATTTCCATCATTACATCAACCCGGAGCGCGACAGCGAGGAGGGCGCGCTGGCGGTGCACGGCATCACCAGCGAGTTTCTCCAGGACAAGCCCAAGTTCGGGGAAATAGCGGCCGAATTCATCGAGTACGTGCGCGGCGCCGAACTCATCATTCATAACGCCGCCTTCGACATCGAGTTCCTCAACCGTGAACTGAGCCTGCTCGGATTGCCGCCCATCGCAGAGGTCTGCAGTGGCATCGTCGACACCTTGCGGCAGGCGCGCGCGCTACATCCGGGAAAGAAGAATTCGCTGGATGCATTATGCGAGCGCTACGCCATCGACCACGCGCGCCGCAACCTGCACGGTGCGCTGCTGGACGCCGAACTGCTGGCCGAAGTCTATCTCGCCATGACACGCGGCCAGGACAGTCTGGCCATCGAACTGGATCAGCCGCGCATCCCCTCCAGCACCGGCAGCGTCGAGTCGCTGCGGCGACCGCTGTTGATGGTGCTGGTGACGACGGCGGAGGAAGCGGCGGAACATCAACGGCTGCTCGCCGGAATCGACGCGGATAGCAAAGGCCGCTGCCTGTGGCGAAAACTGGATGCCGCCGCGGCGACGCCGGGGCCACCGGGGCCACCGGGATCGCCCCAGCCGGGCATGTGACGACGGGAGGAGTGCGCTGGCATGGCCAATCCCTACGAACTCGATCTGGACAAGAATGCGGCCAACTACGCGCCGCTCACGCCGCTCAGCTTTATCGAGCGCGCGGCCAGCGTCTATCCGGAGCGCCTCTCCATCATTCACGGCACGCGCCGCTTTAGCTGGCGCGACACCTACGCGCGCAGCCGCCGGCTTGCGTCGGCCCTGACGGGGCGCGGTATCGGTAACGGCGACACCGTCGCGGCGATGCTCGCCAATACGCCGGAGATGGTCGAGTGCCATTTTGGCGTGCCGATGTCGGGCGGCGTGTTGAACGCGCTCAATACCCGGCTCGACGCCGCGGCCATCGCCTTCATGCTGCGACATGGCGGCGCCAGGGTGGTGCTGGCGGACCGCGAGTTCGCGCCGACGGTAGCGGCCGCGCTGCGGCAACTGGACAACCAGCCGATCGTCATCGATGTTGACGATCCGGAATACAGCGGACCCGGCGCGCGCATCGGTGGGGAGGACTACGAAGCGTTCCTCGAGTCCGGCGACCCGGCCTTCGACTGGCAGCCGCCCTCGGACGAGTGGAACGCGATCTCGCTCAACTACACCTCGGGCACCACCGGCAATCCCAAGGGCGTGGTGTACAGCCATCGCGGCGCCTACCTGAACGCCCTGTGCAACATCGTCACCTGGGCCATGCCGCATCACGCCGTGTACCTGTGGACATTGCCGATGTTCCACTGCAACGGCTGGTGCTTCCCCTGGGCCATCGCCGCCAACGCCGGGGTCAACGTGTGCCTGCGCAAGGTCGATGCCGCGCTGATTTTTCCCCTGATCCGGGAACACCGGGTGACGCACTACTGTGGCGCCCCCATCGTCCACTCGACGTTGATCAACGCGCCGGCGGAACTGCGCCTGGGCATTTCGCACCAGGTCCGCGCCATGGTAGCGGGCGCATCGCCCCCGGCCTCGATGATAGAGGGCATGGAAAAAATCGGCTTCGATCTGACCCACGTGTACGGGCTCACCGAGGTGTACGGCCCGGCCACGGTCTGCGCCAAGCAGGAGGAGTGGAACGATCTGGATGTCGCGCGGCGGGCCGAGCGAAACAGCCGTCAGGGCGTGCGTTACCTGCTCGAGGAGGGTCTGACGGTGATGGACCCCGAAACCATGCAGAGTGTCCCGGCGGATGGCGAGACCATGGGAGAAATCATGTTTCGCGGCAATATCATGATGAAGGGCTACCTGAAGAATCCGCAGGCAACCCGGGAAGCATTCGCCGGCGGCTGGTTTCATTCCGGCGATCTGGCGGTGATGCATCCCGACGGCTACGTCAAGATCAAGGACCGCGCCAAGGACATCATCATCTCCGGTGGGGAAAATATTTCCTCCATCGAAGTGGAGGATGTGCTCTATCGCCATCCCGCCGTGCTGGCCTGCGCGGTGGTGGCCAGGCCCGACCCGAAGTGGGGCGAGACGCCCTGCGCCTTCGTCGAACTGAAGCCCGATGCCGCGGCCACCGAACAGGAAATCATCGAACACTGCCAGGCGCATCTGGCGCGATTCAAGGCGCCGCGCAAGGTGGTGTTCGGGGTGGTGCCCAAGACCTCCACCGGCAAGATCCAGAAATTCGCGCTGCGCCAGCAGGCGCAGTCTTCGTCGTCAACCGGATAGGGAGAGGCCACCATGCACGCTCCCGGAGATAGCGACCTGCAGGCGCCGCATGTACTGATGCGGGTCGAGGCGCAGGTCGCCACGCTGACGCTCAACCGGCCCAGGCAGTACAACGCCATCTCGGTGGCCATGCTCGAGGAGCTGCAGGCGGCGCTGCAGCGGATTGCGGCCGACACGCAAATCCGCGCCGTGGTGATCGCCGGGGCGGGGGCTGCGTTCAGCGGCGGCCACGACCTGAAGGAAATGATGGCCAACCGCAACGAGCAATTCATTGGCGGCCTGTTCGATCTGTGTTCCAAGGTGATGCTGCAGATCCAGCGCCTGCCGCAGCCGGGGATTGCGCGCATCCACGGCATTG